>Ga0114966_10000590_pt1 | contig 34614 bp, 31 predicted proteins | sample M_130207_XF_Meta_FD_87029 | JGI IMG/M metagenome (GOLD analysis project Ga0114966, IMG submission 87029) | Freshwater microbial communities from Lake Montjoie, Canada to study carbon cycling - M_130207_XF_MetaG | ecosystem: Environmental > Aquatic > Freshwater > Lake | place: Lake Montjoie... | reverse complement strand
GCGACGTACAAGATGCGCACGAAGCGCGACTTCGTGCCGCCGATGTTGGCCCCCAGCGTCCGAGGCGTCGATGATGAGTTGGCGCGGGCTCGATTTTGGCGAGCCGTGGTGGCTGCTGCTCTTCGTGCCAATCGTCGCGTGGCTTTGGTGGCGCCGAGGTCGTCGACCGACGGCGATTCTCTTTTCGCGCGCAGACCTCCTCGCGCGCGGTCCGGCGCGGGGACGCTGGACGGCACGCGCGCTCGTCAGTGCTCGTGTGCTCGCACTCGTTGCCGCGACGGTCGCCCTTGCGCGCCCACGCGCTGGAGCCCGCGTCGAGCAAGTCAACGGCGATGGTATCAGCATCGTGCTGGCCATCGACCTGTCGAGTTCGATGCTCGCTGAGGATTTTCAGCCACAGAATCGTCTCGAGGTGGCCAAGGATAAGGTCAAGCAGTTCGTCGCCGCGCGCACCGTCGACCAAGTAGGGCTCGTCGCCTTCGCGGGCGAAGCGCTCACCCAGGTGCCGCTGACCGTTGATTATCCCGTGGTGATCGCCGCGGTCGACAATCTGCAACCTGGTCAGCTCGAAGACGGCACGGCCATCGGTACGGCGATTGCCACGTCGTCGAATCGACTGGTGAAAGCCCCGGGACGTTCAAAGGTGCTGATCCTGCTCACCGACGGCGTAAATAATCGTGGAACCATCGATCCGCGCACCGCCGCCCAAGCGGCTGCGGCGCTGGGGATTCGCGTGTACACGATCGGCGTTGGGAGCGAAGGAATGGCGCCGGTTCCAGTAGGCCGCGGCGCGTTCGGGTTACGATATGAACTGCGCCCTGTTGAGCTCGATGAGCCGTTGCTTGAATACATCGCGCAGGTCAGCGGTGGGCGCTACTTCCGCGCGCGCGACGGGCTGTCCTTGCAACGCATCTACGAGCAAATCGACAAGCTCGAACGATCGCCGATTCGGGCGCAACGCTTCGTACGCTATCGCGAGTTGTTCCGATGGCCGCTCGGGTTCGCCCTCTTCGCGGTCATTGGCGAGTTATTGCTGCTCGCCTGGCGGGGGCCACTGCCGTGATGCCGACGTTTGACTATCCGTGGATGGTGCCTGGCGCGTTGTTGCTCGCGCTTGGTGGCGGCACGGCGTTCTGGTGGTGGCATCGACGACGCCTCGTCCGCTTGCGGGCACTTGGTACGGACGCGGCGATCGAACGCCTGGCGTCCGACGAAGCCCGCAAAGCGCCACGCGCACGTGCACTTCGCGTGTCGGTAGCCATTGGCCTCGCAGGGCTTGCCTTCGCTGGGCCCCGGTGGGGCAGTGGCACAACCCGCGTTCGAGCCGACGGCATAGACGTTGTGCTCGCCCTCGACGCCTCGCTCTCAATGCAAGCCACCGACGAGCGGCCGTCTCGGCTTGAACGCATGAAGCAGGAAGTGCGCCGGTTCCGTGCGCTCGCGCCAGGCAACCGCGTCGCACTTCTCGCATTCGCCGGTCGGAGTTATATCCTCTCGCCGCTTACCGCCGATGACGGTGCCATCGAACTGTTCCTCGACAATCTCGATCCGACGGTCGTAGGACAGCCAGGCTCAGCGCTGGCCGCCTCTCTCCGCCAAGGGACCGACCTGCTCATTGCCGCCAAGGGCGCAGCCGGCAGAGCGATCGTCGTGCTGAGCGATGGCGAGGCGTTCGACGACCACACGGAAAGTATCGGCGCCGCCAAAGCCGCCGCCGACGCCGACATCGGGGTCGTGACAGTAGGATTCGGGACCGAAGGCGGATCCACGATCCCTATCATTGACGGTTCTGATATCGTCGAGAAGCGTGATGACAGTGGAGTGGTCGTTATCACGAAGTATGATCCACAGTTTCTCAGCGAAATCGCGAAAGCTGGGCGCGGGGAGTTCATCGCGGCGAGCGCGAGCGATAAGGCAAGCCGCATCCAAGCGGCGCTCAGTCGCCTCGATTCCCGGCAGCGCAGCGTAGAAGAGGGGCTCTCACGGCCGCTACGGCTAAGCTGGGTGCTCCTCCCGGCCATTCTCCTCCTCCTCGTCGACGCGTGGCGGACCGACGGGGGGAAGGCGACCAGGCTACGACGCTGGCTGCGTCTGTCGTGCATCGTTGTGCTCGTCCTCGGGACTCCACGCGCGGCCAGTGCGCAGGAGCGCGACCCGACGGTGCTGTTCAAAGCGGGAAAGTTCCAGCAGGCCGCTGGCCGGCTGCGACAGATCATGGCGGAGGGCGATCGGCGACCCGTTACGCTCTACAATCTCGGGACTTCACTGCTCGCCGCCGATTCGCTCGTGCCCGCGATCGAGATGCTGGAACGCGCCTCACTCGCGGGTGACCAGGAAATTCGTCAGAAAGCACTGTTCAATCTCGGGCTCGCGCATCTGCGACGCGGATCGAAACCCGAGGCGCCCGATATGCACGAACTCGATGCGGCAATCTCCGCCTATCGCTCAGTGCTCCTGCAAAAGGGAAGCGATGCCGATGCGGCGTGGAACTACGAGCTCGCCCTCCAGAAGAAGCGTCAAGGAGGAGGCGGAAGCCGAAATGACCCACAACAGAGTCCGCAGCAATCGTCGCGCGCCCCGCAAGAACCGCGCAAAGGCATGTCATCGCAGCAGGCGCAACAGTTGCTGTCTGCCGCCGCGCGCGATGAAAAGGAATCGCAGTCGAGGCGTCAAAAGGGCATGCGTCAGGAGCGCGCCCCGGGGAGCAAAGACTGGTGATTCTTGTCTCGCTCCTCTTTGCGCTGCAGGTCGCGCAGACCTCGACCACGCAACCGGTTGTGGTTCCGGAAATCGTCAGTCGAGCACGCGTCGATGCGGGAAAGGTCGTCGATGTGCATGCCATGCTGTTTCCCGACACGATCTACGTGGGGCAGCAGAGTACGTACCAGATCGGCGTGTTCATGGAATCGGTCACGCGTCAGCGGATGCGGCGAAATCCGGAGTACGTCGCTCCGGAGGTCCGCGATTTGCTCGCGTACGATCTACGTGACACGCCACGTGGCTTTTTCCGCGAGGTGGGCAATCGCCCGTACGAGGTCCATGTGTTTCGCCGCGCACTCTTTGCGCTTTCCCCGGGAACCGTAGAGATCCCAGCCGCTCGACTGACGTATGCGTTACCGCAAGGAGGAAGCTTCTTCAGTCGCGAAGAATCGTTCACCATGCGGTCCGAGGCTGTGCGTCTGACGGTGATCGAGCCACCACGTGCCGGCCAGCCGCCGGAATGGAGCGGCGCAGTTGGTGTGTACCGTGTCAGCACGACGATTGGCGGCGGGCAAACCAAGGCTGGTGATCCCCTCGTTCTCACGCTCCGCGTCGAAGGGCAGGGCAACATCACGATGCTCCCTCGTCCACCGGTGGCCCTGAGCTGGGGAACGGTGATTCCTGGCGGCGAGCGCGTGAGCGTCGACTCTGCGCCTGCCACTCTCCGAGGCGCCAAAGAGTTCGACTGGATCGTCACGCCACGGAGCGCCGGGGCCCAATACATCCCGCCGGTGCGTTTCACCTATTTCAATCCATTCGCTCGGCGATACGAGATTGCCGAGAGCGTTCCGATCCTCACGCAGGTTGAAGTCGGTGAGGGTTTGGCGCCGGTGGCACCGCTTGCAGAAGCGCCGGTGACAATGAAGCGGAGCCCGATCATCCGGACTTTCGACGGCGAGCGCTCGCTTCCGTTCGGACAGAGCTGGTGGTTTAAGCTGCTGCTACTGCTCGCGCCGTGCCCTGCGCTCTTGGTCTTCTGGCGGACGCGTCCGCGGAAACCGCGACGCCCGCCGACCGCGCATGAACGGCTCGTGCGACTGAGTGTGCAAGACTCGGCGATTCGCGAAGGGTCGTCGCATGCCGCCGCGCTCCGCCGCGCTTTGCTCGACGCACTCCGAGCACGCACTGGGCTCGAGGAGTCACGGCTCACCGCCGAGGGTGCGTGGGAACGCGCGCTCTGCTTGGAGGGCGTCACGGCAGAGACCGCGCGCCGAGCAGCTGAGGTGCTACGCGAGTTAGACGCCTCCTCCTTCCATCCGGATCACACGGCAGCGGTTGATATGGGCGCACGGGTCAGCGCAATATTTGCCGCAATCAACGTCGAGTCGAGAGGGCGGCGCGTAGGGTCCGTCCTCTCGCTCATGCAAGGCCTGCGCACCCCTCGCGCTCGGACCGCACTCGCCTTCATCGCGGTCGCAACGGTCGCCTGTCCGTTGGTGGCCGGTGGCCTAAGCGAGGCGCGCGCGGCATTCGTGCAGGGCGTGACGGCGTACGACGGCGGCGACTTCCGGCTCGCCGCACGTCGGTTCGCGGACGCCGCGCGCGAGGCTCCCCGTTCGATCGCGGCGTGGGAAAACTTCGGCACGGCGTCGTGGGCTGCCAGTGATTCGGCCAACGCGGTGGTCGGGTGGCAGCGCGCACTCCGCCTCTCACCAACGTACGGTGCCCTGCGCGCTCGACTCGCCGCCACGCGTGCCCCACAAGACACTGGTCCCGCTCGGGTTCCTGCCGTTCCCGCCAACCTGCCGGCGTTCGCCACACTCCTCGTCTGGCTCGCAGGATGGGCGCTTGTTGCTCGTCGGCGTATCGCGGGACGGCACACCGGGCCAATCATTGCCCTGACTCTGTTGCTGGGCGCTGGCCTCATGACGGCCACCACTCAGGTGGAACGGGCGCTGCTTGGGCGCGACCTCGCAATCATTATCGAACCTGTAGCACTCCGCACCCTTCCGGCGCTTGGTGCTGAATCAGGACCGGTGCCCGTGGGCGGAGAGACGGCCCGTGTCGACGCGCGCGCCGGAGTCTGGTCACATGTGGTCGTGGACGAGTCACGCGCCGGGTGGATTCCCACCGAGCATCTTGCCCCGCTCAGCACACCCCGGCGTTGACCAACCACCGCACCGCCGGGAGATTTCATTGGTGACCTCTCCGCGCATCATCGCCATCCTTCCGTCCGCCGTCGCCGATCAAATCGCCGCCGGTGAAGTCGTCGAGCGTCCGGCATCGGTCGTGAAGGAGCTCGTCGAGAACGCGCTCGATGCTGGGGCCACAACCGTCGACATTGCCATAACCGAAGGTGGCCGGGCCATGATCCGCGTCAGCGACGACGGATCAGGAATGTCACGCGACGATGCCGCCATCTCGATCGAACGACACGCAACGTCGAAAATCAAAACGTCGGCAGACTTGGTTGGTGTACTGAGCTTTGGCTTCCGCGGCGAAGCGTTGCCAGCTATTGGTTCGGTGTCGCGCCTCACTATCGAGACCGCGACGGCCGATGGCAGCGGCACGCGCGTGCTCGCGGCCGGTGGCGCGCTACTCGAAGTGGGCGACGCCGCGCGTCGGCGCGGCACGACTGTCACCGTCGAGTCGCTCTTCTACAACACTCCGGCGCGACAGAAATTTCTGCGCGGTGCCCGCAGCGAGTGGCGCGCGATCTCCGACATCATCGGCGTCATGGCCCTCAGTCGCCGTGATGTGCGCCTCACCGTCACACACGACGATAAAGAGGTGCTCACCCTCCCGCCCGCAGCGTCGCTCCGCGAACGTCTCGCCGCGCTCTGGGGGGCTGCTGTAGCCGAGGCATTGATCGACGTCGACGATGTCTCCGGACCGATTCGCGTCAGCGGACTCGTCCAGCGCCCCGCCGATGTTGGAATGACGAGTCGTCGCGTCTTCCTTACCGTCAACGGGCGTGCCATTCGCGATCCCGGTCTCGTGCGCGCCGCCGAGGCCGCGTATCGCTCCACTATTTCGGCTGGCGTTCGTCCATCACTGGTGCTCGACATCGAAGTGCCCGCTGGTGATGTCGACGTGAATGTGCACCCCGCAAAAGCTGAGGTACGCTTCCGCGATCGCTGGGTCACGGAACGCGCGGTCGAGCGCGCCGTACGTCGCGCGCTCGGCACCGGCGACAGCGCCGCCCCCTTTGGTGTCGCGCCACGCACCTCGTGGACCTTCGTTCCAGAAAGTGGCGCGACGATGAGCGTGGACGCACTCCAAGCCGCGCCAGTGCCGCAAGCACCACTCTTTGCGCATCCGACAACCCACCCGATCGACGGCGACTCCGCCACCGATGCCGTGCGATCGCCCGCAGGCGACGCGCCGGTGGCCCCCGACGTGATCGTGCCGCCACTCATGCAGCTGCGCCGCACGTGGATCGGCTTCGAACGCGACGATGCGTGGGTGCTCATTGACCAACACTCCGCACACGAACGCGTGCTGTACGAGCAGTTCATGCAGGGCATGGTGCACGGGAACGTCGCTGCCCAACAGCTGCTCTTCCCACTCACGCTGCACTTCACGCCAGCTGAGGCCGAAGCGTTCGATGAACACCGCGAACTCTTTGCGACGCTCGGCTTCCAAGCCGAAGCGTTCGGCGGGCACAGCGTGATGATCTCCGCCGTTCCGTCGCCACATGCACGATTTGACGCGGAACGCTGTCTGCGCGACACGATCGCCTCGTTGGTGGGTGATCGACTGGGGAGCGGACTTGCCAAGCACGAGCGACTCGCGGCGACGGTTGCATGCAAAGCTGCAGTGAAGGCCGGCGATTTGCTCGCGCCTTCTGAAATGCGCGCACTGTTCATTGCGCTCTCGCGGACCACGCTGCCTGCGCACGACGTGCACGGACGCAGCACCATCGTGCAAGTGAGTTGGGATGAGCTCGAGCGGCGTTTCGGACGTCGCTAATCGCTCCTCGAGCGAAGGCGTCTCGTCTCGGCCGCTGCTCCGTGTCATCTGCGGACCGACCGGGGCGGGGAAGACTGCACTGGCGCATCAGCTCGCGCGGCAGCACGCACTGCAAATCATCAGTGCGGATTCACGGCAGATCTATCGCGAGTTCGACATCGGGACGGCCAAACCTCCGGTCGCAGAACGCTCGGGAATCGACTACCGTGGACTCGATGTTGCCGTCCCCTCCGCGCGATGGTCCGCGGCACGTTGGGCCCGCGATGCCGAGGAGTGGATCGCGGAGTGTGGACCCCAGCGCGCGCTGGTCGTCGGAGGCACGGGCCTCTACCTCAAGGCGCTGACCGCGCCGTTGCACGAATCGCCGGAGCTTGACCCGGCCCAGCGTGCCGAACTCGACGCGCAACTCCAGCCGCGCTCGGTCGAGGAGCTCCGCCTCCTCTGCGCGGAACTCGACCCACCGCGCGCCCACCTCGGCCGCACGCAACTCCTCCGGAGCATAGAGACCGCGCGCCTCACCGGACGCCCGCTCAGCGCCTGGCACGCCGAATCAGCGCGCCCTGCGCGCTTTCAGGCGCGCTGGCTCGTCGTCGATCCCGGAGCGCATCTACCGAACCAGATTGCCGAGCGAGTCGACGCGATGCTCACCGCCGGGTGGCTCGACGAAGTGCGTGCGCTCATGACGCGCGTGCCCGCTGACGCAGCAGCCTGGCAAGGCTGCGGCTATCGCGCCCTCCGGGATGTGGTAGAGGGGCGGAGCAGTCTCGCCGCGGCACGCGAGACTATACTTATCGAGACGCGCCAGTACGCCAAACGGCAGCGCACTTGGTTCCGGCACCAGCTCGCCGGTTCCGACGTGACCATCGTCGATCCCCGCGATCCCGATGTCCACGACCTCGTTGAGCATTGGTGGAGCGGAGGCACGCAGTCATGAAGATCGGCATCACCTGCTATCCGACCTACGGCGGCTCCGGCGTCGTCGCCACTGAACTGGGGATCGCGCTCGCTGACAAGGGGCACGAAGTCCACTTTATCACCTATCAGCAGCCCTTTCGGCTGCCGATGTTCCTCCCCCGCGTCTTCTTTCATGAAGTCGACGTTGGGCGGTATCCGCTCTTCGAATACCCCCCGTATGACCTCGCCCTCGCGGTGCGGATGCATGAGGTCGTCATCAATGAAGGGCTGGACGTGCTGCACGTGCATTACGCCATACCGCACGCGACCAGCGCCTGGATCGCCAAGGAGATGCTCCGCGATCAAGGGCGCGACATCAAAGTCATCACGACCTTGCACGGCACCGACATCACGATTGTCGGTCAAGATCGCTCCTTTCACGCCATCACCAAGTTCTCGATCGAGCGCTCCGACCAGGTAACCGCCGTCTCCTCGTTCCTCAAGGACGAAACTGTACGCGCGTTTGGGTGCGCGGCCGCTCGGGTGGACGTCATCGGAAACTTTGTCGATCCCACGGTCTACGACCGATCGGCGCACCCGCCGCTGCTCCGTGAGCAGTTGGCCAAGGGACGCAAGATCCTGATGCACATCTCCAATTTCCGCCCTGTCAAACGGGTGCTCGACGTCGTCCACATTTTCGACCGCGTGCGAAAGGAAATCCCGAGTGTCCTCGTCATGGTCGGTGACGGTCCCGATCGCCAATCCGCTGAAGAAGAGGCGCGCGCACTCGGAATCGAGCACGACGAGATCCATTTCCTCGGCAAAATCGACGCGGTGGCGCCACTGCTCGCCTCCGCCGATCTCTTCCTCCTGCCGACGGATCGCGAATCCTTCGGTTTGAGCGCTTTAGAAGCGCTGGCCTGCGGCGTGCCGAGCCTCGCCTATGACGTCGGTGGTATCGTAGAAGTCATCAAGCATGGTGTTACCGGGGCGCTATGTCCGGTTGGCGACATTGACGGGATGGCCGCAGCGGCGGTCGCGATCCTGTCGGACGACGCGCGCTGGCACACGATGAGTGCCGCCGCCACAGCCGATACCCGCGCTCGCTATGCCAAGGACCAAGTCGTCGCGCAGTACGAGCAGCTCTATTCCAAGGGGCGGGAGTAGTCCCGCCTCCTCAACATTTGCCCTGATCCCGTGACTGAACCCACCATCTTCCAGTCCTTCGTGCTCGGCGCCTTGCAGGGGCTCGCCGAGTTCCTTCCCGTGAGTTCCTCGGCGCACCTCGCACTCGCACCGTGGGCCTTCGGATGGGAGGAGCCCGGCCTCGCCTTCGACGTCGCACTCCATGTCGGCACGCTCGTCGCCCTGCTGGGCTACTTCCGCAAGGAGTGGATTGCGCTGCTTCGCGCGGCGATCTCGATCGTGACGCAACGGAAGGTGGAGACCCCCGAGCAGCAGCGCGTGGTCTTCCTCGTGATTGCAACAATCCCCGGCGCAATCGCGGGCCTCCTGCTCGAGAAACAGGCCGAGACAATCTTCCGCGCGCCCGCGCTGACAGCCGTCGCCTTGATGATCATGGGCGCAATCCTCTGGGTGGTCGACAGCTCCGCGCAGCGCACGCGCCAGCTGAACGACATGACTTGGCGCGACGCCCTGACGATCGGTTGCGCACAAGCGCTTGCACTGATTCCAGGCGTCTCACGCTCCGGTGCGACCATCACCGCCGCTCGCGCGCTCAAACTCGATCGGGCCAACGCCGCGACCTTCAGTTTCATGATGTCGATGCCAATCATCGCCGCCGCCGCCATTCTCAAGGTGCCGAAGGCTCTCCATGAAACGGGAGTTACCCCCTCGCTCATGGTCGGCGTCGCCACGGCCACGGTCAGCAGTGCGATTGCGATTTCCATCCTGCTCCGTTTCGTGCGCACCCGCGGATTCGGCGTCTTCGCCATCTATCGACTCGCCCTAGGCGCCGCTGTACTTGCACTCGTATTCTCCCGTCGCTGAGATGCGCTGAGATGCACAGTTTCGCGGGCCTCGACGATGCCTCCGCGCTGGCCGCCGCGCTGGCCGCCGCGCTCGGCGTCCCGCGCGTTGCGCTATTCTCCACGGTCACGAGTACCATGGACGAGGCCCATCGCCTTGCCGAGCAAGGAGCCCCAGGCGGCACGGTCGTGCTCGCGGACGAGCAAACCGCAGGACGTGGCCGCACCGGGCGTCGATGGGTGTCAAAGCCGAACGATGGACTCTGGATGACTCTCCTCGAGCGTCCCGCAAGCCCATCTGGGCTCGACGTACTCTCGCTGCGGCTCGGACTCCGTCTTGCACCCGTGCTCGAGTCGTTTGCGGGCACCGCGGTGCAGGTGAAGTGGCCGAACGACCTCTATCTCGATGGAGCGCGCAAGCTCTGCGGCATTTTGGTCGAGGCGCGCTGGCGTGATGAGCGCATTGAGTGGGTTGCTGTCGGCATCGGTGTTAATATTCGGGCACCAGTCGATATACCGCACTCGGCCGGCCTCCAGCCGGCCACACGCCGTCTCGATCTGCTCGGTGCGCTCGTGCCAGAAATCCGGAATGCCGTTCGCGTTGGAGGCCCGCTCACTCGCGAAGAGCTCACGGAGTTCGCTGCACGCGACCTGAGTGTGGGACGACGCTGCTCGCAGCCCGCGGTTGGCGTTGTCCGCGGCATTACTGCTGATGGTGCACTTGAGGTAGAGGGCGATGCGGGAGTCGTCCACTGCCGACGCGGTTCACTCGTATTCGAAGGGGACACCGAATGATTCTCGCCTGCGACGTTGGCAACTCTGAAAGCACGTTCGGCCTCTGCGACGGACTCGACGTTCGCGCGCGCTGGCGCGTTACCACCGACGGTTCGCGCACCCCCGATGAGGTCTATCTCCTCCTGCTCGCACTCCTCGCGGCAGACGGCATCGACCACAGCGTAGTCACAGGTGCCGCCATTGGGTCCGTCGTGCCCGCGGTCACAACGCCACTCGCGGAAGCCTGTCGCAAGCTTACCGGGAAGCCCGCCATTATTGTCGACGGTCGCTCGAAGTTGCCCATTACGCTGCAAGTCGACGAGCCACTCACCGTGGGCGCTGACCGCATCATCAACACCCTCGCGGCGAGTCGGACCTATCAACGCGACTGCATTGTCGTCGACCTCGGCACGGCCACCACGTTCGACTGCATTACCGCCGACGGCGTATTCCTCGGCGGCGTCATCGCGCCTGGCGTCCAAATGCAGGCCGAGTCGCTCTTTCGCCGGACCAGTAAGCTCCCCGCCACAGAAATCGTCGCGCCCAAGGGCGTCATCGGTACCCGCACCGACGAGTGTATCCGCGCGGGCGTCGTGCTCGGCTCAGCCGAGGCGATCGACGGGCTCGTGCGACGCATCAAGAAGGCGTGGCCCAGGGAAGGGGTGCCGCTCGTCATCGGTACCGGCGGGCTCGCCGCGTCCTTCAAAGAGATCTGCACAGAACTCGAGGTCGTCGACCCGAATCTGACACTGCAGGGCCTGGCAATGGCGCACGCGCTGCTGGTGCACAGCTGACGCTCGGTAGGAGCACAAGTGGTGAGCGGTAAGCCGTTCGCCGCAGGCTCGCGAAAATATCACAAATCTGGGCCGGCCTCTTCGGGTTGGCCCTTTTTGTTGCCAACTCGGCAGTCAGTTCTGCCAGCCTGTGCGAACCTAGCGCCAAATCGGCGCACGTCACAGCTCTGTAACTCGTTGTCTTGTATAGCGTTGGAATGATGGCAGCGCAGAGGCCCGACTCTTGACTGGCGGCATGTTTGCCCCTAGCTTTCACTGTGTTAGCACTCACGGTCGTTGAGTGCCAAGCACGGATGCGCAGTAATCCTGCAAGGCATCCAGAATCACGGTGAACCTAAAGCGAAGGAGAAGCACCATGGCAGCGAAGTCGAAGGTCGCGCCGCTGGCCGACCGCGTGGTCGTACGGCCGCTCGAAGAGACCGAGCAGATGCGTGGCGGGCTCTACATCCCGGACACCGCAAAAGAAAAGCCGCAGCAGGGTGAAGTGGTCGCCACTGGCCCAGGCCGCACCGAAGACGGCAAGCGTGTGCCGCTCGAAGTGAAGGTCGGCGACAAGATCCTCTACGGGAAGTACAGCGGCACTGAAGTCACGATCGACGCTGAGCAGGTCCTGATCCTCCGCGAGTCGGACATCCTCGCGGTTATCAACTAAACCGTCACTTCCAACTGACAGGATAGCCACATGGCAGCCAAGGAACTCCATTTTAACGTTGATGCCCGCGCCGGTTTGAAGCGCGGCGTCGATCAGCTCGCCGAGGCGGTGAAGGTCACCCTCGGTCCGAAGGGCCGGAATGTCGTCATCGACAAGAAGTTCGGCGCCCCCACGGTCACCAAGGACGGCGTGACCGTCGCGAAGGAGATCGAGCTGGCGGATCCGATCGAGAACATGGGCGCGCAGATGGTGAAGGAAGTCGCGACCAAGACCTCCGACAACGCCGGCGACGGTACCACGACCGCCACGGTGCTCGCGCAGGCGATCTTCCGTGAAGGGCTCAAGAACGTCACCGCCGGCGCCAACCCGATGGCCATCAAGCGTGGCATCGACAAGGCCGTTGCGGCGATCGTCGAAGAGCTCCACAAGATCTCCGTCCCCTCCAAGGACAAGAAGGCGATTGCCCAGGTTGGCACCATCTCCGCGAACAACGACAAGGAGATCGGCAACCTGATCGCCGAGGCGATGGACAAGGTCGGCAACGACGGCGTCATCACCGTCGAAGAGGCCCGTGGCCTCGAGACGACCCTCGAGACCGTCGACGGCATGCAGTTCGACCGCGGCTATCTCTCGCCGTACTTCATCACCGACCCAGACAAGATGGAAGTCGCGCTCGAGGATGCCTACATCCTCATCCACGACAAGAAGGTCGGCTCCATGAAGGACCTCCTCCCAGTGCTCGAGAAGGTCGCGCAGACGGGCAAGCCGCTGCTCATCATCGCCGAGGACGTCGAGGGCGAGGCGCTCGCGACGCTCGTGGTGAACAAGCTCCGTGGCACGCTGAAGATCTGCGCCGTCAAGGCGCCGGGCTTCGGTGATCGCCGCAAGGCCATGCTCGAAGACATCGCGACCCTCACGAAGGGCAACGTGGTCTCCGAGGACGTCGGCTTCAAGCTCGAGAACGCCGTGCTGACCGACCTCGGCCGTGCCAAGCGCATCGTCGTCGACAAGGACAACACCACGATCATCGACGGCCATGGCGAAGAAGACAAGATCAAGGGCCGCATCAAGGAAATCGAAGTCGCGATCGAGAAGAGCACGAGCGACTACGATAAGGAGAAGCTCCAGGAGCGTAAGGCGAAGCTCGCGGGCGGTGTGGCCGTGATCAACGTCGGCGCTGCTACCGAGAGCGAGATGAAGGAGAAGAAGGCCCGTGTCGAGGACGCGCTCCACGCGACCAAGGCCGCGGTCGAAGAGGGCATCGTCCCGGGCGGCGGTGTCGCACTCGTGCGCGCGCAGTCCGCGCTCAAGGGCATGAAGCTCGATGCCGACGAGCAGATCGGTGTCGACATCATCCGTCGTGCCATCGAAGAGCCGATCCGCATGATCGTCTTCAATGCGGGCGGCGAAGGTTCGATCGTGGTTGAGAAGGTGCGTGCGTCGAAGGACAAGAACTTCGGCTACAACGCCCTCACCGACACCTACGAAGACCTCGTAGTGGCCGGCGTTATCGACCCGACCAAGGTGACCCGCACGGCGTTGCAGAACGCCGCGTCGATTGCCTCGCTCCTCCTCACCACGGAAGCGCTGATCGTGGAGAAGAAGGACGATCGTCCGGCTTCCGCGCCGCAGGGCGGCGGTGGCGGCATGGGCGGCATGTACTAGGCTCCAACAGCTGCAACGGAGCGGGGGGCGTGGCCTATGGCCACGCCCCCCGTTTCACATCCGCCTCACGAATTACCCCGCGCGCAACGAGGAGCGGGAACCGCCGCGGGTCGTGCCGCAGCTACACCAGCGGAATCAGCGCGTCGGCCTGCGTGTTGGTGCAGACTTCAGTCACGAGCGTGCGCAGCAAGCCATCATGCACTCCAAACACCGCGCCGTGAATCATCGGACGGCGGCCCTGACGCCACGCCATCTGAATCACCGGCGTGCGCGCCAGATTCAGGACTTGATGCATGACGTTCAACTCGACGAGGCGATCCAATCGCGCCGACTCGCTGGGAAGCGCATCAATCTCATGTGCGTGACGTCGACGCACGTCACGGATATCGCCAAGCCAGTTGTCGACCAAGCCGAACGGCGTCTCGCCCATCGCAGCGGCCACGCCGCCGCACCCATAGTGTCCCAACACGAGCACATGTGGCACCTTCAGAGCTTCGACGGCGTACTGCAGCACCGAGAGCACATTTAGGTCCGAGGGGTACACCTGGTTCGCGATGTTGCGGTGCACAAACATCTCGCCCGGCTCGGCGCCAGTGAGCATCTCGAGCGGCACGCGGCTATCAGAACAGCCAATCGCCAAGAACTTGGGCTCCTGACCTTGGGCGCGGGAGGCAAAGAACGCGGGATCCTGCTGGGCATTGAGCTCTGCCCAGCGGCGGTTATTGTCGAGCAGTCGCTGGAGGTCTTTCACAAAATCACTCGCATGCAGGGAGACCCCTAAAAATAGGGGATGGGGACCAGAATGGCGTGAGGGGGGGGGGGCGGTATTGCCCGCGTGCCACCTCCGGTCGACGGCGCTAGAGCCCGAGCGCGAGTTGCATGGTCACCGGTAACCCAAAGGGCCCCGCGGCCTCGCCCTGCGGCGCTGCTGCTGGTACCAGCGACGATCCACACTTCCGCATCACCGCGCGCGCCGCGATCGTCGCGATCGCCGGGGTGTTGTTGGTCTCGCTCAGATGCAACATCACGATTCCGCGCAGCCACGGATGCCACAGACGGGCCATCCATTGCCCCGACTGTCGATTGCTCAAATGCCCGTTCCGGCTCGCGACCCGATCTTTGAGATAGCCGGGGTACGGGCCGTTGCGGAGCATCTCCTCGTCGTGGTTCGACTCAATCAAGGCAAGGTCAAGACGCTCGAATGTCTGTGCGACCGGTTCCGGCACCTCCCCCAAGTCGTGCGCAATTCCTGTGCGGAATCCTGTGGTACGATCCGTCGCTAACACGGCGGTCGGCTCGGCCGCATCATGCGGCACGCGCAGCAACACAATATCCAAGTTCCCAATGGCGGTCGTCGCACCTGGCGCAAGCACCTGGCGCGCACCGCTCGGAAGTTCGCGCAGCGCCGTCAACGTTCCAATGCTTCCGTAGACCTGCCACCCGAACTTCTTATGCGCCGAGAGAATCCCCTTGGTGTGATCGATATGCTCGTGCGTCAGCACCACGGCGTCGATCGATTCCGGCACAATGCCAAACGGGGCAAGTCGCTGCGTGATCGTGCGTGGCGAGTAGCCGCAGTCCACGAGGACACGTGTTCCCGAGCCTTCCAGCAGAATCGCATTTCCTTTGCTGCCACTGCCGAGTGTCCAGGCCCTCACCAAGGCCTCACGGTCGCAGCGTTGACCCGAGGGCCCACGCCGCGCGGAGCATCGCGCGCTGGCCGCCGGAGAGCGGTACCGACCGACGGGCCATCACCCGTTCGGCGACCTCAATGAATTTGTCCGCGTCGAACGTTTCAAATGGCACGCCGTCTCCCCACGCGAACGGCGGAACACACTTTGGCGGCATGGCGCTCCCGAACACATTGGCGCCGGCCCCAATCACGGTGCCCGTCGTCAGGCGCGTCCCAATCGCCGTCTTGGCATGGTCGCCAAACATGGTCCCTAAGAACTGCATCGCAGTCGGTACGACCCCTCGCTCGGTCCACATCGAAACGCTGCCGTAACTGTTCTTCAGATTACTCGTGAGGGTCCCGGCGCCGAGGTTGCTCCACCGCCCAAGAATCGAATGCCCGATAAAGCCATCGTGCGACTTGTTCGCGTGGCCGATCACAATGCTGGCGCTGATCTCGCCATGCACGCGGCAATGGTCACCAATCGCGCACCCCGCAATTCGGCCGCCAGCAATCAGCGTGTCGCGCCCAATCGCACAGGGTCCCACCAGTCGCGTGAACGCGGAGATGCGTGCGCCCTCTGCAACTAAAATCGGCCCCGCCGTGGTGTCGGCAAGCACCATGGGTTCGATGTATGCGCCGCGCGCAACGAAACAGTTGTGCTCGCCGAGCACAGCGAGGTGCGACGGCGCGGCGTCCATCCCACGCCCGAGAATCGGAATGTCGTGCGCGAGCATTGCCTGCAGGTGACGGATGAAATCCCATACGTCGTCCATCCACCAACCGGCAATCGTGACGCTGGCCGCGCCTACCGGCACGAGGGTGTCGAGCACGAGCGATCCGTCATGGAGACGCGCAACGGGCAGTGCCTCTGCGAGACGCACCGCTGCGACCCGTCCGTCGCACAGCCAGTGCGATACATCCGGCGCGAGTCGGGCATCGAGTGCAGGCGCACAGCGGCTATTCACGAGAATCGTCCCTGCGGCAATCATGCCGGTCACGCAGGGCGGGGCATCGCCCTCCTCGAACGTCCGCAGGTGATGGTCGCCAACAAACCCACTCGACGCCGAGCCCGTGACCTGTGCCCACCGCTCGCGCATGAGCAGGGCGCCAGCTCGCAGCTCAGACGCTGGTCGCGTGAGCGCGAACGGCTGCAGCGCCCGCGCGCGGGCGTCATCGAACGAAACGAATCCAGCTGCGGTCGCGGTCATCGTTCGCGGATCGACGGTGGCAGCGCGTCCAGCAATGGCTTCAACTGCCGCGCCCGATCGACGGTCGTCACCAAGGTGAGCCCGTCCTGCGCAACAACCACGAGATCGTCGACGCCGTAGAGCACTACGGTCTGTCCCTCCGCGTGGATCACATTCGCGCGGGCGTCCTTGAGAAACGCCGTTCCGCCCACCGCATTCCCCTCGGCGTCGCGCGGACGCACATCGCGCAACGCCGCCCATGTCCCAACATCGCTCCATCCGAACGCGCCGGGGAGTACCATCACACGCCCGCTGCGCTCGAGCACACCGGTGTCAATCGCAATGGGTGTGACCGCAGCGAAAAAGGCCTCGAGGTCATCGGGATGCGCGTCCAACGACACCGACACTTCGGGGCAGAGCGCCCGAACTTCGGCGAGCAAATCGCTAACGCGCCATGCGAAAATCCCCGAGTTCCAGAGTCCCCCAGCGGCGATCAGTGCCGTCGCCCGTTCAACGGACGGCTTCTCAACAAACCGCTGCACACGCCGCAAAGGCGCAGCAACCACGTCGCCAGGTTCGATGTAACCGAGCCCTGGATCTGCGCGGAGCGGAACAATGCCGACGGTGACGAGCGCGTGCTCGCGGCGCGCGGCGTCAGCGGCATCGCACAGCGCGCGCTGAAACCCAGCGACGTCGGCAATCGCCCAGTCGGCGTGCACGGAAATCATGACATCGTCAGGCGATCCGCGTCGTGCGATTTCGTGTGCGGCCCACGTGAGCGCCGCGGCGGTCCCCGCGGGGCGCGGTTCCGCGATCACGTTCTCAGGCGGCAAATCCGGCAGGAGCGCTCGCACCGCGATCGCGAGTTCCGCATTCGTCAACACCAGCGCGTGCTGCAGCGGGGCAATCGGGGTAAGCCGATCAAGGGTGTCGCGCAACATCGGCTGGTCAGAAAGCAACGGGAGTAACTGCTTCGGCCGGCGAGGGGTACTCATCGGCCAGAAGCGCGACCCGACGCCGCCGGCAAGGACCACGACCCACGTCGTGCCACTCATGACGGCACCGAGCCAGCGCCCGTCAGCTCCACGACCCGAGCGTATAACTGCCGCGGACTGAAAGGCTTGGTCACGTAATCCGAGACCCCAAGCGCCATCGCGGCGTCGTACCGCTGATCCTGGCCAGCGGCCGTGAGAATGACGCAGGGAAGCGCCTTCCAGCGCTCGTCCGCACGCATCCGGCCAAGTACGTCGAGTCCACTGAGCGTAGGCATCATAAGGTCAAGGAGCACAAGGGCAACATCGGGGTACTGTTCCAAGGCGCGCATGGCCTCAGCGCCGTCGTACACTAATGTAATCCGGAATGGCCCTTGCTCGAGTTTCGTCTGGATAATGCGACCAATATGCGGCTCATCATCGGCCACCAACACATGAATCCGCGTGGGGGCCGACGTATCGGGCGTCAGAGAAGCGGGGTGCTCCACGCGCGCTACACGAGCGCCCGGAGTCCGGCGCGGTTGCGTCGGAGCTCGTACAACAACGCGCTCAGCGAGTCCGTCTGCTGGGCGATCACGAGCAGGAGCGTATCATCGGAAAGGGCCATGATCAGCGCCACCCCAGCATCGTGCTCGAGCAGCGCAGTCCGGAGCGGTCCTTGGCCGGTCGCGTTAGACAGTTCCTGGGCGAATCGGACCACCGCCGGGACGAACGCCGCAACGCGTCCAGCGTCGAGCAGCGGCACGGCGGCAGCGTCGATCAGCACGCCGTCACGCCCGAGGACCACGGCCGCATCAACACCCTCGCGCTGGCGCACGACGGCTACCAGTTCGCGAATTGTGGACATGGCGACTCCGAAGGATGGTCGAGGGGAAGTCTACGCCCGCACAGAGTGAAGTCAAGCTGGTGCATCGCTTGAACTTGAGCCTCCTCCACCGTACACTTAACCACGCATGAAACTCGCCCATACGCTTCTATTTCGCCGCCCCGCGGGGCCGCAGCGCTTGACCCTCGTCGCCCTACTCGCGGCGATGTGCACCGTCGCAGCATGCGATGATCCGTACACGGCCAAGGCATCCTATGTGAACAGCAGTCAGGCGTTCCAGCTGTACGCGCTGACCGGAACGGCCACGAATCTGTCCTCGGCGCTCTTGCTGCCGGTGAAGTCGGTGACACGGGTCGATGGCACTTTCGCGTTCGACGTGGCATTCGACATCAATGCCGCCGGTAAAATCATGGTGATTCCGGCCAACGTGGTCGGGCAGAACACGAACGGCGCCCGAGCGGTTGGGGTCGCGACCAACATCGGGAGCTATGCCGCGATTCTCGAAGCGCCCCTTGGCGGCTACACCTTCGACTCCGTGACGGTCGTCAGCGTCGGGCAGGCCTTTGTGATCAAGGCACAAGAAACGGCGTGCGGAGGGTCAATGACGCCCTATCTGTACGCGAAGGCCGTGGTCGATTCACTCGACCTCACGAAGCGCACGATGTTCGGCCACGCGACCATCAACATCAACTGCGGATTCCGCTCCTTGCGCGACGGACTTCCCGCGTACTGAGCCGTGCACGACATCCGGATGGTCCGTGAGAATGCCGACGCGTTGCGCGAGGGAATGCGCCGCCGCGGCAAGCTGGAACAGTTCGCCCCGATCATCGACCGCGCCCGCGAGCTTGATCGAGATCGCCGGACGACCATTCAGGCCGTCGAGGAGCGAAAAGCCGCGCGGAATACCGCGAGCCAAGAAGTTGGACGGCGCAAAAAGGCCGGCGAAAACGCGGATGACCTCATGGCCAACACGCGGGCGCTGGGCGAGGAAATCACGCGCCTGGAGGCGGAACTCGCCGCATCACAAGGCGAGCTCGACGCCATCCTGCTCGAGTTCCCCAACATCACCGCCCCCGACGTTCCAGAGGGCGACGAGACCGCGAACATCGTCGCCCGCAGCTGGGGCACGCCGATGGCTGCCGGCACCGTGCGCCCCCACTGGGAGATCGGCGAGACGCTGGGCCTCCTTGACCTCCCCCGGGGCGCCAAGATTTCCGGCTCAGGCTTCATCGTGTATCGCGGCATGGGCGCCCGCTTGCAACGCGCGCTGCTCAATCTGATGCTCGACTTGCACACCCAGCAACATGGCTACGAGGAAGCGTGGGTCCCGCTCTTCGTGAATCGCACCTCGATGCTGGGCACGGGGCAACTGCCGAAGTTCGAAGAGGACATGTACGCGCTCCGCGACGACGCCCTCTTTGCCATCCCGACCGCCGAAGTCCCGCTCACGAATCTCTTCGGCGAGGAAATTCTCGACGGGAGCGCTCTGCCCCATGCGATGACGGCGTTCAGCGCGTGCTTCCGCCGTGAAGCGGGCGCAGCAGGAAAAGACACGCGCGGTCTCCTCCGCGTGCACCAGTTTGACAAAGTCGAACTCGTCCGCTTCTGCGCCCCAGAGGACTCCGCCGCACAACACGAACTGCTGACCAGTCACGCGGAGAAGGTGCTGCAGTTGCTCGGGCTGCCGTATCGCGTGCTGCTGCTCGCCGCGGGCGACACGGGGTTCTCCAGCGCCAAAACCTACGACCTCGAGGTGTTTGCCCCGGGCGTCGGGAAGTGGCTCGAGGTCTCGTCCTGCTCGAACTTCGGCGACTTCCAGGCGCGACGCGCGAACATCCGCTATCGTCCCGCCGCCGGCGAAAAACCCCGCTTCGTGCACACGATCAACGGGTCCGCCCTCGCCCTGCCGCGCGTGGTCGCTGCGCTACTCGAACAGTATCAGCAGCCGGATGGCACCGTGCTCGTCCCCGAGGCGCTGCGCCCCTATTTGGGTACCGACCGCATCGGCTGAACGGTCGCGGTGACGGGGCTCGTCACGGTGGCTAACTTTCACCGATGACGGACTCTGCTACCCCCAACGCGTCGCTCAATCCCGCCCAGCGCGAAGCGGTCGAACATAACAATGGCCCGATGCTCGTCCTCGCCGGCGCTGGCTCCGGCAAGACGCGCGTGCTCACATCGCGCGTCGCGCGCCTGATCTCCGAAGGGCACGCCCGCGCTGATCAAATCCTCGCGGTGACCTTCACCAACAAGGCCGCCGGCGAGATGAAAGAGCGTGTCGCACGCGCACTCGGCAACCCGCCCGCAGGAATGTGGATCGGGACCTTCCACGCGATCGGTGCCCGCATGCTGCGCCGCGACCCAGAAAAAGTCGCGCGCACCAACGCCTTCACGATCTACGACGAAGACGACACGCTCGCGATCGTCAAACGCCTCATGGAACGGCATCGCGTCTCACCAAAAACGTGGACGCCGCGTGCCATCTCTAGCGCCATCTCCGAAGCGCGTAATGCGCTCGTCGATCCGGTGGAGTTCGCGAAACTGGCCATGACGCCGCTCGCAAAGGCCGTGGCCCCGATCTATTACGACTGGGATCTCGCCTTCCGCGGTGCGAATGCCGTCTCCTTCGACGACCTGCTCTGGCTCCCCGTTGAACTGCTGCAGCGCCACGCCGATGTGCGCGAGCGCTACGAGAACAGATTCAAGTACATCCTCGTCGACGAGTATCAGGACACCAACCGCGCACAGTACGAACTCATCCGGCTCATGGGTGCCCGGAATGGCAACGTCGCCGTCGTCGGCGACGACGATCAGGCTATTTACGGATGGCGCGGCGCAGACATCCGGAACATCCTCGACTTCGAACGTGACTATCCGAGCGCCACGATCGTGCGCCTCGAAGAGAACTACCGCTCCACCTCCGCGATCCTCGACCTTGCCAATGTGGTGATCGCCGAGAACACGGGGCGCCGCGGGAAGACACTCCGCTCCACGCAGCCAGGCGGCGACCCCGTCACGCTCATTGGTGCCCTCGATGACCGCGATGAATCCGACGCTATCGCCGAGGAAATCGAAGCGCGCCGCAAGCGTATGGGCGATAAATATTCTGATATCGCCATTCTCTACCGCACCAACGCGCAGAGCCGTGGATTCGAAGAGTCGTTCCGTCGCCGCCAGATTCCGTATCGCATGGTCGGCGCGGTGCGCTTCTACGATCGCCGTGAGATCAAGGATCTCGTCTCGTGGTTGCGCCTGATCGCCAACCCCGCCGATGACGAGGCCTTCCGTCGCGCCATCGGCGTGCCGAAGCGCGGCATTGGTGAGACCACGGTTGAACTCCTAGCCAGCGGTGCACGCGAGGCCGGTATCCCGCTACTCGCGGCCGCGGCTCGGCCAGACCTCATGGTCGGGGCGCGGCCTGCCACAAAGTCCGCCATGGCGGACTTTGTGGAGTCGGTCGATCGCTTTCATGCGATGGCAACCGAGGCCAGTGTTGATGCACTGATCGTCGAGCTCGTCACGCACATCGGCTACGACGCCGCACTCCGCGCCGAAGGGCCAGAAGGGCTCGAGCGGCTCGACAACGTCGCCGAGTTTATTCGTGGTGCTGCGGAAACCGTGATTGAGGACGGTGGAGAGATCGGCCTCCGGCCACTCGACCACTTCCTGCAGCAGGCCACACTAGTCGCCGGACTCGACCAACTTGGGCCAGACGCCGACGCGGTCACGATGATGACGCTGCACACGGCCAAGGGACTCGAGTTCCCCGTGGTCTTTGTCGCGGGTATGGAAGACGGCTTGTTTCCCCTGAGTCGCGCCTCCGACGACCCGGATATGCTCGAAGAGGAGCGCCGTCTGTTCTACGTGGGCATTACCCGCGCCGAGCGGAAACTCTATCTGAGTTGGGCGCGAAGCCGCCGCCGGAATGGCGAAACGATGCCGTCGATCCTCTCCCGGTTCGTCAACGCCAGCGCGCAGAAACTCCTCGTGCCGCAGCCGACCATTCGCCTGCGCGCGAGTGGTCGAGCCGCCCTCACCCCCACGGTTCGCGCCCCCTCGAGCTGGGACGATGAGTCGCCCGGCACTTGGCGCCGGAATCCCGCGCGCGAGAAGGCGGTCGAGATCGAGGACCAGTCACAGGATCAGCCGGTGCTCATCAAGGGGGCGCGGGTCAAGCATAAGACCTTCGGAAGCGGCACGATCGCCGAAGCGTCAGGGACCGGGCGCGACGCCAAGGTCACGATAGATTTCGATGATGAAGCAGTGGGACGAAAGCGCCTAGTGGTCGCTTTCGCTGGACTCGAACGGGACTTCGACTGATGGCTGTTTCTAAGGACGACGTGCGTCACATCGCCGGGCTCGCCCGTGTGGGCGTACCCGAGGAACGACTCGACGGGTTGGTGGCAGAGCTCAACGGGATTCTCGGGCATATGGACGCACTCGAACGTGTGCCGAGTCGCGGACTTGCCGAAATCGCTGATGCTACCCGCGCCGGGATGCCGCTCGGGGCCGATGCCCGTACCTCGGTTCCGCTCGAGCGCGCTCGTGACGAGTTCGCCCCGCTCATGCGCGACGGATTCTTCCTCGTGCCGCGCCTGGCTACGCATGACGACGCGGGAGACGCGTCGTGAGTGCTCCTCGTGAGTGGATTCCTGCCGGCGCCGCGTCCATCGCGGCCGCAGTGCGCGAGCGTACGGTAAGCGCCACCGATATTGTTCGCGAAAGTTTTGATCGTGCCGTCGCCGTCAAGGCCGGAGCCGACGGACTCAACTGCATTCTTTCCTCGGATCGCGACGCCAGCCTCCGCGCGGCGGAGTCGCATCCGGTCGGCGGCGCCCTCGCTGGCGTTCCAGTTGTGCTCAAGGACAACATCGCCACCACGACACTCACCACAAGCTGCGGCTCCAAGATTCTCGAAGGCTACATCAGCCCGTACAACGCCACGGTCGCGACCAAGCTGCACCAGGCCGGTGCAATCCTCGTGGGCAAAGCCAACATGGACGAGTTCGCCATGGGCTCCTCCACAGAGTTCAGCGCCTTCGGCCCGGCGCGGAATCCGCTCGACACCTCGCGCGTTCCCGGTGGTTCGTCCGGCGGTTCAGCCGCCGCGGTCGCCGCCGGCCTCGCACCCATAGCCCTCGGCTCCGAGACGGGCGGTTCGGTTCGCCAGCCAGCGGCCTTCTGTGGCATTGTCGGCGTAAAGCCGACCTACGGGCTTATCAGTCGCTTCGGTCTCGTGGCCTTTGCTTCGTCGCTCGACAACATCGGCGTCTTCGGACGCACGGTCGACGACTCCGCACTCGCCATGCAGGTCCTCGCCGGTGACGACACCACGCACGACGCCACCTCGGCGCCGCGCCCCGCGCCAACGTACCGCACCGATTCCCGCGATCTCACGGGCCTGGTCATCGGCAAGCCGCGCGAATATTTCCCCGAGTCGCTCCCCGCGCTCATGCGCGAACAGTGCGACCGCGCGATCGACGCGCTCAAGGCCCGCGGTGCCACCTTCCGCGACGTCTCGCTCCCGCATACCGATCTCGCACTTCCCGTCTACTACATCATCGCCCCCGCGGAATGCTCGGCGAACCTCGCCCGCTTCGACGGCGTGCGTTACGGCATGCGCATCGACGGCGACGGACTCCGCGGGATGTACGAAGCCACCCGCTCGAAAGGCTTTGGCGCAGAAGTCACGCGCCGGATTCTCCTTGGCACGTACGTCCTCTCGGCGGGCTACTTCGACGCCTATTATCGCAAGGCGATGGAAGTCCGCGCCCTGATTACCAAAGACTTCACCGATGTCTGGGCCTCCGGTGTGCACGCACTCTTCACCCCGACCACCGCGAGTCCCGCCTTTCACATCGGTGCCATCAGCGATCCGTACGAGATGTATCTCTGCGATCTCTTCACCGTGAGCGCCAATCTCGCTGAGGTTCCGGCGATGTCGCTTCCCATTGGGCGTGTGCAGGGGCTTCCGGTTGGAGGCCAAGTGATTGCACCCAAGTTCGGCGAGGTCAACATGTTCCGCGTGGCCTATGCACTCGAGAGCGAACTTGGCGCGGAGGCACACCGATGAGCGAGTTTCATGAGCGCTACGAGATGGTGATCGGCCTTGAGGTGCATGTGCAGCTCAAGACGAACACCAAGGCCTTCTGCCGCTGCTCCACCAACTTCGGCGATTCACCAAATAGCAATACCTGCCCGGTCTGTCTCGCGCTCCCGGGCGCGCTGCCGGTGCTCAACGCACGCGCTGTAGATCTGGCCGTGCGTGCCGCGCTCTCGCTCGGATGCGTCGTCAATCATCGGTCGATCTTCGCGCGCAAGAATTATTTCTATCCCGATCTTCCCAAAGGCTATCAGATCTCGCAGGCCGATCAGCCCTTGGCGTTGCAGGGAAGTGTCGCACTCCCCGACGGTCGACGGATTGCGCTCACGCGTATCCACATGGAAGAAGACGCCGGAAAGTCTGTCCATGATCGCTATGACGGCTTTACCGCCATCGACCTCAATCGTGCCGGCGTTCCGCTCATCGAGATTGTGAGTGAGCCCGAACTGCGTTCGAGTGCCGATGCGGGAGCGTACCTGCGCGCCCTCAAAGAGATTCTGCTTTTTGCCGACGTCTCGGATTGCTCCATGGAGGAGGGAAGTCTTCGCGTTGATGCCAACGTCAGCGCGCGTCCCTATGGCCAGCAGGAGTTCAACACCCGCACCGAAGTCAAAAACGTCAACTCGTTCTCCAATGTGGAGCGCGCGCTCGAGCTCGAGTTCGCACGTCACTGCGCGGTGCACGATGCCGGCGGCATCGTTGTACAGCAGACGATGTTGTTCGATGCCGCCGCCGATCAGGTGCGTGCAGCACGCTCCAAAGAGGGGAGTCACGACTATCGCTATTTCCCCGAGCCCGATCTGCCCCCGCTCGTCCTGAGCGAGGCCTTCGTCGAAGGGATCAAGTGCGCGCTGCCCGAGTTTCCGTCCTCACGCCGTACGCGGTATACCTCGTCGTTCGGGCTTGCCGCCGGGGACGTCGAAGTTCTCACGGCAACTCGTGCCGTCGGTGATTGGTTCGAGGCGGTCGTCGCTCGCTGCGGCGACGGCAAACTCGCCGCGAACTGGGTGATGGGCGATGTGCTGGCCACGCTCAATGAGAGCGGCGGCCACATTGCGGAGTTTCCCATCGCGCCCGCGCAGCTCGGTGATTTGATCGCGATGATTAAGGGCGACGCAATCAGCACCACTGCGGGGAGAAAAGTCTTCGCCGCGATGGTTAAGGACGGGGGCGAGCCCAAAGCGATCGCCGAGAAACTCGGACTTCTCCAAGTCGGCGATGATGCTGCGCTCGAGAGTTGGATCGACCAAGTCATGGCCGAGCTCCCCGACGAGGCTGCCCGATTTGCGGCCGGCGAGCGGAAACTCCAGGGTGTGCTCATTGGTGCGGTGATGAAGAAGTCGGGTGGCCGAGCCGACCCGAAAAAGCTCGCGCAGATGCTGGGCAAGCGCGCCGGCGGATAAAGCGGTGATACGTGCGCGCTGGTGTCGTGTCGCCACCGCCACCTGAATCGTCATATCTTGGTACAGGGGAACGTCGCAGGGTCGGGCATCTCAGCTCTCCAACGGCGCGTCACCCAATCGTTTAGATCCACGCGCGCCCCCCACTCAGGTCTCCGCATGTCTGCCGTCCAATTCATTGTCGAAGGTGGCCTCACGCTCTCGGGATCCATCCGCCCGAGCGGCAACAAAAACGCGGCGCTCCCGATCGTGGCGGCGACTCTGCTCACCGATCAGCCGGTGACGCTGCACAATGTGCCGCGCATCCGCGACCTCGAGACGCTCGTTGACCTCGTGCGCACCACGGGTGCGTCCATCGAATGGACCGCGCAGAACACGCTACAGGTCCACGCCAAAAACATCAGTGCAACCAAGCTCGACCCCGCGATGTGTACCCGCATCCGCGCATCGATTCTCCTCGCGGCGCCGCTCCTCGCCCGCTGCGGTCAAGTCGAACTCTCCCCGCCGGGCGGCGATGTCATCGGCCGCCGTCGTCTCGACACACACTTCCTGGCGCTGCAGCAGCTCGGTGCCACGCACGCCTTCGACGACCGCATCGCCTTCAAGACCACCGGACTCCGTGGCGCCGACGTCTTTCTCGATGAACCAAGCGTCACCGGCACCGAGAACGCGGTGATGGCCGCCGTCGCCGCGAAAGGGACCACGACCCTCCGCAACGCCGCCTGCGAGCCCCACGTCCAGGACCTCTGCAACTTCCTCGTGACCCTGGGCGCCAAGATCGAAGGCATTGGCAGCAATTTCCTGACGATCCACGGCGGCACCCCGCTCGGCGGGGGTACCCACACGATCGGACCCGACCACATCGAAGTGGGATCCTTCATCGGGCTCGCCGCCGTTACGCGCTCCACCATCACAATCGAAAATGCTGGCGTCGAGCACCTGCGCTCAACCCGCATGGGCTTCGAACGCCTCGGCATCACGACCATCGCCGACGGTGACAATCTCATTGTCCCCGCCGAACAGCGCCGCGCCATTCAGAGCGACCTCGGCGGGCACGTGCCGAAGCTCGAGGATCAGCCGTGGCCCGCGTTTCCTGCGGATGTGATGTCGATCGCGATCGTCACCGCCACGCAGTGCGACGGACTGATTCTCATGCACGAGAAGATGTTCGAGTCGCGCATGTTCTTCGTCGACAAGCTCGTGGGGATGGGTGCTCGTATCGTACTCTGTGATCCGCACCGTGCATTGATCGCGGGGCCGAGTCCGCTGCGTGGGGCAACAGTCGAGAGCCCTGATATCCGCGCCGGGATGGCGATGCTCATCGCGGCGTTGTGTGCATCGGGAAAGAGCACAATCAACAACGTCGGCCAGATCGAGCGAGGTTACGAGCGTATTCACGATCGTCTCAATGCACTCGGCGCCAACATCAAGCGCGTGGAGATCGGCGCGTAGTGGCCGAGTTGCCGGCACGTGAGGCGATCGCCACGTTTGCGGCGATCGGAATCACGGCTTTCACCACGACACGCGCCGCCGGCGACTTTGCGCTCGGCGACAGTGCGCCGCTCCCCGCGGGTGTCGCGCGCTGGGAACAGTTGGTGCAGGAGCTCGCGCCCAGTGCGTCGCGCGTCGCGAGCTCCACGCAGGTCCACGGGGTCAAGGTGCTCACGCAGAGCGCCGACTTCTTTGGCTGGCGCCGTGCGGAAAATGCCGACGGCCACTTTACCCAGAGCCAAGGCACCGCGCTTGCCATCACAATCGCCGATTGCGTCCCCGTCTTTCTGGCGCACCCATCCGGGGCGGTGGCCATGCTCCACGCAGGATGGCGCGGGACAGCAGGTCACATTCTCGAGATTGGGCTTTCTCGCTTCACCACCGCGGGCCTCTCGGTGAGTGATGTCCGCATGCATCTCGGGCCGGCAATCTGTGGTCGATGCTACGAAGTGGGCCCCGACGTCTTCGAACACCTCACCGGCTGGACCACCATCCGGAAGCGGAACGTCGATCTCCGCGCCCTGTTGGCCGAGCAGGGCCGCGAGGCTGGCGTGACGCAGATCTCCGCGAGCGGACACTGCACCCAATGCGACAATAGTCAGTTCTTCTCACATCGGTGCGGCGACCCCCAGCGACAGGTGGCGGTCATCCTGTCTTGACTGGCGATGGTTTTTCGTCTATAATTAGGAAGCTGAGCGGCGCACGGGCCGTCGGCGTGATGTGGGGGAAGGTCTCCCCACATTTTTTTGTCTTTGGACGCTGCCGAGAATCAACGTGAAGCACGAGTTGGAAGTGGTTGTAGCACAGGAAGTTACGCCGCTCGAATACGAGTTGGCGGAATTTCGCGTGGGGGGGACGAAGAGTCGCCCCGTTCTGGATATCCGGATCGATCGACTGGATGGTCAGAAGGTACAGGTCGGTGATTGCGAGCGGGTGTCGCGGGCCATTGAGGCTCGCCTCGACACCATGCCCGACCTCATCGACGGTCGGTATGTGTTGGAGGTGTCGTCACCGGGAATGGAGCGGTCGTTGCGCACCATCGCCCATTGGCAGCGCTTCACGGGACGCAAGGCGATGGTCACGAGCACAGTGCTCGCTGCGATCGGTGGGCGTGCCGAGGTGGAGATTGTTGGAGTAGACGGAGAGGGTGCCGACGCGCGGATCTCCGTGCAGGACCCGAAGGGGAATACGTACGCAATGACGCTGGCGGAGATTTCCGAAGCCCGCTTAGCGTTTCACTGGAAACCGTAGGAGTCCGGAATGGCCGGTTCGACGGAAATCTTGAACGCGATTCGCGAGCTCGCGAACCTCAAACAAATTGAGCGCGCTGAGCTCCACGAAATGTTGCAGGACGGCATCAATGCCGCTCTGGCCAAGAAGCACGGACCGACGGTCCAGGCTGAGGTCGACATCGACGATGATCGGGGGGAAATCAAAATCATCCTCCTGAAAAACGTCGTGGAGACGGTCGAGGACCCAGCGCGCGAAATGCAACTCGAAGAGGCGCGCTTCGAGGACCCCGAATACCAGATTGGCGACGTCATGGAAGTCCCCGTGGACTTCGCGGAGTTCGGCCGTTCGGCGGTGCAGGCCGCCAAGCAGCGGATCATCCAGCGCGTCCGCGAGGGTGAGCGCAATAAAATCAAGGACGAGTTTACGTCGCGCGTTGGCGATCTGCTCTCGGGTGAGATCCAGCAGATCGAGCGCGGGAAGATCGTCGTGATGCTCAACAAGTTCCGCGAGGCGGAAGCCATTATTCCGTACCGCGAGCAGAACCATCGCGAGGACTACAAGCAGGGCGAGCCCATCCGCGCCGTGCTCAAGAAGCTCGAGGACACCCCCAAGGGGCCGCGTCTCGTGCTCTCACGTGGCGACGCGATGTTCGTGAAGGCGCTCTTCAAGCTCGAGGTCCCGGAGATGCAGCAGGGGATCGTCGAGATCCGCGCCGCCGCCCGCGAAGTCGGAAGCCGCACCAAGATCGCCGTCTTCTCAAAGGACGATTCGATCGATCCGGTGGGCGCATGCGTCGGGCTCAAGGGCTCGCGCGTACAGGCGGTCGTGCAGGAACTCGGCGGCGAGCGCATCGACATTGTGCCGTGGAGCACCGATCCGGAGCGCTTTGCCAAGCTCGCGCTCGCACCGGCAAAGGTCGCCCGCGTCTTCAGCGATCCGGCCACGAAGACCATTCAGGCGGTTGTGGACGAGGACCAGCTCTCGCTGGCCATCGGCCGTAACGGACAGAACGTGCGCCTCGCCTCCGAACTCACCGAGTGGAAGATCGACCTCTACTCGAGCCGTGAGTGGCTGGAGCGTGGCGGAGAAATGCCACTCTTCGCTCCGCTCCCAGAAGAGGGTGACGAAGGCGGCGACGTGAAGCTCTCCGACCTCGAAGGACTGCCGCCGGCAACGGTCGCAGTGCTCGAAGCGGGTGGCTACGGCACGCTCAATGACATTCTCGACCTCGATCGCGACGATTTCCTCAAGCTCCCGGGCATCGCGCCAGAAGAGGCCGACCGCATCATGAAGTTGATCGATGAGTTGACCGTCGACGGGACCGACGGCGAAGGGGCCACGGCCTCGGCGTGATTGACGACGCCGTCGCCAAGCGGGTGCTGGGGCTCGTAGGACTTGGGCTTCGCGGACGACTGGCGGTGCTCGGCGTGGATCGGGTCAGGGAAGCGGCACAGAAAGGCACATTGGAGCTGGCGCTGGTCGGTATGGACGCGTCAGAGAACAGTTTGGATAAGGTCGTACCGCTCCTGCGGGCCAAAGGAGTGCGCATGATCGAAGGGATTTCGGCCGCCGCGCTTGGCGGGGCAGCAGGGAAGGAAGCGACGGCGGTGATCGGCATCGTCGACGCGAATCTGGCGAAGGGAATTCGCGGCGTCGTCGACGCTGTGGGCGCGTGAGCGCAACGAGGAGGTTGGCTTGAGCAAGTTTTCGGTAACGGACCTGGCAGCAGATCTTGGCATTTCGACGGACGACGTCCTCGGGATGCTCCGGTCGCTTGAGGTCGTCGTACGCGCGCCGAGTGCGCCGCTGACGGACGATCAGGCGGCGCGCGTGCGTGCCCGCTGGGAGCGCGTAAAGCGCGAGCGCGCCGCGAAGGCGGCCGCTCCTGCCGCCGCGCCAGCACGCCGCCGCAAGGCGGCGGATGCCGAGCCCGCGGAGTCGGCTGCTCCTGCCGAAGCCACCGCAGCTGATGCCCCGAAGGTCGAGGCCAAGCCAAAACCAAAGACCAAAAGCAAGGCGAAAGTCGCTGAGCCCGAGCCGGTTGTCGAAGCACCGAAGGCGGCCGTCACGCGCCGTCGTCGTGCCGCCGACCTTCCGCCCGAGCCGGAACCGATGGTCGAAGCGCCAGTCGTCGTCAGCGCGCCAGTGGTTCCTGCGCCGGTGACGCCAGCCCCCGTCGTTGCAGCGCCAGTCGCAAGCGTAGAGGTCGCGGAGACCCCGAGCGCTGCGCCAGCTGCTGCTCCAAAAGCCGCCACGACCACGCCAGAGCCCGCTGCGGCTCCTGGTACGGTGCAGGCCAAGATTGAGCCCGCAGCGCCCGCAGCGCCCGCAGCGCCCGCAGCGCCCGCGGCGCCCGAAGGTCCGGTCGCTCAGGTTGCGCCCGTTGCGCCGCCCGCTCCACGCGTCGCACCGCCGTCGCAGCCGACAGTACAGAGCACGTACTCCAGCGATTCCGGACACACCTCGCATCAGATGCCCGATCGTCCCCGTCCGCGTCCGATCGTCCCAGGCGCCCCGCGCCCGCGACCGGCTGCGAGCGGTGGCCCCCGCGGCAACTTCCCCCCGCGCCCGATCGCCTCGGCGACCCCAGGCGGCGGACAGGGCGGTGGTGTCCGTCGTGATGATCGTCGGCCCGGCGGCGGTCCGCCGAGCGGCGGCAATACGGGCACTGGCGGAGGACTCAGCGGGTCGCCGACCTCAGGTCCTCGTCGCAAGAAGGGCAAGCGCGGCGCGGTGGATCAAGAGGCGGTGTCGGCAAACATCTCGCGCACCATGCGTCAGATGGGTGGACCAGCCCCACGGCGCCGCGGTCAGCGCGACGATTCCGGACGCGAGGAGCTCGAAGCGATCCGCGCCGAGGTCGCCGAGCGTGAGAAGAAACTGGTCCGTGTGAACGAGTTCATCACGGTCAGCGAGCTGGCAGACATCCTCAAGGTGCCGGCCACGCAGATCGTCTCGTTCGCCTTCAAACACCTCGGGTTGATGGTCACCATCAACCAGCGGATGGACTTCGATCAGATCGAACTCATCGCCAGCGAGTTCGGATTCGTCGCTGAGCGCGAGGAGGAGTACGCGGCCTCCGCGGTCGAGACGGTCAAGGACGCGCCAGAGACTCTCAAGTTCCGTCCCCCCGTCGTCACGATCATGGGTCACGTTGACCATGGCAAGACGTCGCTGCTCGACTATATCCGCAAGGCGAATGTTGTCGCAGGTGAAGCCGGCGGCATCACGCAGCACATCGGCGCGTACCACGTCACCACGCCAAGTGGTAAGATGGTCACGTTCCTCGACACCCCGGGTCACGAAGCCTTTACGGCCATGCGCGCGCGCGGTGCCCAGGTCACGGACATCGTCATTCTCGTCGTCGCTGCCGATGACTCGATCATGCCGCAAACGATCGAAGCCATCTCGCACGCCAAGAACGCCGGCGTCCCGATCATCGTCGCAATCAATAAGTGCGATCTCCCGGCCGCGAACCCGATGCAGGTCAAGCAGGAACTGCTCCAGCACGGCGTCGTGCTCGAAGACTTCGGCGGTCAGACCCTGCATTCTGAGATCTCGGCCAAGAAGGGCACCGGCATCCCCGAGCTCATCGATCAGATCCTCCTGCAGAGCGAAATTCTTGATCTGAAGGCGAACCCCGATCGTCGTGCTACGGGCTCCGTGGTCGAAGCGCAGCTCGATGCAGGCAAGGGACCGGTGGCCACGATTCTTGTGCAGGCCGGCACCCTCCATGTGGGCGATGACTTTATCTGCGGACTCTTCTCCGGTCGTGTGCGCGCGCTGCTCGACGAGCGTGGCAAGGCGGTCAAGGAAGCGGGCCCAGCCATTCCAGTGCAGGTGCTGGGTATGGTCGGCGTGCCGATGGCCGGCGATCAGTTCTTGGTGGTGGAAGACTCCGCCGAAGCGCGTGAGATTGCGCAGCGTCGTGAACGTCTCGACCGCGAAGCCAAGAGCCGTCGGACCAGCAAGGGTGCGGTGTCGCTCGAAGATTTCATGGCACACGCCGCCGAAGGCCAGCGTCGCAGCCTGAAGTTGCTCATCAAGGCCGATCAGGGCGGTCCGGCAGAAGCGCTCGCCGACGCCTTGGCGCAGATGTCCAACGCCGAAGTCGAGGTCGAGGTCATTCAGCGCAGCGTGGGTGCGATCACTGAAGGCGACATCCTGCTTGCCAAGGCGTCGGGAGCCATCATCATCGGCTTCCACGTGCGCCCAGACAACAAGGCGCGCTCCGCGGCCGATCGTGAAGGGGTCGAGATCAAGCTGTACAAGATCATCTACGAGGCCGTGGCCGACGTGAAACTCGCGTTGGAAGGCATGCTGCGTCCCGATTCGAAGGAAGTCATCTTCGGCGAGGCCGAGGTCCGCGAGGTCTTCAAGGTGTCGAAGATCGGCACCATCGCCGGTTGCATCGTCCGCACGGGTAACATCAGCCGCACCGGGCGCGTGCGCGTCCTGCGCGACGGCAAGGAAGTGTACGAAGGTACCATCGGCTCGCTCCGTCGCTTCAAGGACGACGTCAAGGAAGTCAAGGACGGGTTCGAGTGCGGTATCGGGATCGAGAACTTCAACGATGTGAAGGTTGGCGACATGTTCGAGTGCTATCGCACGGAGACCGTCGCTCGTACCCTCGCCTCGTCGGCATCGGAGTAAGAGCGGGGCGGGGGCCGGCGTCGTCGGCTCCTGCACCCTGCCTCTGCTCGTGCCACTGCGTCACCTGGAGGTGACCAATGCCTCGTGATCTGCGCAGGCCCGATCGTGTCGCAGAAGCGGTACGAGAGGAAATCGCTGTCTTGCTCGCTGGCGGCGTCAAAGATCCCCGTGTCAGTGCGCTCGTGACCGTGACCGGCGTCGAGATGTCGCGCGACCTCGGCCACGCCACCGTGTACGTCAGCGTCTACGGTACCGACCGTGAGCGTGAAGAGACCATGGAAGGGCTCGACGCGGTCGCGCCGTCGCTCCGCGGTCGGGTTGGCCGCGCGCTGCGGCTGCGCTTGGCCCCGTCGATCCACTTCAAGTTCGACGAGAGCTTCGCGCGCGCCACGCGCATCGAGAATCTCCTCGCGAGCATCAAGCCCGCACCCGAAGGCGTGACGCCGCCGCCCGCCGCTCCTGACGATGCCGCGACGGAAAAGGACGAGCGCGGGAACTGACGGGCTCCTGCTCGTCGATAAACCCGCGGGGATCTCCTCCCACGACGTCGTCGCCGCTGCGCGCCGCGTCACAGGGGAATCGCGCATCGGGCACGGCGGCACGCTCGATCCCTTCGCCACCGGGCTGCTCGTGCTCCTGCTCGGGCGCGCGACGCGCTTGCTGCAATACCTGCACGACACTCCCAAGGTGTACGACGCCACTGTGCGCTTCGGCACCGAGACTGACACCGAAGATCTCTTAGGCGCGGTGGTTGTCGAAGCGCCACGGCCCACGCCCGACGCACTGGAGCGAGCCCGGCCAAACTTCGTGGGCACAATCTCGCAGGTCCCGCCGGCGTACTCCGCGAAACGCGTCGACGGACAGCGTGCCTACGCACTCGCGCGCGCAGGGCACGATGTCGAACTCGCGCCGGTCGATATTGAGATCTCAGAACTCACGCTGCGGGACTTCACCGTCGATGCCGACGGAAAGGTCGAGCAGTGCCAGATGCGCGTGCGGTGCGGAAGCGGCACATATATCCGGAGCATTGCCCGTGATCTCGCGCGCGCCTGTGGCAGCGCGGCGCATCTCACGCAGCTGCGTCGCACCGACGCCGGTTCATTTCGCGTCGCCGACGCGGTGACGGTCGATCAACTCCGCGCCGGCCAAGGTGTGGTGCGCCCCGCCCTCGACGCGCTCGCGGGCTACCCACAACAGGCGCTCACCGACGCCGACCTCGCGGGCGTGGTGCGCGGGATCGACGTGGCGGCAACCGTCGACGGGCCCTTTGCGGCACTAATCACCGGGAGCGTCACAGCGGACAATGCTCCGATCCTCGTCGCATTCGCCGAGCGCCGCATTGCCGAATCGGGCGATCGCTTTCAGCCCCGTGTCGTGATGCGCGAGGCTGCCGTATGAGCATGGCCGCCGCAACACGCGCCGTTATTACCGTCGGCACCTTCGACGGCGTACATCGCGGGCACCGGCTGGTGCTGCAGCGACTCGCCGAACGCGGGCGTGCGCGCGGGCTGGAAAGTCTGTTAGTGACCTTCACCCCGCACCCGCTCGACGTGGTACGCCCCGAATCGGCACCGCCGCATCTGACCACCGCCCACGAGAAGGCGCAGGCGCTCCG
>Ga0114966_10000589_pt1 | contig 34618 bp, 43 predicted proteins | sample M_130207_XF_Meta_FD_87029 | JGI IMG/M metagenome (GOLD analysis project Ga0114966, IMG submission 87029) | Freshwater microbial communities from Lake Montjoie, Canada to study carbon cycling - M_130207_XF_MetaG | ecosystem: Environmental > Aquatic > Freshwater > Lake | place: Lake Montjoie... | reverse complement strand
GGGGTACATTTTTCGCGGCCAGAGTTCGGGAGTGGCGGGCAAGGTTTTTCAAGCCTGTGGGGTTGCACTACCACCCACCTTGCGCCAAGTCGGAACGGCACTCAATTGTGACTCCGAGGAAGGGAAAACGTGTCACTAGGCCTTTTTCAAAATCGCAAGCCGCCGGAAATCAACAACTTCCGGCAAATTGGTGTAGAAGATGAGCTTGACGGTAGCAGGCACTCCAATCGGGGGAAACAGATGCGGCAGATCGAGAGGTCCGGGCCGGGCTTCATCCCGGTGCGGACGTAGTTCCTTAGCTGGAGAGGAGCAAGGAGGCCCCAGACCTGATGGGTCGTCCAGGGCTGGTCCGATAGGCGGGGGAGAAGCGGGTGGAAAGGACGAGGGCCCAGCCAGCGAGGCAAATGAGGCTGAAGTGGCGGGGGAGACTGGTCATCTCAAACCACTTTTGTTCGGTGCGGGCCTTGAACGGGATCTCCACTTCGACGTAACTGCCCGGAGTGGCAGCGTTCACCGCTGCGACAACCCGATCCACATGACGGCGCAGAGTGGGCCATTGCTGGTTGCCGACAACGACGAACGCTATTTTGCGGCCCGTTAGATTCTGCTGGTAGCGCATGTTCTTGTCCGTCGTCAGGAGAACCTCGAAACCGGCCGCTTCCGCAACGGCGATCAATTCGCCATTCACGAAGCGATCCCAGCCTCGCTCCATCGCTTCCACAACGATGTGCCCCTGGAGCGCATAGCGAAGCGGGGCGGGGGTTCCGTTATCGAAGAGTATGAGAATCGCCCGTTCGGTTGTCGGGAAGGTTGTCGAGGCTTCGAGCCGCAAATTCGATGACGGCGGAGACCTGTTCGTTCGATAGATGGAACCATTCCATGATCTCGCTGACGGTGGCTCCCACCTCTAAATTGTCAAAGACAACGGAAACAGGCGTTCGCGTATCCCGGAAAACCCAAGCACCGCTGCGCTTGCCGGGGACGCTTTCAACGGCGGAACATTGCGACCACTCCAGACTTGTCATGATGGACCTCGCTTTTCCAAGGTAACAGGCGCACAACGGACTCGCTTCGGCCCGACAGGATGGGCGAGTTCCTCGCCCGCTCGAGCCGTGCTTGCGCGGCCTGTGCGATCAGTGCGACCGGATGGTATTGGGATCTTTTTCGAAGCGGTATTGAAAGTGGCAGCCTTGGCAGGCGTCGAAGAGGTAGCCGCCGCGTTCGAAGACCTTGGCGACGTCGCGGGCCTTGGCTGCTTCGTGGACTCCAGCACCGGCTTCGCGGAGGGCGCGGGCACGTTCCATCCAAGGGCCGGTATCCTTCGCTCGACCTTCCATCATGAGCAGGTTGCCGGCTTCGGTGAGGATGGTGGAGCTGGCTTCGACGGCTAACCACTCTTCGTCGGTCCGCGGTTGGCGCTCCTCGACGTGGCCGACGGTGTAGATTGTCCCGACCGAGTCCCAAACGATGTCGGCGTTGGGGATGACCATGTGGTGCATGACTTCTTCGAGGGTCGAAACAGCCCTGATGGGCGGGGCGGATTTGCAGGCCGCGAGCAGAAGCAGCGCGGCGACGAGGCAGATGTTTCTTCGCATGGATCGACCGAAATTGTAGCAGAAGGGCGAAGTCCGCTTTGCTAGACTGGGCGGGTTGGCTATGAATTTACTTCCCTTTTTTGAATGGCTGGAAGGCACAGCGGGTAGCGTGGCCATCCGCGAATCTACGCTGCTGTATCCGTTCATTGAGACTTCCCACGTTTTGACTTTGTGCCTGTTTCTGGGGATGATCGCGATGCTGGATCTGCGGCTGATCGGGGTGGGGCTACGCGGGGTGCCGGTGTCGGATGTGGCGGGTCGGCTGCTGCCGTGGGCGCTGGGGGGATTCGTGCTGATGGCGATTAGCGGGATGCTGCTGTTCTATTCGGGGCCGGTAAGGGCATCGGGGAATGTTTTCTTTCGGATCAAGATGGTGATGATTGGGCTGACGGGGATCAACGCGTTACTGTTTCACTTTACGATTTATAAGCGGGTGGCGGATTGGGATGGGGATGCGACGCCGCCTTGGCGGGCTCGGCTGGCGGGGATCTGCTCGCTGGTGCTGTGGTGTATGGTCGTGATCTGCGGACGGATGCAGGCTTATAACTGGTTCGATAAGGTGAAGGGTTGATGGAGCTGCTTCCGGTTTTTCAATGGTTGGAGGCGACAGCGGTGGGGACGACGATTCGGGAGTCGCTATGGCTGTTTCCGATGATTCAGTGCGGGCATTTACTGGGGTTGGCGCTGTTGGGGGGGACGGTGCTGGTGGGGGATTTACGGTTGCTGGGATGGGGGCTGCGGGGGGAGCCGGTGGAGACGTTGGCGGGTAAATTGCAGCCTTGGATGGTGGGGGCGCTGGGAGTGACGGTGGGGACGGGGATTTTGATGTTCCTTTCCGAGGCTTTGAAGTGTTATTACAGTCCGCCGTTTTGGTACAAGATGGGAATGCTCGTGTTAGCGACAGGTTTTGCGTTTACATTGCGGCGGCGAGCGTTGGGGACGAGGTGGGGCCGGGTGACGGCGATCGTATCGATGGGGCTTTGGCTGGGGGTGGGTTTTGCGGGGCGTTGGATCGCGTTCTACTAGGTGGTATCGTTGATTTCGAATGCGCACTTTTTCCATTTTGATGCTGCTGGTGGTGGGTCAGTCATGGGGGCAGGTTCCCCGGCTGCCGAACGGGAAGCCGGATTTTAATGGGATTTGGCAGGCGGTGAGTTCCGCGCACTTCGACGTGGAACGGCATATGGCGCGGCATAGCCTGATGCAGCGGGACGGGCCGCATGGGCCTTTGCCGGCCGGGCCGGTGCTGCGGCTAGGGGCCGTGGGCGCGGTGCCGGGGGGGATGGGCGTGGTGGAGGGCGGGAAGATTCCGTATAAGCCGGAGGCGGCGAAGGTGCGGGACGAGAACCGGAAGAATTGGCTGGAGCGGGATCCGGAGATTAAGTGCTACTTGCCGGGGATTCCGCGGGCGACTTACATACCGTTTCCGTTTCAGATTGTACAGAATCAGGCGCAGTTTTTCTTTGCGTATGAGTATGCCGGCGCGGTGCGGGACGTCTATTTCAAAGACCCGGGGCCGGCGGAGACGGATTCGTGGATGGGGCAATCGGTGGGCAAGTGGGAGGGAGATACGCTGGTGGTGGAGGTTTCTGGATTTAACGATCAAACTTGGTTTGACCGTTCGGGGACGCACCATAGCGCCGGGTTGAAGGTGGTGGAGCGGTATACGTTTCTGACACCGAACCATATACAGTACGAGGCGACGATGACGGATGCGGCGGTGTTTACGGGGCCGTGGAAGATCTCGCTGCCGTTGTATCGGCGGATGGAGAAAGACGCTCGGCTGATGGATTTCAAGTGCGTCGAGTTTGTGGAAGAGTTGGTGTTTGGTGAGCATCGGCGGAAGCCGTTGCCGAGGTGATTATGCATCTACGAATTGCGATGACTCTGGCGATGGTGGCGACGGTTTGGGGGGCGGAGATTCCGCGGACTCCGGACGGGAAGCCGGACCTTTCTGGCACCTATGACATTGCGACGCTGACGCCGTTGACGCGGCCGGCGAGTTTGGGCGAACGGCAGTCGTTGACCGACGCCGAGGCGAAGGTGTTGGCCGACCAGGCGAAGGCGGTGGCGGCGGCGACGAATAAAGCGAGCGATCCGAATCGGAAGGCGCCGCCGACGGGGGGGGACGGATCGGAGGGCCCGGCGGGGAATGTGGGCGGGTACAACTCGCTATGGGTGGATATTGGCGAAGGGGCGTTTAAGGTGGACGGGAAGTGGCGGACGTCGATTGTGATTGATCCGTCGAATGGGCGGATGCCGCCGGTGACGGACGCGGCGCGCAAACAGCGGGCGGCGCAGGCGAAGGTGTCGCGGCCGAATCGGGGCGACGCGTTTTGGATTACGGAGGGGATTTCGCCAGGGCCGTACGACGACCCGGAGATGCGGCCGACGGCGGAGCGGTGTTTGCTGTCGTTTGGTTCGGGGGGCGGGCCGCCGATGTTACCGGTGATGTATAACAACCTGAAGCAGCTCGTGTTGACGAAAGATACGCTCGTGATTGTGAACGAGATGGTGCATGATGCGCGGGTGGTGCGGATCAATGGGGAGCATGAGCCACCGGAGATTCGGCGGTGGTTAGGGGATTCGATTGGGCGTTGGGAGGGGGATACGCTGGTGGTGGATACGACGAATTTTAACGACAACCCGGCGATTGGGGCGTCGCGGAATTTGCATGTGGTGGAGCGGTTTCGGCGGATTGATGCGAAGTCGTTGCTATATGGGTTTACGGTGGAGGATCCGACGGTTTGGACGAAGCCGTGGAGCGGGGAGATTTTGTGGCCGGCGACGGAGCAGCGGATTTTTGAGTATGCGTGCCACGAGGGGAATTACTCGTTTGGCGGGATTTTGAAGGGTGCGCGGCTGTTAGAGGCTGAGGCCGAAAAGAAGGTGAAGAAATGAGGGCGAAGACTCGAGTGATATTGGGCGTGGTCGCGGCTTGTGGGCTGGGACTGGTTTTTGTGCAGGTGCGGAGCGTGTATGCGCACCATGCGTTCGGGGCGGAGTTTGACCCGAATCGGCCGGTGTTGTTGAAGGGTCCGGTGACGCGGGTGGAGTGGATTAATCCGCATACTTGGATCCACTTGGAGACGACGAAGGCGGACGGGAAGAAAGAGATTTGGATGGTGGAGGGGGGGACGCCGAATAGCTTACTGCGGCGGGGGCTGAAACGGGATTCGATTCAGCCGGGGCAGGCGATTATTGTGGATGGGTATCAGGCGAAGGATCGGTCGAACCGGGCGAATGGGCGGGATATTACGCTGCCGGGGGGGCAGAAGTTTTTCATGGGCTCGTCGGGAACGGGGGCACCTTATGATGCTCCGGGGAAGGACGAACGGAAGTAGTATCGGGCCGTCGCCACGAAGGCTCTCGTCAACAGGAGTAAAATCGAAACGAGGAACGTTTTCCTAGCGAACACTTGTTATGACCGCAGCCACTTTTGATCGCATCACGGTGGATCCGAAGCAGATGAATGGCCAGCCATGTATCCGCGGCATGAGGCTGAGCGTTCGCCGGGTACTTGAGGCGGTGTCTCTTTACCCGAATAGGGAAGATCTCTTTCGCGAGTATCCGGAGCTGGTGGAAGACGATATTTCGCAGGCACTAGAATTAGCAGCCGCCAACTTAGAAGAGGTCATCGACTTCCGGGTGGCATGAAGCTGCTTCTGGACCAAGGGATTCCTCACTCGGCAGCAGCACTGCTTCTTGGAATGGGACTAGATGTAATTCACGTCGGTGAGATTGACATGGAAGCGGTCGAAGACGAGGCCATTATCGAGTACGCTCGCGCTCTCTGGAGCGTCCGGCCCCTCGGTCGTCCGACTCAGAATTCAACGCCTCAAAGCGCCTGAAGCGGCGAATCTCGTTTGGCTCGTGCTGGAGCGAATCGGGAGTGAACTCGAGGCTGGATGTTTCATCACCGTCACGGCGCGCTCGATTCGCATTCGTCGACTTCCGATTAAGGCAGGGTGAAGATGAAGACGGTGGGGGCGCCGGCGTGGCCTCCCCACCAGAAGGCGGAGGGGCGGCCGGACATGACGGCGACGTGTTGCTTGCCGGCGATTTCATAGGAGATGACGCCTCCGCCGATGGGGCCTCCGGTTTGGAACCGGTGGAGGACCTGGCCGGTCTTCGCGTCGAGGGCGAGGAAGTGGCCGGTGAGTTCGCCGCCGAAGACGACGCCGCCGGCGGTGGTGGTGACGGCGGCGACGACGGGTTGGGGACTCTTGTACTTCCAGCGGGGCTCTCCGGAGACGGCGTCGACGGCGGAGATCCAGCCTTGCTTTTGGGGGTCGGGGCGAGCGGTGCCTCCGAGGTACATAGCGCCTGGGGAAGAGGTGACGGCTTCATCGGCGCTGGCGGTGAAGGTGGCGCACCAGTCGACGGCAGGGGTGTAGAGCATCCGGGTGAGGGGGTTGTAGGCGGGGCCGTTCCACTGCACGCCGCCGAAGATGCCGGGGCAGGTGTGGGTGGGTTTGGTGGTTACGGGGACGGTGTGATTTTCCAGCGTCGTGATGGGGGTTTCGTAGAGAGGTTTTTTGGTTTCGCGGTCGAGAGTTCTTAGGATGCCATCCTTGCCGACGGTGGCGACGAGGCTGACGTCGCGGCCGCCGACGGTGGCTTGGAAGAGGGGGCTGACTTGGGTGAGGTCCCAGTCGTGGGAATCGTTCGAGACCATTTGCTTGTGCCAGCGGAGGGTGCCGGTGCGGGCGTCGAGGGCGACGATGGAGTTGGTGTAGAGGTTGTCGCCGGGGCGGAGGTGGGAGGGGAGGTCGGGAGCGGGGTTGGTGACGGCGATGAAGAGTTCGGCTTTTTGGGGGTCGAGGGAGAAGGGGGTCCAGACGGCGCCGCCGCCAAGCTTGATGTTTTTGGGATTAGGCCAACTTTCGGGGGTAACGGTGCGGAAGCGCCAGAGGGGTTGGCCGTCGGAGAGGCGGAAAGCGCCGACCCAGCCAGAGATGCCGTTTTCGCCACCGGCGGGGCCGATGAGGATTTTGTCTTCGAAGATCAACGGGGCCATGGTAAAGGCTTCGCCAATGGCGGTGTCGGCGGCGCGGCGGGCCCAGAGCATTTTGCCGGTGTCGAGGTTGAGGGCGAGGAGGTAGCCGTCGGAGGTGCCGCGGATGAGGTAGCCGTCTTTGATGGCGGCACCGCGGTTGTTGAGCCAGCTTTCCTTGGCCTTGGGGGCCCATTCGTGCTTCCAGATGAGGTCGCAGGTTTGGGCGTCGATGACGGCGGTGGAGCGGACGCCGGTGAGGATCATGCGGCCGTTGTAGACGAGGGGGCCGGTTTGGAAGTTGCTTTGTTCACCGATTTGAAAGGCGCAGGCGACGCGGAGTTGGGGGGCGTTGGCGGGGGTGATTTGGGCGGACTGGACGTAGCGGGTGCCGGAATAATCGTGGGTGTGATAGAGCCAGTCCTTCTTCGAAGAGTAGGCGGCGGTGAGTTCGGCTTGGGTGGGGCCGAGGCCGACGGGGGCGGGGGCTCCGGGGATGAAATCGGGGGGCGGGGGGGCGGCGGGTTTGGCGGTGGGGGTGGCGGAGAGGTTATTTTTTTCGAGGAGGAAGGCGGTGACTTCGGTATAAGTTTCGGCGGGGAGGGAGCCACCGGCGCGGGGCGGCATTTGCCGGACGGCGGCGAGGAGGGCGGCGGGGGGCGCGGCGCTCCATTTGTGGAGGAAGGCGGCTCCGGCGAGGGGCGGGGCGGTGCCGTTCGTGAGGTCAGAGCCGTGGCAGGCGGCGCAGGCGGTCGAGTAGAGGGTGGCGCCGCGTTGGGCAAACGCCGCTGCGCCGCAGCCGAAGATTAGACCGACTAGCCTGAGGCTCTGCATGGAGGAAAGTATACAAGGGTCGGGGTTAACGACGGACGGGGAAGTCGGCGGACTCGGTGCGGACGGAGAGGAGGAGGGTCTCCATGCGGCTGACGATTTCGGGGAACTGTTTGGCTAGATCGGTGGTTTCGTTCACGTCTTGCGCGAGATCGTAGAGGGCGGGCTTGACGTACTTCCAGTTGCCGACGCGGAGGGCCTGTTGGAAACCGCCTTCGTGGAACTCCCAGTAGAAGTAATCATGGACCTTGGGCTTGCCGCCGGTGAGGGCGGGGAGGATCGACAGGCCGTCGGTGTCTTTCGGGGCGACTTGGTTCGTGAGTTCGGCGCAGGTGGCCATCATGTCCCAGAAGGCGAAGGGGTGATCCGAGACTTGGCCGGGCTTGATTTTGGCCGGCCAGCGGGCGAGGAAGGGGACGCGGATGCCGCCTTCGGTGAGGCTGCGCTTGGTGCCGCGTAGGGGGCCAGAAGATTCGAAATACTTGGGGTCGTGGCCGCCTTCCTGATGGGGGCCGTTATCGGAACTGAAGAAGACGAGGGTGTTGCTGTCGAGACCGAGTTGCTTGAGCTTGTCGAGGAGGCGGCCGATGTCGCGGTCGAGGCGGGTGATGGTGGCGGCGAATTTGCGTTCGAGGGGGGGCCAAGGCTCGCCGGAGTACGGCGCGTCTTCGGGGATTTCGATGCCGTCGCCCGAGTCGCGGCCGAGTTCGTTGTTGGCGTGGGGAATGGTGGAGGCGAAGTAGAGGAAGAAGGGCTTCGATTGATTCGCGTCGAGGAATTTAAGCGAACGGTCCAGGAAGAGATCCGGGGCGTACTGCTTCTTCTTGCCGCCCCAGTTGCCGGTGAGTTCGAGGGCATGGTCGCCGTCGAGGAGCATGTCGGGGTAGTACATGTGGGCCTGCAACTGGCTGAAGAAACCGAAGAACGTGTCCCAACCTTTCTTCGTGGGATAGCCGGGATAGCCGACGCCGCCGAGGCCCCACTTGCCGAACATGCCGGTGGTATAGCCGGCTTTCTTGAAGAGTTCGGGCAGCACGAAGTCGGACGGCCGTAGCAACATCTCATTGCGACCGTTGCCGCGGATGCGGGTATGGCCGGTGTGATACCCGGTCATGAACGCAGAGCGGGAGGGGGCACAGACGGTACAGCCGGCGTAGGCTTGGGTGAAGCGGATGCCTTCGGCGGCGAGGCGGTCGAGGTTCGGAGTTTTGATCCGTTTTTGGCCGTAACAGCCGAGATCGCCGTAGCCGAGGTCGTCGGCCATGATGAAAACGACGTTCGGCGGGCGCTGCTGCGGAAAGAGGGAGTAGAGGAATTGGCGGCGGTTCTGTAAACTATTGCCCATGCTTGATTGGTCCATCATAGCCGTCTACTTCGTGATTGTGTTCGGGATTGGTTTTTACCATTCGCGGAAGGAGCGTAACGCTTCGGAGTATTTTTTGGCGGGAAACAACGTGGGTTGGTTCGCGGTGGGGGCGTCGCTGTTTGCGACGAACATATCGAGCGAACACTTCATTGGGCTAGCGGGGAGTGGGGCCTCGACGGGGCTGGCGGTGGGCTGCTATGAGTGGTCGGCTTCCATTTGCTTGCTGTTGCTCGGTTGGCTGTTTGTGCCGCACTACCTGCAGAGCAAAGTTTTCACGATGCCGGAGTTTTTGGAGAAGCGGTTCTCGCCGGGGTGCCGGTGGTATCTGACGGGGGTGTCGTTGTTCGCCTATGTGTTCACGAAGATTTCGGTGTCGCTATTTGCGGGCGGGATTTTGATTCGGGAGATTGTGGGTTGGGACTACATGACATCGGCGATTCTGCTGGTGGTGGCGACGGGGGTGTATACGATCTTCGGAGGGCTGGCGGCGGTGATCTACACGGACGTATTTCAGGCCGTGCTGCTGGTGGCGGGGGCGATTGTGCTGACTTGGATCGGGCTGAATGAGGTGGGGGGATTTGAAGCGCTGCGGACGGCGCTGCCGCCGGACTTCTTCCACATGGTGAAGCCGGCGAGCGACCCGAACTATCCGTGGGTGGGAACGATTTTCGGCACGCTGATTTTGGGGACCTGGTACTGGTGTACGGATCAAGTGATTGTGCAGAAGACGCTGTCGGCGCGGAACTTGCAGCAGGCGCGGTATGGGACGTTGTTCTGCGCGGCGCTGAAGATTTTGCCGGTGTTTATTCTGGTGCTGCCGGGCTTGATTGCGAAGGCGCTATGGCCGACCGAGGTGACGGGGGACAACGCGTATCCGCTGCTGGTGATGCGGTTGCTACCACCGGGGATTAAGGGGCTGATGGTTGCGGCGTTGCTGGCAGCGTTGATGAGTTCGCTTTCGAGCGTGTTTAATTCGTGCTCGACGCTGATGACGATGGACATTTACAAGCCCTGGAAGCCGGGGGCGACGGACCGGCAACTGGTGAACTTCGGACGGTGGTCGACGGTGGGGATCGTCGTGCTTTCGGTGGTTTGGATTCCGTTCATACGGAACTTGAACGACCAGGTTTATCAGTATTTGCAGAGCGTGCAGGCTTATGTGGGCGCGCCGATTGCGGCGACGTTTTTGACGGGGATTTTGTGGAAGGGGGCGACGCCGCGGGCGGCGATTACGACGCTGATTGTGGGCGGGGTGATTGGCGGGGGACGATTCCTGATGGACGTGTTACGGAACGCCTTCAAGATGGACTTGGGGCCGTTGAATGATGTGGTTTCGATCAGCTTTTTGAACTTCAGCTTGGGTGTGTTTGGGTTGTGCGTGCTGCTGATGGTGGTGGTTTCGAAGGGGTCGGCGGTAAAGCAAGGGGTGGAGGAGTTGACGATGGAATTTTCGGCCTTGCGGGGGACGCGGATGGAGGTGATGGCGACGGTGGCGATCCTGGTGGCGGTGGGTGGATTGTGGGTTCACTTTTCTTGATAGAGTGTCAGGCGATATGAGTATATTTTCACGACGGAATTGGCTGGGCGCGGCCGGGTTGACGACGCTGTTCCAGGAGAACCCGGCTTTGGCGCAGAACGCGCCGATTGCGGCCAAAGACAAGCTTCGGATCACGAAGCTGGAAACGATTCTGGTAAAGCCGCGTTGGCTGTTTTTGAAGATCCATACGAACGCGGGGATCATCGGGTTGGGCGAGCCGGTGGTGGAAGGCCGGGCGCTGACTTGCCGGACCGCGATTGAGGAGATTGCTCCGTACCTGGTTGGAAAAGATCCGCGGGCGGTGACACACCACTGGCAGGCGATTTATCGTCATGCGTTTTATCGGGGTGGGCCGGTATTGACGAGCGCATTGAGTGGGATCGATCAGGCGCTGTGGGACATCAAGGGCAAGGCTTTGGGCGTGCCGGTGTATGAGTTGTTGGGCGGGCCAACGCGGAACAAGGTTCGGGTTTACGCGCATTCGCGAACGCCGGAATCGATGAAGGCTGATATGAAGAAGGGCTTCACGGCGTTCAAGACGGGCCCGGCGAAGCGGCGGCCGGCGCGGTACATTGAGACGCCGGCGGAAGTGAAGTATGCCGTCGAGAAGTTTGCGGAGTTGCGGGCGGCGGTGGGCGATGGGGTCGACATCGGCGTGGACTTCCACGGGGCGATTTCGCCGGCGCATGCGAAGATGCTGATCAAAGGCATGGAGCCGTATAACCCCATGTTCATTGAAGAGCCCTGCCAGGCGCAGAACCACGACATCATGGCCGAGATTGCGCGGGGCACGCATTTGCCGATTGCGACCGGCGAGCGGGTGTTTACGAAATGGGGCTTCCGCGAAGTGCTGGAGAAGCGGGCCGCGACGATTCTGCAGCCGGATATGTGCCATGCGGGCGGGATTACGGAGGTTCGTTTGATTGCCGGGATGGCCGAGGCGTACTACGCGACGATTGCGCCGCATAATCCATTGGGGCCGATTTCGCTGGCGGCGGGCGTGCACTTGGCGGCATCGATTCCGAACTTCCTGATTCAAGAGCAGGTGAGTTTGGGCGAGGGATACATCAAGAAGCCGTTCACGGTGAAAGAGGGTTATTTGGAGCTGCCGACGGGTCCGGGGCTGGGCATTGAACTGGACGAAAACGCGATGGCGGACAAGATTGGCCACGACTGGCGGAATCAGGAAAGCTATGATGCGGATGACGGTTCGGTGGTGGATTGGTAACCTAGTCGTTTCATGACAAAACAACAAGTCGTAACCAGCATGCTCGAGATCGGGATTGTCCCGATCATCCGGGTGAACTCGGCGGAGGCGGCGATCAAGTCGATTGAGGCCGTCTATGAGGGCGGCATTCGCTCCGCCGAGATCACTATGACGACGCCGGGGGCGCTCAAGGCGCTGGAGAAGCTGGCCGATGCTTTTGGCGATAAGATGATTTTGGGCGCGGGGACGGTGCTGGATCCGGAGACCGCCCGCGCGACGATTCTGGCCGGGGCGCAGTTTCTGGTGACACCGGCGCTGAAGGTCGCCACGATCGAGATGGCGCGACGCTATTCGGTCGTGATCTGCCCGGGGGCATTGACGCCGACGGAGATTTTGACCGCCTGGGAGGCGGGGGCAGATTTTGTGAAAGTGTTCCCTTGCGCCAATATGGGCGGGGCGAAGTACATCAAGGCGGTGAAGGCGCCGCTGCCGCATGTGCTGATGATCCCGACGGGCGGGGTGAACCTGGACACGATTGGCGACTTCCTACAAGCCGGGGCATCTGCCGTGGCAGTGGGGGGAGAGTTGATCGACAACGAGACGATTAAGGCCGGGAAGTATGAAGTGTTTACCGAACGGGCGAAGCAGTTTTTGGCCGCGGTGAAAAAGGCGAGAGGTCAATAACATGGCGGTTAGCAAAGAGCTTTTAGAGATTTTGGTTTGCCCGCTGTGCAAGACTACGGTGAACCTGACGCCGGGCGGAACGGGCCTGAAGTGCGTGCAGTGCCACCGGGTGTATCCGATTCGGGATGAGATTCCGGTGATGCTGATCGACGAAGCGAAAGTCGAAGATTGAAGACAGTGCTGGAGCAATTGCCGACGGGCGCGAAGGTGGGAATCATCCGGCTGCGCTCGTTGGGCGACTGCGTTTTGACGACTCCGGCGATCCACCTGCTGAAGAGCTATCGGCCGGATTTGAAGATCGGGGTGGTGGTGGAGGACCGGTTCGCGGCCGTTTTTCGGGGGAACCCGGAGGTGGATGCGGTGCTGTCTCCGGCGATGGGGGAGTTGACGATTTGGGGGCCGAAGCTCGTGATCAACTTCCACGGGGGGACGCGGAGCATTTGGCTGACGGCGCTCGGGCTGGCCGGGCGGCGGGCGGGGTTTCAACACTTTGTGGGACAGGCGGTTTATAACGTGAAGATGCCGCGGGCACAGGAGGTTTTGGGGGTGGAGCGGGCGGTCCATACGGCGGAACATCTAGCGTCGGGAATGTTTTATTTGGGGGTTCCGCGGAGCGAGGTTCCGGCGGCGCGGTTAGTCGCTCGACCGCGGGCGGCGGAGCGGCCTTATGCGGTGATTCACCCGGTGGCTTCGGCATTGGACAAGACTTGGGGGGCGGATGGATTCTTGGCGGTGGCGGAGCATCTGCAGGGATTGGAGCCAGTGTTTATTGGCGGGCCGGGGGATGATTTGTCGGCGTTTGGGAAGTTCAAAACGGTTGTCGGCGAGCCGCTCGAAGAGACGATGAGCTTGTTGCAGGGGGCTTCGCTCTTCGTGGGGAACGATAGTGGACCGGCGCATATGGCGGCGGCGATGGGGATTCCGCAGGTGGTGATTTTTGGGCCTTCGGACGCGGTGACGTGGGCGCCGTGGCGGGTGAAGGCCGAGGTGGTCAACGGACGGGGGTCGATGGCGAACGTCACGGTGGCCGAGGTGTTGGCGGCGGTGGATCGGCTATGAAACGGATTTTGAGTTATGTGCGGCCGTATGCGGGATGGCTTTTCGCGTCCGTTTTGTTGATGGCGTTGGCGGGCGGAGCGCAGGGTTTGATTGCGTATTTGATCAAGCCGATTTTCGACCAGGTGTTGAATCCGCAGGGGACGGATTCGGTGGTGTCGGGGGTGATGCTGGTGGTGGTGGTGGCGTTTTTGCTGCGCGGAGTGGCGGACTATTTCGGTAATTATTTGGTGAATCGGGCAGGGATTTCGGCGGTGACGGATTTGCGGCAGGCCGTGTTTGAGCGGGTGCTGCGGCAGGATGCGCAGTTTTTTGAAACGACCTCGACGGGGCGGTTGATGTCGTCGATCATGAACGACATCGATAAAATTCAAGTGGCGACGTCGCATATCTTGGCGGACTGGTTGCGGCAGACTTTTGTGGCCGTTTCGCTGTTGTTCGTGATTTTTCAGACGTCGTGGAAGCTGGCGTTGTTTAGCGTGACGGTGATTCCGATTGTGATGCTGCCAACGGCGCAGTTGGGGCGGCGGATTCGGCGTTCGACGCGGAAGGCGCAGGACGATACGGCCGAAGTGAATCAGATTCTGCAGGAGACGCTGAGCGGGCACCAGGTGGTGAAATCGTTTGGGTCCGAGGTGATGGAGTCGGCGCGGTTCCGCGAGGCGGGGCGGAGGCTGCGGCGGAGCAATTTGAAGTATGTGATGCAGCAGGCGATTGCGTCGCCGTTGATTGAGTTTATGGGCGCGCTGACGATTGTGGGACTGCTGATTTATGCGCGGAGCGAAATCCGGACCGGGGTGATGACGACTGGGGAGTTCACGAGCTTTGTGGTGACGCTGCTGTTGCTGTATGAGCCGATGAAGCGGCTCGTGGGAATTCATAATATCTTTCAGCAGGCGCTGGGAGCTTCGCAGAAGGTGTTTGAGTACTTGGACCGGCCGGCGACGGTGGTGCCGGGGCGTGTGGCGGTGAAGGGGTTCACGCGGGAGATTGCTATAGAGCATTTGACGTTTCGGTATCCGACGAGCGAGGGGCCGGTGTTGACGGATCTTTCGCTGCGGGTGGGTGCCGGGGAGATTGTGGCGCTGGTGGGGCCGAGCGGGGCGGGCAAATCGACGCTGGCTTCGTTGCTGCCGCGGTTCTACGACCCGGAGGCGGGGGGGATTTCGATTGACGGGGTGAACGTGCGGGAGTTGACGCTGGAGAGCCTGCGGAAGCTGATTGGGACGGTGGCGCAGGACACGTTTTTGTTTAACGATACGGTTGAGAATAACTTGCGGTATGGGCGGCCGGAGGCTTCGCATGAGGACGTCCGGGAGGCGGCGCGGAACGCGTTGGCGCTGGAGTTTATCGAGCAGTTGCCGCAGGGTTTCGAGACGATCATTGGGGAGCGGGGGACGCGGCTATCGGGGGGACAGCGGCAGCGGATTTCGATTGCGCGGGCGTTGTTGAAGAATGCGCCGATTCTGGTGTTGGATGAGGCGACGTCGCATTTGGATACCGAGAGTGAGGTGCTAGTGCAGGGGGCGCTGGGGAATTTGATGCAGGGGCGGACGGTGATCGTGATTGCGCATCGGCTATCGACGGTAAGGCGGGCGGATCGGATTGTGGTGCTCGAGAAGGGGCGGATCGTGGAGACGGGGCGGCACGAGGAGTTAGTGGGGGCGGGGGGGATGTATCAGCGGTTGTATGAGTTGCAGTTTTCGGAGGGGGTGGATTTGTAGGGGGAACGGAGACGGACTGGGTTCGGGGAAGCACTGAGCGGCTGCTCGATCGGGCACTACCGATTCGGCGTTCTCGACGTCGGCTGACTTCCGACTCTGGCTTTACGGGGCTATTACAAAGCGCTCCACTTAGAAACGGGGCACAACGCCGTCAGCAAGTGATGTTCGATTTCCGGCCACACCCTGGGCCCCTCTTAGCGAGCAAAGCCGGATCTTGAGCTTCGAACAAACTTACTTCCGGCATTCCGCTCAGGCCGAAAACGCGCAGAGGCGAGCCTAGCATAGTTGCCTAGCGTTGGACCAACGTAGAAAGTTCCTATAGCCTAGTTGTCTAGCATTGACCTTCACGCGTCCTCGTGATAGCGTACTCTCTGCAATGATACGCCGACGACGAGCAATATTCGGATTCCTACAGTTTCTCGCGGCTTCCCCTCTCCTCCGCGCGGACAAGAAATACAGCGAGCTCAGCGACCCAATGTTGCGGCTAGCGAACGTGTTTGACTTTGCCGCCTTCGCCAAGAAAAAAATTGATCCCCTTGCTTGGGACTACCTCGACGAAGGCTCCGACGATGAAGTCGCCCTTCGTGATAGCCGCCGCGCTTTCGATGACCTCATCATCCGCCCCCATTTTCTGGATCACGATGTCAGTAAGATCGACACATCGATTACCCTCTTCGGCAAGAAACTCGACCAGCCCACTTACATGACCGTGACTGGTGGCAAAAACTGCTTTGTGGCCAATGGCGAAGAGGAGGCGGCACTCGGAGCCGGGGCGTCCAACTCCATGATGATCACCGGCGGGAGCATTACCAACTCCCTCGCTCAGGGGAAGGGCCCGAAGGTGTGGTGGCAGTACACCACGGCCACTGAGTTCCGGACTAAAAATCAGATGGTGAACTTCGCAGAGAAGCTTGCCGATCAGGGGTGCTCCGCGATCTCCGTAACCGTCGACATCTATCAGGTTTCCCATCGCGAACGCAGTATTCACAATGGCTTCGTGCGCAGTTGGTGCCAAGGCGATGGAATCCCTCGCGACGGAAAGGGGCAACTGATCTACAAACCCAATGATGTTCTCTGGACCACCGGCGATGTTCCCGCTCCGCGCCCCTTTCCGACCCCGACTTGGGACACCCTCCAACGGTTGCGCGAAGTCAGTTCACTCCCTGTGATCATCAAAGGCGTGATGACTTCGGAAGATACAGCGAAGGCCGTCAAGTACGGCCTGTCCGGCGTGATTGTTTCCAATCACGGCGCCCGGCAGCTCGATCACACAGGCGGCACCATTGAAGCCTTACCCGAGTGTGTTCAAGCCGCCGGCGGCAAGATCCCGGTTCTCGTCGACGGTGGTTTTCGACGGGGGACTGACATATTCAAGGCCCTCGCCCTGGGGGCGACGGCGGTGGGCGTTGGACGTCCCTATCTGTGGGGCATGACGGCCTTCGGCCATCGCGGCGTCGCCCGTGTCATGGATATTCTGAAAGCCGAACTGGCCGCCGATATGGGTATGGCCGGCGTCGGCAAGATCTCCGAAATTGACCGCTCCTACGTTCGCTTTCGCAAATGAGAAGTCCTCGGATATTTCACCTGCTGGCGTTTGCCGCTCTGCTCTCCGCCGATGACGAGGCAGGAAAGATCATGCGGCCAGCAGACAAGTCGTCGCACAAGAGTGGAACGGTTAGTCTCGTCGCCACCGCTCCATCTGGCCGCCTGGAACTCGACGGCGAGCCGCTCGAACTCGCACAGCCATTCCCCAATGTGTTCCACGGTGAGATGAAGGTTTCCCCCGGCACCCACTCTCTGGTCCTGAAATGGGTAGGCGGCCGTAAGGAAGTCCGCTTCTTCTCTGGACCCAACGCTCCGGCTGAATTCACCTCCTTCCAGCAACACCCGCCCATCGCCGACGTTGCATGCACCCAATGCCACGAACTCACGGCGCGCGGGCGTTTCCGCTTCAAGGGGGGCTGCTTTGATTGCCACAAAGCAGAGTCCTTCCAAAAAGTGCACACCCACCCTTCCAGCCTGCTCGAGGAATGTGGAATGTGCCACAACGCTCACGGGTCCACCGTTAAGGCCCACTTGATCCATCCCAAGGAAACAGCCTGCAAGCTTTGCCACCCGTAGGGACGGTGGACACTTGCCGCTGTCGACGATTTGCGGCTGCGAAAAAACGGCTGACTCGCGCACGGGGCAGCGGCCTTGACGGTCCACGGCACTTCCGCCTTCAACCGCGCCGCCAACAGGTTTCCGCTGTCGTGCTTTAACGTTCGGCGGTTCGGTCTAGCGCACGTCTTGACCGAACGAGGGGCCGATGCCCCGTATCTGAAGAAATTCTGAGCCTTTCCGGGAGAGCAATTTCGAGAGCGGCCAGCGCTTGGGCCTTGCGCCTGCTCAAGTGGTGTTTGACCATTGACCAGCAGGGCTCAGAAAGTTAGCTACACAAACTCAATCTCAAATATCCAACCGGTCGTCGGACTGTCATTATTCGTCCAGTTCGGGTGAATCCCAGCATCGCAACCATACAACTTACCCTGATAAAAAGCCAGTCCGTGCGGGTCGCAGGAGTTAGGGAGGAAGTCTACGGTCTCCTGCACCTTGCCGGTCGACAACTCGTATCGGACCAATGCCGGCCGATAGTCCTTGTAATTTTTGCAGTCATTTCCGACGATCTGCCACATGCTATCCCCTTCAATCGTGATGTCGTGAAATCGACCGTGGTCCGGCGACTGATAGAACGGAATGATTATCTCCGGCACCCACGTCTTTGGGTCAACCCGGATATTGGCTCGCAGCCGAAGAGCCGAAATCCACAACTTGCCGTTATCCCATTGCGCGCCGTGCGACCCGCCGCCGTCGGTTGCCGGACCCAACGGAATCTGGCGGTGGCTGACCTGTTTGGAGTTCATGTCCACCTGGAATACTCCTTGGGGAGGAGCATTCGCCACCATCCAGACAAACCCGTCGCCCACCGCCATGCCGCTCGTGTTCCGGGAGTGGGTCGTTACTTGCTTGACGACCTTGCCATTCCAATCCATCAGCCAAGCCTCTTCGGTCAGAGACCGAGGCTCTGGTAGGCCATAACTTGTCGCCTGTCGTCCCGATAGCTTTTGCTCGGCCACCCAAATGCCTTCCGGCGTCGCCGCCAGCCCATTGGGGTAGCCCGGAGGGGCTTTGAAGAGTTTCTTCGTCCTTACCATCCGCCGCTTTTTTTGGGCAAACGCCGCACATGCTGCGCCACCGGCCAACAGAAATTGTCGCTTCGTCATAGAACTTCCAATTGCATGCGCAGTATACAGGATTCGCCGTGTAAAAGCACCGAACGCGCCGTTGGCGCAACCTGGAGCAGTTCGACGACCCGAGCCTGTCCCGCTGCCGGAAAGAGCGACTTAGAGTGTACTTAGCTCGCCTGGCGGTGAGGACTGGGCAGGGCACTGAAGCGGCGAACTGTTCCGCAGACCGGTGACGATTCAGCAGGCACACGAGCGAGAGATCGACGAGCGATTGGTGAGTGACTTGGACTCACGGGTGCGAGTCCAAGTCAGCAAGGGTCAAAGTGCTATTTTGTTGTTCCCCGCGCATCTTCGAGAATGCGCTTCGCCCGTGAAGGATTGTAAACGCCGCACGAGCAGAAGCGCTGCAGATACGATGCCGCTTCCTCCGGGGTTCTGCGCCCTTCTTTCACCCAGTCGATCATTTTCTTCGCCAATGAATTCGCCACCATTCCGTGGCCGCACATGGTAGAAAGCAGCAACACATGCGAATTGGGAAGCAGTTCGGTCTTGCCTTCAAACCCGAGCGAGTACCCGACACTGTGGCGCGGTACCCCGGCATGGTGACAGCACTGCTCGGCCCCATCGACGCTGGTGGAAATATTGACGCTCAGCCCCATATCGGCTTCTTTCACGGCCTTGAAGAAATCCTCCGCGGCAACGCGGTTATCAAATACGGCAGCCGCCGTCGTAATGTGCGTGAACCCCTCCACCACCGCTTCGAAATCTGGGGAAATGTCACGGTTCCAATGCGCACTCGGTCCCATGTCCTTGGATGGACGAAGCGAACCGCCATTGCGGGCATCGCCCAAATTCACTGGGCTAAATGGAATCGCCATCCGTAGAAACTTCTGCAGTTTCTCAAGTGCCCCTTCGTCGTTCTTTCCGCGACTGGCAATCGCGAAGACAATGTAGTCATCCTTAAAGCTATCGGCATCGCCTGTGCGGTGAAGCGTATTTGTCATTTCGGTGCTCCTGCGGGAACCGGTTCGTTGGACTTTTCCTTGGTAGTATTCGTAATTCGGCCAAGCCCTGTATTCGTTTTTGCGCGGTGCAGTTTATAGCCCAGCCGTTCTAGAATCGGGGCCACCACCGTATCCTCGCCCTTTTCATCGCAACGCGTTCCCACACCGAGTACAACCACGGTGTCGATTTCTTTCTCGATAGCCCAAACCAGGCGCACAATTTCCTCGGTACGCTCGACGGCGACTTTGATCTCGATAATGGCCGACATTAGCTTTTCGCCCATCACTTCGGCATTGATCGTACCCGCAGAGACATCGGTCATCAGAGACGTAATCGGGTTCTTCTTCTCAAAAGACACTCCCGCTTTGGCCAGTGTCCAGCAGGCCTTCTGGATGTCGCGGAACCACACGCCGACGCCCGGTCTCCCGAACTCAATCGTAAAGCCAACTTCGCCCACGACCACTCGACCAGACACATCGTTCGTCTTCACTTCTTCGGTGCCTCGCCCCTCAATGCCGGTCGATTCATGAGGCACTCGGGGATCAGAGAACGCGCGCCGCACGATGCGCGGCCACACCAGTGTATCCGGTTCAAACGCCGACGTCGGGCACACATCGGGCTCCGGGTCGAAGCGCAAGCGCAGTAATTGAAAGACCTTCCGCATGGTCCGAACCATCACAGGGTTCAACTTTTCCTGGCTCATTCCGTTGTAGCAGGCATAGCACTCCACGCATTCCGCGCTATTGACGGTGGCCCGCTTGATTACCGGATCGATATAGATCGCGCCCATCGGGCAGACGTAGGTGCAGTTTCCACAGGCTACGCATTTTTTAGGATTGATTTTCATATACTCTCCACGGAGATTTGCCGACTCGCATCGATTTTGAGAAAAAGAACCGCGGCAGCCACGCACAGTCCAGCGGCCACCAGGAACGGAACATTCCAGCCATATCCGTTCACAAGATACGCCAGCAGGGCAGGAGAGATCGCACCGCCAATATTACCGCAGGTGTTCATAACCGCCGCCGCCGACCCGGCATAGTCCCCGCCAATATCGAGGGGCAACGCCCACGAGACGCCCACCGTCAATTCCAGCCCGAACACGGCGATGCAACTGAACCAGACGCAGTAGATTGAATCCGTCGTCAAGGCGGCGGGGAGGATCCCCGCCGCCGCCAAGAGAAAACCGCTCACCGCCACGCCGCGTCGCGCCATCTTGAGGTTGCCGGTCCGTTTCAACCACCAGTCCGACCAAACTCCACCCATCAGGTCGCCAGCCGTCCCGGCAAGCAGCGGTAAGCTGGCGTAATAGCCCATCTGCTTCAGATTGAAATTGCGATAAGAGTTCAAGTAAGTCGGGAACCAGTCCAGGTAGACCGACACGCAGTATCCGTAGCAGAAATACATCATCGACAGATACCAAAGGGTGGGGCTGGACAATATTTTCTTCCACGGAACGGTCTTTGTGATCGCGGCTCTCGGTCCGCCCATCGAGGCATGGATCAATTCCAACTCAGCCGCGTTCACGCTTGCGTGTTGTTCGGGAGAATCGCGGTAGTACCAAAACCATATTGCCGCCCACAAAATGCCGAGAGCGCCAAACAGCAAGAAGGTCGCGCGCCATCCGTAGGCCACCATGATCCACACCACGATCGGAGGCGTCATTGCCGCTCCGAGCCGAGAACCGGCATGGGTAATGCCCTGGGCGAATCCTCGTTCGGATGGAAGCATCCATCGGGACAGGGAGCGCGTCGCAATCGGAAACGCCCCAGCTTCTCCGGCACCGAAGAGGAATCGGATGACCGCCATCGAAGTAAAATTCCAGCTGAGCGCGGTGGCGCACGTAAACGCGCTCCACCATACGACGATTCCGGAGAGCGCCCGGCGCGGCCCGAACCGGTCGCCCAGCCATCCTCCGGGAAGCTGGAACAACGCGTAGCCCCAACGGAACGCACTCAGAATCCACCCCACCGTCACCATCGAGAAGCCAAACTCTTCCCGGAGACTGGGCACCGATGAGGCGATCACCACTCGGTCCATGTAGGTGATCATATAGGCTGCCACGGTCAGCCATAGAATGGCGTGACGCACTCGCGTCGGGCGTTCCGGGCGGATCAAATCAGCCATTGTATGTAGGGGACCACCTCATCGAACAAGTGGGCAATATTGGTAAACTCGCGTATCGCCAGCCGGCGCGATTTCCCGTTTCCCTGAAAGCGCGACGCGTGGAAGGTGTTCGCAGGGGCGTAAATCACGCCGCCTTCGGTCCCGATAAAGTCGCGCGCAGACTCCATTCGATAGCTGCTCTCGACCGGCATACTTAGTTGGCCTTGTTGCCGGCAATGAGCACCGTCTCGATGGTGCGAGTATTCTTGATGTTCTCGAGCGGGTTTTTTCCCAGCACAAGCAGGTCGGCCCACTTTCCCTTCTCCAAAGTGCCGAAATCCTTCGCCACGTTCAGATACTCGGAAGAGTTCTTGGTCGCGATCTGAATCACTTGCGCCGGCGTTAAACCGGCCTCGACCATCAGCTGCATCTCCCAATGCTCGAAATATCCTGGAAAACGTGCCGGGGGCCCCGAATCGGTACCGAATCCAATCTTCACGCCAGCATCAAACATTCTTTTCAGATTCTTCTGTGCCGTCTTGAGAAACGCCGGCAGAAGCGCGAAGTCATGGTCCGCCTGGACACCCTTTTGATATTTCGGGCTCTTTAGAGTAGAAATCACCTGCGGTGAAACGGCCCGCGAGAAGAACGGATCGTCGTAGAAGGCCTGCGGCGTCGCGTAGATAAAAACGCTAATCTCCCTAGCCAAGGTTGCTGATTGCAACCACGCCCCCTTCTTCTTCATCGACGCGATCAGTTCGTCATCTACAGGTTTATCCCGCACGCTGTGCGCAAGCCCGTCGAGCCCGGCTTCCACCAGCTTTTTGGCGTCGTCCAGGTAAAAGATATGGGCGCTCGACGTCAGGCCTTTGGCCCGCGATGCGTCGATGATCGCCTTTGACAGCTCAATCGAGATCTTCGGCTCTTTGCCCAGATGGTCGTCGACCCACATCTTGATGAGATCCACCTTTCTCGCCGCATTCTCTTCTACTCCCCGCTTGGCGTCCGCGGGAGTCTTCACTTCATACGGCACACCGTTCATGCCCATGGCCTTGGTAGGATAACCGCCCTGACTCGTGAAGCCACGCCCCGCGGAATAGATGCGGGTCGTGTTGGGGCGGCCTGCGCGTTGTTCCTTCCGCACGGTCAAAGCGAGTTCGGAGTCGGTGCCCATACTCACGACCGACGTCACGCCATAACTCGCATAGGTCTTCAGGTTCTTGCCCAGATTTTCCCGCGTAAAGTTCTTCGGGTCCTGCACGAGGTCGATGGTGTTCCCCAGATGTGAATGGAGATTGATGATTCCGGGCATCACGAACTTTCCCGACAGGTCCATTGTCTCGGCACCCGCTGGGACCTTTAATCCAGCGACCGGACCGATGTAACTGATTCGGCCGTTATCGATTACCATCGCGGCATTCGAAAGTGGAGCACCGCCTCTTCCATCAATCAAGGTAAAGTGCCGCAACACCTTAACTTCAGCCGATGCACTGAAAGCCGACAGAAAGGCAGCGGTAAGTAAGACAGTTCTCATTTGGGACGAGGTTCCTCCGGAACACGGGCAGTCTATCAGTTTTTCTTGAAAAATGCGTGCATACTCACTCAGCACACACTCGCTCGGCCAGAACCCCGCACATCTTGATCTCCCAAAATTCCCTGTTCGTTCGCCATTTGGAGCCATCGGGAGGTGAGCAGCCCGAGTTATTGGACGACCCCAGCAGCGGGGCGGCCCGAGCGCGGTTGGCGGAGTTCGAGATTGACGGGTCTGCGCCCCGGGAGTGCGCGTTCGAGTTCCGAACTGAGGTCAATCATGATTGTCATGGCTCGACCGCGGCCGCGACGCGGCGACGACGATTGGTGGAGGACGGCGGCGGACAGGAGTGCCTCCTGTCGGGCGGGTCCGATGGCTCGCGTGGCGTTGGCTCCGTGGACGATGACGAGCGAGACGCCGTTTTGTTTCACGAGCCCGTGGAGCATAGCGAGGCAGAGGCACTGTGCCGCTTCGTTGGGGTGAGTGAAGCCGGAGGTGCAGTAAATGGCCTCGACTTTACTGGCGGGGGATCGACGGTTCAGCTCGCGGAGGAGCGATTCGCCGGGCATCGAAAGGTTGGGGGGGGCCGAGAGCAATTCGCCCATTCGGTAACGGAGGAAAGCGCGAAACACGGAGTAGTAGAGAAACCATATCATTGTGCTGGCAGATAACAGTTCCTTGAATAGGGGGCCCCGGCTTCTGCATAATAAATGTCTAATGACTATACGTAGCATGACGGGGTATGCGCGGTTGCGGCGGCAGAGCCCCGACGGCGAGGCGGTGATTACGGTGAAGGGTGTCAATCACCGGGGGCTGGATCTGCATTTCCAGATGCCCGAGGCTCTCGACCCCTACGAGACCGCGATGCGGGCTCTCATTCGGAAGATGATGTCCCGCGGCCATCTCGAGATACGGGTGCAGTACCACCGAAACAAGAGCGATGCCGTTGCCAGCTTGAATACCGCACTGCTCGATTCCTACGTGGCGGCGTTTCGGCAAGCGGCGAGCCACACCGGAACGGTGGCCGAGTGCGACTTGAACGTGGCGCTGCGCGTGCCCGGGATGTTCGAGCCCGCCGCGGACCAGGAGCCGGAAACGGAGTTGCAAGCGTTCCTCTTGACCCTGTTGGAAGACACTTTGACCGAAATGACCAAAGTTCGGGAACGGGAAGGGGCCGAGACGGCGGCGGTGCTCGTGGAGCGGACGAAGTCGATTCGGACAGCGGTGGGCCAAGTGAGACAGATTCGGACTCGCGCGATGCCGGCGTTTCAGCAGCGGCTGCGGGACCGGCTCGGAGAGATGCTGGGCGGGACGGGGATTGAGCCGCAGCGGTTGGTGCAGGAAGCGGCGATGCTGGCCGATCGGAGCGATATCGGGGAAGAGATTACCCGGTTAGAGATCCACTCCGGACAACTGGACCAGATGTTGCAGAAGGGCGGCGAAGTCGGCAAGAAAATGGACTTTCTACTGCAGGAGATGAACCGGGAAGCGAATACTATGCTTTCGAAGACGAACGGGATTGGGGAGCAGGGGTTAGTTTTGACGGAAGTGGCGCTGGGGATCAAGGCCGATATTGAAAAGATCCGCGAGCAATCGTTGAACTTAGAATGAGCATTCTGTTTGTGATTTCGGCTCCGTCCGGGACGGGAAAATCGACGATTCTGCGCGATGCGCGGCGGACGGATGCGCAGCTTGCCTTTTCCCGTAGCTATACGACGCGGGCCCCGCGCGGCCCGGAGCGGGACGGGGTGGACTACCATTTCACGACGAAAGAGGACTTTGAGCGGCGGGCGGCGGCGGGTGAATTCCTTGAGTTCGCGAATGTGTTTGGGAATTATTACGGGACCCACGAGAGCGAGATTGAACGGGCGGCGGCTTCGGGGTGCGACCTGGTCATGGACATCGACGTGCAGGGTGCGAGACAATTACAGAAGCGAGTTGTTGACGCCGTACTGATTTTTGTTTTGCCGCCGAACCGGACCGAGTTGGAACGCCGCTTACGAGCACGATCGCAAGATCAGCCGGAAGTAATTGAGCGCCGCCTGCGGGAAGCGAAAGCCGAGACTTTGCAGTACGATATTTACGACTACATTTTGATTAACGATGAGCTAGACGCCGCCGTGGCCGACCTTCGCAGTATTATCCGAGCCGAGCGTTTACGCCGGAAACGGATGGAAGGGCCGGTACAGCGAGTGTTGGGTTCGTTTTAGAGGCATTGAATCCCATGGCCGAGAGCACTCCCCGCAATATCAATTTCGCTATCCCGGATGATCCGGAATCGAGCACATATCGGTTTATTATTGTTGCGGCCAAACGGGCTCGGCAATTGCAGGCCGGTAGCCGTTCGTTTCTACCGACCACGACCCGGAAGCCGACCGTGACGGCGCTCGAAGAGGTCCGCCGGGGCTTGATTCAGTACGAAGACCCGATTCGCGATGCGAATTTGGCTGAGATCGCTTCGAGACGCAGTTAGTTTCGAGGGCGGCATGAACGTCGTCCTGGGAGTGGGTGCGGGCATCGCTGCTTACAAGGCGGCCGAATTGGCGCGAGTGCTGATGCGGCGGGGATGTACCGTCAGCACGGTGATGACGGCTGGGGCGACGGAATTTATCCAGCCCCTAACATTCGCGGCGCTGACGGGAAAGAAAGTGATTACGGGCTTGTTCGGGACGCGGAGCGCGGAAGAGGTGCTGGCGAGTTCGGTGGAGCATATTGCCGTGGCGCAGGAAAACGCTGTACTGGTGGTGGCTCCGGCGACGGCGGATCTGCTCGCGAAGTTCACGCACGGGTTGGCGGACGACTTCCTTTCAACTTTGTATTTGGCGTTTACGGGGCCCGTGGTGCTAGCTCCGGCGATGAACACGAATATGTGGAACCATCCGGCGACGCTGGCGAACCTGGACGTGCTGCGGAGCCGGGGCCATAAAATTGTTGGCCCGGATAGTGGGGACTTGGCTTGTGGGACGGTTGGGCCGGGACGATTGGCGGAGCCAGAGTGGATTGCCGAGGCGGTGATCGCGGCGCTGCGTCCGCAGGACTTGACGGGTGAGACGGTGTTGATCACGGCGGGTCCGACGCGGGAAGCGATTGACCCGGTGCGGTACATCACGAACCGGTCGAGCGGAAAGATGGGCTACGCGATGGCGGCGGAGGCGGCGGCGCGGGGAGCGCGGGTGGTGCTCGTGAGCGGGCCGGTGCATTTGACGGCTCCGTTGGGCGTGGAGATGGTGGCGGTGCAGTCGGCGCGGGAGATGCGGGACGCAGTGATGGCGCATTTGGATGCGGCTTCGATCATCGTTAAAGCGGCCGCGGTGGCGGACTACTATGTGGCGGAGATTGCGCCGCAAAAGCTGAAGAAGACGGCGGCGCGGGTGGCGCTGGACTTGGATCCGACGCCGGATATTCTGGCCGAAGTGGGAGCGAAGAAGGGTGATCGTTTGCTGATTGGATTTGCGGCGGAGACGCAGAACATGGTGGCAGAGGCCAAGCGGAAGATGGCGACGAAGAACGCCGATATGGTGGTGGGGAACTTGGTAAACCAGTCAGGAACAGGGTTCGAGGCGGACGAGAACGAGGTGACGCTCGTGATGAGTACGGGGGAGACGCGGCACATTGAACGGGCGTCGAAGCGCGAAGTGGCGCGACAGATTTTTGACCAGGCGTTACGGCTTCGGCTGTCGCTGCACGCAAGCCAATGACCCGGGAAGAGATACGCCAGTTTCTTGAGTTCTATCAGGACTTAGGAGTCAAGACGATTTACCGGCGGGGCTCTTCGCTGGCAGCTCCGGAGCCGTTGCCGGAGTTGGTGGCAGACTTGAATTCGCTATTGCCGCCGATGGCTCCGCCGCCAGCGCCCAGACCAACCCCGGTGCGCGCGATACCGCCCGCTGCTCCGATTATGAAAACTACTGTTCCTAAGCTGTTGCCTTTAGCGCCGGAAGGCGATTCGATGGAAGCGATCCGGCAGGACATCGGGGACTGCAAGCGCTGCCGATTGTGCGAGGCGCGCAACAAGATTGTGTTTGGCTCGGGCAACGAAGGGGCACGACTCGTGTTCGTGGGCGAGGGCCCGGGGGCCGACGAGGACGCGAGTGGATTACCGTTTGTCGGCCGGGCGGGGCAGCTTTTAACGGCGATGATTGAGGGCACGGCGTCGAAGGAAGGGATTACGATTCTGCGGCCGGACGTGTATATCGCCAACGTCGTGAAGTGTCGGCCGCCGGAGAACCGGGCGCCGATGCCGGACGAGATGGAGATCTGCGGGCAATTTCTGTTTCGGCAGTTGCTGGCGATCAAGCCGAAGGCGATTTGCGCGTTGGGATCGACGGCTGCCAAGGCGCTGCTGGGGACCAAGGACGGGGTGACCAAGCTTAGAGGGAACTGGCATAAGTGGCAGGATATCCCGGTAATTGTGACCTATCATCCGTCCTATCTGCTGCGGCCGTATAACCAGAATGCAAAGCGCGAATCGTGGGAGGACCTAAAGAAGGTTCTGCATTTTGTTTATGACTAAGAGGGGATTTTTCGTTTCGTTCGAGGGTGGCGACGGCTGCGGGAAGACGACGCAGATGCGACTTCTCGTCGAGCGGCTGAAAGGAATGGGTCTCGACGTACTGGAGACAGCCGAGCCGGGCGGGACGCCGATTGGGCGGCAGATTCGGAAGATTCTGCTGGATTCGGCGAACCAGGAGCTATCGGCTCGGGCGGAGTTATTGCTTTATTTTGCGTGCCGGGCGCAGAACGTGGACGAATGGATTCGGCCGGCGTTGGAGGGTGGACGGGTGGTGGTCAGCGACCGGTTCACGGATTCAACGCTGGCTTATCAGGGAGAGGGGCGGGCGTTGACGGCGGGGCTGGTGCGGGAGTTGCATGGAATTGCCTGCCAAGAGGTGCTGCCGGATTTGACGATTTATTTAGACATCGACTATCGAGCGGGGTTGGCGCGGGCGCGGGCGCGGAACGATGCGCGTGACGCGGCGGCAATGGCGGACGAGAAGCGCATGGATGAGCAAGCCGAGGAGTTCCACGCAAGGGTGCGCGAGGGCTACGTGGCGCTGGCGGCGGCGGAGCCGGGGCGGATTCGGACGATCGACGCGGGGCAAAGCGTGGCCGCGGTGGCGGCGGCGATTTGGAACGAAGTGGGGCCGCATGTTTGAGGATTTTCATGGCAATGTAGAGGCACAGCGGGTGTTGGCGGGGATGATCGCCAGCCAGCGGATGCCGCAGACGATTCTGCTGGCGGGGCCGGAGGGGATCGGAAAGGCGACTTTGGCGCGGCGGTTTGCGGCGGCGATTGTGGGGCATGCGGAGCAGATTGAAAGAGACGATCTGTCGCTATCGGCAAATTTGGACGTGATTGCGGAGCGGGAGAAGTGGACCGCGGAGAAGCGGAATGAAGATCCGATTTTGTTTAACACGCACGCGGATTTTGTGACGTTCTGCCCCGAGGGGCCACTGCGGCAGCTTTCGATACCCCAGATGCGGGAACTGAAGGCGCGAGCGCAATACGGGCCATTGAAAGGCCCGCGCAAGGTATTTCTGATTGACCAGATCGACCGGGCGAACGAGCAAGCGGCGAATTCGCTACTGAAGACGCTCGAGGAGCCGCCGCCTTACCTGATCATTGTGGCGACGGCGACGAACGCCTACGATTTGCTGCCAACGATTCGGTCGCGGTCGGTGCCGATTTATTTGACGCCCTTGGCGAAGTCGGAGATGGCGGCTTTTGCGGCGGAGAAAGGATTGAAGGACGTCGAGCGGCGAGTGGCGTTGGCAGCGGGCTCGCCGGGTTTGGCAATGAGCTTGGAGTTGGCGGTGTACGACAAACGGCGGGCGCAGATGTTGGCGCTGTTGGGGGCATCGTGCGGGATGCTACCGTGGGGGGATTGGGCGAAGACGTCGGAGGCGCTGAACGCGAGCCGGTCGGAGAAGTTGGAAAACCATTTGAAGGTGCTGTATCTTCTGCTGGAAGACTTGTTATTGATTCGTTGCGAGGCGCGGAACGCAACTTTACGAAATTTTGATATTCAGCGGGAACTTGAAGGGCTGGCTCGCGTTATAACATTTGATTGGATCCAAAAAGCCGTGCGGAAGACCGACGAGCTAGTGGATTTGCTACGGCGAAACATCCAGAAGGGCATTGCTTTGGACGCAATGGTTTTGGAGCTACGCGGCAGAGTTCAATTATGATGCAATAATAATTAACAACTCCATGCCCCCTCCGACTCGTAGCGCCTCCCCGACCAAGAAGCCGGTTCCGCCCGATCAGACGAACGCCGAAAACTTCTACTACATGAAGCAGATGCAGGCGAAGACCCCGATGGTGATCGTGATGAAAGACGGCGAAGAACTCCGCGGCGTTATTGAGTGGTACGACAAAGCCGCGTTGAAATTTAATCGCGACGGCGCTCCGAATTTGATGCTGTACAAACACAACATCAAATACATGTACAAAGACGGGGAGTAAGCGACTACTTTAGTTTTTGGGCTAAGCGAAGGGCGCGGCGCTCGCCGGCCTCTTCGTAGCGCCTCCGCTCGACTTCGGTTTGGGGCAGGACGGGGGTGACGGTGATCTTGTGACCGTCCTTGTCGAGGGCGACGAAGGTGAGATAGGCGGACGAGGTGTGTTTCACCTCGCGAGTGCGAAGGTCTTCGATGAAGACTTTGACGCCGACTTCCATGGAAGTGCGGAAGACCCGATTGACGCTCGATTTGAGGGTGACGAGCTGCCCGATGTGGATGGGGTGGAGGAAGGTCATCCGGTCGATGGAGGCGGTGACGATGGCGCAGCGAGCGTGGCGGGCGGCAGCGAGGGAGGCGGCGAGATCGACGAGCGCCATGACTTTTCCTCCGAAAAGGGTGCCGAGGACATTGGCGTCGTTGGGAAGAGCGAACTCGCTCATTTCGGAGGCCGATTCGCAGACCGGGCGGCCCGATTGATCAGGAAGCATATCCTCAGGGTACGATGGATCCTATGAACTCTCGGTTAGAGATTTTGCAGGGGATGCTGACACAGGATCCGACGAACACGTTTGCGCGGTACGGACTAGCGATGGAGTTTGCCAACCAGGGGGATTTCGCGGGGGCGGTGACGCAGTTTGAAGCGTTGATTGCGGGGAAGCCGGACTATTGCGCAGCGTATTTCCATGGGGGGCAGACGCTCGAGAAGCTGGGCAAGCCGGACGAGGCTGGCTCCATGTATCGGCGGGGGATTGAAGCGGCGACCAAAGCGGGGGATTCGCATACGCGGAAGGAACTAGAAGGCGCATTGGCAATGCTGCCGTAACTTTTTTGATCCGGCGAGCGAATGGGGCGTATAAGAGACTATGCACGTCGTAATCGTCGGCAACGGAGTTGCGGGAATCACGGCGGCACTGGCCGTGAGGGCCAAGGATCCGCAGGTAGAGATCACGGTGGTCAGCGGCGAAGGAGATTACTTCTTCTCGCGGACGGCCTTGATGTATGCCTTCATGGATCAGATGCAGCGGCGGGATTTGGAGCCGTATGAACGGCACGTGTTCCGGGAGAAGCGGATCACGCTGCGGCGGGGTTGGGTAACCGATCTCGATGCCGAGGGGCGTCGGCTGAGTTTAGCCGATGGTGGCTTGGTGCGTTACGACAAGTTGCTGCTGGCGACGGGGTCGCGAGGACGGCGAGCGGAGTGGGAACGGAAGCTGGACGGCGTCGTGAACTTCGTCACGCTGCAGGATCTCGAAGCGTGTGAGCGGTTGACCCCGGGGACGAAGCGGGCGGTGGTGGCGGGTGGTGGGTTGATCGGGGTGGAACTGGTCGAATGCCTGGTTCACCACAAGGTGGCGACGACGTTTTTGGTGCGCGAAGCGACATACTGGCCGGCGGCGTTGAGCCCGGAAGAGGGCGAGTTGGTGGCGGCGCATATTCGGGCGCAGGGCGTGGATTTGCGGTTGGGGACGGAGGTGACGAGCTTAGAGGGGGAGGGCCGGTTGAGTGGGGTGGTGACGACGGCGGGGGACAAAATTGACTGTGAGATGGTGGGGGTGACGATTGGCGTCGAGCCGAATGTAGAGTGGTTACGGGGAGTGAAGACTCCGCCGGAGTTGGGACGCGGGGTGAAAACCGATGGCGGGTTTCGCACTTCCCTTCCCCACGTGTTCGCGGCCGGGGACGTGGCGGAAGTGAATGGTCGGATTGAGCCGCTCTGGTATGCGGCGAAGCGGCAGGGCGCGGCGGTGGCACGGTCGATCATGGGGGAGACCGTGGAATACGGATCGCCAACTTACTACAACAGCGCAAAGTTTTTCCACTTGGAATGGACTTGCGCGGGTGAGACGAAGGGTCCTGGGCGGTTCAAGAAATTGGCGGGACGGGAGGCGAGCGTCCGGGTATTGGAACGGGATGGCTTCGTGACAGGGTTTTCGATGCTGGGGAGCCGGTGGAACCATCGGGTGCTGGTGAAGTGGTTGGAGGAGAAGCGGCGAACGGAGGATGTGATGGGGCGATTGAGCGAAGCGCAGTATGACGTGGAATTCGGGCGAGTGGCCCTATGATTCGGGATCGGGTTTACCATGACATGACCAACCGGGGTGTGACCGGGTGGCTGGTCTCGGCGCTGCTGACGGCGTTTTACGTGGTGCTGTATTTCACCGCAGCGTTGACGCCGTGGGCGCAGAAGCTAGGCCTGAGCAGTAAGTGGGATTTGTACGGCGTGTTGTACACAGTGGCCATTGTGGGCGGCGGGTTGGCAGTGATCCGGAAGTATGGGCACAACCGGTATCAGGTATTGCGAACGTCAGTGGTGATGTTTGTGCAGGTGGTGTTTGCGTTTTCGATTCCACAGATGCTGAAGGCGATGCACCAGCCGGAGCTGTATTTGAGCTACTTCTGGCCGTTGAAGTTTGATTATTTGAACCCGGAATATCTGTCACAACAACCGACGTGGTTTATCGTGTATTCGATCGCGGGAGGGCTCGTGCTGGTGCCGCTGGCCGGGGCATTTTTCGGCAAGCGGTGGTATTGCTCCTGGGTCTGCGGTTGCGGTGGGTTGGCCAACACGTTTGGAGAGCCCTGGCGGCATTTGAGCGACAAGTCGACGGCGGCTTGGAAGTTCGAGAAGATTAGCATCTATAGCGTGCTGGGGATAAGTCTAACGTTGACGGGGATTTTGGTTTATTCGTGGACGACAGGCAGCAAGGCCCCGGTGGTGGTGGAGTTCCAGAGCTGGTACGGGTTGATTGTGGGGAGTGTGTTGTCTGGCGTAGTAGGGGTAGGTCTTTACCCGCTGGGCGGCACGCGGGTGTGGTGCCGATTCTTCTGCCCGATGGCGGCGCTGTTGGGGATTACGCAGAAGGCGGGCAAGCGTTTCCACATCCGGGTGAAGGATGATATGTGTATCTCGTGCGGGCTTTGCTCGAAGTATTGCGAGATGGGAATTGACGTGCGGGCTTATGCGCAAATGAACGAGAGCTTCACACGGGCTTCATGTGTGGGCTGCGGGATTTGCTCGGAAGTTTGTCCACGGGGGGTACTGCGCCTCGAGAGTGAATCGGGGCTGGTACAGATTACGGTTGGACGATAACCGAGAGTTGGTGGCACTGATGATTGGTTACCAGGCGGCGGAGCGGACGGCAGCGGAACAGTTGGCGGCGCAGGTCTACCCGATGCTCCATCGGTTCTATAGCAGCCTGGGCGAGTACGAGCGGGCCGATGATTTGGCGCAGGAGTGCTGGATTCGGCTGCACAAGGCGCGGCATTCCTATCGGCCTCCGGAGCCGGTGCTGCCGTGGGTGTTCGCAATTGCGCGGCATACTCGAGTGGACCAGTTCCGAAAGCGGGCGCGGAGTTCCGGGCGCGAGGTGGCGATGGCGAAGGGCGTGGATTTTGCAGCCACCGCGGCCGCGGCGGAGCCGACGGTGTTACCGCTGCTGGAGCAGTTACCGTCGAGTCAAAAAGAGGTTTTGTTGCTATTGAAAGTAACGGGTATGAGCCTCGAAGAGGTGGCCCTGGCGACGGCATCGACGGTCGGGAGTGTGAAGCAGAAGGCGCATCGGGCGTACGAGACGCTACGCCGGTTGATGGGAGAGAAGTCATGATGGAAGAGAAACAAATCTGGGAGCGCTTGGAAAAGGAGATTCGGCCTGGGAAGGCGGCGCCGATGGGGCTGGTGGGCGAGTTGACGCCAGTGCAACCGGGGCTATCGACGGGCGTGGTGTTGACGGTGTTTGCGGCGGTGTTGACGGGAATTACGGTGGGCGGGGGGCTGACGCTGGGGTCGCGTGGGATGTTGGCGATGACGGTGGCGCAGGTGATGATCATGGGCGCGCTGGGCGTGACGATGATGGGGATATTAGGGTTGGCGGCGGCGCAGGGTTTGCGTCCGGGATCGAAAGTTTGGGTGAACGTGCGGTGGGCGAACGTGTTGCCTTTGATTGGATTCCTGGCGATCGCGGCGATGATCTTTCCCTGGCGCTGGATGCCGGAGACTTTTATCGCCAACGGATGGGGTTGTTTGCGCGAGGGCTTGTACGTGGAGCTGGCGTCATCGGCGGGGGTGATTTGGCTGGTGCGGCGGGGCTACGTGATGCACTGGGCGGGGTTGGCGGGGACGTTGGGCGCATTTTGCGGGTTGACCGGAGCGGCGCTGTTGCACGTGATGTGTCCGGACCAGGAGGCGACCCATTTGATCGTGTGGCACGGGGGGATTCTGGTGGGCGGGACGTTGGGCGGGTTACTTGCGGGGTATTTACTACTGCGGGGCAAGTGAGAAGGCGACGGCGTCAGGATGGATTTGCGCTTCTGTGAATTCCCCCTAAAGTCAACAACTTAGGCTGGCATGGCCGACATTGCCAAGGATTCCTAGTATGAATTTATTGGATGGAAGCGACGGAATTCACAAGCGAAGCACTGCAGGAAATCCGGGTCCGCCCCGTCGAACCAGGCGAGGAAGCCCGATATTAAGAGCAGATGGCGCGGCATCACTATCTTGGGGCACTGGCCAAAATTGGTGAGGCCGCATGGTATGTCGCAACTTGGCGCGAGCAGTGGGTCGCACAGCTGAACCTCTCGGCGGCGGCGCTGCAATGCGGCGTCCGGGATCGTTGGATCGGCTGGGACTTTCGCCCGCAGTATGGCCGACTGAACCTGATCGCCACCAACCGCCGTTTCCTCATCCTGCCCGGCTGGAACCAGCCCAAGATCGGCTCGCGCGTGTTGTCACTGACCGAACGGCGGGCGGCGGGCGATTGGCCGACACGGCTTTGTTGACCCACAGCGCTTCCATGGCGGGGTGTATCGCGCGGCTAACTGGATGGAACTGGGACGAACCCAAGGATATCGACGCACCAAGGACAGCTACAGCGCGCAAGCCGACGGCCCCAAGCTGGTCTTCGTGCGCCCCTTATGCCGCGATGCGCCAACTCCCGCAGTGTCTCAGGAAGATTCCCGATCCGCGCCGCCGCCAGGGGCGGCGGCCACCCTGTGCGGCATGCGCGGGTACAAAGCCATCTTCGATTGGGCCAATGCCTTGGGAACGTTTTGACTGCCGACGGGAGAACGGACGCTATGTCGTTCCCAGCGAATATGTGATTCGAGACGGCCTCGTGCGGATTGAGCCGGGAGCGCTGGATCGGGCGCTTACTGAGTGGAACCGGGCTTGAGCCACCCGAGACGAGGCGCTGGCGATGGAGGGCAAGACGATGAAGAACGCCTTTATGAGCGTCGTCGGGCATGAGGCGAAACGCAGCTACGCCCCAAAAAAGCAGGCACCTTGCCCGTAGCAG
>Ga0114966_10000588_pt1 | contig 34678 bp, 20 predicted proteins | sample M_130207_XF_Meta_FD_87029 | JGI IMG/M metagenome (GOLD analysis project Ga0114966, IMG submission 87029) | Freshwater microbial communities from Lake Montjoie, Canada to study carbon cycling - M_130207_XF_MetaG | ecosystem: Environmental > Aquatic > Freshwater > Lake | place: Lake Montjoie... | reverse complement strand
ACACTCAAATTCAACTTTGAATTGCTGTTCACTAGTGTTAGCAATTGTCTGTGCCTTCCAGGCAGAATCTCTACCAGGAACTTCACTCCAGTGAACATCCGTAAAAATGTATTCGTTTTTTCCTTTCTCTGCATCGTGCCACATACGGTAGAAATGATTCATACCGTGTGGTGTAGATACAATAATTACCTTTGTATTTTTACCTGCAGTAATTGTTGGATATACCGATGCAAAGAATGAATCTGCAATGTGATTTGGGACGAACGCAAATTCGTCCAAGAACAAGATATTGAAAGACATACCACGAACAGCAGATGCCGAAGTGGATGCTGCTAAAATTTTAGATCCGTTCTCTAATTCAAGAGAACCTTTGTTCCAAGAAATAATTCCTTGTTGCATCCACTTTGGAAGATTTTCGTATGCCGTTTGAAGACGATCTAAAAGTTCTCTTGCCGTTGCTGCCTTGTTTGCAAGAATACCTATGTTTACATTATCATTAAATACTGCATAATGAAGAAGATATGATACGACAGTGGTACTCTTACCAGTCTGCCGAGGCATCTTACAAATATTAAATCTATTCTTATGAAATCTTTCAACAAGTTTTTCTTGAAACGGATACATCTTAAATGGTTGTAATCCGTGATCCAAAGTCACAATCTTTACATAATTTTTTGCAAAAAATACAGGATCTTCCTTACACTTTATAAATTCAAGAATTTGATCTTCTGTAAATTCAATTGGTGTATTTGCCTTTTTAAGTAAAGGATTACCAAGATAAATGTCAGCACTCATATATTAGTTGCAGTTCCAACGACGAAGTGCTTTATTTATTCTTGAATCTGGATCTCGTGCAGTTTTTGCAGAAGTAAGTTTTGACTTCATTCCTGACATACGACTACAAAAGTTTTTTCTACGTGATGCTCTTTTACCAGTTGGTTTCTTTTCTGTTACTGCTGTCTGAAGATTTGAACCCGGATTTTCCCTGCGATATGCATTCACTGCTTTTTGACTTAACCCATCAGTTTTGTCTTTACGATTTTCTTTCTGCCAATCTTCTTCAATCTCAACTTCTTCACCAATTGTTTTAGAATTGAGTAAATAGTTTTTTGATTTTGAATTTACAACTTGAATCAGTGGCATTCCTGGTTCAATTGTTGAAATTTTATATTGAAGAACTTGAGAACCTGGATAAATTTTTTGTATCTCTGTCGTAACATCTTTCCTGCTGGGCATTCCAATTTGTGGAAAGAACATTCTAATTGAATATGTCTTTCCTCTCCAGTTTAAAATTACAGCAAGAATGTTTCCTGTTTCTGCTTGTAAACGAGTTGACTCATCAATCAATTCACCATCTGGTTCATAAGAATTCTTGAGACCTCTTTGACGTTTATTCCAATCGATATAAGATTCACCCTTACGCAATTTCTTTGGATCTGATTTTGGTTGAGGATGATCTTCACGAGCACGTTGATTTGGTCCAGGACCACCAAGTTTTCTATCTATTTCTGGATCTGGATGCCAATAATCACCTTCATAAACAATCTCTTCATTTTTACTGCTATTTCCCCAGTTTGCGGCACCTACTTTACGACATTTTACAAGTGCTCCTGATGCATATGCAGAAGGCCAGACTTTATACCTTGATTTAACTTTTGTTTTACATGCATCTTCCTCTACATACTCTTCTGTTGCAACATTTATTGCCTTACCTTTTCTATCTGGATTTGGATCTTCTCTTCTTTTTCTTTCTGCCGCTCTTTCTTCTTCTTCTGGAGACATTTCTGCTGCCATTTTTGAACTACCACATTTTGGTTTAGTAGTTTGCCCTGGTTGTTTTGCACAAGGTTTTCCTGCATATTTTCCTCCTAACTGGACCCATCCAGGTTTTCCATCAGAAGATTTGCTTTTTGCAAACCAATCGTGAAGAGAAGCATCTCCTGACTTTGATGCCTCTTGAATTTCTGTTTCTTCTGGAACACAATTTGGAACCATTTTCTTTCCTTTTTTCTTTAACCCTTCTTGTTTATATCCAACCCAACATGCTTCATCAACTTCTGATTTTGGTTTTATACCTTTCTTTTTCATATTAATTGCAATTGCTGCTTGTTGAGCAGGATTTGCTGCTTCATCCATTTCACCACTATCAATATAATCTGCCGCAGAATCAAGATAATCTGCTGCCTTTGTAATTTTTGATTGGACCCATGCCTCAACATTTCCTTCTCCCTTACTCATTTTTTTCTGAAGTCTCTTAACAGCATTCATAACTGTAGAGAGTTCAGAACGAGCCATAGAATACTCATGGTCTTTCACGGAAACTTTATCCCATGCCTTTTCGCCATAAGAACATTCTGAACGTGTCTCTCTTTTATCACAAAGAGGGCAATACCTTTTTTCCTCCACTTCTTCGTATGCCATACCTCTTTTAGTATGTTTAATTTCTCCCTTTTGTTTTGCAATTAATTTTTTTGAAAGATTGCCAAAATCAACTCCAATTGGATTTTCATCTGGTGTTTTTTTCTTTGGATTGTCATAAACATCAACATCACCATCAGCATCCCGATCAACATACTGAACTGTTGCGTGATGAACCAATTGCTTTAGGTCTATATTGGGATCTAATTGATGTTGTTTACCCTTTAAATGTGGAGTTTTATGAGTAAACTTTTTATATGCGTCCATTTATTGATCAATATCCTTTTTTATATTTATTATGAGTTTTTTTTAAACTCTTAAACATTTTCTTCAGTAGATTGTTTTTTTAAAAGTTTTGCCAATTCTGCTGTTGACCCCACAAATAATGCATTTGTGACGTTTGTTGGTCCACGAGGTTGTTTGTCTTCCTCAATATTTTTGAGTTTCTTTTGTAGGTCCATTAATTTATCGGTTGCATCTGCCACATTTTTAATTAATTGTCCGGCAACTTCATATGCACGAGGCATTTCACTTTCTTGAGCTAACTGAAGAATTCCATTAATTGCTTCCTGACCCTTCTCAATTAAAGAATATAAATTTCCTCTTGTATATTCATAATCTTTTTTAATATCTTGAATTGAATTCGAAATCTCACCAATTTTATTTTCGTGAGTTTCTTTTATAATTTCAGTTTCCACTACCTCTCCCGAAACATTAAAAGTTTCATTTAATTTATCAAATTTTTTTGATTCATTCTTCTCTGTCATTATGGTGACGTTGTAGATCCACTAAATCCAAAATCATCCCCCTCTTCTATTAATAAATCATCGGCACTTGTGATTGATTTGACCTGGGCACCAGCAAGATGAGATGTAATTGTTGTATCATCTCTTCCTCTTTCCACAGTAAGAACATTACCAGATTTCAATTTTACATATACTTCTTCACCCTCAATATCAAGATAAGTATTTACAGAAATAGAAGATGCATTATTTACAGTAATCAAAACATCTTCGGTTGTAATATCATTTGCAATATTTGTAATCACAGTACCAGTATAATTTTTGATAGCTCTCGGTTCTGCAGAATATACAACTTCCCTCTTGGGAGTATTTGTAGTATCTCCAGTAATGTAATTGATGGATACTTTCTTGACAATATCTTTTGTTACTGTTGAAGTTGGTCCAAAAAGATATAACTTTGCAGTAAATCTCAAAGTATAAATTAAGACTCTTCTTTTATCAAAATTTCCCTCATACTCATCTTGCATCGTAACATTTTCAAGAATAATTGGAATGTCTCTTTTTTCATTAATTTCATCAACAAGTTCAACTGTAAGATTATATGATGGTTGAAAATATGGTAGAATTTGTTCGATGATTTGAAGAGCATCATCATTCAACTTTGACATTATAGACAGTTCAAATTGTAAATTATATGGAACTGGCATATAAGTTTTTTTAGTTTCAGTTCCGTCAGTAACGGATTTTGATAAAAATGTTTGTGTCGTAGTTAATTTTCTAGCAGTATCATATGTCAATCCAGTAAACTCAAAAGACATTCTTGGTAATGTAATTTGAATTGGATTACTTAAATCTGGAGACTGCTCTAATCTTGCCAAAAACTTTTGCGTTGGTCCATATGCAAGAGGAACTTTTATAACACTTACAATTTCATTTGCAGAATTTGTGTGTTTAATTGTAATATCATTAAAGAGAGAACCAAATGCAATAACAGTTTTTCTTAAGATTTGGTGGTAAAAATACTCAAACATATGATAAGTAACATATAGTACTATTTAACCATCTGATAATTTATGGGACACCAAACGGATTTCTTTCACTAAAATCTATAATTTGATCTGCTTCATTCTCTATTTCTTTATTTGAAGAATAACCATTATCTGGTGGGTAAACATTAATCAAACGAAGTTTGTGGGAAGAACTTGAGGCAGAACCTACAATATTTTCCCCAACTTCAAATTCACCAGTAACATTTGATACTTCAAGTATATTCGTTACAGAACTCCAAGATTTGACTCGTGCTGTCGTTGAACTTGCAGATCCAATAACAACCTCATTAAAAATAAAGTTTCCAGTAGAAGTTAATGATGGATTTCCAATTGTAATGGTAGGAGATAATGTGTATCCCAATCCTGCATTTATGATGCGAATTTGAGTAATCGTTCCTGCAGAACTTACTACGGCAGTTGCAGCAGCAGAGACGGTTGAAATACCAGTAAATGTAATCGTGGGTGTGTCCACATATCCAGAACCACCACTTGTAATGGTAATAATGCCAACTACACCACTACCAATCGTACAAGTTGCTGCTGCTCCTGCACCATCTCCAAAAAATGCAACTTTTGGTGCTATTGTATAACCAAAACCAGAATTGATAACCTCAACGGATTGAACGGATTTTAAATTTGGATTTGTATTATCTGTACAGACAACAATTCCTCCAATCATTGTTGCAGACCCAATACCAGTCATTCCTCCTGATGGTGCGGATGATATTGCAACTCTAGGAGCACTTGAATAACCACCTCCTCTATTTGTAACAGTAAAGAATCGAATTCCTCCAGACACAATGTTTGTTATTGCAGTTGCAGTTACTCCAGTTCCAACAAGAGTTAGTGTTTGAATTGGTCCAATAGGAACGAAAGAATTATCTGGATCATTATCATCAGATCCTCCTATAGTATCATCAATTTCACCAACTCCAGTATCAATAACCTCATCCTCATATTGAAAGAGTTCACAAGTTAATTGATATGTGTAATTTCCTTGTAATTGATAAAATGGTTTTTCGTGCTCTACATATTTGATTTCAAATAAACGATCCCCGAGAGGGAAATATATCAAATCTCCTTCTTTAGGTCGATTTGATAATTTGATATTGCTCAAATTTTTTATTAATGGTGAAATATAAGTTTCAAATCTTTCTCTGGAAATTTCTAAAGTCAATTCATTTAAATTTTGAATTCCAAATTTAGAAAGTATTGTAGGATTATCTCCATATCCATCATAACTACTAATGTATGCTTCAATTGGATATGCATTATCAAAAACGGATTCAATAACTTCTCTTAAGACTGTTTTTTCTGTAATATATTTTCTGGGCAAATAATGAACCTCAACACCATAAATTTGAATTGATTCATTAATCAAATCTTGCATTAAGTTTTTTTCACTTGCAGATCCTTGCAGAAAAAATGGATTGAGCATCTGATTATCCTATCATATCGAGAGGAGGTAACTCATAAGTATTTGACATTCTTTCCATAATCACATCAATTTCTTTTTGAGCATCGTCATAAATTTGTCTACCATTCAATTCAACACCACCGGGCAGTTTGAGACCTTGAAATTTGATTAAATTTTGTCCCCATTGACGTTTGATAAGTGATGTTAAATATGGTTTTAAGAATGAATCATTCCAGACTCTTGAAAAATCATTTGGATCAAGAAGTCTCCAACAATCAATTACCAAATAATCTCCAACATTTACACTTGCCCAGTCAATATCTAAATATAACCTATCCATTCTCTGATTGAATCTGATTTGTTTTTCTGTATTGAGAAGAAAATCAATATCTTCCAAATAAGTTTTTACCATTGCATATGATAAAAGTTCAGTTGAACCCCAGTAGTAAATATCATTCAAAAATAATTGATATTTTACACTGAACATATTATTTGTAGCAGTATTGGATCCATCAAATTTAAAAATTTTATTAATTCCAATAATTGATGAAGGTATTTGTAGATAATTACTATTTTCTCGATATGTAAAAGTTGTTGCGGTTCCAACTATAGTTGCAGATGCTGTCGTGGTAACTATTCCCGCAGTCGTACTATTTCCTGCAGGGGCTCTACCACGATCAATATCTCCTTGAGTAATTTGGTACTTTAAGTATATTTGAGTTACTCCGTCAAAGTGTCTTTCATTAAAAAATTGAAGAGCATCATCAACCAAATCATCAATTTGTTCATCTGCAACGTTAATTTCTAGAACTGGTGCTCCCAGTTTTCTTTTGCAGTAATCTATCAAACCTTGTCTTGATGATGGTTGTGCCATTTATTTTTTGCTCTTTTTTAAATATTTATAGCAATGTCTTTATATCTATAGTTATTATTTGATAGAACCTAAAGATGAAAGAACCTCTTGCTGTTTCAAATACAATTTACAATAACATTTTGCAAAATCTTTTGCAGTTTCAATATCATTAATACTATCTATTTCTGTGCTTATTTTAAAGTATTCAAAATTTTTACTTAAATTTTCAAGTTTAATTTCATCGGGATTCATTGACTAAACTCCTTAATAAAGATTTTATTTCACTGAGATCATCTTTTATATTAGCAACATCGGATTCCAGATGTTGTATCTTTTGATTCTCATCTACCTTTACATTACGTCTATTTAAATACTCTTGATATTCTACCATATTTGTATTAATAATTGAATTTGTCTTTGAATCACGTACAAGGTGAGAATGTCCTTCAACCTTTGCATATTCCATATTATGCCAATGCAATTACTCTCAGATCTTTCAATCTTGGAACATATACCTGACTTGTAGAAGTCATAATGATTTTGATCCGATATGATCTAAATGCTGGTAATTGATCTGCAGTAAATGTATATTCGGCAAATGAAACATCAGTCAGTGAAAATCCAGTATTTGATGTTAATGGAACAAAAGCATCTGGATGACCATTATTATTTTGAATATCAATTATTTGTCCTCTACTATTAAGATTTTCGTATCCAGGAAATGGAACAAAAATTGCATTGAAGTTTTGATTTTCACTGATTGCATAAAATGCACGAATATCTGAATAAAGATTGTTATATGCACTGAGTAATATTTTAATCGATGTTCCTGGATTTTCAAGAGTAATTTCTTTTGAAAGATATTGGAATGCAGTTGGATCATCAAAAATACTATTAACTCTTGAATCTTCTGCATAATTTGTAATCACACTATTAACTCTATTTGAAGTTAATATCACACTTACTCTTTGAGTATCAATAACTGGACTTAATCTACTATCAATTGTGTTTAAGAAAACTCTCAAATTCATTGACTTACTACCAGGGAGTGTTGAAAGGTATTGAGTCTCATTCACTTTAGAAGCAATCATTCTCGGACTATCAAGATAATTTACTTGATTTAATGTAATATTATCAAATCCAGTATCAATAAATGGAATTTCATTTCCACTAATACTGGATGCAGATATTGTTCTGATTTCTGAACTGAGTGAAGTTCCGGTCACAGTAACGTTTTGCACCATTGGAGTAATGATTTCAAAGGGCATATTTTGAGATGCCTTTATATTATAACCACCTGCTGATTTTGTTTGATTTAAATAAAGAGTCGGATATCCAGATGATGTACTTCTTGCTATTCCAGTATTTGATGATGTGTTCAATTTGATTGTATAAGAATCAAAAGAAATTGAATCTGCTGCAGTTACATCTGATAAATTGTGAGTTTTATTAATTCTTCTTAGAGAAACTCCACTCAACTCATACTTATAAACTGGTGTGCCAGTTACATAGTTAATTGGATTTGAACCTCTTACAATTTGTCCACCAATTGAACCAGAAGAAGTTGATGTGTAAGAAATAATTTCATTTCCAATCAAAAGATATCCTGGATTTGTTGTTCCGACACCAACATTTTCAAAAGTTGAGAATGTAGAAGAATCGTCAACAAGAATTGCTGATGTAGAATCAAAAGTATATCCTGATGTTAATTTTGTTGGTTTTACATCAGAAATTGCTCCAGAAATAGATACCAGATTTGTATTTGAATACATTCCGTGATTCTTATGATTCACTACAATACTCAAACCATCGCTTACTACATTAATCGTAGAAATTGTAACATTTCCACCATAAGAGGAATTTAGTGTTGTTGTAAGACCGGAGTTATTAATGTATTGAATGGTTTTACCAACACCAGTTACAAAATCTCCTTGAACATTATCAAGAATTAATTGATTAACTGCTGTAATAATGCCAACAGAGAATCTTGCGTTTTGTCCAATTGTAAGACTTCCAATCGTTGTAATTCCAAGAACGTCACCAACTTGATAACCAGACCCACCAGATGCAATTGTAACTCCAGTGGATACAACTGAACCATTTGATATTGTTATATTTGCAGTTGCTCCTTGACCACTTCCGGTTATTGTATTTAAAGTTACAGAACTATAAGTAGCAGACCCTGATGATGGGGTATATCCAATACCCGCATTAATTACACTTAGTGTTCCTGTTGATATTCCTGCACTTCCAACAAAATTACCAGTTGCATTACTTCCCTGCTGAAGAACAGTATTTCCAAGAGTTAATCCACTATCTTGTACTGTGGTACCTAATCCCACTCTAATTTTTCTAGAATTTAGATTTAGTGAATCTGGAAGTAAAGTTGCAATTTGATTGTTACCCTCTGTTAGTTCTGGACTATAGAATTCTGCAGATCCAGATTGAATAAAATCAGCTCTGTACAATGTGAATTTCAAATCTTCCCACTGACTTGGTTCCCAAGTAGAGGCATTTTGAGATTTAAATAAAGATCCTAAAGTTGGTTGATTTGAAATAAATGTTTGTGTCAGAAGATCATTTTCACCAATTCTACAAATATACACACTATATTTTGTGGAATTTGATGCAATACAAACGCAATATTCCTGTCCCCCTTCAAGATATACTGGTGCCTTAAATACAAAGGAAGTTGCAACAGACCCATCACCTGATGTAGAAACTTGATTTGGTTCTAATATAATCTCAGAAAATGGAAGAACTTTTCTTGTTGGAAATCCTCCTTGCATAGTTCTGATTTGAAAAGTTACAGGAATATCAGTATCATCTTTTGATCTGAAAAATACATCACATCTTGTTAAAAACACTCCTGTACTGTCTTCTACCAAAAATGATTGTGCTAATGGATCATACCAAACAATATTAACATTTTGTGAGGTTGATTGAGAAACTGCTTGTGTTGAAATAACTTGTGTTCCTGTTGTCCTTGAAACTGCCCTGTCTTCAAATTCTTGTTTATTTTCAATTCGTGCATTTCTTACAGAAATAATATTTTCTTGAACAGTTTCTAAAGTTCCACTCGAAGTAAATCCTTCTTCGGCAATTGTTGTTGCTACATTTTGATCATTTGAATCATTGTTTATCAATGTAAAAACTTTAGATCCTGTTTCAAATTTTGGATGAACATTAATATTTGGATTGGGAACATTGAAACTTCCAATTAGAGTTGCAGATAAATCAGAAATCAATCTCACATTTGTAATTGTTGCTTGGGCCCCACTTGTTCCTCCAATAAGAACCATTCCACTTTCAACTCTTCCACTAAATTGTCCTTGAGGTTCATTTGATAGTGAAAATGTATCAACATTCAAAATAGTTGATGTTGATGAATATGTTCCTTGAAGAACTTGACTTGTATAAGGATTCAACGAAAAAGTTGTTACTGCTGCATCGTAAGGACCTTCTTTATGATTTGGTTGAGCAACTCTAAAAGTTATTCTTGAGTTTGTATTTGTATTATTTGGTCCCAATCCAGTATTTGAAATTGATCCAATTACAGTCTCTCCGGTTTGAAAGACACCAGATATCATATTAATTTCTAAAAGTTTTGGAACACAATATTTTGTGACATTAACTCCATCAAAAAAAGCATACATCTGAGTGAGTGGTTTTATTTTTTTAGAAATGAATTGAATATTTCTTGACCTCATAAATGAAATGAGATTTCGACTTACAACTCTATCACCAACAGATGATGCATCAAATTGCTCAGTAACAATAGTTCTATTTCCTGTTCTTGTCTGAACTCCAGTATCTCTTACTTCTCTTAGAGTATCTCTAAGAACGGTAGTCGTTGTATCGGTTATGAATTGTCCTCCAGTTAAATCACCATTTCCACGAAGTCCCATTTGACCCCATCTTCCACCACTAGTAGTAGTTTCAGTTCTTTCTCTTGTGTTTTGAGTAACTTCTTGACCTGTCCAATTTGTTTCCCAAGAATTCCATATTGTTGGTGAAAATCCTGTCTGTGGATCTACATTTAAAGTTCTACTTGCAGTAGCAAGGGTTTCTGCATAATTTCCTTCAGTGTTAATAATTTTTGCTTCGATTCTTGTAGTGTCTACCCAGGTATCAGATGAGGGAGTAAGTTCCACAGTCCCTTGCCAAAAACTAACCAAAAATGGAGTCACACTTTCAGATCTTGTTGCAAAAGTTTGTTTAAACCATTCACGTTCTGCATAATCTAAAGTAATAATATCTGAAGATTTTCTAATATTGACCCCTTCTGGAGGTGAAAATTGAAGATCGGCATTTGGATCAACATTAATTACAGGTCCTGTAATTAAATCTACAGAATTTGTATAATGTTGAGGTCTCAATTCCTTATTTCTTAAATCAATACTATTTTTATAAGAAACACCATCTTCTTGTGCAAGAAGTGAAGTAAAATTATCTACAAAAAATCCAGATTTAAATCTATTCAATCCATTTGAATCAGGAACAAAAAGTCCTGCAGTATTTGTTTCTAATAGTGAAAGAGATGTATAATACTCTAAATTTTTAATACGATTTTCAAGTTGTTTAATATCAACCATTCGATATCTTTTATGATCTAAAAATTCTATGGAAGATTGTGAAACATTATAAAGATATGCTGGTAAAAATACTGTAGCAATTTCTATCGCATCATCAACAGATACTGGTTTTTCTGGTCTTTCTGCAGGATTGCCATATTTGACTTGTAATTTACCATCTTTTGAAAGATAAATTCTATCAATTCTTCCCAAATAGAAAGAAAAAGTTGTGAGAATAGATTCATCTGAAGCAAGAACATTTGCTGCAGAATTTCCAGATGCATTAAAATTTCGACCATAAAATTCTAGTGGTGATCTGGAGTTTTCAGATACTGTATATGAAGAAGTTCTTGGTCGAATATCAATAATATCTGAATTTGAAATTCCATTCACACTTTGTATTTCTTTACTATAATCAAAAGTATCGTATGAATTTACTGTTGTAATATCCCCATCATCTGAAGATTGATAATATCCACTTTGGAAATAAATTTTTAGTCTTTTAGTTGGTTCATCAGAATCCGATTTTCTATTGATTACACCAAAATCATAAAATGTGCCTTCTTGCCCAGTAGAGAATGTATAATTTGAAGAAATATTAAAACTATCAATATTTAATGTTACTACGATTGCACGAATATTTGATTCTTCAAATACTAATGTTTCTCCTTCTTTAAAAGTATTTTGATTTTTGTATATAAATGAAATTTGAGTATTTGTTAATTTTTCTGCACAGATTGCAATTGCACCACTTGTTTGTCCTGTGATTTTTTCACCAATAATCAACTCAGAAGTTGTTGTGGATGGGCTTGTAATTGAGAATAAAACAGCAGTTGGTGCTGATGGATCTGTTGTATCTAATGATTCATAAATTGAATGAATTTCAATCACATCAGGAACATTTAAACAAATATTTTCATCTTGAACTCTGGTGCCATAAGGGTAGTTTCCAAAAGTTAGTCCATCATTAATTGTAGTTCCACCTATTCCTGAATAATTATATTTTGATTTATCTACAATAACACTATTCACTCTATTTTTGAGTTTTGATTTTGCTTTTGGTTTTATTTTTGTGAGTGTCGTAACTAATGTTGCACCAGTGTTATTTGATCCAAGATTATAAATTTGAAGTTGAGTTGATCCAGATGTGAATGAGAACTTATCAGAAGTCAAAACTTCTGTGGATCCATCAGACCGAATTAATGAATATCTTTCTTCATCAAAAGGCAAGAAGGTTTCGTTAGATCCGGCAACTGCTGCTGTTGAAAGTTGATTGTTTAGAATATTGACCGTATAAGATTTTCTAATCGTTAAACTTGCGTTTGTAAGATCAACAGAAGATATATTATTCTTTGGAAGTTTTGTATAAAGAGTGTTATCTGTGGAATCTTCTAAATTTGTGGTCAATATTTGCAAATCTGTTACTGATAATGTTACAGTTGGAAGCGCTCCATCACACACTCCGGTAACTGTTGCAATACCACTAATTTGAATTGATGTTGCTCCTACAGATACAACTTTTCCATAAAAAGGATCTCTATTACTTGCTGATCCATAAGAAACTATATTGTCTTTTTTAACAATTGTTCCTGGAAATAATTTATTTGGTGATGTTACATCACTTGTAAATAGTGGATTTGTGAAAGATACTACTGTTCCCGTAATCAGAGAAGAAGTGTTTGTAAATGCCAAAGTACTTCCAATTCCAATTGCAGAAGATATTGTATTTCCTGCTCCAATAAAGATAGATGTTGAACCTAAACTAACAACAGATAACCCATAATTTATAAGAGAGAATGTGACTGCTGTTCCTGCGGTTATGGATACTGATGCAGTGCTTCCGGTTCCAATAAAAACAGATGTTGTGCCTAGACCAACAATACGTGCATTTGTGAGTGCTGCTCCTACAGTAACAGAGTTTCCTATGGCAACTCCAGAAAGACTTGTCACAAAAATTTGAGTTGACCCAATTCCCACAGTTTGCCCAGTAGTAATTGTTGTAATTAAATTTCCCCTATTAAGATTAAAAGAACCCCCAATAGAAACTCCTGTGCTACTTGCAACAAATAATTGAGTAGATCCAATACCCACACTATTGTTGATTGATAAATTAAGTAAATTTCCTATTGTTGCTCCAGCACCAATAGTTACAAAAGTATTTCCAACACCAGTCACAACTGCGTTTGTAATTGACGTACCTATACTAATAGAACTACCTACTGACACTCCGGAAGTGCTGTTTACAAAAATATTAGTTGATCCAACACCAACTGTTGATGTAATATTAGTTGTTAAAATACTTACATTTGAATTATACTGAAAAGAGGCAATTGTAGCAATTCCAACAAAAAATGCAGTTGATTGAAGAACATCAGCCGTAAATGTAGATCCAGATCCCACAACACCGTAAACCGACTTAACATCAGAAATTCCATATGATGTAATTGCAATTGCTACTCTTCCATTTACAATTCCATCAATTGTAAATGACTCATTTGTTATGAATTCCCCTGTTTTTTCATAAACAGTTAAAAGTGCAGAATTTGATACAGATTCTTTTAAGAATGCAGTGGCACCACTGTTATTTCCCTTAATAAAAGTTGGAACAGAAAGAGTAATAGGTTCGTTTAAACTAATCTCAGTAATTGTTTGAATATCATATAGTGAAATATACCACTGATTAATATTTGAATTTGATGCATTATAAGACCCGGACTCTAATCTAAAATCATAAATTCTAGATAAACCAATTTCTTTTCCAGGAGCAGTTGTGCTTGCAATACCAACCCTCTCATTTCTCAAACTTAATACATAAGTATTTCCAATTCCAATTACAGGAGATCCATAAACTCTGTTTAAAATTAGAGTTGGTCCAGTATTATAATTAATTGCCTGATTTTCTAAAGTTTTTGTTGTTCTTGGTTTTGGTACATCAAGAAATGTTGGACTGATAGTTTCAATTTCATATCCACGAACAAATGCCTTTCCTGGAGAAATTTGATAAACTGCTAAATCATCAGTCGGAACTGATCCACCATAAGTAAATTGACCAACATTAAAGATACCACGATTTCCTAGTTGATCATTTAGTGACTCTTTGACTGATACATCAAATGGAGTTACACAATAGTCTCCAGATTCTGCATAGGTTCTTCTTGCTAACTCATCTGTTAAGTTGCTATAATCTGTAGTGGTTTTTTGAGATTTTAAAACACCTGCACTCACAGATGCAAGTTCTACAAAATTATTATCATTAAAATCGTCTAAACTTTTTTTAAAAAGTGATACTGATATTCTAAATCTATCTGCTCCTGGGGCAGAATAATTATTAAATCCCTGAGAATTATCATTTAGACCTTCATCAATATCTGGTGTTATAATTTCTTCATTTACAAATAATCCAACTCTATAATTTGAAGTATTGCTATATTGATCTAAAATTAGAGTTTCTGTTGCTACTCTTACAAATTGTCCCCTTACAAAATAAACACCTTCGGTAATAGTGAACGCAGAACCAATAGAATTTGCATTATTTGCAAGAGTAATTGCAAATGTTTGTCCTGCCTGAATTGTACTATTTCCTAAGAGACCAGAGTTTATTGTTGATCCGGCAAGAAGTCCCTCTCCATCAGAAAAAGTTTTTGTAGAATTGTTTGCAGTACTTGAAGAAAGATAATTTACGTAAAGAGTGAGATTACCTCTCTCAGAATTTGCTGCAAATAGTACATTATCAACAACAGCAGTTACACCAGAAGTTTGTCCTGTAATTTTTGTTCCAATTAGTTGTGATACGTATGCCTCAACAGGAACTCCCAAATAAGAATTATTTAATTCAACCGCATAATATTGTGCATTATATCCAGTATTCCCTGGAATAACTTTTGCACCCTCTTTGAAAAAATGCTGCCCAAATTTTTCAATCTGATTTTGTAAAATTGATTGTAAGGTTGTGAGTTCCCTTGCCTGTACGGGATATCCAGGTTTAAATAGAACCTTAGAATAATTGTTGTCAGAATTAAAATCGTCAAAGTATGGAGATACGTTGAGATTAGTTTGTTGAGGCATAATTTCTTAGAATTGCAAAATAACTTTGATATCTTCTTTTTGATTTGATGATCTGGTGATTGACGGTCTATTGTCAACGTAAATTATATTGCCAGAATATTTTTTAACTTCAGGATTTGCCAGACCATTTGAAAAAGATTGACCTAAGTAATATGTTCTATTATTTATTACAGTAGAAATACCCGTAAATGTTGTACTAATTGAAAGAGTTGTAGTACCATTAGTTGGTATAATTGACAAACTTCCACCCGTAGATGGAGAACTTGTAAAACGATTTAAGTTAAATCCATATGGAGGAGTGGTCTGTGCTGTTCCGACTGTATTAAATCCTGCAACTGACCGATCTTGCCAATACTTTAAAACTCCGGTTGTTTGATCATAATTTATAACTCTTCCAGCAGCAGTAACACCAGTTCCAATTGTCTGAGTAATATAACTATCTGCCACAAAAGTTGCTGAATCATATCCAATTCCTGTGAGTCTTAGAGCATAAACTGCACTTGCCTTGTCCAGGGACATAATTTGTGTAGATCCAAATGATTTTGGATTCTGAACAATTCCAATTCTTGCAATTTGATTTCCTGTTATAAAATCTGGATTTTGAACATCATTTTCAATTCTTGAATATAAAAGAACGTTAATTGCACCGAGTTCTCGATAGATGTCATATCCGTGACCTCCTTGAGGTGGAATAATGACATCAAAGGTGGGTCTCGTAGTTCCTGTCGGAAATCCACCAGAAATCAAATCGACATTTCCATAAGTATATCCAGATCCTTGATTAGATACTGTAATTGACTGGACTTTTTGATCATTATCAACTACAATCGTACACTCTGCTCCACTTCCATCACCTTTGATGGGAACTCTTGTATAAGTTCTATTTGCTGTTCCTAAACCAACTCCTCTATCTGTAATTGTTACAATTTTGAGAGACCCATCTATTGCATTATTTCTAACTGCCGCACTTTCAGAACTTGTTTCCCAATCTGAAGGAACAGGTATAAAATCTGTGGATTCAAATTTTACAATTTCACTTGGTTTGATAGTATAAAGGTATTTCCATATATATTCATCTCCAGAAGAACCAGCAGACCTTGGTTCCAAATCTGTAAATGTTGGTTCGTCAAGAGATGGTTTCCCTGTAGGATTATCTGGACTAATTCCGTTCTGTAAACAGATATAAACACGATAATCACTATTGATTACATAATAATTTGCCGAATATAGGTTAGTTGCTCCCGATATTGGAGCCGTATTTGAACTACTATAGTCGTGACGATACATATCATAAACAGTTCCAGAAGACCAAAATCTTCTTTGAATCACCAATCGAGCATCACTTGCATTAATTTTCTTTAATGCAATCATTGTATCCCAATAATTATTCTCCTCATTAAAATTGTCTTTTGGTGAAGGAGGATTTGTATCCCAATCTGATTGAAAATCTGTTGGATTTGGAAGACCAATAAAAGTATAATAAGAGTTTGTTCCAGTGCTTATTCCAGAAACAAAATTCTTTGCATTCAATATTCTAATTTGATCAGTTATGATTGCTGCCATTTTACATTGTTTTTATCTATTTATGAAATATAGTTCAAATATTTTAATGGAATTTTTCTAGATGCAATTGATCCTGTTGAAATTCCAGTAAATCCATTATTAGTGTATGCACTATATAAATTTTCTTTGGATCTAGATGAAAGGTTGATTTTTCCCCAACTAAATTCACCATAAAAATTGCTATAACCAATTCCAGATAGTCCATTATAACTAGAGACACTTACTGTTACTTTTGCAACATAAGTGACTCCAAAACCAATTGTGGAAGTTTGTGCTATTGAAACTGCTGCCACCTGATACACATTGTCTAAGAAAGTTGATCCAATTCCAACAGTTGATCCTAAAGAATTAAGTGAAGTCACACCTCTACCGACATTGGAGTTATAGATCGTAAAATAATAACCAGTTTGAATTCCACTAATAGTTGTAACTCCAGTTATTGATGAATTTCTTAAAAATGAATTTGGTGAAATTAACATATCAAATACTAATCCAGTTGAAGCAACCCCAACAGAAGTTGTCGAAATTCCGGATATAATTCCAAAATCTCCTTGATAAGAAATTACAGCATTATCTTCATAAACAAATGTTGGTGGTTCAATTAATACTTGTGGAACAGAAGTAGATATGTACCCAATTCCACTATATGTAACTGCAATTCCTGTTACAATTCCATTAGATATGGTTGCAGTTGCAAGAGCAGTATTTTGTGCTGCTGTTGTTCCAAATCCAATTGGTTGAGATATTGATATTATTGGTGTGGTTGTATATCCAACTCCACCATCACTAATTACAATCGAAGTAATCGTTCCTCCAGAAGAGACTATACAAGTTGCAGTTGCCCCAACTCTACCATCTTGAGAAATTAATGTAATATTTTTTTGGAAATTTAGAGTTACATTATTTTCATTAATTGGATTAAAGAATGGGCGAATATTATCTACATAAATGATCGTAGATCCAATTCCAACTGATTGAATTAAATATGCTGTTGGATAAATTAGAGGTTCATATATAATTCTATTCTTTCCAATTATTTGTTCATTAATAATTTTATCTTCGGTTTGTCGGCACCAAACAACAGGTCTTAATAAATTTGAATCATTTGTATTGCCAGGTCCAAAATATGGAAGTGTATCAACAGTATTTGTGGATGTAATACTAGTAACAGTTCTTTCATCTTCTTGGAAAGTTGCTGGTTGTCCAATAGAAGGATCATAACCAATAGTTAAATCATCACCCTCCTTTACGGTTTCTAAAATATTTCTTTCTATTACATCAATAGAACCACTTCCCTTATAGAAGAGTATTTTTGAAGTATCTCCCGATTTTGGTGCTTCTGTAAATGTAATAACACTTCCACCATTAAAGATATAACCACCTCCAGGTATTTGTAAAATATCATTAATAAAAATCAACAAAACATCCTGAACATCTACAGGTGATCCTGGTGCAGAACGAATTGAAATAAGACTTCCAGAAACTGTGATTGGAAATTCTTTTCTAGATCCATCAAACAATGCATCATAATTATCAAGAATTTGTAATTCACCAATTGACCATCCAGAAAATTCATCAGTGTATGTTTCTTGAATTGAAAGTTGAAATTCTCTAAAAGAAGCAGACCCTGTAGTCGGAATTCCTATTGTTCCACCAATTGCAACAGTTAAAATTTGTTCCTGACCATATCCATATCCAAGATTTGTAATTTCAAAATCAATTACACTTGAACCTTGTCCCACCACAATACTTGCAGTTGCATTACCACCATTTCCAGAAACTGAAGAAGCACTATAAACTAATGGTATGTCTGAATATGAGAGTGGTGAATCAATAATTACTTCTGGTGGATTGGTGGAAGTATATCCCGTTCCTGGATTTGTAATTGCAATACTCACAATATTTCCATTACTTACCGCAGCTGTTCCAATATATTGAATGTTTGGTGATCCTGTTGATGAAGTTGTTACACCAACTCTTACACTGGTTTGTATTCCAGACCTATATCCAGAACCACTATTTCCAATGCTAATTGCAGAAATTGTTCCTGCAATAGAAACTGTAACGGTTGCACCAGCAGAAACAAGTGGTTGGTATCCAAACCCTCCAGTTGATCCAACAGATACAATAATTCCACCCCTTGGGAGAGTTGAAACATTTACATCATATGAAACTGATGATGCTGTTCCGGTAAAAGTAATACTTGTAATTCCTAGATTTTCTGATAAAGTATAATCTGCATTTAATCCTGGTCCTTGGAAAATATCATTAATTAAAATGACTGCATTTTCATTACTAATTCCAGTCACACTAGATCCACTGGAAGTAAGAGTGAAATCCTTTTTACTACCATTAAAATTATTGGAAATATCATCAAAAACATAATTTTTAGAATATGTTTCATTACTAGAATTAGGAGTTCCTGATCTTAAGAATACTCTTCCCTGAAAGGTGGAAGATACCGATATTCCAGTCCAATCTATTTCATCCGGTTCGTTTGTAGATGCACTTAATGGAATATTTCCATATGGAGCTTCGGAGAAGTTTAGAGTATTGTCTACAATATTGTAATTTCCGACTACTTTGGTAATCAGAGCTCCCGTAGAGTGCCCTACAACAGTAGTTCCCAACCAAGGTCTCTTAAGAAGAATTGTATTTGTGGATCCAATTCCCACACCATCAATTCTCATAATTTCATCATTAATTTTTATTAAATCTCCACCAAAAAATGATGTGATTCCTGTAAAGTATGCTGTATTTTCGGATATTAAAAGTTGTTTAGATAATGTAGATGTAATCGCACTGGATACAACAGGAGATTGGATTAAATTGTCAATAGCAACAATAACCTTTGCATTTTGGTTGGTTGCATTAAATGTATGAGAAGATCCAATACCAACAGAAGTAAAATTGAGAACTTCTGGAATTGATTTTAATGCATTTTGAGCACTAGAAGCTAATTTGATCAAATTACTGCTTACCTTTACAACATAAACTGTTGCCGGTAACTTATTAGTAGTTCCAATTCCAACAAAACTAGTTGAGGCAATTCCAATTGCCTGAGTTGATCCTGCACCTGCGTGTGAATATACAACTTCTTCTCCACTTACCAGAAAATGATTTGGAATTGTTATTGTATTGTTCAATATATTCACAATCTGAGAATCACTTCCATCAAAATTTCTCCGGAATATATCATCAGTCTTATGTTGGAGATTAAAATCTTTCTTTATGCTTCGTTCAGTTCCTTCATAGGTATTGTTATCTGTGACTATAGAAGAATTTGTTAAATCAATTTCTGTAATATCACTCGTTTCATTTGTAATTTGTAGTGCATTCATAAATGATTTTACCTGAACTTGAATATTTGGATTCGGAGTAAAGGTAATTTTTGTATATGTGTCTGTTCTAGATACACCTACTGTTCCAAGTCCAGATGCAGTTTCTATATTTGCAAATTCAGTAATAAAAGTATCTGTAGAATTGTGAAGAACTATAACCTCAGACAATTGATGCTGATTGTTTATGGTATCTGATACTTGAACCAAGAAGTGAGCACAGTCATAATCAAAATTATCGCTATTAATATTGACATATTGCCCGACCGGAGTTGCAATTGGGGATGTTGATGATGCGATTGAAGTTGTTCTTGCTTCTAACAAAGAATACTTCATATTAAAAGTTCCTACACCAGTATATGATGTATTTGCAATTGAGATGTGTAGTGTGTTGCAAGTAACTGCTAATCCAGTATTTGGAATAAAATCTACAATTAGATTTGAACCAGAAAAATATGGGTTGTAGGTACCCAGTCCAGAACTTGAATATGGAAGAGTAGAATTATTTGTTAATTGCCCATATTCTAAAAATTGAATATTTGATCCATCGTGAATAATATTCAACTCATCAAACTCATATTGCCCATTACTTGCACTAATTTCAACTAAAACCTTTGCCGAAGTATATGTATTTGCAATACTTACAATTGTACAAGTGGACCCTACCGAAACTGAGGATACACTTGTTCCTACTATATTTACAATTCCACCGTAATTAGCACTGCTAACACCAGACAGAACGCCTTTTACATCATAAGCAATAATAGAAACATTATAATCGTTTATGATATATTTTATTGGATAAAATTCTAATATTCCCTCGGTTCCTTGAATGCTAAAATCGAATGATCCCAAATCATTAGTACTATAAACCTTTGCATATTGATTTAAAAATCCAGTTGCATCATTATGTAAAAGTGTGACAAATTCACACTGTCTTTCGTCAGTATACCTTTGATCTTTTGTGTATATAAAATATTTTTGTACTCTTGCATCTGATAATTTAAATCTATGAATATCTGAATAACGAGTTGCTCTTGGACTACTATTAAATTGTGAACTAATATCATCAATCGAAAGTACCCTATTTCCTACAGATTCTTGATAATCGGTAAGAATTCGACTTGAAAATATAATTTCGTCAGAAAATGACGAATTTCCAATTTGTAAAGAATTCTCCTTTACTAAATCAAAATCATAAACGCAGTTTAAATTCGCACTACCCACAATATTATTCAGAATTTCAAAAGATGTTAAATCTGTAGAAATTCCTACAGATAAAGATTGTGAAGAAGATGACTCTAATTGATAATCAGCAAATTTTCTAAATCCTGCAGTGTGATTCAGTGTACTTACTACATCATTCCAAGTATCATAATCTATTTTTGATTTTATTGAATATGAAAAATTTTGATAATAAAAACTATCTTGTATTTTTTGTAAATTATCGTTCAGAAATCCTGCATTAATCTGCCAACCCTTTTCAACTTTAGAGGTTGCTCCCGTTTCAAAGAAAGAATCTGTTCTTTCAATAGAAGTTATATTTCCTTGAGTTTTAGAAGTAAATCCTTTAATAATAGATCCAGAATAAAAATTATCATTTGAACTTACGGTGAGTAAATTGTTTTTTGGATCCCAATTTTCGACTATTCCTGTAGAAGAATCTGATGTTGTCGTTTCACCGATTAAAAAATTATTTTTAGATAAAATTGGATTGAAAATTGGAAAGTATTTTTGTGGAATAATTCTTCCAGACGAATTGGTTGAATCATAATTTCCAGGAATTTCTGATGAATCTAAAAATTCGGCAAGACTATAACTTACAGATCCTATTCCACCCAAATTTGGAGTTACAGAAGTAAGTGTGAATAAATTATAATTATAGTCTTTAGAATTATATCCCCTTCCAGTAGATCCGACTCCCACACTTACATTTTCAATTAAAACTTTGTCATTGACTTGAAATGGGAATGAATTTGCTGTACTAAATCCAACAGACAATCTAACAGTTACACTTTTAGTTGAATTGTTAAAACTAATAGAATTAATACCAACACCATTTGTATTTTCTGTAGGAAGAATTGTCGGTAAAGAATTATTAATTCCAAAAGTATTTCTTAAAATAGTGACTTGAGTATCACCCAACGAATATCTCAAATCAACTTCTGGAATGACATTTTGAGTTTTACCATCAATAACAATTAATTTTGGTGCAGAACTATATCCTCTTCCAGCCGAAGAAATTCCAATTGAAGCAAATGATGCCAAAGGATCTACTTTTATGATTTGTGGAAGATATACTGTAGGTCTAACAGTATTGTCTGAAGAAAAATCGAATCCAATATCAGATATTTTTGTTTTTTTAATTTTACCAATACTGGTGCTAGAAGGTTCTACAATTGCATTTGATCCAGAAACACTCACGATTGTTGTGATTCCTGGTAGTGAATAATAATTTTGCCCTCTATTCTTTATTTCGAATTTTGCAATCGGTCCAGATGCCGAAGAAGATGTTGTTTCATAACTTATTACTGATGTTGAAGATCCATATGAAACAGATTCTGGAAATTCTGGCAAATTGTAAGTAAAAGAACTTGGTGTGGCAATAGAAATTTTATGTTCTCCATTATATTTGCTGGATTCAATTTGCAATTCATTATGGTCCTGAATCAAAGTATCAATAACAACTTCTCTTTTTATTTGTGGAGTGTTGTTATCATATATTGGAATGAGATTATAATATAATTTTTCTGGAGTATTTTCATTTACGTTTAAAATTACCTTTGCGGTTGTAGTTACACCAATTGTCCCAATTTTTTGAACTTCAAAGACATTAGAAGTTTTTGAAGTAGTAAATTCTTCAGTAAAATTTGAATCCTTATAAAATTTAAATTCAAATGCTGGATATAATGCGAATTGATCCGTATATGATAAAGAGGAATCGGAAAGATCAAATGTTATGGTAGAATTTTTATATAATTGAATTGCTGGGTTAATTGGTGATAATGTACCACTGGAAGCACTCGTGATTCCAACAATTTCTGGAATCAGACTTGTAGCACTATAATAAGTATTTGAAAGTTTAAGTGTATTATTATCTACAATTACTACATAATAGATTTGATTATTCTGAAGACCTCCGGATGGAGAACTTGAGATATGAATAATTTTTTGTCCATTAATAAATCCGTGATTGACAATATTAATAGAACTGGTAGAAGTATTTACTCCTGTTGAAATAAAATCTTTTGAATTAATAACCAATCTTCTATTATAATCATTATATTTCACAGCAAAAGTTGTGCTGATAGAAGGGTTTACAGAAATATAAACAAAATCTTCTGCTGTTAGTCCGTGTGTTTGTGAAGTAGAAACTGTGACCAAATTTCTAGAAATATTTCCAATAATTGAGTCATAATTTGTTTCAAAACTGTGATATATTCCTGTTCCAATTCCAGTAAAGAAGAGAGTACTCAAACCTCTTGTTGTAGAAGCAATTCCAACAAAAACTCCTGTAGAGCCTAAACCAACTCTTACTGTAGAAATACCAATCAAATCTTCTGAAATTTTTGCAACAAATACCTGTGATTGGTTTGTAAGAGTAACTGATGTTGAAATTCCATTTGTAGAAACTCCAATTGAAGATCCGATATTTGGAGAATATGTCAGTATGTCTCCAGTTTCTAATTTGTGATTTGGAAGATAAATTGTTTTTGTTGGAATAAAAATTTGAGTTATTCCTGCCCCAGGATTTGATATTGTAATAGTTGTTCCGATTCCAACTCCTGCAATCGTTCCAAGTCCGATGGAGTCTTTAGGATTAAAATATATTTGACGGTTTAATTTGTAATCATATGAGGTTGTAATTCCAGAGGTAATTTTTAATTTTCTTGGATTTTCATATAAAATTTCTGTTGCAGTATGAGAAATGCCAACAGTACTATCAATCTGTCTTAGAACTCTAATTCTAGAATTGAATGGATCTACATTTAATATTTTTACTTTTTCTGTAGATATTGTAAAAATATCATTTTCACGGATACTTGTTGGACTTAAATTACCAGTAACAGAAAAATAAGTAACAATTCCTGTTGCAACAGCAGTTCCAACTCCCACATTGAGTGTCAAAATATTTGATGTTGTAACTCCAATAGTATATGGACTTAATTGAAGAGAAGTTGATGTTGTGTTTAATCCAGAAACACTGACAATATCATTATTGTTCAGATTATGAGGATTTTCGGCATATATTGTAAATGAATTTTTTTCTTCACCAGAGAAAAATTCCACATTACTAATCGTACTTGTTGCAGTACTGACCAGAGTTACAGATTTTCCTTTTATTCTAGAAACTTTTGCAGCTGCACCATATCCTTTTGTCCCACTTTCATCAAATACAATAGAATTATTTACCTTATAACCATCTCCACCACTATTGATTCCAATATTTTCAACTGAACCAGGAAGTGTATACTTAACATCAACCGTCTGATTTAAATTATTTGGAGTTTGTAAATATGAATATGATGCAGTACCATTGATAATATTATACGGAGTCGTAAATCTTAACCAATTTGTTTGATTTAAATCAAAATCGTCTTGATTTGATGCAATTTTAAAATTAAATTCGTTTGGAATTGATTTGAAGGCATCTCCAATCAAATATGGAAATACTGGTCTTCTATAATTTACAAATGGTCCAGAATTATCTGAAGAAGTATAATTTATAGTCGTAAAGTATGCATAAGTTCCATTTGGAAATTCTGGAGTAACACCAAATCTTCCATTATTATGATCCAGAACAGTTTCATCACTTTTTTCAGAATATACATAATCTTCTACAAAAAATCCAAGTGGAAAATTTGGTCTTTGTTGTAAAGAATTTAATTCATATCCAGATTTCATAGGAGAAATTACTCCTCCTTGTTTGGTTATGTATCCATATGGACCATAAATAGGATTTCCATCATATGCCCAACCAATAATCGGAGAATGTTTTGTTGATAATTGTTCTGTATTGTTAACTTTAATGAGATCAGGGCTTCCATATAAAACGTTTCCGTTCTGATTTACAGAATAAACTGCTTCTCTTAATTTTCTTGGAGCATATAAATGTGAATATTCTAATTGATAGTTTTTATTGAGACCTTTTGAGAGAATTCCATCATCATCTGTAATATTATTAAAATATTTTTCAAATAAATTCACTCTCCAAGTTTGTATTTTTGGATCAAATTTGCAAGAAGATCCTGGTGGTGTGATGGTAATAAAAGTTGATCTTTGTGAATATCCAATTCCACCATTAATAATTTTAACCGAAGTTATTGCACCATTTTGAACTATTGGGGTTATGGAAGCACCAGATCCACTTCCAGTAATAGAAATATTAGGAGAAGAATAATTGACTCCAGAATTGTTAATAATAACGTCAACAATTTTTCCATTTTCAATAATAGGGGTTAATTGTGCATTTGATCCACTATCTAATGTTATACTTGGTTGACGATTATAATTTAAAATTTCTGAAGATCCATATCCAATTCCATTATCTGATAGATGAACAGAAGTAATCTGTCCTCTAAATATTGGTTTAATTATAGATTTAAAGGTTTCTGACCCCACGGACGAAATTCCAACATCTCCAACGATTTCAACACTGATTTCTGGGTAATTGAAAATATGTGTTCCAGATCCAACAGAATTAAAGTTGACGAATTGTTTTGTATTGTAATAAAAATCTTGATTTGTGGATCCTACACCCACTTGAGACAGTCTAAATTTATCACTATCAACTACTGTAACATAATATGAAGTGTTTGTTGTAAGACCACTCACAGCAGTCCCATCAACATTATAAACTACAACTTCTCCTGATTTGTAATCGTGATTTTCAATTTCAACAATACTTAATGCTGTGCTTATTCCTGAAGGTTGTGATGTTCTTTTTTTGTTTTCATATCCACTTCCAGAATTGATAATGTTAATAGATCCAACTACAGATTTTTTATTGTATGATTGAAGAGTATGATTTCCAACTCCATAAGAAGATAAAACAACAGTATTAATTCCAGAAACTGCATCATCTAAAGTTTTATGTAATTTAACAACATACGGAGAAATTGTAGACACATAGTATGAAGAATCTGTTGAGAGACCTCCGACTGCAGTTTGTCCGTTTGTTTTATAAATGATTCTTTCAGAATTTCTAAACTTATGATAAGTTCCAAATCCAATTGTTGAAACAGTGCTTCCTATACCAACAAGAGCAGATGGACTCTCCGAATTAAATGATGACTCGTGATCAATGAGTTTCATATTCACGCTGGCATTCGCACCAACACCATTTCCACCAGTTATGTTTATTTTTGGAGTGCCTTGATAATCAAATCCACTATCAATAATTTTAATTTCAGATAAAAATCCTCTTACTGCACAGTATCCAGTAGCTCCATATCCAACAGCATCAGATATAATCAAAGTTGGGGGAGTAATGACATCATATCCAAATCCAGGTGCAATTACATCAATATTTTGAAGTGCTCCGTAATAAACTAAATCTGATGATTTATAATTTAATATTTCAACACCATTAATTAAAATTCCTGTAAATCCTGAGTTTGTTGGATATACCTGACCATCATTTATCGGAGTAGATACTTCTCTTAATAATTTTTGTGAAAGAAGAGTTTTTGATTTAAAATCATAAAGTTCAATTTTATTGTTACTTACAGATGTTGCATCACTTACATATTCAAAATTTGAATAATAAATGCTATCTTTACTATTTGCAAGTTGTATATTATTTTGATCAATTCTTTTAACATAATAAATTCCCTCATCAAAGAGTGAACTTATAACAGTTTTTTCTTCTTCTAATGTATCTGGATTGATAGATGTTTGTTTTTCTGGAGTATAATAAACAATATCTCCTGTATAAAATCCGTGATCTTTTGTTGAAGTGATGTTGAATATATTAGTTGATCCAACTCCAGAAGATGGAAATGTTCCAGAAAATGTTACAGATTTGTTGTATAAATCTAAAGGTTGGTTATAATATGTGGGTATAGATGAAGAAGAAATCAGTAATTTTTCATCCAATTTGTATAAATTTTGAACATTTGAATTTATATTTGATAAATTTAGAAAAGTATTTGAATTTATCTTTAATAAATTTCTTCTTATAATGTATTGATCATTTGAAAGAACTCCCTGCCCAGATATTGAAAATGATGTGGAAGAATCGACATTACTAATCGTAGATAATTTTTCAGATCCACTCGAATTTATAATTTTAACAGAATCTCCAATTTTAAAAATATGTGGAGTTTTAACTGTAATATTGTAGGTATAATCAAAAGTATTTTGTAGAGATATTGAAGTAATTTCATATGACGATGCAATATTTAAAAACCAATTATTAAACAAATAATTATCAATATCTACACCAAGTGTTCTTATTTGTGCAGTATCTCCGACATGATAGTAACGAGTATCATTGCTAATTGAACAAGATTTAATAACAGAATTAATTCTTACTTTAATTAATTCGTTAGATACATTTGCATATGCATAAGTATTGATTCCAATTTGAGATTTATCTTCAATGATTCCAGATATTCCAAAGCAATCAAAAAATTGAGTAAGTGATTTATGAGAATATGATAATATTCCCGTGGTATTATCATTATAAGTTACTGAAAGTTCTCCACTTTGTGGGAACCCAACTGTAGAATCTACTGATAATGTGGTAGTTCCCGTAGAAACAGATTCAATTAATTGTGTTTTTGAATGAACTACAAAATTTCCATAAATTGCACCATCGACTCTAATATCACGACTATATCCAGAATCTAAACTTAATTTGTAATAAGTAGTTCCAAGTTCAGAAATTACAACTTCAACATCTGCAATTGGTGCATATGCTCTTGAAATATTGTGATATTCATCTTGAAATAATGTTGCATTTAGTAAATTTAATGGATCACCTTCAATTCTTTCTACAACTAAATCGTCAGTGACTCGATAATTTGCATCTGATGGTCGAAACAAATAATCTTTTGGTCTAATAATAACAGCACTTTCACCATATAATGCATTGAATAGAATTTTAAATGACTCATCAGTTCCCTTACTCAGATAAAAATCCTTTGCCTGCTTAATAAAAAGAGATTGATTTATATTTGAACTTAGAGTTCTATTTTCAAGTCCTGGTAATAACTGATATTTTGTTTTAAGTAAAAATTCTTTTAAAAATAAAGAACTTAAGTTTTTAATTACTGCTCCAGATGTATGTTCTGCAGACTCACTTTCTGAGAAAACTAATTGATCCGGATAATTTTGTTTTGTAAAAGAAGTAATTCCAACAAATCCTCGAACACATCCGGTAAAAGAACTTGAGGTTTTTCCTGTATATGTAATAATTTCATCATCAATTTGCAGAACACCATAAGAATCTGGAAAATCTTCTATTCCAACACCAGTTTGATCTATAATAATATCCGTATCAAAAAATGAAATATCTTGTCCAAGAACTGTAGAATCTGTTTGATTCGTTAATTCATCAATTTTTACATATCTATCAATATTTTGAATTAAATCTGCAGGAGCCCCCTTAAATTCTTGCGAAATATAGTATTGTGATAAAAATTCAGAAATTAATGGAAATTCTTCTATTACATAATTTGGAAGTTGATTTTTAACAATGTTGCTGAATTGAATTCTTTTTTCTGTCATTTTACACTCTTACCAAATTTCCGTTGTTATAACTTGAAGTTACGATATAGTTTGATGCTGATGGATCTAATCCAGATGAAATCTCATCGATTACCATTTCAAATATACTATTATTAATATCTAGTTGCAAATATAAATCCTGTAACCCAATCACGTCATTTGATTGTGGAGTTGTAGAAATTTGAATTATTGATTGACCATCTTTGATTTTTGCAGATGTAATATTAATTGGATTTAATGTTATAATACCTTTTATGTAATCAATTCTTCCAATACCTCTTTTTATAATCGTTGGATTTGTAGAAGAAATATTTGGAATAGTAAACATAAAAATAGAACCAGTACTTCGATTTGTATCTGGAATATCAGATATATAGACCTCTTCAGAAATTCCAGATACTCTAAATGCCGTAGATTTGATATTATATCCATTCATACTATTAATATGAAATTGATTTCCAAATCCGATTGAATATTCTGCAAAAGAATTCAAAACTACACGTAAGTCTCTTCTCATTTGAATTCTTGTAATATTTGATGTTACTGAATCGTGACTATCATCAATAATTTTTAAAAATTTACTATATTTAAATCGAGCACCATATTTGTTAAGTTCTGTAGATTCTGCATATTTAAGAGCATTTGATTGAACTATACTTGATATGTTAGATGCACTTGGTGCTAAATTTGAATTATAGTATACATTCGAAATTACTTCCAAGTAAAGATATTTTAGATCCAAAATTTCAGGAACAATTCCCGCAACCGCATATTGTTTCAATTTTAATTTAATATTTTCCTTAATTAAATTTGGTAAAAAATCTCCTGTTCTTGGTTTAATACTAATAAAAACTTTCCCATACTGTGGGGGAATCAATTCCTCTCCACCAAAAACAGAGATAGATTCTGTCTCTGGATAAATTTTTGCAGGAATTAAAGTTTCATAATCATTAGATGTAAGTGCCCGATTTTGAGATGCATAAATTCTCGGTGCAAATTTACGAATAGATTCTACTGGTTCAATAGATTCTCCACCTGAAGATATTAGACCTGTTGTAAGTAAAGAAATACCCGAAGTAATGTTATATGTAATTGAATTTCGAGTATATGAAAGTCTTCCTGAAAATGTAAATTGACTGATTCCATTTCCACTATCACCATTTGATACAATATAAGAAACCTGAATATAATTTCCGTCTTCAAGTGCTTTTCCAAAAACACCATCACCAAAAATTAATTCATATCTTTCATCTTCAATTTCTTGAATGTAATAAACTTCTGATTCCGAATTTACACCAAATAAACTGTTCTGAAGATTGTACTTAACTGATATCGTAGAGGTCTCATTTGGTCTTACAATTGCAGAAATCAAATCCGTATCAATTCCAGAGTTTGGAAGAATATATCTCTGATTTGGATTTCTTGGATTATATGTAAAATTGCTGGTTAAAAGAACTCCCTCATAAATTTTAATTTCATCAAATGATGCAATATTATTAAAAACAGGAACTGTAATATCTTCAAGTATTGAAAATACAAATGATTGATTGCCAAAGGACCCAGAAGTGCTTGCAATTGGTCCCTTGTGCAATGTAAGTGATACTGGAGGTGGAGTGATGCTCGAAGTATCTACAAAAAAACTAACTGTTGATGTTGCTGCCTTTCTTGACTTTGGAACATATCCAATATTTCTTGCAAGTGAAACAACATTTTCTCTGAGTGTTGCACTATCAATAAAAACTTCATTTGCAACCATATTTGCATTATATGAAGTGATATAAGTGTTGTATGCCAAAACATCAAGAATTGTCGAGAGATTAGATCCCTCAAAGTCATAATCCGTAAAGTTGGAATTAGATTTTAAGTAGTTTTTAAGAGTTGTCTTAATCTGGTCAAAATCCAGATTTGTAAAATTTACTAGTGGCATTTACCTAATTACCGAGTAGGTTGCAAAACAAATTCAAGTTGCTGAGGCAACACATCTGCACCAATAATTCGATATTGAATTAAAACATCAAATGATGCATTATCATAATCAGGAGTTGTCTGAACATCAATCAATTCAACTCGTGGTTCATAGTTTGTGATTGAATTTCGTATTTCATCTCGAATGATTGATGCAGAAATTTCATCTACATTTTCAAAAAGAGAGTTTGAAATTCGAGATCCAAAATTTGAATCAAAGAATTTCTCTCCTGGAAGAGTAAATACAATATTACGAACTGAACGAGCAATTGCAGTTTCATTTTTCAGAGCAATTAAGTCTAGATTCAGGGGATTAACCTGAAAAGACATACTAATGTCTTTGAAACCTTGACTGACTCGCTCTAGAGGCATTGAATATTATGAATCTATATTATTTATTCACTAAAATTCGGTTAATGGAATTGGTTCTGTTCCATACTCCCAATCATCATAATCATCATCATTTCGAATTTTTTCATGAAGTTCTTTTTGAACTACAAAATCGTGCTTTTTAGGTGTGAGATCATCATTTGAGATTTCACGAAGCATCTTTTGCTTTTTTATCTTCTCTTCCCAACCATACTCACTAGAGAGATATGATGTTCCCCATTGGTCTCTCATATAATCTGAGTCCTTATCCACCTTTTTGGTCATGAGTTTGCTCCTGATTTGGTAAATCAGAACTTTTTACGGGGTTGCTATCCCGAATTTCTTTGATTTCATACATAAAATCGTCAGATGTTTCAATTTTACGAATATTTTCAACAGAATATTCAGTCATATCGATTTCATACCCAGGATTTTTGGCAATTCTATTGCGTATCCAAGCATCATCGTACCATAAAATCTTGTTATTTGGATATGCATAGAAGTTTCCATTATCCATTTTAAAGAAATGAGCACATTTATGTTCTGGTGTCTCACTAAAGTTTGTATTTAAAGTAGATTTTGATTCCCAGGACCAATCAAGAGTAAACAAATAAGTTCCTTCATTCTTTTTCGCCTTATAGTTGATAAGTTCGGCACGTAAGTTAGCAAGTCTTGAACGTACTTGAACATCAACATAAGGAGAAAAGCAATCCCACCACATACATTCCTCTAATTTTGGAACTTGTGCATCTGGTTTCCAACAAAATGCATGAATTGGTCTTCTTGTCCAGTTGACTCCGTTCTCTAGAAATGCCTCAAAGAGGGGTACGTGCTTCTCTAAGGATGCTACGGAGTGTACGTCGCATAAAGTTACCTCTCCATGTCCTTTTTTATGATTATAGAGAAATTCGTTACGAATATAACAAGTGATTGTTGGGAGATTGTGATTTAGGTAAGACATTTACAGATTTCTTTTTTTATTCTCTTCAAGTTCCCTTCAAGCGAGAAGCGAGGCGCCACCCAGATCATAAGGCAAATAAGAGTCTTAATTAGTTATAAGAATTAAAAAGACACTTGAAGACTCTTCAAATGCCTTGAGAAATATTCTTTACTTACCTTGCCCTCTACGTGGTTTACGAGGTTTATTTCTGCTGGTTGCAGAGTACTTTGTATTTCTTCCATAACCCTGTCGAGTATTTTTGGAATGGGATTCAATACCATCTGAGACACTCAGTGATTTTTTATTTGCTGCCATTTAAACCTCCTCAAGTTCAATAAGTTCTGGGTCAATATCTTCTCCTGCATAAAATTGTTCGGAGAGGTCTTGAAGAATCTCACCACAGTCCTCTGCAGTGAGATTTTTGTGTATGATACGTCCTTTATAAAGTAAATTATAAAGTTTTTCTTTCATCAGATCACACGAGTTTTTTCATGTCCGACACGAATGCGCGGATCACACCAGATTTCAAATCCTGCTTCTTTTGCATCGAGACAGAATGAGACATCCTCACCACACATGTCTTGTACTGCACCAGATTCAAAGACTTGCATCTTGGGAGCAAACCAAGGATATTCAAGATTTTCAAAAACTCCTTTCTTAATCAGTACCCAACCAAAACCAGTGTAATCCACTGTGAATGGCTTACGCCTTTTTGAGATACTCTCCACAGTTTCGTGATTCATCACACCACCATTTCTGCGGAAATCATCCTCCTCTAACCAGTGTGCCACAGAAGTTGTGACACCATCCTCTGTGGCATACCAACCACCAACGATTTCCTTTTCGTCTCCTTCTGCGGGCAGTGCCATATCGCACAATTGCCAGAACTTGGTAGAATCAAAAACAATATCACTATCAATCCAAAGTTGATAATCATATTGAAGTTTTCCATCCCAGGGAATTTGTTTTGGTCCACGTAATACATTTGCACCTAGGCATTTACAACGTGCAAAGTTTACCATTGATGAGTAGTCTTGAGAAATTTGAATACTCATTCCATTTTGTACGAGATCAAAACAGAGTTGTACAAATGCCTTGAGAAAAATAAAAGAACACCCACGACCAGGAAGACAAAATACAATTGACTTTCCACGCATTCTTTCTTTAATTGCATCAATATCCCATTCTTGTTCCTTTGGTTTTGGTGCATTTGCTTTGACTGTAAATCCTTTTGCCATAAGTGAATCAATCCATTTTCATTTTTTATTTTAGTCTTTTACCTTTAAATTGTCAATGAGAAGAATGAAGTGCCAGATCTTTATTGAAGGTAAGTTCTTCATACGACAAGTCTTCTATAGTATAGTCTGTTTTCATCAGACCGACCATAATCTTAAGTGTTGACCAGGTTGTATTAAATTCTTCTTCTTTGATAGAATGAAATAAACATCTATCCCCTGCATATATGTGATATATTTTTTCGATTTGAGTCATAAAATTTTTACCGGAAATTTTTTTATCTTGAATTATCTTGTGACCGCATTATATATAAGCACAATACAAAATCCTAAAAAGACAAAAAAAGGTTTTGGATATCTTATCATCCATCCTGCAAGTACAACTCTATAGAAATTCCAGTATGGAGTTTTTATTTGTGTGTAAGACTTCTGAGGGAAGATTTTTTTCACTGGGAATTTTTTTATAAGTGTGAGATAGAGGTCTCGTTTTGTCACCTCTGTAGGTTAGGGTAGTTTGGGTTTTTATATACGCATCGCCCCCCGCAACGATAACAACGAACCCGCAAAACACTGCCGTTTCACTGACACTCACAAGTCTAACATAAGTGCCCCAGAGTGTCAATCACGGGGCACTGAGTGAGTGTTACTTTAGATCACCATTCCACTGGTAAACTTAACAACTTCAAAATCAACTTTGAAGTCTACTTGTCTACGAAGAAACCATTCTCCTGCTTTTTGAAATACACTTTCACCAGCAACTCCGAACCCTTTGAGTATTGCATTCAACCTACTTTTAGTGGTAGCAGTCTGCCAACCACCATCAAATAGTTGAATGAAATTGTCACCGATCACGGCAATCTTGTGCCCGTGAAGTTTAACTACACTCACAACAGTTCCATCACTTGCCAATTCAGAGTTGATCACTTGAGTGTTAGCAACCTGCCAATTGAGTTGATTCTCAATTGCTTCAATCATTGCGGATTCGATCTTACGCATGGGAGGAAAGTTGAGTTGGTTTGGTGGTTACACTATAGGGACACTTTACACGTCCCCCCTTATTAAACCTTACTACTTTCATTGATCAACGTAACTAACTTAAGTGCCCCCCAGAGTTAACTAGAGGGCACTCAGTTACTAACTACAATGCTGCATAGTATTCAGCAACGTCATCAATATTCTCCTGTTCAATATCGGCAATTAATGTATCCAGAATACCCAAGATTTCAGTGCCAGTGTTACCTTGTGCCAATAGAGAAAGAATCACAGACTTAGACATAATAAAAAAAGAAAGTTGAAGTGAAATGTGTGCTGGGAGGAGTATATTTAATGACCCCTACTCCCGTTGGGTCAATGTTACTTAGTGCTATACTCTATGACGCAAACCAGCAGGCAACTTAGCATTCCTGCGTGTTACTT
>Ga0114966_10000587_pt1 | contig 34708 bp, 68 predicted proteins | sample M_130207_XF_Meta_FD_87029 | JGI IMG/M metagenome (GOLD analysis project Ga0114966, IMG submission 87029) | Freshwater microbial communities from Lake Montjoie, Canada to study carbon cycling - M_130207_XF_MetaG | ecosystem: Environmental > Aquatic > Freshwater > Lake | place: Lake Montjoie... | reverse complement strand
TTGCTCTAAGGAGACATTACGGTCGCTCATCCTTCTAATCACATTTGAGATGGCAATTTCAGAGATTGGATTACCTGAACAATATAGATAGCCACCCACTGTCTGAGGTGCTCCCTCGAGTGAGGTGAGCGGGTTATTGGAGCAATTGAAATCTTTACCCACTGACTGTGGTCCTCCCTTTAGAGACGTGAGCTGATTGCCTGAGCAATTGAAATCTTTACCCACTGACTGTGGTCCTCCCTTTAGAGAGGTGAGCCCGTTGCTGGAGCAATTGAAGGTCTCCTTAACATTCTGAGGTGCTCCCTCGAGGGAGGTGATCCGGTTATGTGAGCAATTAAAGGCCTCGTTAGCATTCTGTGGTGCTCCCTCGAGGGAGGTGATCTGATGATAGGAGCAAGAGAAATATCCACCCACCGATTGTGGTGCTCCCTCGAGGGAGGCGATCCGGTTATAGGAGCAAGAGAAATATCCGCCCACCTCCTGTGGTGCTCCCTCGAGGGAGGTGATCCGGTTACAGGAGCAAGAGAAATACCCTTTGACCCTCCCAAATCTAACTCCCTTAAAGTCACTCAGTCCCTGGGCTTCACAATCGAAAACCCCTTCCACATCAACAAGTCCAGTTTGTGGATTAACCCACCAAGTGCCACTTACGCAGTCGTCAAGCCAATCCATTTGCTCCTGCGTCAGCTCTTGGTGGCTCTCGAATAGTTGGTTGAATTCCTTTATGTGCCTCATATGATTCTTCTTTTGTGTCTTTCTAATGCCGAGTATCCCTTTCTCTCCTCTGGTGAGAGATCTGGATTATGCTTGGCTAAATACACCTTATCCCCTTCTTTTGAAATGCGTCGCCATACATCAGCCACAGCTTGCTCTAAAGAGATCTTCTTGCCACTCATTGCCCGAATAACATTCATTATAACATCACCTGAGATTGGATTTCCATCACAATCTAAATCCCCACCAACTTCCTGTGGTGATCCCTCTAGTGATGTGAGAGAGTTATCGGAGCAATCGAAAATCCTGTCCACTCTCTGTGGTGCTCCCTCGAGGGAGGTGAGGTGGTTATGTGAGCAATTGAAATTTCCACCCACCGTCTGTGGTGATCCCTTGAGGGAGATGAGCTGGTTATATGAGCAATTGAAATTTCCATACACACTAAACCCATCAGGAAGTCCCTCTAGTGAGGTAAGGAAGTTACTAGAGCAATAGAAACTCCCACTCCCACTCAAGATAAACTCATTGGGCAGACCTTTGAGGGATGTGAGAGAGTTATCAGAGCAATCGAAACTAGCACCCACTTCCTGCGGTGCTCCCTCTAGGGAAGTGAGGGAGTTATCTGAGCAATTGAAAAACTTGCCCACCGATTGTGGTGCTCCCGCTAGGGAAGTTAGTGAGTTATCCGAGCAATTGAAAGACAAGGTCACTTTTCCAAATCTCACACCCTTAAAATCGGGCAGTCCCTGTTCTTTGCATTCGAAGTCACCATACACGTCAATAAGTCCCGTCTGCGGATTAACACTCCAAGTTCCGCTTACAGCCACATCAAGCCAATCTATCTGCTCCTGCGTCAGCTCTTGAGTGTTCTCGAATAGTTGATTGTATGGCTTAATGTGTCTCATATGATTCTTTTCTTTAATCTCTCTAGTGCCGCATATTCTTTCCTCTCCTCCGGTGGGAGATCTGGATTATGCTTGGCAAGATACATTTTATCTTCCTCTGGAATTTCGGCCCACCCTCCAGTTTTCCACCTGAAAGAGACAGCTTGCTCTAAGGAGACATTACGGTCGCTCATCCTTCTAATCACATTTATGATGACAAGTTCAGAGATTGGATTACCTGAACAATATAGATAGCCACCCACTGTCTGAGGGGATCCCTCGAGTGAGGTGAGTGAGTTACCAGAGCAATCGAAATCTTTACCCACTGACTGTGGTCCTCCCTTTAGAGACGTGAGCTGATTGCCGGAGCAATTGAAATCTTTACCCACTGACTGTGGTCCTCCCTTTAGAGACGTGAGCCCGTTGCTGGAACAATCGAAATAACCCCTAACTATCTGAGGTGCTCCCTCTAAGGAGGTGAGCTGGTTGTCGGAACAATCAAACTCCTCGCCCACTTCCTGTGGTACCCCCTCTAGGGAGGTGAGCTGGTTTTCCCTACAATCGAAATACCCTTTGACCCTCCCAAATCTAACTCCCTTAAAGTCACTCAGTCCCTGGGCTTCACAATCGAAACCCCCTTCCACGTCAACAAGTCCAGTTTGTGGATTAACCCTCCATGCGTCATCAGTGCACTGATCAAGCCAATCCTTCTGCTCCTGTGTTAACTCCTGCTGGCTCTCGAATAACTGATTATATCCCTTAATGTGTCTCATATAACTCTTGTCTTAAGTCTATATAGTGCCTCGTATCCCCTCTTCTGCTCTGGTGAGAGATCGGGATTGTGCTTGGCCAGATATGGTTTATCTGCTCTGGGTATATTCTTCCAGTAATCGGCCACAGCCTGTTCTAAAGTGATTTTACCTCTGATCATTCTCCTAAGCACGCCTTCAGAAGCCCTGGTAGATATTGGGTTATCACCTAGATAGAACGGACCTTCCACATACTGTGGTGCTCCCTCTAGTGAGGTGAGCTCGTTGTTATTGGCCAAAAATTGTGAGCCGATCTTCTTAGGGCATCCCTTTAAAGAAGTGAGCTTATTATGAGAGCAAACGAACATTCTTGGCACTACCTCTGGTGCGCCCTCTAGGGAGGTGAGCTGATTGTTGTTGCAATAGTAAAAACCCCCTACTTTCCGTGGACCACCCTCTAGGGAGGTGAGCTGATTGTAAGTACAATAGAAATCACCACCCACTTCCTGTGGTGCTCCCTCTAGTGACGTGAGCTGATTATAACTACAGTAGAAACCACCGCTAACTTTGCCAAATCTCACTCCCTTGAAATCGGTTAGTTGTTCGTGTGTGCACTGAAAAAGTCCCTTGATATCAACTAGTCCCGTTTGCGGATTAACGCTCCAAGTTCCGCTGCCTCCTACACACTCATCGAGCCAGTCCGACTGCTCCTGTGGTGAGTACTTATGTTTCTTTGGCAACTCCTGAGTGCTCTCGAATAGTTGAGTGTATTCCTTTATGTGTCTCATATAACTCTTGTTTTAAGTCTCGCTAATGCCGCGTATTCCCTCTTTTCTTCCGGTGGGAGATCTGGATGGTGCTTGGCCAGGTAGATTCTATCCTCCTCCGGGATGTGCTTCCAATACTCGGCAGCAGCCTGCTCTAATGAGATCTTCTTGCCTCTCATCCTCTCAATCACCCCCTTCATGACTCTTTCGGATATTGGGTTGTCGTGGCAAAGGAAATTATAGCCCACGCTCCGAGGTGCTCCATCTAGTGAGGTGAGCTCGTTGTAGGAGCAATTGAAATTCTCACCCACTTTCTGCGGTGCTCCCTCTAAGGAAACGAGGAAGTTGCTGCTGCAATCGAAACTACCACCCACGCTCTGGGGTGCTCCCTCTAGTGAGGTGAGCTGATTGTTGCCACAATCAAAATTCTCTTCGATTTCCAGTGGTGCTCCCTCCAGGGAGGTGAGCTCGTTATAGGAGCAAAAGAAATCCCCACTCACTTTCTGAGGTGCTCCCTCCAGGGAGGTGAGCTCGTTTTCGGAGCAAAAGAAAGCACCACCCACGCTCTGTGGTGCTTCCTCCAAGGAGGTGAGCTCGTTTTCTGAGCAATCGAAGCTCCCTCCCACCACATGTGGTGCTCCCCGTAGTGAGGTTAGGAGGTTGTTGTCACAATCGAAATCCCCAATAATGTTTCCAAATCTCACCCCCTTAAAATCAGGCAGACCCTGACCCGTGCAAGAGAAATCCCCATCAACATCGACCAAACCGGTCTGTGTGTTAATCTCCCAGCTTCCTGTGGTGCATTCATACAGCCAGTCTTTCTGCTCCTGTGTCAATCCTTGCTGGCTTTCAAATAACTCCTGATATGGTTTAATGTGTCTCATATAACTCTTGCCTTCAGTCTCTTTATTGCCTCATAGGCTCTCTTTTCCTCTGGTGAGAGATCTGGGTTGTCTTTAGCTAGGTATGGCTTATCTTCTTCATCTATATTGTTCCAGAGCTTGGAGACTGCCTGTTCTAAAGGGATCTGCTCGTCGCTCATCATTCTAAGAACACCCAGAATGGTATAGCTAGAAATGGGCTTACCCGTGCAGTATATATTAGCGTAAACCGTCTGGGGTGCTCCCTCTAAGGAGGTGAGCTTGTTGTAGGTAAAATTGAAATTACCTCCGATTGTCCGGGGTGCTCCCTTTAAAGAAGTGAGCCGGTTTTCAAAGCAGTGGAAATTACCTTCGATCACCTCTGGTGCTCCCTCTAAAGAGGTGAGCTGATTATCAGAACAATAGAAATAACCATCGTATTTATAGCCATTAACTGACTCGGGTGCTCCCTTTAGAGAAGTGAGCTGATTGTCAGAGCAGTTGAAAGACACGCCAACCCTCTGAGGTGCTCCCTCTAAAGAGGTGAGCTGGTTTCTGTGGCAGTAGAAGCTCCCTGACACTTCACCAAATCGCACCCCCTTGAAATCAGTTAAACGCTGTCCCTGGCAATTGAAATTGCCCTCCACATCAACCTCTCCCGTGGAGGAATTGAACTTCCAGTTTCCACCTGGAGAAAGGCACACATTAAGCCAGTCTCTCTGCTCCTGTGTCAACTCCTGCGAGTTTTCAAAAAGCTCCTTGTATTCTCTTAGATGTTTCATTGTTTCTCTATATATCGCAATGGGAAAAGGCGCTTTGAGGATCCCCCTAAAGTGTCATTTTGAAGGGCCGGGGCCCGGCATCATAAAAGTTACTTACTAGTCTTTCTATTGTAGTGCTGCCACACTTCATCCAACTGCTTAGGGTCTTTCACTATACTCTCCCACCAGCCTCCACCATCCTGAGGCACTAGTGTGCCGTCTTCTCCCTTATGGTACTCAGTGCTGATGACATCAATGACAAATGTCTTGGGTTCAAAAGGAAATGACTTGATGTACTGAGCAGAGCCTACCTTGCCACCCCCAGCGTCATCAGCTAGTCCAGGCAAGTCAATAGAGCCACTAGTAAAGCTCCAGTCCTTATCAGCATCCTTGAACACAATGGCATCTAGATAGTAGGGTTTATCATCCTCATCCTTGAACACAGAGCTCAGTCGGTTGTTCTGAAACATGGTGCCAGGAGTCTCTCCTGCTTCCTTGCCTATATCAACCCACTCATCTTCTGTGCCCTCTATGCCACCCAAGGGTTCCTGATTAAGGAGCTTCTGGATGACACTAACTATGACACCGGATGTATAGGGAGCAGAGGCACCAGACTGCCCAGAGTCTGCGAACTTCTGAACCAGAGACTTGATCTCAGGCACGAAGTCTTTAACAAGAGGTGTCTCACCCTGGGCCTCAGATCTCTTTAGTAATCTATCAAGCTCATAGTCAGCCTTGCTCATAGTGCCCTCATTGATGACATCAGCTAGAGGCAGCATAGTGCAACCCTCATGCAGGTGTCTAACGAGAAGAGACAGGATCTCCCTTTCCACCAACCAGTTCTCGTAATTGTTTACTTTTGTTACTTTCATATCTTATGTATCCATTTCACTCAGTTTATATCACAGCTTGCAGGGGAAGGAACATCACTAGTTATCCAGAGCGAGACAGGTGACCAAGTCTAGCTGGAGAGGAGACACCGACGACTGAGAGCGACAGAGAGGAACCACTGGTTAGACCTCTTTGTACTAATAGGCCAAATAGGAGATCTGGATCGACTACCATAGGTCTTTATTGGCTCTGCCTTTTGACTCTTATAGATCCTTATTGACTCTGCCTTTTGACTCTGCCCAAGGTTACTATATAGAATTGCTTAAGCGAACCCAAAGCCGAGTTCTACCCCCCGCGTATTGGCCCCCTCTCTAGGGTCCCCTAAAAACCCACCGTTTATTCCGCCAAACCCCCCTATTTACAGGGGATCCTTCTGGGGACCCCTAAGGGGATTCCCCCTTATATTTAGGCTATACGCGTGAGGGGGGTTTACCCCCATTTTAGGGACCCCAATTTAGCCCCCCTCCGGCTTTCCCAAAGGGGACCCTTACTGGACGATCTTAATAAAGATGGTGCCTATGAGTACTAGTGAGAGGAAGCTGATGGCTACGCTGTAGCATACTGCCTCTAAAACTGAGATGAATGGAAATCCTTTTTTCATGTGCTTTGTTGTGATTGGTTATGAGACAAATATAGGACCTAGTCCCGAGAAGACCCTGAAGGTCCTGTCTTTTTCTAGGACCTTAAAAGATGGTCCAGATCAATACAGCCGTTACCGAGACAACTCCGAGACCTACACCTAGTATCATATCTAAGGTGTCTGCCTGATCTGCTTTAGTCATGCGGGAGAACTCCCTTCTCAATCTCTTTATTCTTCTGATCATGTGCTATGTGGTTATGATGCAAATATAAGGTGCGTGGCCGGGGGAATCCCGAGGGTTAGACTGGAAAGCCCCATCTCCTCTTGGGTCTCTTGGCTACCACCTCTGCCTTGGCTCTTCTGGCAGACTCCTTCTTGGAGAGGCGGTGCACAAAGCGGAAGAAGTCAAGGTGTGCACTATAGATGGCTTGCTCCTGTGGGGTGAGGTGGGTTGGTGTCATGGTTGCTGTCCTTTATTTGGTTAGAACAAATATAGACACCAACCCCGGAAAGTCCTCGAAGGTTCTACCACTGTGGAGGATTGTCCTCCTGGAACTCTAGTGAGTAAAGATGAGAGTTATCGTTGTACTTGATCACATCCTCCCACCAGCGGATTCCCAGCGAGAGCCTTGGTACTGCGAACTTCATGACATCCTCGTCGTGCACATAGAAGAGCACATCGCGACGACCTCCTGTGTCAGGCTCAGGGTTGCCCTTGGCATCTAGGTCTGGCTTGGTGACTAGTGTGGTCTTGTACTTCACCCTTACTCCCATGTCCTCCTGGAAGAAGTTGACGAAGTCCTGAATCTCGCTCTCCTCTAGTAGAAGGCCTGGCCACACGCAAAGTTGCTTGAAATTTTCCATTGTGATATTGTGATTGGTTATGAGGCAAATATAGGGTCTGGTGCCGCGGAACTCCCGTTACTTTGACTCGTAGTACCCCATGAGCTCCCGGTTCCTCCAGTCTATGTCCAGCTGCAGTCGGTGTAGCTCTGCCACCTGCATGAGGTTGACCCCTCTGGTACCGGCTTCACCTAGCAGCTTCTGTAGGTCAACGAAGTGCCCGTTGCGGATCCAGTTGACGTCCGAGAGGTTCTGGGCTTCATACAGCAGATCCCTGGCCTCTCCCAGGAGTCTCCAGAACTTGTTGCCCTGTCGCATGTTGTAGAGGATGGCGAGGATGGGAATGGACAGCATGAGTCCAGATGCCATGGAGTGGATAACTCTAAGGGTGAAGTGGACGTCCTTTGACATGAGCAGGAAGAAGGGTGCTCCCAACAGGATGGAGAGTGTCAGAGTCACCACCTTCAGGGAGGTGAGGTAGACAAAGCGAGTGATGAGTTTGTTGATCATGGTGCAAACATAAGCCAGATCCTCGTAGTGAGCCCGATAGTTCCTAGAGCTTCCACTTCTGTGGTTCAGCCCGGTCCAACATCCCTTGGGCTCAGAACTGAATGAGGTCACAGGCCATGTCACCTATGGGATCTCCATTGAATAGGATAGGGTAGTTGGGATCCATGCCTGAGATCATGATGTCACTGATGAGTGCATCAATGGTGGCAAAGGACTTGGTGTAGTAGCTGCAGTCTAGTGTGTACATATTATCGGGTTGTGCTGCTAATGTACTCCTTAGTGCCGAGGAGACCCAGATGATCTCCAGCTATAGTGTCCGGTGGGTCCATCCCCGTTTGGCCCCCTCGCGTACGCCCGCCCTGGGTGGTAAGGGGGCTATCCCTCTACTAAAAAAAAGCCTCTGTATATGAGGCCTTTAGTGAGTGTATATTTTATGTGAGGGTTTAGCTTACTCCGCTTAATCTGCTGTAAAGATATTCAGCTTCTTCTTCCGTGTTATTTAGGTCAAGAACTCTTCCTTTATACGTGATCTCTGGCTTATTTATATCCACAGTGACATTACCATTAGAGACGTAAGCTACTATAACCCCGGGTTTAATTTCTTTTACTCCGGTTATAAAGCCATATTCATTAGAAGCATCTAGAGTTCTGTGTAGTGAATCTATATCTTTTCTGTCTTGCTGATTTTCAAACCCTAATGAGTTTTTAGCTCCTTGTATCATTTTACCTAGGAAACCTTTAGGCTTTTCTCTGAATTCTGTGAATTCTTCGAATACTTGAATATTTTTCATTCTGATGTTTATTTTTATATATCCCTGGATTGTGATTTATTCTACCTTTCCGTCATTGCCATCCATTGCATCATGGACAGCATTTAGATTGTCTAAAGAAGTGGTTAACTGGGAATACATCCAGGACTCTAATTCTTCGCCCTTCTCCATTCTCTCTTTAATCATGTTTGCATAATCAGCTATTCTCTCAAGTTGACCCAATGCCATTTCTTTCAATTCAGCTAATGTGTCTCTACCTTTATCTTCGTTCAGAAGGTCTTCGTATTTAGATATATGTCTCATTCCATTGTTTTCCTTTATATATCGCTAATATACAAAAAAGCCCCGAGGGTGTCTCGAGGCTTCTAAAGAATTAGACAGGACTATAATTCCTCGGAGTAAGAGCTTAATATGGATCCTCCGATTGGTGCTGCTGAGTCTGGGATAGCCTTCGCATAAGACTCCGTATAGATCTCATCACCATGAGAGGAGAAGATAGAGTAGCCCGTGGGACTCTCTTTTTTAATCTTTCCCATCTCTAGCATCTGTAGAGCTTCCTCTAGTTCCGCTTCGTTTTCGAAGTATTCCATTACTGGTGAGTTCTCAAACCCATCTAGGTCGTCTACTGTCACGCTATCGTCTCCATTCAGCAACCAATCACAGGCAACTTGAAGAGCAAACATAGCAGCCTCTCTAGGTGTGTTACCAATCCCATTTGCAACGCAACCGAATTCAGCGTCTGGGTTTTCACCCTTTAGGGAGATCTCAACTAGGGTCTTCTCGTTAGGCTCCATTTCCATCCCGAAGGATTCAAATAATTTAACGTGTTTCATTTTATTGTTTTTCCTTTATATATCGTAAAGCATCTCAGTGAAACAGATGGTTCTATAAGTCCGCGTGGGGTGGCAGTTCCAGAGGTCTCTTGGGTGGCAGGGCCAGCATTTCCTTGTGTTCTGGTAGAGCCTTTAATCTCTTCTTCTTAACTGGAGCTTCGTATTCAAATTCCACCTCCTCCTCGTGCTCCTTGAAGAAGCCGAATAAGCCGCCTAGTATGATGATAAGGATTGCTAGTTTCATTGCTGTAGTGTTATATCGGTTACCTTTTCATTTGCCACGTCTATCAGATAGACCAAACCCTTTACCTCCACCTCCTTGCCGTCGAGGTCGTCTATGAGGTACCTGTTGCCGTCCGAGTCTATGAATGTCACATCGTCTGTCCAGTCTAGTGGGTAGATGAGCTGCTCCAGTATGTCCTTCTCCTTGTCCATGAATGTGGTGCGACCCCAGTTGTCCTCCACCGCTTCGCATCCTGTTATGATTATCCTTTTTTCCATATCGCTAATATAAGACCAGATCTCGGAATAACCCCGAAGGGTTTATTCTTTAAAGGAAAAACCCGGGCCCAGCTAGCCGGATATCCGGAAGGGCCCTTTTGAAGGTTCATCCCACACCCTAGGGTTTAGATTACCATGTCCCTGACCTTTCTGAGTGTCTTTAACTCCTTGGTCGTCTCCTCTAAGTCTGCTCCAAGACCACTGATTATACCTCGTAGGACCTCTAGATCCCGACTTCTTTTGCTTGTCTGGTTGTAGGCATCAACAAGAGATAGAGTTAGATCCTTGAGCTCCTTTAGACCCGCTACCACTTTCCTAGAAGTGATCTCTCCTAGAGCTCCGCTATAGCGTATCTTTACCCCTTGCTGGTACTCATAGAAGTCGTTTCTTTTCTTATCTGTCTTCTCCGTAGCAAGTCCGAGCCAGATCGAGACATATGAGATGTGATTGGTTGTTGTTCTGGTGAACTTCCCAGCGGGTGTGATTACTCCCCTCTCGAAGTCGATCTCGGCAACAACTGTGTTGTAGCTAATGATTCTATTCTTGCTGAGGTCGATAAGTAGGTTTGGTCTTGGGTTGAGTAGTATGTTCATGCAGCTAATATAAGGCAGAGCTCAGAAGAGAACCCGAGGGTTACCCTTCTTTACCCCATTCCTTGTGAGCTTTTCTTATGAAAGTACCAAAGCCACCACACCCGATGGTGAATCCAAAGGCATACCAAGCTCCATTATTGTTGGGAGCGTAGACTGCCACGTCGTCCCAGATGAGCATGCCGACAAAGTCAAACCCGACAATCAGCCCGTGCCAGAGACCTCCCCAGAATCCATACTGATGACCCGCTGGAGGCTGACACTGCATGACTTCGTTGTCAGCACAGCCGGTTAGCATAAACAAGCCCACTAGGGCAACTATTAAAAAGAATGAGTGTTTTTTCATGGTGCTAAAATAAAAAAGGATCCCGTAGGATCCTTGAAGATTGTTTTAATAATTAGGAGGAGTGAAGAAGAGAATGCGTACTCCGCCTTCTCTGAACTCAGGCTCTGGGATGATGACACCGTCTAGCTTAGCCTTGTCCTCCTTAGGGATGTTGTACCACTTAGCAACATAGTCTACACCCTGAGCGAATCCGATGGGTTCGTCTCTGGACATGCTACCTCTAGTGTAGCCAAGATCCTTCAGGTATTCCTCTGCCTTGCCGATGGCATCAAAAGTTCCACTTGCTGGGAAGCTCACCTCGTGGAGAACGGGTCTGCCTAGATAGGACTCGTGCTTTCTTTCAAACTTGGAATCCGACTCGTTTACGAAGCTTTTGAATGTGGTGATGTTTTTCATGCTTATGTGTTATTTGTTTTCGATTAGAAGCTCTCCAAGAACTTCTATCTTACCAACGAGCTCTTGAAAAGCCACCTGAGAGATGTTCATAGAGTTTCTAGTTGCTTCATATAGGTCCGTTAGTAGATCATCGTATTCTTTCTTAACCTTTTTCATATCCAATTTGCCATCCACCCTTTTTTGGTAGTATGGAAGCTTAACGTGGAAATGGTGATATGTTAGTAAAGCATCTCCTCCCTTCTCTTTCGCTGCCTTGGATATCTTTGCTGCTCCTGCTAATCTATTTTCTGCAAATTCCTGATGTGTCTCTTTCTTCCCTCTTGCTTCGGAAACTTCTTTCACACAGTTAGGAACGGGTCTACCGTTTTTATCCTTAGTTCCGATCTGCTTGTAACCATCCCAGCAGGGATCTTTTTTCTCGAGTATAAATTTGTTATAGTCTTGTATCATACTCTATATATCACGGAAAAGCAGAACATTTTTAAAGAACAACCTCGTCTTCTAAATCCACTATGGTTTCATCTCCCTTTGGGATGTCAACGTAGCCGCAGCCCTTGTAATGCCGCTGGTATTCAGCAGCCTTCTCCTGGAAGTGTTTAATCACATCCTTTGGAATTTTCTTACCGAAGCAGTCTTCAAAGATGTATTTGTAGATTCTAATCGATGCGTTTCCTACCAGTCCTGGAGTTTCGTTGTGTTCTATACACCAGGTCTTTCCCTCGTTATCTATGGCGATGTCTAAACCAACAAAATTCAAATTCGGGTAAAAATCAAAGATGGCTCTTGCTATGGGCTTGACCCCCTTCCAGTTTTCAAAGTCCTTTAGTGGAACAGGAACCCATTTAAACTTAGACTTGGCTTCCCCATTTTCGGACTCGTTGATCCTTAAAGACTTGGACTTTTTATTAATTGGGATTCTGTGCCAAACCCCAAAGGCTTTAATCTTAGGACTGTTCTTGCCCTTAAAAAGCATTATTCTATACTCGTTTTCTATAGTGATGCACTCCTGATAAACGTCAAATTTCCTATTCACAAGATCTTTCCTGTCGTCTATTTTTTCGACACCCTTAGACTGATACGAGTCGTCTTTCTTTGCTATAATAGGAAACTTTAGCTGTCCCAGATCTCCCTTATAAAAAACGGTTTTTGGAAACCACGGGGCATTCATTTTTTGGGCTTTGAGGGCTAAATCTTTCTTCCCTGGATCGAATTTTTCCGGGTGATTGTAGACCAGTTCTTTCCTGGGGATCTCACCCTTTTTGAGAAGATGTTGGGACCTCTCGGGGTTTCTCCAGAAGAGAAGAGGAAGGTCTTTGTCTATCCTATTGAAGTCTCCCTCATCGTAGAAGTCTTCCCAGTAGTTTTTCATGTCCTTTCCTATAACTTCCTCGACGTCCTGAAACTTCAAAGACGAGAATATCTGAACTTTCTTTAAGAAGTTCCAAATCGAGTTCTTATTGAAGTGGTCGACAAAGCTTTCAAATAGAATTAGGTGTTTCATATGCTATATATCGTTAATATAGGACATAGCCACGTAGCAAAAAAGAGGTCTTAGGAAACCCCCGAATCCTAAGACCTTCTTAACCCCACATATAAACCAAACCAAACTTAATCCTTGTTGACCCTCTTTTGTAGGTCCTCCCAGTAACCCTCCTCGCTACGGTACTTGTGTACTGGTGTGAGTTCCTCTGGAAATGCATTTAGCAGTCGAGCGGTGTTTACTCCATCTGCGAGCAGGAACGCATCGACTAGTTTTGTGTAGAAGCCTCCTGCCGAGCCTCTGATGTAGAAGAGAAGCTCCCGCTCCCATCTAGTAACTTCTTTTTCCTTTTCGGTCATGTTTAGAATGGATTGTTCGTCCCGAAGGAAACCGCGTTATAGATTGTGATTGCTGCCAATGCGGCTGAGAATAAAACTGCGAAGGTAAACTCCTTGTTCTCTTTGATCTTTTTCATTTTCTTATTTGTGATTGGTTATGATGCAAATATAGGGTCAGGCTCCGAGGTATTCCAGAAAGAATTTGGCTCTTTCTTTGCCTTTTTCTTTAGCGAGCTGAGCTATCCAATTCATGGCGTTCATCAGCTCGCAGACCTGTCCCATACTTAAGCCAGCTCTGAATGTGTCTATCCCCTGCTGTCCTCTCTCGTTCTCCGTCTTGTAATCTAAAGCGTGGTAGCCGTTGCGGGAGTTCCACATGAACTCGATGCCAAGGTGCTTCACATTGCTGTTAAGCATGTCCTGTACGCGATCTAAGTCTTTTGCTGTTGTTCTGTAAGCCATAGGAATTCTGATTGGTTGTGATGCAAATATATGGCGAAGTACCGAGAAGACCCCGAAGGGTTCTATAGAACTCTCATCTGGATACTAATCATGTGCTCGGTCACCTCATCCGGTGTGTTATAGAACAGGGTGTCCGTCTCTGTCTCAGAACTCATCACCTCGAAGTCGTACCATTCGTACCCCGTGTTGTGCCCGTCTATAACACTCGCTCCTAAAGGAAAAACTAGGATCCACCCTCCATTCTTGAATTTTAAAGAAGCAGAGACTTCTGGAGTCCCTATAGTGGAGTGCTTCTGGAAGACCAGATCTTCGAATGTCAAAATCTTCTTATCACTCATAATGTTGATTACGGTGCAAATGTAAAAACAGATCCCGGGAAGATCCAGAAAGGGTTAGATTATTCTACCACTTATTGTGAGTCTTGTAGCACTTACTCGGTTTAGCATTATGTGCTTTCCTGTGGTGGGTTTTATAATCATAACCATGCTGAGTGCTGCTACAGGACGTCAGAAGAGCTATAGCAGTGATGATTGCGAAGTAAAGCAGAATATAAAATGTTGACTTTTTCATAGGTGACTTGGTTTGGTATTTAGATAACCGGAGTCTGCAGCTCCAGCATGTGTTCAGTGACCTCGTCCTTGGTGAGATAATCTAGCACGTTATCGTCGGTCAGAGAGCTCATCACCTCGAAGGTAGTTATTCCATCCCCGTATGCACGAGGTCCGCCCACAACGGAGATCCATCCACTTCCTCTGAAGTTCATCGTGGCTAATTTAGAAGTGCCTCCCAGCGTGGGATGAACCCTGAACTCTAGGTCATCGAATGTTTTTATTCCGGTCTTTTCCATAGCTTGTTGTGTTTCTCTTTTCTGGTGTAAGCTTTCTTGTTTCTCTGAATGATTGGACGCGTGTGGGCCCAAATCTCCTGCATGGAGATCTCTATTGTTTGAAGGGTCCTTGTCTGTTTCATGATGCTAAAATAAGAAGGGTTCCCGAAGGAACCCTGTTAGTTTCTTAGTAGATGTGTTTTTCTACTTGGTCGTAGACAAATTGACCATCTGCGTTAATGATCTCCAATTCCTCCTCTGTGGCTGGTATGCCATCGATGTCACAGCTAGCGATGTAAGCATCACAGAAGTCTGGAGCGTCATTGTAATCAATGCCCTCGAGTTCAACGTTGTCTATTTTATCGAAGTCTATAGCTGGCTTCTGCCCGAAGTCCTCGTATAATTTGATATGGTTCATATTGGTTTTTATTTTCAAAGTATATCTTCATAAAAAGATGCCATTATAGGATAATCCTTTTTATTTGATGGATGAGTTGCAATAGCTTCCGAATTGTACAGTTTAGTATTGACAATAGTCGAATTTGTAGCTGTTCCTATTAATGTACCATCAAAGAAACTTCTATCTGGTATTCCGCTGGACTTCCTAAGCCAAGCTTTAGCTTTAGCGACGAAAGCCTTAAATTTAGGATCTTTTTCTGCCGAATCCCAGTCCTGGCTAAAATCCATCATAGGAATTACATAATCGTTAACCCATGTTTTTACTATCGCTTTTTTAAGTTCCAAATCCTTACCAGATTCTGCGGAATCTGGGGTCATTCCTTCTGCTCCGGAGATATTGAAATCTTCCTCACTAACAAAGCTTTCGAATAATTTGATGTTGTTCATATTAGTTTTTATTTTTATATATCACTAATATAGAAAAAACCCCGGAAGTTACCCGAGGTTCTCGTTGGTCATTTCGTTTACCAATTCGTCCATGTCATTGATGGCTAACTGGCATTCGTGGGACTCCGATCCTCCCTCTTCTATCTCACTCATTGCGAGTTCGAAGAGTTCTACGACTTCGTCCTTTAAGATGGGGTGGTTTTGGATGATCCCCTGAGCGTGCTCTTTTAGTTGTTTGATGTTCATACAGCTAATATAAGGTAGACCCACGGGAATTACCCGAGGTCTTGATAAATTTTAGTTAGCGTATCCCCTGTACGGTAAGCCCCTTGGAACCCGTTGATTGTGCCCCAGATCTCAGCTTTGCCGCTGTGACCACACTTAGGGGTAACGGTCCATATCACATCTCCCGTGGTTCTATCGCAGATACGGAAATCATCATAGAGCGGACCCATCATCGGACAGTTGTTCTTGAAGAAGCAATAGGTTGTGTCCAAGTTCACCCCCATCTTCTCAACGAAGGTCTTCACTCTAGGAAATAGCTTTCTGGCCTTGTCCTCTAAAGCGTGGTCTCGACAGAACCAGTCGAAGAAGTTGCTACAGAATGTGTTTACCGTTCCGTCGGAATCCATGAGGTTACCTTCTTTGAAAGCTGCGAGTTGAGCTCTTAGTGATACGTTCTTTGTCATTGGTATATCGATTGGTTGTGATGCAAATATAGGGTCGAATGGCGGAGAGATCCAGAGGATCCGTGATTCTTCTTTCTCCTCCCGCCTTCGGGGGTTCCGAGCGGTCCTGCCTTACTTTAGCTCTGTCGATCAACCAACCGACGGGCGTGGGCTAACAACCCGGGAGAGTGTACTCCAACCTGCGCCACATCCTAGACCCCCACCCGCAGAAAAAGAGCCGATTAAGGCTCTTTTTATTAGCACCCCAGCTCTTAGATGGCTGGGATGAGATCTAGCATGAAACCCTCTGGCATTTGTTTTAAGCAGTCTGGGCCAACGCCTAAGACGATTGAGTCTGGATGAGTAAGAGGCATAGCGCAGCGGCAGCAGCGTCCTTCGTGGTATACGCTAGCACCTTTCTCGCGGATGATGCTTGGCGTCTTAAGTGCGTTAGAAACGAATTTCATGATGCGATCAACTTGTGAACCTGCTTTGTGGTCGCGTCCTAAGCGGTAGTTCTTAGTGTCAGAGAAGAAGGTAGCAGCGAAGTCCCATCCTGCGTCGCCGTCGTTGAGGATAGAGGTGTAGACGAAGAAGCGGCCGGTGCCTACCAATTGGCCTTTTTTGCGCTCCTTCTGCTCCTTGATCTTCAAGCGAACGTGAGTGTCCTTAGCGTTGTTCTTAAGGGTTACGCGGGTACGTCCTGCGAAGAAGATGTGAGAGAAGTTCTGGGGGTTAAGTGGCTTGTTCATTTGCTTAATTGTTATTGGTTATGATGCAAATATAGGAACAACCCCCTCAGGAAAAAAATGGTTTTGAAACTTTTTCATGCCTTAGGTGCTACCCTCTTGATACGACACATTTCCCGGTGGACGTGTTGGGACTGCTCGTTGAAGTCAAAGTCCGCATTACCTCCGATGGTACTCCGTACCCTGAGCTTGCCGTAGGTGAGGTCTATCGCTTCCCCTGCTGGCTCGGTCTGTCTAAAAGACCGTATGAAGTCAGTGATCTTCTTAATCATATTGCTTATGTGTTATCACGCAATGTTAATTCCTTTTAGCGTAGGGAACCCGAGGGTTACCTCTGAAATTTGCAGTCCCTGTCTTAGCTCCTCGCTAGACGCTCATTGCTTCAGTTTTAGTACCCGTTATCATATTCCCATTGTGGCTTGTTTGCCTCACGTAGGAAGGCTTCTTTGGCCATATTACGCATGAGTTCTTGTTCTTCTTGGTAGCGGTCTCCTAGGACCTCTGGATCTAGTGGTTGGAAGTAGTACATAGTTGTGATTGGTTATGGTGCAAATATAGAATGACTTACTGCAAAACCCCAGAAGGTTTATACGAAACTAAACTCATACTCCGAGTCATCCTCGTCTGGCTCATTGCGGAACTCATACAGGACGGTGCCTCCCCAGAAAAGGAAGTCGTCATCCATACCAAAGTCCTTGTCCAGTTCCACTTCAGCCAGAACTGTCATGCCCCAGTTGGCAGAGTAGTTATCAAATGAGGACTTAGCCTTAACTGGATCAGTAGAGATAATACAGATGTCTTTCTCGACTTCCGATCTGTTCATTACAACATATACCTTATTCATAGTGCTTATTGGTTATGATACAAATATAATATACGCGTACGTAGAGAGCACGCTCGTACGAGCGTTATTTCGCGGATATAACGTGACCCTGGGTGGTAAGGGGACCAATAGAAAATGGGGCTCTATAGCCCCAGATCCAACCAATCAGCCAAACAATATTAGTACGGACTTACTACGATGTTTTCCATATCGTAGGTCTTCTTAGATAGGATCTTAGAAGCCTCGACCTGAAGACGACGACGATCGTAGTCATCGATTTGGAAGCCGTTATCATGCGTTGCGAAGTGAGTGATACCATTCACTAGGTCCCAGATCGATGTGCCTGTTTTGGCGCACTTACGCTGTCCTGGCGTCATCGTTACAGTGTCAATCTCAGCTCGGTGGAACACATCCTTTGTCTCGTGATAAGGCACCCAAGCTTCGGCTTCTCTGAGGCGAACGTCACTAAGGCTAAGTATCGAATAGTGAGCATCTCCTAGCTCGGCTAGTGAAGCCGGGGTGTTTATCGCCTTGCGGATACGGTTTTCAAACCCGATAGGTCGGAAGTTGCGGAGTGCTAATTCATTTAACTGGTTCCACATGGTTTCTACGGAAACAGGATCCATTGACCCAAGCTTCATGCTTTCCTCGAAGCTTTTGCCTATCATGCCGTTGGCACAGACCAAGCGGTAAAGGAACGGTGTAACCTCGAAGCCACCATCGGGACTGTTTAAGAAACTCACACCCCCGTAGTGATCCTCATTGGGTAACCCCTTGATACCAAACTCATTTTTCGGTGAGGAAGCATTGATTGCTAAACGACCATCCGAGTTAACTGAGAAGCTATTGATCTCAAGTCCGTAGCGATCCACGATACGGGTAGTGGTGTCCAAGAAGGTCTTGTTGCTAACAATTTCACGTGGATCCCTCTGGATACTTACGATCTCTTTGGTAAAGGGTGAGAAGACCAAACTCACTGAAGTGTTACCCTTCGAAGCTGCTACGATCTTTAGCTTATTGACCAGTTGTTGGCGTGCTCCCTCTCCGAATGTGCCTGTGAAGGTCTTATCGAAGCCAATGGGCAAACCCACCATTTTGCAGAGGTCTTTGAATGCCTGCGCTGTCATTCGAACTGGCTTGCCTGCTACCAATAGGGTGTCGCTGTGAACCAGCTGTATCTCCCTTAGAGATATCTCCTTGCGGAGAGGTTGTTTTTCTAAGGCCTCCTTGGCCTTTGCGTCCCAAATGTCTCGGGAGATTGTTTCGAATTTTTTCATAATCTTTTTTTGGTGTTTTGATTGATAGTGCTAAAGTAAGATAAAGGACCGGGGTAAAAGAGAAGGTTTGCAATCTTTTTTAGAGCCCGATCCTCCTCTATAGCTTCCTAAAAATCGTCACGTGGTGTGTAGCGTTCAACCATGCCATCCCCGAATAGGGTGTCAAATGTGCTTTCCTCCTCTTCCATCTGCTTCTTTTCGGCACTTAGTGCTTCTCTTGCCTCATTGTCGGAGTTTAAGCGGCGTGTGTCGTATACAACGTCTCCGGACTCTGCCAAGGAGAAGAAAAGTCTACGATTAACGATGCCTCTGCGGTTCTTTGTAAAGATGACAAAAGATGATCCGGTGTCTGCATCAATGCGGAGTTCCATCATACCAGTGGTGTTGTGCTTCAGTTTGTTGGACCCCACGAACACGCCTCCTTTGGTGACCTGCTGAACAGCCAAGAATGTGGTGTTGGTTCCTGTTTCGTTCTGACCCATATTGTTGACGATCATAAGATCGATTAACCACTTTTCTGACTGTCCTGACGTCATGTAATTTGACTCCTTGACTGCCTCTTGTACCTCGGCGAAGGAGTCGATCAAGACAATGTCGTAGCCGGGCTTTAATGAGGACTCGACAACTTGCTTTGGGTTAGCATCCAAATACTCTCCTAAGAAAAGTACCGGGACTTCTCCGAACTTTGGATATCTTTTTACATAGCCCCAGAGGTCGATGCGGGTCATTTCCGCGGAGATGAATAAGACCTTTTTACCGGCACGGCATAGATCAGATAGCATATCTAAAGTGACCGTAGATTTACCGACACCCGGGTCTCCAATAACCATGTAGTTACATGCTTTAGGTAAACCCCCGTCGTTGGTGAACAAGGTGTCGATAGCCTTGCCAGTTGGCATGGGTACGAATAAGTCCTCTGAGAAGTGTTGGTCCTGCATCTTCACCAACTCGATTGCTCGATCCACGAAGACTGGGTTAACCGGCGGTCTTTGTGCGGTGGGTTGTGCAGGGGGTAAACCCATCTCTCGACGTTTGCGTTCTGCTGCTAGGCGTACTGCCTCTGCGATGCGCTGACGAGCTTCTGGGCTCATTGGCGCTCTCTGTCCTGTTGTTTCTTTTCTTGCCATTTTGCTATAGAGTTTATCTTTTGGTTATGTAGCTAAAGTAATTGAAATCACCGTAGAAAAAAAATGGTTTGTGATTATTCCTTAGCAAGGTATTCAAAGAGCTTCTCCGGCTTCTTATCACCTTGGTGCATTGCTATTACGAACCACACCCCAGCTTCAAAGATGTAGCAGTAGTCACACCAGTCTGCAATTTCAACGAATTCCTTCATGTTTGCTGAGACCTTACAATTGGTGCCGATTTCTTTTCGGTCCCTGCCGTAGAACACACACACCCCATCCGCAGGGTCCTCGAAGCTGTGCACCGCGTTTCCCTCCGGGATCAATTTTTTCTCCAGCGAGGAAAGATCACCTAGAGAGATTAACATCTTGATCTTCTCGGGCTCCTGATAGTTCTCTAGTAGAATTACCCCGTTGTGGCTTGGATAGCCGTCCCAGTGACAGTAGACAGAAGTGATTGATCCATCTTCGTTCATCATGCCTATTCTTGAGCGTGTTCCCATTATCTTAGTGTTTGTTGGTTGGTATCGCTAATATAGAAAAGAAGACCGGGAAACTCCTGCTCCCGGTCGATCTTTTTTTAGGCCATCGCCTTCATCTTGTCCAAGTACTTCTCTGCCTTCTTGAGGTAGTTCACCGCCGATCGCTTGTCCTTGAAGTAGATGCAAAGCATTCCTGACTCGGAGTCACACACCATGCCTTCCACCTTGCCGATCTTCTCGATAAGCATATCCTCGATGTCGTAGTAGGAGTCGTACTCTCTGAAGCAGTACTCCTTCTTAATGCCTCCTCCTAGAGACCATTTCAATTTGCCGTCGTCTTTGAAGTCCCATCCGTAAAGATCTAAGCCAGTGTGGGAAGTGATGTGGTTTGGTTTTTTCTGTTCCATCTTTCTATTTGTGTTGATTGGTTATGAAGCAAATATAGGAATGAACCCCAGGGAAGCCCCGAGGGTTCCTGAAAAGTTATCCCTCTAGAATGTCCAACTCAGTGACCTCGAAGACAAAGATGTCCAAGCCTGTCACATCCTCAATGTCATAGCCATAGTCCTCCGACGTGAGTTCTTCAATGACCTTGGCTTCAGCAGCTACAGCTTCGTCTGTTTTGATGTGGAAGATGATAGGGCTTTCTAAGCAGCCTAGTACATCAGCGGGATCTGTAACGACCACGCAATAGAGTTTTTTCTCGCTCATGTTCTTATGTGTTTACTGGTTATGTAGCTAATGTAAGAATGAACCCCCGGGAAGCCCCGAGGGTTCTAAGATATGCTAGTCCTCTAGTCCTGATAGGATCTCGTCTGCCAAGCCGTGAACATCCACACTTGAGATGTTGGCGGTTACCGCATTCTCTAGAGATGACTCGTCTACCACCGCATCGACACGTAGCTGTCCGCAAGACTCATCAGTCTCGAAAGAGAACTCGACCTCCGATTGATCGATTTCGATCTCCTTTTCGATATAGCTATCGAAGTCAATATCCGACAGGATACCTACGAGCTTTTCCTTAGAGATTGTTCCTCCTCCTTCCTCCTCCTTGATGGAGTTGATGATTTTGATAACATCCTCTTTGGTGAAGATTGAACCTACAGACTCTTGCACTCCCGCTAAGACTTCTGCTTTTGTTTTTGTAACATTCATATTAGTTGATTATTTAATTGGTTATGATGCAAATATAGGGTCTAGCCCCGATAGAATCCCGCTAGGCGGGGTGAATTTCCCAGGCGAAGTAGACGCAGCTGGATGTACAGTCCCAGGTGTCCAATAGCACTCCATCCTTCAGGCATGCTACGTGTTTTGACACACGCAGGATCCAGGTGCCGGTGGAGGGCATGGTCATTGCTGTTTTGCGGGGTTGTCCCTTGATGCCGGGGAAGGAGTGTCTAGTGGCCTTGAAGCCTAACTCCTTTAGTGTGTCTGTGATCTGCTTCTCCCAGTCTTTGTCAGAGCTGGACCTTTTGGTTCTCCAGCCTTTGGATTTCATTAGCTGGTACACCTCGTTGTAGGGACGTCCTGTGGCTATCGTCACCGAACGGATCATGCAGTCTTTAGAGCTTTTGATATCATCAGAGCTCTTAGGTTGGAAGTATTTGAATTGGTTGGTCATGGTGCAAATATATGGCCTAGCCCCGCGGTAAAAAAATGGTTAGAGCAAAATGTTGCTCCTTTTTATCTTGGAAATTTCCTCCATTATCTTCTCAACTTCCTCGAGGATTTGATCAAAGTTAACTATTGACCATCCTTGTCCCGCATCAATGAAGAGGGTTCTCCCTTTTACTGGAAACATCATTCCATTCATGAAGTATTTCCCAGGGGTTCCCTTGATGTCCAATATAGGTTCGCTGAGGCTCGGATTAGTCATGGATCTTCGGATCGACACCTCGTAGCTTCTACCCTGGTTATCCAGAGCCTTAGTTTCCAGCGGTATCTCGTTGATGAGACTCGGTAGTTGTGTTTGATTCATACCTCAAGAGTAACACATAACCACGGGGAGAAAACGAAGGCCAATAAAAAAGGCCTAGACTCTTTCGAATCTAGGCCTTCGCCCTCCCAGGTTGGGGAAGGGACTTTGAACAACCAACCAACCTTATTTCTTCAGCTTCTTAGCGGTACTTTTGATAGATCTCCTCTAGAGCCTTTTCGTCCTCCGGACTCAGACTATAGAACTTAGAGGCTAGCAGCTCCATCTTCTCAATGTGCTCCTGCTCTAGTGGTGAGTAGGTGCTGCTACCCTTCCTGAAAGTTTTCAATTGATTTATCAAATCATTTCCGAAAGAGTCAGAGTGCTCGACCATCTCGCTAACCATAGCTTCTCTGACGCTATCATTCTCTGCTGCTTCTCTGACTATGTACTGTGCTGCTTCTTTAAGCTCACTGGTCGAGCAATCTGATAGGATATCTTCAATATCAACGTCTTCTTCTACTGTGATGTTTGGCATAATTTATTTTTTGCTAAGTTATGAATATTCTACGTGGAAGTTCCGAAGAAGTTCCAGATTTTTAGCAGGACTCACACCAAGGCATTCCATTGGGTGTCTTAGGCCAGCTAGTTGGATTGTTCTGGTCCTTGTTGTTTATTGAGTTCAAAAGACGTCTCACTACCAACTCATCAGTCTCGTTCATTGATAAGTTTACTAATAAGCCATACTTGTCTACAGCGTAACGGGGTTTTACCTCTCTTGATTCTTTTGGGAATTTGTTGTCTGCCATAACGATTGGTTGTTTATTTGTTATGAGACAAATATAAGGCTGATCCTCTGAGAGACCCTGTTGATACTGGAAAAAATAGCGGAGATGGAGAGATTCGAACTCCCGATACCCTTTTGAGGTATACACACTTTCCAGGCGTGCTCCTTCAGCCACTCGGACACATCTCCATTAAAAAAGGCTGAGACTTGACCCCTTTAGTTGACTACTGAGAGGCAGCTATCTCCTCCTCGTGGCTCTTGGGACTTAATCAGGATTCGGTTATGAGCTCAGACGAATCCGTATTCATTCGTACGCATCTGAAATCGTTTTAGCCAAGCCTCTGCCTTCTGATGGCTTGTACCACCTGAGAGACTCGAACTCTCACGCCTCGCGGCATCAGATCCTAAATCTGACTCGGCTCCCAGTTACGACAAGGTGGCATTTTATTTTATTTTTCTACCGTATGTCCAGCCATCAGGTAGCTCATCGGTTTTCTTTATTTTTTTACTTTCTGTATTGTTATTTATCCATCTTGTTCCAAACTGAGAGTTTCCTTTCCCATTCTGAGAAATAGAATTTTTTTCTCCAATTTTTTTCTTTGTCTCCACTGTGTGCTTTCTCCCGGAGAAATTATTATTTACACCTTTACCAAAGAGACTCTCTTTAATCTGTTTTATACAATACCTTCTGTACTCCGGATCTGCTTTCATTTTTTCGGAATGCCTCTTTGCGCCTTCTATTCCAGCCTCCTTTGCGACCTCTATTCCAGCTTTAAGAAAAGATTCCCTATGCTCTTCCGAGCTAAACCCACCGCCACCTCCGGGTTGTAAATTCATACACATAGGATCCTTCAATAAATTCTCATTCACTAATTCAGTTTCCCTATTTCTTAACAATTCCCGGGTTTCAAAGAACTCTAATATCTCTTTTTTGTGCGCGGACTTACCGTGCTTTTTAACGGAGTTTTTGATCCTCTTACCTCCTCCGAAATAACCATCATCCAAGTTATCTGTAGAGTGCATCCCAATATAATATCGATCATTTTTAAGACATGTTATCTTATAGATGTAATGATACCTTCTTTCCTTCCTTGCCATGTTCGTAACCCTTATTTAGACTATATATCTAAACAAGGGTACGAAATGGGGGCGGTGCGCCCTACAGGAATCGAACCTGTCACCCGCTGATTATGAGTCAGCTGCTCTAACCGAATGAGCTAAGGGCGCAATTTGAGGTTGAGAACCCCTGTGTTGTAGAGTCATTAACTATAGATGATCATCACCCTCATACTTAACTCTCTATTTGAGAGGTCAGCATCTATAATTACTAATTCCTTTCTCAAGGGAACAACACGCAAAAGACACATCCTGGGACGCTGTTCTTATGTGTAGCGTGATGTGTACTTTAGTAGCGGGGACAGGACTCGAACCTGCGACCTTTGGGTTATGAGCCCAACGAACTACCAACTGCTCTACCCCGCAATATAGTGGGAGATAGTGGACTCGAACCACTGAACCCGAAGGAAAGGATTTACAGTCCCTTGCAATTGCCGCTATGCGAATCTCCCGATTGTACCCCCGAAGGGATTCGAACCCCTGACCCACAGATTAGAAATCTGTTGCTCTATCCTACTGAGCTACGAAGGCGTGTTTTTTCCAGTATGTCAAAGATCAGTGTGTCTTGATTGACATTCGCTAATATCAGGCAAATCCACGTGGAAAGACTGAAGATAGCCGATTTTTAATCACGGAAGTTATATATAAATCGAAAGCAAAGTTTTCAAGAAATTTCAGACTTTCTGAGGATTTCTCTAAAAAAATCCATTTATGGACTCAGACCCCGATAGTGAAAAACAGAGCAGCTACAATAAGCTTGATTCTTGCAACATTCTTCAATCCCCTGGGGTTCGATGCCGCCTTTGCTCTTGTGACAAAATGGACAGGTTCCTACTTCGTCACAGACGCAATCTTCTATGGCATATCGGTTTGCTTTTTTGGGTTATACTTCCTCTTGAAGAAGAAAGTGACTCAGTAACGGGAATACCCGAAAAGGAATCTGAGACAATCTAGAGCTCTATAGTTCTCTACCTCCTCAAAGAATACGAAGGCTTTAGCCTTACCCCTATTGTTGGCCTCCTTGAAGACAGAGGCAACTAGATCTAAGCCCCATTTCTCCTCGGCCTGTGTGAACTTGCTTGGTCTCAGTGTCTCTTTCATTACCATAAATGTATCTACTACCCCCGCAATAAAAAAGCCGGAAAAACCGGCTTCTCTTAAGAATTAGATAGTAACTCTTAGTTGCCCATGGACTGAATCACTCTTTGGTTAACCTTACGTCCTCTGGACATATCGTAGGCCTTGTTAACGATTCTTCTGTTCATGTACATGCCAGAAAGCACTTCACTAACTGTGCTAGTGCCGAATCCAGTGCGCTGTGCCACGATGGTCACATCACCCATTCTGCGTCTTGCATTAATGCTAGCAATCTTTTGCATGTAGCTCATTCTCTTGTAGGAGGCTGGTCTGTTTTTTTGATTTCTCATCATTTCTCTTGGGATTAAGTTTATATAAACATTATACCGCAAAAAACCCGGAAAGTTCCGGGTTATATTGATTTTGGTTAAAATGGAAGTTTATCTCCTTCCTCGTTCTTGGGCGGATCGTTTTTAGGTGGACCTTCCCTAAGGGTTTTGGTTAGGTCGGTTGAGCCCAGCATGATGCTGACCACATCGTCTCCCTGGACTCTTAGCACCTTCTTGGCGTAAGCCCAGTGATTCTTGATCTTATCATAGGATACGGACTTGCCGTCCCTCGTGGTTACCGTGAGGGTTACTCCTCCTGGTTCTAAAGAGAGCTCGTTGGTTCTGCTCTCGTCTTTGCATAAGAATTTATCTTTCATAATATAAGGGTTATCTGGTTATCAATGATAAGGGTCGAGATCCGGGTTAGGAATAAGGTCCCAAGTCTTCTGTCTGTTCATGCCTTGAGCTCCTGCTATCTCTACCTTGGTGGCGTACTGCTTCACTAGGTTCAGTGCATCTAGGTATTCGCCATCCTCGAACTTTTCCATGATCTCAAGGCCTTCGTCTTTACCGACTTCCACTCTGAACACAAGTGCTCTTCTGTGGGCATTGGCATTGGCTCTCATAACCATAAATCCAATGATCTCGTTGTTCTCGTCGAAACTCTGAGTTTCGAGATTAAACTTTCTAGCCGGGATAAAACTTTCTAATCCGTGGCAATCTGCTATTCCTATAAATTTCATACTTCAAATATACTTTATTTTCCCGCAGAAAAAAACTAGAATCGACTAATAGTTTCGTTCTGCATGCTCCTGTAATACAGGTAAATTTTTTCCAGAGCTTCCAGCGGGATTTTTGCGAAGCCATCTTTTAGTGCATTCACATGTTGCACCTCCATTCTGAAATCTCCTGTCATCCATCCTTTTTCAAGATCCGAGTATAAAGCTTCTTTTAACTCTCTGCTCTCCTCCCGTCTGGCCAGTCTCTGCATGGCTCTAAGCTTTGGTCCACCTCTCCTCTTGGTCTCTCTCCAGATCTTTAGCTCCTTCTTCTTGAAGTAACTCCACTCTGACCACCAGGCCTCGAATCTCTCTCTATAGGTCATTGGGCTCTTCCCCCTCTTCCGGAAAAAAGTGAACCCATATAATCTTTAATCCTACGGTCAAGTACTCTATCGGATATATCGATGTTGTGCATGAGCTTAAGTTCTCTTTGGATAGCTGGTAGATCCTTGTCACCAAAGATCCCACCGTTCTGGCGGTAGTGATCAGCTATGATGTTTTGAATTAGGTCGTTGTTTTCCTGTGCCATGGGGGTTATTGGTTTTTTTGAGGCTCTGTCGTTCGGATGAGCGAGAGCATATTTATTATATGCATCTTTATCTCTAGGGAATCCTCAGGGTTAAGCTTGGCCTCGTCCAGCTCTCTAATGAGAGCAGTAGCCTGTAGGTAAGCTCTTCTGGCCGTGGCCTGCACCTTGGGGATGTAGACACTTTCTAGTATCTGTCTTGTTCTAGGATCTTGTTGCATATAGTATTTATCCTCTTCCTCTATTAAGTGATTTACTCAGGCATTTGTAACAGAGCACCGAGGTTGCCCGGTAGTCAACGTTCTCCACTGACTCCGAGCACTCTCTGCAGTTCATGTTCTTGCATCCATTCTCCCTCCGGAGTTCTGCGATGCTTTTGGTTCCTTCAGATGTTTTCTGTTTCCTAGCGGTCATAAGCCCATCTCTTGAATATAGTTGTAATCCGGGGTTGTCTCGAACCCAGGATACTCACTCTCTAGCACCCAAGCCACCTCCTTGCACTTCTCGTACTCCTCTCTGGACTCAAATAGGGCTAGCATCTTGCGAAGTGCCTTGCGGATCTCCTCCCTGTCTTCAAACTCTTCCGCATCAACTCCGCTAATCCTAATAAGCTCATATGCTTCATAGCATGCTTCTACAAATTTCTGGATGGCCTCCTTCCGGAACTTCTCTAGCATAACCTCAACGTCTGGACCTTCTGTTTCGAAATTCTCGTTCATAAATTTACAATATTAATGATCGTGACTAAGGGTGAGTCTTTTAGATCCCTAAATAGGGTTCCGCCCTCGGAGACGAACTCTAATTCGCCGGTAAAGCTCTTTGACATTTCCCACACCTTCTCTCTGGTGATAGCGCCTCCGGCAAAATAGATCTTTCTCTTTACCTCGTCGTGATTCTGTTTTGAATCTGTTTTACAAATGCATTTGATTGCTGCCATATCTTATTATAGTGCAGATCGGTGTTTTTCTTTCGATCTAGTAACCGATTCTATCGTCTAAGAAATCCCCCTCTTCCTCGTCATCCGATGAGGTTGGTGATTCTTCGAATTCATCCAATAAGAAATCATCCTTCTTGGCGTTCCATATGATACGCTCTCGCTGACCTAGTTCTCTCTCGAATTCACTTACCTTCTTGCCTGATGAGAAGAAGTCGTTTACCAACTCTTCGATGCTGCGGGGTGTCTCCTCATTGAGTGTGACTGTGCCCTGGTTGTTCTTTCCCTTGTTCATGTCTTGTTCCCTTGTTTGTTTCTGCTAGATTAATTGTTATCTCCGTTACGAAAAAGAAGTTTATGTAACTAATTCGCCGTCCTCGTCTACTTCAAATTCCTCCCCGTTCGACTCTAGTGTTTCCGCTACAGCCTCGTCTGACTGAAGTGAGTCGTATTCATTCTCTAAGGAGCGATAGAGTTCTAGGCACTGATTCAATCTCCACTCCTCTGCTGCCCCGTCGATCTTTTCCACCTCGTGATCTAGGTCCATAAGGACTATAGGAGCTCCAGTTAACACTCTATTTGTGAAGTGGATCTTACCGTCCGGGTATTCCTCATCATAGCCTGTGTTATGGAGGATCTCGCACCAAGTGTCTGTCTGACAAGTTCCCTCGTGGCTGTATCTGCTGCCGTACTTTCTATTGAAGGCAATAGTTAGTGAGTCGATGAACTCTCTTACTTTCTCTTTCACGGCTACGGGTAGCTCGTCTAACTCCTCGTTCGAATACTGGGTCATGCCCAAAGTTTTGGTTAGGAATAGCTTCGTGTCTTCCACCTTGCCGGTGAAGGAAGCTCCATCTCCTTGACTATAGAAGCCCGAGTACTGCACCTCCACGTCTCCAACTCCCATATCGTCTAGGTCACTCTTGAATTCCTCTATCACAAAGTCGTGCCAGTCATGATAGGTGTTGATATCTCTATTGGCCTCTATGGCCTCCTCCTTGAGGCGGTCTGAGAGTTCATCGAATGAGTAGGTTCCTGCTTGCATGTTGTTTGATTGTTTAGCTAATATATCTCTAATCCCCGCAGCAAAAAAATGGGAAGCCTAAACTTCCCAATCTTTAGTGGAACCAGACAAAGCCACCGTCGCTGGCCACATTAAAGGCCTTGGTCCAGTTATCATATCTAGCCATATAGTACTCTATTTGGCTAGGAGCTTCACCTGACTCCTTTAGGTACTCGTACCACTGGTCTCTGCCTTCCTCGTAGTCCTCGGCCAGCTTGGCTGAGAACTCGGGACCGATGAAGCCCTCACAGTCTGAAAAGTTAACCTGCTCGTAGAAAGGTTGTCCTCTATAGATGCTCTGGTTGCCCCAGACCTCCTCCGGTGAAGCTCCTAAGAAACACTCGGCGAGCATTCTGCGGTATGAACTGTAGCCGCTGTATGAGCCCGCTCTGAACCCATACTCTTCCGTCTCAGCTGACTCGTAGTATGTGCCTGGCGTCATATCAGCAATCCAGTTATTCGGACTTTTGATATCCCTCTCTGTGAAGTGGTAGACGCTCTCTCCGAGGTCTATCTGTACTCCAACTGATCTTTCTGCTGCCTTAGTCTCCTCTGGAGTAAGGACCTGTAGTTTTGAAAATACTGTTATATCTAATCCCATAGCGCTAATGTAATAGAGAAGGCCGGGGAACTTCCGCTACCTCGGCCTCTTTTTTATGGTTTAATTGCTCCCTCCTGTATCTTGTTGTCTACGAACTCCTGCACCCTAGTAATGATGTCATCATCGAAGATGGTGTCTCCGTGCTTGCCCTCTAGAAGGGAGTCAATGACTTCTCCGCCTTGAACCCACTCCTTATAGACGAGAATCCCTTCCTCGTCCTTGATGGTGTAGGTGTGGACCTCTACGGCCTCTTCTTTCTGGTGTCTTAGGAGTTCCAGACCTCCTTGCTTTGTTTCTGCCATGCTCTTATGTTTTATTGGTTATGGAGCTAATATAGAAAATTCTACCGAAATAAAAAAGATGATTTCTAAAGAAGAAAGGATCAATTCCTTGGTTTTTTTATTTTTTCAGAATTGTTGTGTGAATAAAATCTCCCTATTGTTGCTAAGGGTAACCCTTCGGTTGATTGTTTTAGATTATTATGTGAGCAATTAAAATAGCCAAGAACTAATCCAAACTTAACCCCTTTGAGATCTGAAAGACCCTGCCCTGCACAATTGAAAGATCCAGTCACATCAACCAGTCCAGTTTTGGTATCTATAGTCCAATAGTAATCCTCGCTCCCCGGATACAGAGGTCTAAGACATTCATCAAGCCAAAGCCTAACAGAAAGTGGGACTAGACTATCTAACCAATATTTTTCAGATTGAGGTGTTTTTATTTTCTTAAGATTTTTTGCTTTCAGTGTTGCCATAAGATCAATTGTTTGATAGTGCTAATATACTTCAGGACTCCACGAAACCTCAGCAGGCCGAGACCCAAGCTAATTGGAATGTGAGTTGCATGCCCCAGGATAACTTATAGGCAACAAAGCCACCAGTACCCACATTAGAGGTCTCACTTTTGTCGTAGATAGCCTTGGTGAGTAGATCACGGGCTGTGACCCTAAGGTCCGTGATGTCTGGCACCGCCATACGACCTCCGCCCTGGTACCACTGATGGTTGGTGTCTTGCATGTGCTTCTGGATCTTCTCGAAGTCGAAGTTCTGCATGATGGTTTCAGCCTGTTGCTCTAAATCAAATAGTGTCGTGGTGCTTGACATATTCATGGTGTTAATTGGTTATGATGCAAATATAGGACACGGTGCCCCGGAACCCTTGAGGGTTACCCATTTAGTTCCTGAAGCTATCCGTCTCCTCGTAGGTGGGTAGATTGGCCTTAAAGAACTCCTGGATGTTGCACACACTCATCCACTGGACTAGTCTCCAGCGTCCTCCCGGGGTCAGGATCTCCAGCTTCCACTTATTGGTGCCTCCGAATCCAGATGTGTCCTTTACTGCTTTAAGGTTGCCCTCCGTTACTTCGAATTCCTCTATCATTTTTTTGTGCTGATTGGTTATGAGGCAAATATAGATCAGGATGACGGAAAGACCCTGAGGATCACGGGATCTTTTTTAAGCCGACTTGCGGGGTTTCCACGGGATTTCACCTTACTTTAGCTGAGTCAATCAACCAAGACGGGCTGGGGCGGAGCAACCCCGGGAGAGTGTACTCCAACCTGCGCCACACCCTAGGACCCCTGGGCCCACAAAAGAGGCTAGGCCTCTAAGCCTAGCCCCTTGGGTATCCCCGTAGCTTATCCGAAGACCACGTCCTGGTAGAAGACAGACTGGAGGATCACGTCTGCCGTGTCGCCATCGTCCTGCTCGTTAATGGCATCCATTAGGTGGCGGACTGGTGACTCCTGAACACGCTCGTGCACCTCCTTTAGGGTGATGACTGATGGGTCCATCCCGTTCTCCTCATCCACTAGTGTCAGGGTGCCTCCTCCCCGTAGGATTTCCAGCCACACGTCTTCTAGACAGGTGTCCTCGCCCTTCTTCTGTAACCTCTTCTTCGCCTTCTCGTACTCTTTCTCGCTGTAGTCCATTTGTAGACCGTAGTGAGCGATTTGGTGTCCGTTGCATAGGGAGTTGTGGAAGATTTTCTCAGACTCCTCTTCTGTCAGTTGAATTTTCATGATCTTATGGTGTTAATTGGTTATGTGGCAAATATAGGCCTAGGCCTCGGGAGAACCCCGAAGACCTAGCACTTTTTCTAATTTAAGTTTACTGGGTCGTTGACGAACTTTAGAGCCTGCATGGTACGGCCGATACTGGCGTTCTCCAGCTGGGAGATTCGGTCCTTGATCTTCTGCTCTACGAACTTATGGATGTGGTCAATGAACTCACCTAACTCTCCGTGGACGGCTGTTGCCATATACAGACGTAAGGTCAGACCAATGGAGATTAGCCCCTGATCCTCAGCCTCGGCTCCTTTCTCGATTAGTCTCTCACCTAGTCTGGTGATTTCTAAAATTGCCTTTTCATGTGGTGTCATATGCTTGTGATTGGTTATGTAGCAAATATACAACCAATCAGCGGGAGAATCCCGAAGCTAGACCTGGATTTGTGGTACCCAGTGAGTTGTTCTCTTATCCTCGGTTTCTTCACGGAGAACTGGATACCCGAGCGGGCACACGCTTCTCATATAGACATGGAAGTAGAATGGGAAGCTGCCTTCTCCTCCGTCCATATCTGAATAGGTGGAGAATGTGGCTCCGCCCTGCTCTAGGCTCTTCGCCATGATCCAGCGGGTGACATCAAAGAGACGCTGTAACTCTATGGGTGTCAGATCAGAACAGATCCGATGGGGGGAGATTCTGGCTCGATAGAGTGCCTCAGCCTTGATGTAGTTACCCACTCCTCCCACCACCTTCTGGTCCATGAGTGCTCGGCAGATCGGGATTTTCCTATGGGAGACGGCTCTAGAGAAATCAGAAAACTTGGTATCCGGATGTAGCATATCAGGTCCAATGCCTTTTAATCTTCTCTGTAACTCGGATTCGTGCTGCATAAAGATGAGTGTCCCGAATCTTCGGATGTCATCAAACCAGACGGTACGTCCGCCCTGGGTGGTGAACTGGAAGTGTGCATGCTTGGTCCTAGTGTCTCGCCAGCCACCACTCATGCCTAGAGTGTTCCAAATACTCCAGCCGCCTTCCAGCAGGATCTGGATGGCCTTGCCTTTCACACTCACAGCAACAACTCTCTGTGGTAGAGATTCCATGAATTCGTCAATGCCCTTGGGAGGAGTTCTGAGCCACTTCCCTCCAAGCACTTCGGATTCTGTGATGATCTCTCCCAGTAGTCTCTCCTGGAGACTGAGAGCCATTCTTTTAACTTCCGGACCTTCCGGCATCCTAGTATGCTGAGTTGCTGGTTAGGATGCTACCGTCACTATGGCGAATCTGGATTTTCCGGCCGGCAATACAGTTATGGAAATCTTCTGTGCAGTCCGATAGATCATCACTTAGATCTTCCACATCATACTCCAGCTGCATGATGTGCAGCTCCTGCTCTCTGTTGACTCGGCTTAGTGAATCGCAGACAGCCTGCATGCGAAGAGATTTCTCTTCGGCTCTGCTCTGGCCAGCTTCCAGGAAAACCCAGCCGCCTAGGGCTACCGCCACAACGACTAATAGTGTTACAAGTCTATCTCTTAGTCTATCTCTCATATGCATTTTATAATTAATCCGATGATTTCAAAAAGAATTGTGTAGATGAATAGGGTGGTCAGAAACACGGTTACCTGATACCCTGGGTGGGATCGCTGTTCTGGCGTGTCCTTATGGAGAGAGAAGAGGCGCACCACACAGGTGCCCAGAAGCAGGGTCAGGATGTAGTGAATCACTTTCTTAGGTTTTTCCTTAGTGTGTCTATGACCTGCTCCTGTCTCTCTATGGTCTCGTCCTTGTCCCGCAGCAGGCGTACCATAACGAGCAGGTTAACTGCAAACATGGGCAAGTCCAGCATGCGCCATTTGAACTCGGGGTTAAGCCCCATTAGGTGGAGCAGGACATCCAGGATGCCGATTGCGATCAGAGACCAGCCTAGCCAGTTCATGATTCTATAGTATATGTGATCTGTCATGTGCCTCAAATGTAATCCAGGTTCCCGTAGAACCCTGGGTGGTTTTAAAAAATGTTAATAAGTCTCCTCGTTGACCTCTACCTCTGTCATGATCTCGGATAGATCCACATCGTCTTCAAAGCTGAATCGATCGATATCGAAGCTCGGCTCCTTGACCGCTCCGTTGTTGAATTGAACACAGGGGTTCTGAATCTCCTCTAGTCTCACACCCACTCGATCAGTGCCGTAGTACTCTTCGATCTCTCGGACAAAGTAGTGCTGACCCCTCTGGGGACGGTTGGGAATAAGACGCATGCTCTCTGGGTGAAAGGTGTCGTTGACACAGAGAGCTAAGGATCCTGGTGCTATCATAAATTAATTTCCTTTAAAGAGGCAGAGAGTTAGAGTAGCCAAGTCCAATGAGAAGAAATCCTTTGATGCTCTGCCAGATTCTGGTAGTCACATGAACCTTGGGTGTGCTCACTTCATCATAGACATTGTCTTCAAAGCCAAACACAGAGTAGAATCTCTCGTGCTCTGATTTAGCTTGCTTGATCTTTACTTCTGTCCCTTTGTGTATTTTAGTTTTTTTCCGGGACAAAGTTTCTTTTTTCATTGGGTTGATTTTTATTTTTTTATTAACTGTTAGCTTGTTTAAAACTATATATGGCTGGGTTACTGAGAAACCGCGGACACCCGCAGATAAACTAAAAAAAATTTCACGTGGAGGAAAAACTCGGCCCATCATTAAAAAATTTTCGCCACCAAATATTTAATCCAATTATTTCCTTTCCTATAGACTAGAGAGTAGACAAGAGAGAAGAACTCATACTACTAGAGAGAGACATAGAGAGAGAGTACTGAGTAGACATATAGAGAGAGGCGGGAGAGCAAGTAGGGCGAGCCTAGACACATAGAGAGACTGGGCAAGCGGGGCGAGACTGGGGCGGATCTGGGCACGGCCTCTGGGGAATCCCAGAAATCTCCACAAATTCCCACAAATCTCCACTACTTACCAGGATTTTGGGCTCGACCGAGAAGACTGAGTGACCAGGAGATTGAGGCTGGGGCTTCGCGGAAACCCAGATAGACCTGAGACCATGGACCCTGGGTGGTAGGCTCGGTCCTGGAGCGGGCTTACTAGGAGGGCCAAGTTCGCATGACCTCACCTGGTCTAGTACTTATGACGTCACCTGGCCAAGCTGTATAAGGTATCTTCTGCTAGGTCTTTCTAATGGGTCTTGTCTGAGTCCTATTGGATATCCCTGGCTGGGGCGTCTAAAGGTCTCTATGTTAAGTCCTGGTTGGAGTGTCTAGTCTACTCTCTAGTCTCTCTCTATGCTAGGTCTTGTCTATTGTGTCTCTCTAGGGGTAATAGGTCTATGTCTATGCTTATGTCTATTGGGATAGGTGTGAGTGTTTAATTGTTTATAATAAGAGTGGGTGTATTGAGTATGCTCTTTATGTCTAGTCTCTCTTTGTGTCTCTCTAGTTCTCTCTCTATGTCTAGTAGTCTCTTGTCTATATGGAAAGGAAAGAGTCATAACTATTTGGTGG
>Ga0114966_10000586_pt1 | contig 34745 bp, 30 predicted proteins | sample M_130207_XF_Meta_FD_87029 | JGI IMG/M metagenome (GOLD analysis project Ga0114966, IMG submission 87029) | Freshwater microbial communities from Lake Montjoie, Canada to study carbon cycling - M_130207_XF_MetaG | ecosystem: Environmental > Aquatic > Freshwater > Lake | place: Lake Montjoie... | reverse complement strand
TTATTATTTAAATATATAATTTAATTTAATAAAATAATTTATTAAAAGAAATATTTTTTTTTTGAATATTTATGAAATTAAGGGGAGGGGGGGGGGGGGGGGGGGAATTAGGGGGATTGGGGGGATGACTGTTAGGAAGAGCGAGTGAATTCGGAGCTGTGGAATAACAAGAAAGTAAATGCGAATTCAAATTCAAACCATGATTATGAGAAAAATTAAAAATTTTTTGGTATGTAATGTTTTCTGTATTTAATTTATATATTTTTCTTTTTAATTTTTTTATTTGGTTTATTTGTGAATTATTATTTTCAATGCTTATTTCTAATTTATTTTTTAATATTGCGTTTTCTGCGCGCATTTCATAACATAATTTCTCTTGAGTTGAAAAAAGTATTTTAAATTCGTCCATATTATTTGTTAATGATGGTAATGTTAATTCGGGTGAATCAAACACATTAGCACTGACATTTTTATTATTTACATCATTGACATTATTAACATTATCTTTATCTTTACCATTTTCTATTAGTTTATTATATTTAAAAAAATATGACATACGGCAGCACATTAATTATAACCTGGTAATATGTTTATATGTTTATTTCCATTTTAAACTATTATTTTTAAATAATATTTTATAATTTTCTATATCTCTCTAAAAAAATATACAATAAAAATATTATATAAATATTATATATTTTTATAATATTTAAATATAAATATATAATTTTAATAAAAATAATGGACCTTATTATTCAAGAAATCCCTCAATCAAAAACACCAACTGTGTGTTTAAATATGATTGTAAAGAATGAAACTAAAATTTTATATCGTTTATTCGATTCCGTTTTAAAGGTGATTGATTGTTATTGCATATGCGACACAGGTTCTACAGACAACACAATAGAATTAATACAAAAATATTTTACTGAAAAGAACATTCCAGGAAAAATTGTAAGCGAACCGTTTAGAGATTTCTCCCATAATCGCAATTTTTCATTGCGGGCTTGTTTGGGAATGTCAGATTATGTATTATTTATGGACGCAGACATGATGCTCTATACAAGTGACAAATTATTTTCAAAAAATTTGTTAACACTTGATTTTTATTATATTTTACAAGGATCCGATGATTTTTATTATAAAAATGTAAGAATTGTAAAAAATGATGGACGATATTCATATGCGGGAGTCACGCATGAATACACGAATACACCACAAAATGCCACAAGCGGCACATTTGAAAAAAATGTAATTTTCATTAATGACATCGGCGACGGCGGTTCTAAGGGGAATAAATTTACTCGAGATGTAGAATTGCTTACAAGGGGGATCGAGGAAGATCCAAAGAATGATAGGTATCATTTTTATTTGGCAAACACTCTTCGTGATATGGGAAGGACAGAAGAAGCAATTGAAATGTATAAAAAACGGATTAAATTGGGCGGTTGGAATCAAGAAATATGGTTTAGTTATTATCGCATCGGTTTCTGTTATAAACAACTAGGAAAAATGCCAGAAGCAATCAAGGCGTGGTTAGACGCATATGATATCATACAAGATAGAATAGAAAATATATTTGAAATTGTGCATTATTACAGAGTGATAGGTCAGCAAAGATTATCCAAATTATTTTATGATATTGCCAAACGCGTTATTCAAGAGTCTTCACCCTCTGAAAGAAAACATTTTCTATTTTTAGAGAATGCCGTTTACACTTACAAGTGTGATTACGAATATACAATTATTGCATATTATCTTAAAGATAAACATGTCAAAATTCCCATTTTAAATGTTTTAAATCACTGTGATGATACTAATATAATTAATAATGTATTTTCAAATATGAAATTCTATGAACTTAAATTGATTCCGCAACTTAAAAAAACTATGACCTTTAATATGCAACACACAATAAACAACGTATCGTATAATTTTAATTCGTCTAGCAGCAGCATCCTTCCGAAACGCGACAATAGCGGCGGATTCATCATGAATGTAAGAATTGTTAATTACACAATTGATGATAAAGGAAATTATCACGGTTGCGAAAAGCACATTATCACAATTAATAAATATCTCGAACTTTCAAAAACTTTTGAAATCGAAAGAGAGAAATTAATTGATGTCGATTATGTTGACAGAAGATACATGGGAGTCGAAGATGTTAGATTATTTTACGACGATTTGACTGGAACGAAAATGTCATTTATAGGCGTCGGTTATCATAAAGAAAATATGATTGGTGTTGTTCACGGAAAATATTATAACCCGTTTGATATTAACGAAGTAAACAATATCTCTTATTCTTATAACGCCGAAACCAATGAGAAAACTATACGCATTATGCCAGTTGAAATAAAAGCAGAATTTAACGCAAATTCTCAATGTGAAAAAAATTGGATTTTTGCACATATTGGCGGCGAAAAACGCGTAATATATAATTGGAGCCCGCTCCATATTTGCAAAATTAACGACGATGAACCCGAAATCTTAAAGACGGTTTCTTTCAAACATGTATCACAATATCCCAAGTTTTTTAAACACATTCGCGGCTCTACTTGCGGGTTTACTTTCAATAATCAGATTTGGTTTATTGTTCACATTGTATCGTACGAACAGCCTCGTTGTTATTATCACATGATGCTCGTGTTTGAAAATGACGAAAATATGACACTTCTTCGATATAGCCCTATATTTAAGTTCGACGAGCACTGCATTGAGTATTGTATAGGACTCATTGTTGAAGATTCGCGCATCATAACCACGTACAGCACGTGGGATAGAACTACAAATATTGCAATTTATGATAAAAAATACATTGATGACATGATGATTGATTACGTGAAGTTATAATATTGTTATTAGTATTTATGAATTGATTATATGATTTATTTTTTTGAATTATATATATTATAAAATTGAAAATTATAATATATTAATACACACACAAACAACACAACCCAACACAACAACCCGTAAAACGCAACATGATGGTTTTGAAGTTTTTGAAAATGGATTCAAATCGCGCACACACAAATATTAATGAATCTTTATCTTTTCAAAAAAGACAACAAACCGGTGATTATAGTTTGGTGTTAGAATTCTTCATATTTATATGTATATATCTCATATTGGTTCTTGTCATGACAATTAACAGGCATATTCATTATCATTCTAGTAAATTGGATATTGATCTGGATCCGGATTCCAGCAGTGAAGACGAAGGCGACGACGAAGACGAAGAATACGACTCATCATCATCAAGCAACAACGACTCCAACTCTAATCAAAATGAAAATACACAACCACCACCATTATTGTTGAATCAGAATCCTCGTAGAAGTCAACGATTAATATCTAGAGCCGATTGCAACTCTCCTCTTTCAATTCGTCGTCGTTTGACTTATTCTCCAACAATTTAGTATATTCAAATAAACAAATAAACTTAAACTATTTATTATTATGCACTCGAAATCGTGGGTACATTACCTTTATCAGTAATATCTTTACCAATTTTTTTATTCACATCATTCACCTTTTGTTTTAATACCGTTGTGATTGTATCCATAGTTGATTTTATATTCGTCGCATTATCATTTACATTTTTTGATGTAGAATCTACAATCGGCTGAAGCGTATTTACTTTTCCAGATAGTACTTCGGTTCTCAAACTATCTGCATCCGCCGTTTCACTCAGAGACATCGATTCAACAAATGATGCCGATGAAGGAAACAAAATATATTTTAATATAATACCTCCAAAAAATATTATATATCCAAATATAACCATATTTGACAGTTCTAAATTAAATCTTTTAAAGTTCATTTTTTTGTTTATTGTGTTTATTATATTATTATTATTATTATAATATAATTTAATTAATAGGATTATTATTATACTATATAAATTACTGTGTTTTATCTTTATTTGCAATAATTGCCTGAATTGCCTGTTGATTCTTTGCATTATCAGACGTGTTTTTTTTAACAGTCGGCAACAGTCCTAAAACAGTTGCCTGCATGGAATCTATTTTTGATCCAAGTGCATCTATTTTTGCCTTGTAAGTTCCTACAGTTACACCAATGTCTTCCAATCCACCAGAGCCACCAGAAGAGCCACCAGATTCAAGCCCCTCTAAAACACCACCATTAAAAAACTGCATCATCATTATTCCAAATAAAAATAATATAAACGAATAAATTATTATATCTCTGCACATCATTTACGAATATAAATTATATATATAAAATATAATTTATATTAATACAATAATAATATTCATATTTTAATTATTTCTTAATTGCATCAGGGCGCATTTGGACATTGTGTTATCGGCGGTGGAGAATATTCTGGTGTGCGCAAATTAGCATTGGCATCTTCTTGTTCAGAGGTGTGCGCCAACGACGTGAGAGCGGGCATCGGGCATTCAAGCGGGTGTTTAGTCGGATTTAGATGCAGCATGTGCATTTGAAATAAAACAGACATCTGATTTACAAATTGAATCACATATGACATGCTGACGCGATCTCCACGCATTTTCAAAATATTTATATATTCATCGTGCAATTTAAACAGGTTGTTACGAAATTCTCTCGGAAAATCTTTTAGCGGCATTGTTTTATACACATAACAATTCATATAGTTTGTGTGTAGTGCGCGCGTATAATTATACAGGCTTTCTTGATAAACGCTAAATGCGAACTCGTCTTCTGGATATCTCTCATAATGGTTCCTCAAATAACCCAGCTTTTTCAAGTGTAAATACACAAACCCATTTTTTGCATAATCCCCCCTTTTATTCTTTGCAGATTCATAATTTGGATTACGGAATTTAAAACGTTCGCCGGACACGGTTCGAAACATGACTCCCGGATAATAATAAAGGGAGTCTCGCGATGCGTATGTTTTTACTATTTTATCAAAATCATCTTGACACTTCATTGTGAATCTGGCAGGATGCGCAACTTTTGAAAAGCTTCCCCATTTTAAAACAGACCTATTCATTTCATACACATTTAAATTGTCGATTAAATAAATTGCAATAATGTAAAGCGACGTGGTTTTTACAGGCGCAACAATTACATTATCCGGATGCTTCATTACAAAACTGTAAGAATATTCTTTTGGCAAATCATCAAAGTTTAAATTCGCATTAGCGCATGCTTCCAAAAACATGCTTCTGAAACATTTTCCACCCACACCTTTTGCTCTTTGTGGTGAAACTACATTTTTTGTTGAAAATTCCCATTTTTGCACATCATTCGCCGAATTATAAAATAAATTAATCATTGTGCCCTCTACAAATTCTTCGGCAAATTTTATACATCCAATGTCAATGCCATCAGCACCGTCAACATTGCCATTTTTAGACACACACATCGGCGGAGCAAAACCAACCAGTTCGCGATGTTCGTTTGCAACAACCGAACGAACATAACGAACGTGATTACCATCTTCACAATCCACCGCGCCTGCAGCATCATTCAAGTGTTTGCGAAGTCTAATTTTATCATATTTAATTAAATGATATAACCCAGTTTCTGTTTTCGCAGACTTGCAGTTAATGAACGTATTCGATGACTTGAACTCTGCGGTTGCGCCTGTTGCACTCTTGAATTCGCTCATTCCCGGAACATGACTCAAATCAAATTTATAACACATTTCTGATGGTTCTTGATCTTTCATTAGTTTCATTAGATAAAGACGTTTGGGTTCGTATGAATTAATACTTGCTGTTTCTTTATATTCATTATATTAATTATTAAAATACATTTAACAACTTCTGAAACTTTCTACTGTTTTTTTGGTTATTTTTTTATTGTATTTGTAATTATTTGTAATTATTTGTAATTAATAATATAACTGTAAAAGTTTATAGAATTTTCTCTCAATATTATAGTATATTATATTATTTATATTATTATACATTTTTATGAGTGATATAGACAACCCTAAAACTAAAGCCACATTGGAAGAAAAGAACAAGCTGTATCTAGGAGATGAAATTAAAATAAATTCCTATGATTCTAACTCCAAGTTGAAACAGTTTTCATATGAAATAAAATACATTGATTCCGCTTCATTGAAATTGTATAATAAAGAAACTCGACTCACGCTAGATGTGGAAATTAACAATGGTAAAATACAAAAAGTCGAAGGAGAAGATGTTTCAGATATTCAGATTTTAAAACGAAAACCAAGTCATAAATATGTCGAACAATCCGGATTTAAAATTGACATGACGCTCTCAATAGAGTTATCAGACTCATCATCAGAAAATGTAGACAATCCGCTTATTATTTTTTGCAAAATTGTAGACGTTGACGCGATTCAAGATGTAATTGAAATAAAATTATTAATTGACGGACCGGGCGCTGTATTATCGTCCTCCTCCACAGAATCCTCAAAAATAAAACACGATTTTCAAGAGAGCATTTTTGTACATTTTGGCTGCAGCGGTTTACCATTGTGGATAAAGTCCATCAAAATTATTGAATTCAAACCCCAAGCCAAACCATTGTTTGTTGGAGAGCAACAAGAACAGCAAGAACAAGAACAAGAACGGGAATCCGGAATTGATATCGATTTAGCCGATTTGTTAGACGAGGGCAATAAAATATTTGCAACAATAATGTACGAGGTTCCGTCGTCTCAAAGAATTGTTTCAGAAAACAAACAGTATGACGACTTGTTAGAAAATATTATTTCGTCAATTCCTAAAAGCAAACGCACCGATGCGGCACTGAATGGCATTCATAGAGGAATTGAACGTTTTTTTCAATTACGAAAGGAATATTCGCTTTTTGATAAAAATGGCATTCCAAAATTGCCACCACACCTCGATGAAAACGATAAACCGTCTATAAACCGCATTAAAAATTTAGATGTGAATTTACACTGGGTATTGCCAGTTGTAGAAAATATTAAAAAATTATATGACGATGATGCCGCAGATCCAACAGAGGCAATCTATGATTTAAGCGAACAGATTATAGAACAAAAAAATATCTATCCTGACAAAAATGCTCCATACAATCCCAGATTAATGGAAGATATAAATTCATACTTGATGCCATTCGAAAATCCCAAACAAAATCCAGATAATAAATATGTTCTTCAAAATGCACCCGTTCAAGCAAATATTCTCACATTATCCGCGAATAATAATGTTATTTCCAAAAATCCAAACCCCATGTTGTACATTGACCGCGCATATAATGTTGGATTAACAAAATTAGAATTTGAAGATGTTAAATCAAATGCTGTAAAACGCGCCGAATTAACTCCGAATGATCATGCATTCGTAACCTCATTCATCACGCTGAATAAACAAGCCGTTCAATTGTCTCAGATTAATTTACCTGACACTAAATTAACAGATCGAATTTTAATGAATTCCTTATACCTCAATACTTGGTCGCACATAATTTATGAAATAGAAACCAGAAATGATATATCAAGTGAAATTATAAATGTGAATGCAATTCCAAATGTTGAGGGCAGTATCGGAGCTGCAGGTATATTTTCAACCACAATTAAATTTACTCCAAATGAATCCATATCAAAATCCACAATTAAAATAAAACAATTCATAAATTCATTTGTTCCCAGAAATCATGATGCATTTTTAACATTGGAATCAGGACTTGGTCGCTGCCTATCATTGCACGAAATTATATATGCGCTCCAGCCTTTTTTAATCTATAATAAAGACGTTACCGAACAACAATATGATGTGATGCGATCATTTGTAAATAAGAATATTTCCGAATACATGAAAAAGTTGGCAGCATCTTCTTCTAAATTTAAAAAGCTTGTTAATAAAAATACAATCACACCTTTTGAGTCGTTGGAAATGTTTTATGATGTTTTTAGCGATGACGGCAGCGGAAAGCGCGAGCGCCGCAGCGATTTAAAATCATCATTTCATAAAAAAATCGTATTGGCTGACGATGAAACTACATCTATGGATGAAATATTTAAACTTTATAGTTTTAATGAACACAAACAAGCGTCATCCGACACATTTCTCTCTTCTTCCGAAATATTAAAATCGATTCTTGATACTGATTATGCGCGATTATTTATGGACGTGATTGCGGTTGAAAATTCAGATTTGACATCTTCCGAAATCGACACCATTTTGAAAAGGGAAGAGCGCGATTTGAAGGAAAAAATGTCACACGAATCATCCGATTCTAAAATTTGTAAAAAACGCGAAATCGTTTTGAGTCGGTTATATTTGTCATTGGGTGCGCTGGAAATAGACAATGGAAAGTCTGACCTGTTATTTGATGAAAAATACGATTCATCTGGAGAACGCGCCGTAAAAAATGGCGATTATGCAGCATTAAAAATTATTGACTCCGAAGACAATTCAATTCGCTACGATTATTATGTTAGAAAAACAAATGAATGGGTCGCCGATAAAGACCCCGAACTCCAAAAGGTTGATATCAACGACCCGTCCTATTTTTGCAATGTTCCGTCGGAAACAAACCCAAAACCGTTGTGTTTTTCAATAAACCAGAAATGTCTTGATAAATCGAAAGCTGAATCGTCCTTGCTCAACGATTTGACCAGTAAAATTATGAATGAATTCGATTATAGCGGTGAAATGAAAAAGAAGAATCTTGATGACATATTTTTGCGCGACTTGAAAAATATAAAGCTTCTTGGAAAGTTGAAAATTTTTGAAATATTAAAATATAATCAAAAAAAATATTTGTTGGGACAGGAAAATAAAAAAAAGGCGGAACCCGCTGTAGTCGCCAAGTCTCCATACCAGGACATTGTAAATTGCATACTTGGCATGGATGACATCGGTAAAAAATATCAGTGCGTATTAGATTTAGTAAATAGCGATTTATTTGTTAGAGACGCGTTGCCAGATGAAGACGCTCGCTGGTATTATTGCAAAGTATCAAACGTTCGCCTATTGCCAACTTTTTTTTATGAAATTGCCAAAAATTATAATCCGATGGATCCCAAATCCACAAAATATTTGACAGCGGTTGCACGCGTTGAAAAAACAAACGGCAAACGAGAAGGCGACCGAATTATAGATAAATTCAGCGGGTATTCTATCTCAAAAATCGCATTCGTTTCGGAAAGTTGGATGGGCGAAGGCGGCGGCGAAGAAGGTGGCGGCGGCGAAGAAGCGCAACAATTATTGCGCATGGAAGAATAAATGGCATCCGATCCAACAACAGTAAACTCGGGCGAAATTATTGATGTAAACATTCAAAGCGAAGGGGTTGGAGAGGGTGGCGAGGAAGAAGGTGAGGGTGGCGAGGAAGAAGGTGAGGGCGGCGAGGAAGAAAAAGAAGAAGAAGAAATAATTGAAATAAAAGAAGAAGATGAAATCATGTTAAATATTATTACTCACTATGAAAATTCATTATCTATTTTATTAAAATATAAAGATAAACGATTTATTGTAGAAACCATTCGATTACTTCTTCCTTCAAAAAAAACAAGGGAACAATATGAAACAGAAAAAAAAACAACTGTGGAATATGATGCGTATGAAAAAACATACAATCAATATTTGATTTTTTATTCAATGGCATTAATAATTATAGTAATACAAACATCTATTCCGCAAATAAAAAGCAAAACAACGTTTCCGAATTGTGTAAAATCATTTGGGGGCTATCCTGGGGGAAGCGAAACCGACTTGTCTTTTATTATTTACATGTCGTGCATTGCTCAAAAAACAAAAAGCGATTTTGCCCCCTGGAACTCGATAAAAAAAATTAATCAAGATAAAATGAGAGATACTCTATTTAATTTAATAAAAACAAAAATAATAAACCAACCTCAAATTCAGTCTCGCGTCGAGCTGAAACGCGATTATGATGCATCAAAACAAACCCAACTGTTACAACAACAATCTTCAAAATATGCGTCAAAAACAAATATTGCATCGTCACACTTCCGACCATTGCTAGTAGACCCGTCCATTTTAATTGTTTCAACTCCAATGCCCGTTACAAAAACGTATTGCGATGACCTGAAACGAAACCTTAAAAATGGAAGCAACTTGCAAACAGAAAAAATATTAGTATTGCAATCTAAAATTATACATTTCTCATTGATTGTTCAAAAACTTATCCAAGAAATCATTTCATCGCAGACAAAAGATAAATCAACACTTTTGTCTAAAAATTATATTCAAAATGCGTGTTGTAATGAGCGTGAACGCGAAGACGGAGGAGGCACTATTACCACCATATTAGATTATATGATAAAACAAAATCCTAATATTAAAAATTATTGCGACATGGTTGAATGTACAACTGCAATACTGCTCGACGTGCACAGTCTCAGCGAAGCTTCAATAATGTTGGACCCAAAAGACACGCGGATCTTGTTCCCGGAATTAAGCACGAATTTTGACGAATCCACAATTTACAACGCGTTTATGACATATTGCAACTATGGAAACAGCGGAAACAGCGGAAACAGCGGAAACAGTCGCGACGCCGAATTATTAGGAGACATTCATAAAATTTGTAAATTTAAAAATACGTTTGGAGAGAATCGCGAAATTTTCAATATGCTAAAATCCGCACAAGATTTAGATCATTCCAAAAAAATCGAAATGATTAATAAAATAAAAAACGAATTTAATATTGATTATACAGTTAAAGACCTTCAACATTTGTTACAGTTGATAAATCGACAAACAATGAAACCAATGAATGAGGCGCGAGTGGGAACATATGCCGAAAATTTGAATCGAATTTTATTGAAAGCAGCCGAAGATTTTAAAACGAAAAAACAAAAATCGGGATCAGCAGGAACAACGGGAACAACAGCAGAGTCCATAATATTTCCAGAAGACTTGATAATTGCATTAAAGAATTATAACGAACATCGCACGCAACCGCATTCGAGAGATTTGCAAAAAATAATTGAAAAAAATACAAAAATCCTCACAGAAAAAAGCACAACATTCTTGAATTTAAAAAAGAAGACCACAATTAATTCAATTTTTCGAACGTCCGAAGATGTGGCGGACGGCATACTGACAAATGGCGGAATCATGCTTTTCAGCAAAACAGAAAACACATTATTAAATGGTGTAAACAATTCATTAGAAGTGTCGGTAGAATTTGTAAAAAATGCAATAAAAAATCTAACACAAGTTTATCCAAATATTATATTCTCTCAAATTCCCGAAATGGAATCTTTGCCCCTCTACATTTCTGGGCAACTTTCTTCCGGAGACAAAACATCAATTATTCGGTTCTCAAATGAACGTATAACAGACGCATTGAATAATTTCTATAAAATTGGAAATAAAAAACCAATTAGTACCATTTTAAAAAATGTCCAGGCATCAACGCTCTTATTGAACGAGGTTGCTGCAAATACTCCCATTTATGACGGCGAATCAAAACACATTACCGTTTTATTATACGAATACTATTTCTTGCTCGCAGTGCATTCATACGTCTATTTATCAGACTTGGTAAAACAAAAACAATCGCGCACTAACAAAATGGAGTCGAAAAAACAAATCGATGTTCAAAAAGAAATTTCTAAACTATTGGCGACTTGTTTTGAATTAATAATAGAGGATAAAAAAATGATTAACAAAAACATTGAAACCGTTCGTGAAAATTACTTGCGCACAATCGATGAAGAAAGAGACGATATTGTGCAAAATGTGGATAAAATGTCGGAAGATCAAAAAGAAATTTATTTATATCATAAAAAATATAAAATGGGCTCTCAATCCATTGGGAAAAATACAGGACTTCGAATATATAATCCTGATTTTGAAACAGAAGAATTGGCGCGCATCGAAAGAATCAATGCTAGGAAAAAAGAAAGAGGGTTCGCCGCTTTATCAACAGACCCAGAAGCACAAGCTCGCGAATACTCGGTCGAAGACGAGGGCGATGCCCCGGATTATGACCCAGATAATGAAAACGAACTTCAAGAAGATGACGGTCAAGAAGAATACGCAAATTCTGCCGAATTGTATCCAGATAGTTCTATCACTCTTGAAGATGAATAAATAATTATTTACATTTTTTTATACCGCATTTTCTTCTTGAATGGATCTCAACGAGTGAATAAACAAATTCATTATTTAAAAATTTGTTTATTTGTATATAAGTCAATGGCAGCAACCAACTAACTCCTCAAGCAAATTCTACTATTTTTGAAAACTTATGTCGTTGTGTCGTAATCTTTTCAACGTATAAAATTGCGTTTTAATTGTCTAAAGGTATAAAATGTAAAATATCAATTCAATTAACTACATTCTTGCAACATTCAAATTCAATAAAAATAAATATGAAAAATATGCCATGATTATAACCATTAACCAGATTGGTATAATGGTTTTATTCTTATAGCCAATTCCAAAATTTCGAATAGTTCCATCTTTATTGAAAACGCCGCTTGGTTTAAAATATACCATTATTCCAAATAATATCATAAATAATAAAATCGAAAGGGAAGTAATATTTTGTGTTATAAATAATTTATTCATATTGAAAAACTACTTATTTTGATATATATTATTGCTAATATATCAAAATAAAAAAATGTGTAAAATAAAACCATTTTATTTAATTATTATTATATTATTATTAATATTCAGGAACATGTCGTTTAAACAAACAACCATGCGAACTAACGCCGTCTGCATCGCGAATAACTGTCGCGTCTTGAAATAAACAATTTGCAACCCACACTTTCATAATGCAAAAATTCTTTTTAGGAGAAATAGTTATTCCATTAATGTGTGGCAATATCTTTTTATTATCCGACATTGTTTCACCAACCAACAAATATGACATTTGTTTCCAAGCATCAGGCACATCTTTATTTATTATTTTATAAGAAAAACACCCCCCGTTTCGATTTCTCTCATCTTCCCATATGGGATTTATACCTTTGCGCATAAGAAATAACATGCAGTTTATAATTAATTTCGGAGGCAACATCTCGGTAATTGTTACCGCTTGTTCAAGCGTATTAAACTCGTAAATGTTAGTATAACTTTTAATAGTCCAATCTGTATCGTGTGGAAGATGTGCCCAAAGTATCCACGCGTCTGACAAATGGTGTACGTGTGTATGCGCTTTATCGGTATCGGAGTTTAAATTTGATGATTTATTCAATGCCGGCATCATCGCCGCCTGTTCTTCATCCAGCATCCCTCCTTCTTCTCGCATTGGTATTGTTGGTATTATTGTCGACGACGTCTTTTGGGTTTCTTCGAACGATGTCATAATATATTATTCATTCGAATATGTTTATATTGATTTAATAAACATATTTAATTTAATATATAATGATGATTCAAAATCGTTTCGATTTATACAATTTATACAATTGATACAATTTCATACTCATTTAAATTCACTTTCAATGCAGATGTTCGTCCAAGTTTATATGTTGTAACGCTCTTAGTTATGCAGGTTAAATTATAAGTGCACTTTTCACCGAGACACACATTGTGTTCTCGCATCATGTACCATGATATAAATTTATCATCCAATATAACATTTCCAACAACGTTGAAATTATAAGAGTATGAAATGTCAATGTCATATGTTTTACCGTTTAATTCTAACGAACATATAATCATTCCGGCATTTGAAATCGTGTAATCTTTTTTTGTTTTTAAATAGTCAGATTTTGTAAACACTCTATAAATCTTTGTGTAATGTTTATTTTCTTTATTTTCGGGATCGAAAAACGTTTGCATTATAAAATCATATTTTATAAAATCAATAGTGTTGTTTTCTTTATGATAATTCATAAGGAACAAATAGTCGCCGCCCTCGTTTTCGCCAAGTTCTTCAGATTCTGATTGTTGTTGTACGCTCGATTCTGAATCAACTGAACCAACCGAACCATCTGAATCTGTTTCATCTTGAGACTCACAAAAATCATTCGGATTTCCTAAATAATTAGTTTCTTCAAATATTTTCATAGTTTCGCACGATCCATATTTTAATCCATCCTTTATTATTCTAATTTCATATTTTGTGTAATCTTCTCCCGCTACTGCTTCTTTGTTTTTATTTTCTTCATTTTTTTTACCAAAATTTAAATAAGTTTTCAAATTGGTATATGCATTATTTAATCTTGTATACGCAGATACAGCCTTATATGTAACCAGCATTACTGTTTCGGGAAACATGCTGCTCTTCACAAAAGAATAAATAAGAAACCCTGCAGTAAAACCCATCATTATTTTCACATCATTGCCAATAGTATTAAATGTCTCACACGCAATTATATTATTTTTAGTATTATATTCATAATATTTTTGAATTTGTTGAACCATAAACTTTCAAACAAAATATAATAATATAATATATAACTAATATTATTATAATTTTATATTCTTTTTTGTTGTTATTATTTTTTTATTATTAATAAATTTTTATTTTATATGTATTCCTCGGGCACTTGTTTTTTGTTTTTGTAATATATAATATTATATATTTTATATTGTGTGTATGTATTGTATACAATGGTTCCTGTTCCTATAAAGACACTAAAAGGATGTAATCGTGATGAATATGAACAACGACTATGTGGTAATTATCAGGGGATTCTTTTTATGAAAAATGGTAAGAAAAACAAACTGTTTTTTCGTTCATCTCAAGAGCGTGAAGCTTATTATAAAAAACATATCAAAGGTAATAAAGAATATTCAAAATTTAGAAGATATTCTGTATGTTCAAAAACTAAATCGACTAAGAACCAGCGTCTTTGCGGATCTACAAGGAATGCGCGAACCACGAATAATAATAATAATAATACTACAAAACGTAGTAAGAAAATTTTATAGTTTAAAATGACAATCATATATTGGTCAGGTCATCAACATCTCTCTGTTTAGCTCGTGCAAAACATAAATATCAAAATTAAGAATACAATATTTTGCCTCACCTAATTCAAAAATATAGTTTTTAGGTTCATTTGTAGAGAGATTAGAGAGAAATGAAAATGAAAATGAAAATGAAAACGATAATTATTATATTACCGGGTTACTAATATATCCACATGGTTTCGCAGTTGCGGGTGTTTTTTTATCTGAACAACAACCAAATTGAGTTCCGCCACATCCGCCAATATTATTTTGTGATGATGACGCCCCTGCTGCTGCTGCTAGTGGCGTCATTCCGTTCGGACATGGGCTTGGAGAAATGCCGTCATCACAACAACCGTATTTCGATACTTTACAATCCATTACCGAATGACAATTTGTACCATTTGTGTCTGTTTTTTCCGTTTTACCATCATCGCAACATCCCCATTGAGTTCCTGCGCACCCACCAATATCTTTATGATGCGGATGCGGCGGGCAGTTTGAACCATGATAATCTTGTTTTGCCGTTTCTCCATCATAACAACATCCGTATCGTGTTCCCGCGCACCCACCAACAACATTATTATTATTTTTGCGTTCGTGCTCTCTCCACCATTCACGATCATGTTCATTGCGCGGTTTGCGTTCTGGTCTTAATTCTGACGTTTTAGGTATTCCAAACACAAACACAAGAATAGTTGTAATGTATGTCATTAAAATGAATGGTATAAACACAATGAACCACGAAATTATTCCCAATCCTGAACTGCATAAAAGATTCAATGCAATCGTAAAAATAATCATTACAATAAATTTTAAAAACGCAGTAGTGGTTTCGCCTCTAAACATATCAATAAGTATTTGAACAATTGAAAAGGCTAAATATAATGATGCCGGTGGACAAATGTATTCGAATATCATAGTTATATAGTTATATATAATTATATATATACAAATAATAAAAAATTAATATATATTAATTTTTTATTCATTTTTTAAATTTACAAAGTATTATTGTTTTTTATTTACGTTTTGTGAAAAACGGCTTCTTATTTTTAAATTTTCCAACAATGTCTCCAACTTCATCGTTTACGCATGAATAAATATCACCATTTTCCTGATTTGTGGTATAATATGTAACATTGTTTATTATAATTTCATATACTTCTTCCTCTTCCTCTGCTTCCTCTTCCTCTGCTTCCTCTTCCTGTGCTTCCTCTTCCTGTGCTTCCTCTTTCTCTTCTTCTTCCTCTTTCTCTTCCTCTTCTTCCACTTTCTCTTCCTCTGCTTCCTTTTCATCTGCTTCTTCTTCCTCTTCCTCTGCTTCCTCTTCCTCTGCTTCCTCTTCCTCTGCTTCCTCTTCCTCTGCTTCCTCTTCCTCTGCTTCCTCTTCATCTGCTTCCTCTTCATCTGCTTCCTCTTCATCTGCTTCCTCTTCATCTGCTTCTTCTTCCTCTGCTTCTTCTTCCTCTTCCTCTGCTTCCTCTTCCTCTTCCTCTGCTTCCTCTTCCTCCTCTGCTTCCTCTTCCTCCTCTGCTTCCTCTTCCTCTGCTTCCTCTTCCTCTTCCTCTGCTTCCTCTTCCTCTGATTCCTTTGTGCTAGCTTCCTCCTCTTCTTCCTCTGTGCTAGCTTCTTCTTCCTCTTCATCCTCTGTGCTAGCTTCTTCCTCCGCTTCCGATGAGTCTGATGATGAAGATGCATCCGCATCATCCTGACATGCTCGATGAACCTTATTACATTTGTTTGTTTTCAAATATTCAGACGAATTAAAATTACTATTTTCATCAGTATCAACATTAATAGTTTCATGAATATTTAATTTAATTGATTGCTGTTCTCGACTCATCAACTCATTAACCTGGTGTGTTAATTCTGCGTTTCTAGAAGCCAAATCTTTTACAAACGGTATTTGCAATACAGCATCATGTGTTGATTTATATAACTGATAGTTTTGTAATGCATCATCAAAAGAGTTTTTTAAATTTGTTTCAATCGATATTGTTACATCTTTTAAAACAGAAGAGATATCAAAACAAACACCATTTACATCTATTATTTTTCTTATATCAGAACTAGAACCACCATTTCTGCAAATACTTGTTTTTTCCATTTGATCGATTGATTTATTGATTGATTGAATTGCCGGGATATATATATTATAACTTTTCGTTTAATATGATTTAGAAAATATTTAATGTTATATTACAAGAGAATACCAAGAATACAAAAGTACAAAAAATAATGAGTGAAAAATCAAGAACCGATATGTTACAAGAAAAAATAGAATTTCGCCGCAAACAACAAGTGCAATTTATTGTATCTCAAACAAATTATTGCGAAAATGAAGCGCTAAAAAAATTAGAATTACATAATAATGATGTCATGAAAGTTGTTGGAGAATATTTGGGAATCTTGCCAAAAGAAGACCATAATTTGAAAAAAACAAAGAATCAAAAAGTTTATTCTGTAATAAGAGACATCATGGATAAAGGATCCAATAATTATCGCATGCAACAAGAAAGGGCAAAAAGAATAGAACAAATTAAAGAATTATCACAACAACAGCAAAAGGAACGCGATAAGGAACGCGATAAGGAACGCGATACTAAGGAAAAAGAAAAAGAAAAAGAACAAGAAAAAGACACCACAATTAATCATAATGAAAAATTTATACTTAAAGAAAAATTAGATTGATATAATATAATATAGTTTAATAACACATAAATAAATAACAATTGTTGTAATCATTTGTTATTTACTATTTATTTATACCAAAAACTTCATTCATAATATTCGTCTTTACATTTTTATTTACTTTCTTCTTCAATTGAATGTTATTGTTTTGAATTATTTTATTTCCAACTAAAAAATCGTTATTATCTTCATACAGTTCGGGCAAAATATGAGTAAGTGGCTTACTAACCACGTATATAAGTTGTTCGCTCTTGAACAGTTTGCGATATTCTATAATGCTCAGATTTCCATAATATTTATTCAACAAATAATAAGGATTGGGCGCCGGTTTAATGCTCTTTTCGTAATTGTATATCGGTCCATAAAGCGAATTTAACAAATGATAACGTTCAAATTTCGTCGATGTGTCTATATTTTCATTCATTAAAAATGCAACAGCACATTCGGGATGACAAAAGCAACCATAAGCATTACAAACTTCTTTAATCATTGATTTTGGAATATAAATTTGAGGCGTATCAAAATCACACGTACACCAAAAACATGCGGAACGATGCATCCCAATTGTTTGAAACGCATCGCCCTTGTGATAATTTAATTTTAATTGTGAAATTTTCCTCCAAATTTCCTTTATACTTGTGTTTTCTGCATCAGTGTCATCATTCTGATGTTTATCTTTCCAATCATAAAATAATTGCGCTTGCGCGCTCACGTCGTTCGCTTCACACGTGTGAACAGAATTAGAAAATGTCGACGGGTCATAATGTGGTTGTGTCGGTTGTGTCAGTTGTGTCGGTTGTGTCAGTTGTGTCGGTTCTTCGGAATTATCGGAATTGGTTGCTTTGGTTAATTTCACTGTTGTTGTTGTTAATAAATCAGAAATAGAAGAAGAAGGGCGCATTTTGTTCGCGTCAGAACATTTGGGCGATTCAGATGAATCTGTAGAATAGTTATCATTTAAAACTTCAGAACCACACGCATGTTGATCGTTATAGCACATTATTTCATTTTCGCCATCATGTTCGTCGACATTGTTAGCGGCGTCAACATCGGACGAGTTTAACCGATTTGATGATTTTAAATCTGATAATACACATTTTAAATGTAATATAATATTTGGAAGCTCTTGAATATTATTATTATGTATAACATGGTCCTGAATGATCTTACCACCCTTCGGTTTTCTTCCCCTTTTTTTATGAACAACCACATCCGGTTCAGAACTAATCAAAACATTTTCAGACCCATCAGATGATGCAGCAGTGACAGTATTCGTTGTGTCTACGTTCTCGATGGAAATAGTAATAGAAGGGTCGGGTTTAATAAGTCGTTTTCTACCTCTCTTTTTTTTTTCAACAATAACTACATCGTTAGTAGCGGTGATAGCAGCAACGGCATCGGTTATAACGGCAGTGGCAGCATCAGCAGTGGCAGCATCAGCAGTGGCAGCAGAAGTGGTGGTAGCAGCAGTGGCAGTAGCAGCAGCAGCAGCGGAATCAGGTGAAATGTTAATAATGTGCGTTTTAATTTTCATTATATAGTTTTATAATTCTTTATATATTATTACTATTTGGTTTATATTGTTTTAATATATTTTATTTTATAGCGAAAGTGGAATGATATCACCTACAAACTTGTTGTTCATAGTGAGTCCAGTCCCATCATCATATATATTTATATATTTATAACATTACAATTATATTTTTGGAATTTTGGTTTTACAATTCAATGTTGAATCTGGATTTGGAATACTGTATGGTTCTTGAATGCTCAAACACCACGTTTGCGGGTATCCATTTTTTACACAATTTTCATAATTTACATCCGAGCCTTGATACGATTCTAAAAATGTTTCCGTAAGTATCTGTTTATTCTTATATATGTAATACATAAGTGCTTCTAAAATAACAAATAAAATAAAGAAAATAATTACCAACTTGTTCATTAAATTATATATAAATAATGCTTATATTTTCTTTTATCTTTTTATTATTATAAAATTGATTTTAAATATATTATTTTATTTTTTACAACACGATATTTTAATTGTTTCAATCATGAAAAGAATTAAAATAAAACCAACGCTGAAACGAGCACAATATGAAGATGTCGTAAAAGCAGATAATATAAATACGATCCCCGAAATTATAAACATAGCAATTGCATCTCGCGATTTGGAAATACAAACGTTGAAAAATGATGTTGAGGTATTAAAAAAAGAACTATACAATTTTAAATTAAGCTTTGAATATTTTAAACAACAACAAAGAGCACAACCAGCAGCACAACCAGCAGCACAACCAGCAGCACAACCAGCAGCACAACCAGCAGCACAACCAGCAGCACAACCAGGGCAAACATTATGCATATATAATTTTGAAGAGTGGGTCTATGGTTTAGAAGTCACACCCACGTGCCTAGAAAAACTATTTAATTCAAAAGAAATGTATGATTGGGTTTGCGACTTTATTGCTGACAATTTAACTGTCCACGCGCAAGCACCAATTTGTACAATAAAAGGGTTGAAAAATGAATTATTCGTCTATGAAAATAACATATGGGAAAAGTTAACAAACGAAGATTTCTCTACTAAATTTATCGACAAATTATTCAAAAAAATACTGAGAAGTTTTACAAATTGGAAAAATGAAAATTATAAATTAATAATTACAAATGATAAATATGGAACAATTTACCACACAAACAATATGAGAATTTTAAGCTTTAACGAAAATGTTTCAAAGTTAAAGCTTAAATTATGTCTTAAATTATCTTCATTATGACCGCGCGTGACATGTGACCACACCCACTAAAACCCGGGACTGTCCGTAAATACTTCTGTTGCAGAATATGAAACCTCGGATTGAAATTGTAATAATAAATAATATCCAATCACGCAACTCGCGTAAACAACTACAGTATCGCGCATTAAATATTTTATAGGTCTTGGTTCTTCAACCGAAAATCGCATTTCTAAAAACTTTGCTAAAAAAAACACAGTCGATATAACACAACCAACTACAAAAATATTATCCATGTTGCTTTTATATTCTATAATTTCATATATTAATCACCTTTTTAACGAATTTCTTCATCTATTTTTTTGATCTTGGGTTTTCGGGATTGTTGTCCGTCATCACAAATCAGCCGAAAATACGTCTAAATCTCCAAGATTTATAGGGTCGCCTATGCGCAGGGTGTCGTCTTCATCATCTTCGTCGTCATCATAACTGCTCTCTTCTTCTTTGCGCTTTGCAAAGTTTCTAGTGCTAATCTCTTCCAACCTTTCCAACGTTTTTGGAGCAGTAACATATTCTTCCGTGTGTTCTGAATTTAATACTCTATCAACGTCATCAAATTTAATGGTTTGGCGCTTGTCTTCCATCAGCATTGACGACATTGACCGATCTTCATTATTATTATTCATATGTGCTTCTGCTTCGGCTTCCGCCTCTGCTTCGGCTTCCGCTTCCGCTTCCGCTTCCGCTTCTTCAATCACCGGATCTTGTGATATAATTTCTTCCGTATCTACAACTTCAGTGTCTTCCTCTATAAATTCGTCTTCCATGTACACCTTTAATAAATGCTCTATTGGTATACTGTCCCTTATTGTGTTGAGAATGCACTCTTTTATTATCAATTCTAATTCACGATTACGTTTCTGAATTTGCAATTGCTGTTTGCTTTTTTCAAATAAAAACACATTCGAATACACCTTCCTAGCCACATTAATATACACTTTATGAATAAAATCGGACAGTTTGGGAATGGTAATGTCAATCTTCTTCTGCTTACTTCCCGCGCGCATGCAAGTCAGTGTTTTAAGCTGAATAATGTGAACACATGTAATCAACTCTTCAATGTGACCGCACCCGCTTCGTTCAACAATGCGCGCCGCCTCTTGTTCAATAATTGCAGAATTCCATTTCGGAACACGAGTTAAAAAATTTTGAAATGTCATTAAATATTTCGGCGCCTCTTCGTTTTTCATACACAATGTCCAAGCCTCCTCGAATATCGATCGCAACCCGCACTGCACATGTGGTGTTAAAATATTTATAAGACGCGAACACCACTCATTACGCGATTCTTGCAAATTTCCAAGCACAAAATCATCCATTTAATTATTGCTTTATTACATGAATGATATATTTTCTAAAGTTAAATCACTACGAAATAATAAAAAATATAATATAAATAACATTAATAATTTTTCATTTCTAAATTCTCTCTTTACTTTCTGAAACGTCAGCAAATACTCATACTTTTTTAGTTCCTCAATCTTTGTATTGGTTTCTATATAATGAAGTAAATCAATGCTGCAATATGCTTTATTATATAATTTTACTATCAATAACATGCATTCCGATGTGATTTTTTTATTTTGACTACATTCGTTATCAGCAGAAGCAGAACTCGCAGCAGAACTCGCAGCAGAACTCGCAGCAGAACTCGCAGCAGAACTCGCAGCATCGTTCTTTTTTATAAAATTCGTTAAAACCATTTTCAAATATAATCGACGCTTCGTTTCAACATCCTTAAAAGCATACGTATTATTCAAATTATATGTGTGCAAATTTGTTACACAATTATTTATAATCGGCTCTGGAATATAAATTTCACAAAACCTGGACAATATCGGTTTTAATAACTTGTATTTATCTTCAACAATAATGAAAAATCGGGTAGAACGACTAAATAATTCAATGCAGCGCCGCAAAGCAGATTGCGCATCAATCGTAAGCTTGTCTGCATTTAACAAAATAACCGTCTTGAAAATCTCGCCATCCTTTAAATCAACATTCGTCTTTGAAAAGAATTTCAATTCTTCTCGAATAAAACGAATGCCTTTACCGTGAGCACAATTTACGTTCATTACATAATTATGTATCGCCGACTTGTTGCCTTTATATATGCTATGAATAAAATCGGTTACAAGAACATTTTTTCCACACCCAGATGCTCCATGAAATATAATATTTGGTATTTTTTTTTGGTTGATAAAATAATCCAGTTTCTTCTTTATATCACAATGAATCTTTAATTTTTTGTCACACGTGCTCATATATTTTATTTTTTATTTTATCGATTGATTGTTTATTTATTTTTTAATATTTAATATTTAATTCATTTATTCAATTACTCATTATTTATTTTTATTTTTAAACACATATGATAAATTACGCGCGTATTTAGTTGGAATTATATGTTCTCTGCAGACCGGTTTTCCTAACAAAAACGTAAGATTGTTGAAGCGACTGCCATATTCAAACTTTTTCTCTCCGTAATACAATACGAATCCAATGATGCCAATGCATATTAGCAGATAACCTAAAAAATTATCAATCTTAGTATATTTCTCTTTTAATTTCTTATCGCTAGTATTTGTCATTTCATTAATAACAATAAATTTTACGCACAAAACAATGAAAAATATCAAGAAGAAATTTTTATCCATTCGCGTTAAAATGATAAAGAGACAATACAAGGCGAGTGCTTTAGAAAATACAACACTGGTTATTTTCGAAGATTTTTCTGAAGTTAGCACAATTGCAAAAAATAAAATAAAAAATGCAAGAAAATGCTTATAGTAAATATTTTCTGTGAAAAGTCTTTGCACTTGACACGGAAACAGCGGCGCAACAAAGTTTCCACCTAAAGTCACAAAAAAAATAAAAAGAGGATTTATTATATTAAAATCTAAATTGAACGCATCCATTTTTATAATATTAATAATACTTAATATATTATATAATATATATATATATATATATTATATTAAGTATTATTAAATGTCCTTCACTCCTATGACTGATCCCGGAAGAACTAAAGGCACTCCTATGACTGATCCCGGAAGAACTAAAGGCACAATTAACATTGATACATTGTTTGATGATGTTTCGTTCACCGCAGAATTGTTGTGTCATTACATAAAAACACTTTTAGAACGTAAATATAATTGCGATGGTCAAAATAAATATCAAGTAGTTCAGATGTTAAAAAATTTGCGCCATATAGTAGATCTTAATAAATTCCGTGAAGATATTATAACAATAGAAACAATACGCGCTTCCACTGCAGCAGAAGCAAGACAAGCAAGAGAAGCAGAAGCCGCAACACCAGAAGCAATAGCTGCTGCGCGCGCAGCAGAAGCAAGAGCGCGCGCAGCAGAAGCAGAAGCGCGCGCAGCAGAAGCAAGAGCGCGCGCAGCAGATGAAGCACGCGAAAAAGCACGCGCCTCCGATGCATCAGACAGAGTGCAAGAGCGTTTGGCAGCTCGTGGATTATTAGGAGGCAAACGAAAAAAAGCTTCGCGTTTTCGCTCTTCTAAACAGCGTTCCTCGCGCCGTAAAAATAAATCACGTAGAAATAAAAATAAATCGCGTAGAATTAAATCACGTAGAAATAAATAATTCAAAAACTAAAAATGTGTTACTGCGTCGGTATAAACTCCCAGTTAAGTTCAAAGCATATTTTTTTCCATATTTCATCTTGCTCGATTTGTTTCTCACGGTCTTTAAGCAGGGGAAAATAAGGAAGGAATTGCGTTTGTCCAATTAACTCGCACAGTTTATAAATGGTGTAATAGTAGTTTAAAAAATTGACGCGGTCATCCGGGCAAAACTTGGCATAAGGTCCCTGGATTTCCATAAAGAGATTGCACAACAGCTCTTCCAAATTGGGCGTCATTGTCGGCGGTTTAATACCGAGTTTATCTTTTATGAAAGGAATGTGCTCATAAAATTTATTATAACCAAGCTTTTTCAGAATATCTTTTGCTTTTGAATTTGTAAACTTGGAGAGACTTATTCGCTCCTTTTTAATTTGCAATTTAATATTCTCAATAACATCCGGTGGAATTTGTGTGGTTTCTTTCGCTTGAAATTGCGCCAGGATTTCCTTGAAATGATTAATGCGCTTGTACGCATAAAAACACGCCTCTTTGGGCGGCTCCTTATAAGACGGCTTTTCATTTTCAATCAAGTAAATAACGTACTTGGAGCAGTTGTTACACACGAGTATGCCTTCGTGCTCCACCGGAATCAATTCGCCAATATTACAATGCTGACATGTGCCGGTTTGAAATACGAAATCATTCACATTAATAAATGACTGGTCAATATTTGATAAAAAGTTTTTTACATTATTATCGTTCATTGACGTAAGCTCATTCACACGATCGCTGGAATTGTCCATTTTAAAAAACGAATTTAAAATCTTCGTCTTGTTATTTCCATTCGATATTTCCTTCTTGTTTTCAAAATAATCGAAAATGTATCTAGAATTACTTAAATAATACTGTTTAATATTACTCTTGTGCGTTTGAAGGGTGCTTTTAATTTCAGACAGACGGTCCTTCATTTCAAGCTGCTTTTCAATTGGAATGCTGCTGCTGCCAATATTATTGCCAGCATTGCCTTGATCAAGCATCTGTTTCAAGCTTTTCTTTTCATTTAAAAGACTTGGAATAATAACAGTTTTAACATTAGAGAAATGCAACTGCATTTCTCTGTGACGATTATCTAATGTAACAATGCTTTTATCATCTATAATAATTTTCTTGTTAGTTTTATATTTAAAAGATGGCATTACACAACCGCAACGTGTATTATATTATACTATATATATATAAGATTATTAAAAAAACTTTAATAAGAAATTTGTATATATATTCTATATTCTATATTTTACATATTTTATTTTACATATTTTATTTTACATCTAAAAATTAAATTTTATTTAGAACTGATTCATGTAAAATAAAATATGTAAAATATAGAGTAAGATTTTCTCATTTAATCATAATATACAAAGAGGTATTATAAATAATAAATAATTACAATAATGACACTTTTTGATTTAGATGAAGATGAAAATGAAAATAATGCAATTGAAAAAACGGTAAAAAAACGTAACAACAATAAATATGGTAAAATGAATATAATTATAAAACATTTAGAAAATAACTGGACAATTAAAAAAAACATAAATAAAAAAAATCAAAATGAATATATTTTACACAAAAACTCAGATTGTTTGAAAAAGAAAATTATACGATTAAATCTTTTTAACCTCAAAGAGAAATATCAATATACATTTAATGACGGGGATAGTGATGATTATGATTCAAGTACAAGTACTTTAATTAAAATAAATAACACAGATAATGGGAATACACCACCAGAAACAAATTCAGATGAAAATTTATCCGATTTATCCGATTTATCTGAATATTATTTAATAAAATTCTTATATAATGCTTTAGACAATGGATGGAAATTAAAAAAAAAGGACAATAAATTTTTTTGCTCAAAAAAACACAATGGAGATGCACGAGTATACGAAGCCGGATATTTAAAAGATTTCATATTAGATAACTTTATATTTAAAGGAAAATAACAAAATAAAAAATCAACACACCACAATATAACACAACCAACACCACAAAATATTCATACACTCATTATTGTCATTTTTATTTGTTTGAAATGAAAATGACAATAATGAAAATGAAAACAGTGAAAATGAAAATTAAATCTTAAAAATGTTTAGACGAATTAAATTAACTTAATTAATTAAAATAATATAATTAAAAACATAATTTTTTTTTCTTTAGCAATATTATAACATATAAAATGGCAGGAGGATTAATGCAACTTGTAGCCTACGGCGCCCAGGATGTGTATCTGACGGGAAACCCTCAGATTACTTTCTGGAAAGTATCTTACAAACGTCACACTAACTTTGCAATGGAGTCTATTGAGCAGACTTTTAACGGTCAGGCTGATTTCGGTCGTCGCGTGACTTGCACTATCAGCCGAAACGGCGATCTTGCATACCGCACCTACCTTCAGGTCACTCTCCCTGAAATTAACCAGAGCATGAAGAACGCTGTCAGTGGACACACCGGCGTGTATGCCCGTTGGCTCGATTTTCCCGGCGAGCAGCTTATTTCTCAGGTTGAAGTTGAAATCGGTGGTCAGCGCATCGACCGCCAGTACGGTGACTGGATGCACATCTGGAATAACCTCACCCTGCCCGTTGACCAGACTCCCGGTTACTACGGCATGGTCGGAAACACCACCGAACTTACCTTCATTACCGATCCCTCATTCAATGACGTCGATGGTCCCTGCCAGAGCACCGCTCCTCGCCAGGTTTGCGCTCCCCGCAATGCCCTCCCCGAAACCACCCTCTATGTGCCCTTTCAGTTCTGGTACTGCCGCAACCCCGGTCTTGCCCTGCCCCTCATCGCCCTCCAGTATCACGAAGTTAAGATCAACCTCGATATCCGCCCCATTGACGAGTGTCTGTGGGCTGTTGGCTCTTTGAACACCACCGAGTGCCCCACCGCAGGCGGTCGCGTTACTGCCGCTTACAACCAGTCTCTCGTTGCCGCATCCCTGTATGTCGACTACGTCTTCTTGGACACCGACGAGCGCAGGCGCATGGCTCAGAACCCCCACGAGTACCTCATCGAACAGCTCCAGTTCACCGGTGATGAATCCGTCGGCTCTTCTTCCAACAAGATCAAACTCAACTTCAATCACCCCGTCAAAGAACTCATTTGGGTCGTTCAGCCAGATCAGAACGTCGACTACTGTTCATCCCTCGACTGCAATCAGCTTCTCTACCGTCTGCTCGGCGCACAGCCCTTCAACTACACTGACGCCGTCGACGCGCTTCCCAATGCAATTCACGCATTCGGAGGTCCCGAAGCCGTCGATCAGTACATCGATGCTTCCGGTCTCTTTTACGATGCCGGTGCCGTTGCCCTAGATGATCTCCCATCAAGCGATCAGTGGTGGAGCAGTGGTGCTCATGGTGGCATCTACAATGAGTCAAATATGGGACAGGGCGTTGCCCCTTACAATTCCGGACCGTACGCCAACTCCGGCGTGTCTGATGCCGGAACCTTTGTTATGTCTGAGACCTCTCTTCCCTTGCATTGCTGGGGTCAGAACCCCGTCGTCACTGCCAAACTCCAGCTCAACGGTCAGGACCGCTTCTCTGAGCGTGAAGGAACTTACTTTGACCTCGTTCAGCCCTACCAGCACCACACCCGCACCCCCGACACCGGTATCAACGTGTATTCATTTGCGTTGAGACCCGAAGAGCACCAGCCAAGCGGGAGTTGCAACTTCTCCCGCATTGATAACGCGACCCTTCAGCTCGTGTTGTCCAACGCCACCGTTGAGGGCACCAAGACCGCCAAAGTTCGTGTCTATGCCACCAACTACAACGTTCTCCGTGTGATGAGCGGTATGGGTGGTCTTGCTTACAGCAATTAAACCGGTTTTCCGTAACAAAAAAATACAGTTACAATTTTATTTTAATTATTTAATATAATTAAAATAAAAAAAATTGAAAAATCAACATAAAGACAAAAGGTTGTAAGACATATATAAACACCCATTCAATCAACATGGATATAGTAAAAGCATTCAACTCAAACGATTTGCACACTGAAATTGTTATAAAAGGAACAGTAAATGACCCACTCTTTCGAGCAAGTGATATTGGAGTTGTATTAGACATTGCATCAATTCGTTCTGTTATAAGAGATTATGATGAATCTGAAAAGGTACTGCATACCTATGCACACACTTTGTGGAATCTAAGATATATCAATATACCAAATATTTTGAAAATGTTTACAAAGATTTTCAAAATATCAAAATATTAAAATAAAAAAATTATTTTCTAGATTTCCTATTTGATTTTCTATTAAATTTTCTACCATTTTTGTTTGATTTCCTAGTAGATTTTCTATTAATTTTTCTACCGGTTTTATTTGATTTCCTATTTGATTTGGTTTTTTTCCTTCCGCCCTCATGTTCATCAGCGACAGGAGCAGCATCAGCAGCAGCAGCAAGAAGTCGTTGGGCTTCCATCTGAGCAAGCAATTCTTTTAATGGCACTCTTGCTGCTGCTGCTGCTCCTGTTCCTGCCTCTACGTTAGGGGGGTTTCTATTTTTTGTAATCATAATCATTCTACGCCGCCGGACATCAGCAGCAGGAGCAGCAGCAGCAGCAGCATTGATACGAACACGACTAGCAGCAGCAGCACGAGCCGAAGCAGCAGCAGCAGCATGAGCCGCAGCAGCAGCATGAGAATATACAGCATCATCATCAGAACCAGAACTGGCATCAACATTCAAACCAGAACTGGCCAATTCCATTCTATGCCGGGCTTGTTCGTGGGTCTCATGGGGATTAAAGTTAAAACGACGACTGGCATAACGAGCATCAGAATCAGCAGCAGCAGCAATGGCAGCAAGTTCTTGATCTCTTATGTCTTCCTCTTGCATTTCAAATCGCTTTCTCGCTTCGTCTCGCTGTTTGTCTCGCTCTTGGTGTGTTAAGGGATTCAATCCTAATGTACGCCGGAATTCTCGGTGTTCATCTTTTTTACTTCTACGTCTTTCCCGATCCTCATCAGTAAGTCCAAATCCCAAATCTTCACTTTTTTCAGAATCAGAAGAAGCCATTATATATATATAACATATAATAAATTAGTTTAATGTCGTTTCCTACCGGATTTCCTACCGGATTTCCTACTATTTTTTGATTTATTCCCCCCTAAAGCTTTTGCTCCAGTGTCTTTTAGGCGGCTTGAAACATGTGCTATATAAATATGTCCTCACTCCTCCTAAAAATTACCAAATTATTCTAAAGATTTGTTTGTAGAATGCAAACATACTTCATAATCTTCAAAAATGGATTTCGTCATTCCATCAATTTCGGGACCAGTAGACCAGTCATTTTCTAGCTCGAAACGCGACGTTGACAATGACAACTGTTCTCGAATGCTCTCATCATCCACATTCTCCATGAACCATTCTTTTAATTCATTATACGCTTTCCAGTATTTAACATAACCACCCATAACCAACAATTTCAACGCATTTTTTATATATGTTTCATCAATTGTTTCATCGGCAACATGAACCGTCATCGGATGTAATAGTTCCTCATAATTTAACTCCTCGTCAAATTCTCCTAAAAATCGGGCAATCAATCTGGTGTCAGTATAACCCTGGCAGTGTCCGCCAAATGCAAAGTAATATTCAAATTCTGAACGATGAACCTGTTTAATCGGGCGCTCCAACAATACAAGAAACGGCTTCCCAAAAATTGATACATTTATTTTTGCAACACGGATCCGCGTATCTGCATGACAATTATACTCTTCTTCCCATTTGACTGCAGTTTCAGTATTAATATTTTCGCAAAACTGTTTTGAAAACGCGTCACTCACAGTGTGAATCATGTATCCGCGACTAACATAATATTTTTTATGCAATTCTTTGAATTTATTTACAACATCGCTCCTTGTTATTTTGATCTTATTTTCTTCTGTAATTGGTTTGGTTACTGCTCTTGCTTCACTGTTCATTTTTATAACCTTTCTATTGTCTTTGTGTATACTGTATAATAGTAAATTCAACTCTTTATATTATTTACTATTATTACTTAACAACTCAATTCGAATCCGTATCATATCCGCTTATCGCTTCATCATCTTGTCTTCTTCTACTTTCTGGAGTAATAATGTCCATTCCCTCCCTATTCCAAAAGTCATCTCTGGCTTTGTATGCCCTTTCAACAGGTTGGTAGTGTTGAGGGAGCAGGTCCTTTGCGTAAACAGTTTCTCCAACAGATTTTCCTTGTGATAATTTTTCAAAAATTGGTACCTCCGCCGGAATTTCCACGATTCCGTCTTGTCGTTGTTTTACGTCGTTTGTATAAACGTTTTTTACCTGTTTTGTTTTTTTTTCTTTTTGATTTCTGTTTTCTATTTGAATGTTTTTTATAATAATGGCGTTTTGAACCGCCTTGTTTACGGCGGTCATTAAATAAATTCATACAATGTTCAAAAAACTCAGGTGTTATTTCATCTTTCAATGCCGGATAGAGTCTCATTACGTGTTCATACGCAGAACGTATATTTCTATTAGAAGGGTTTTTTTCCTCGTAATCTTTTATTCCTTCGAATATTAAACTTTCATATGAGACACCCGCCGGCGCCCTATGCATTGGTATTCCGGGCGGTTGCTGAAATTGAGATTGACTTTTTCGTGTTTCTTCTTCTTGAATTTCGTTTACATATAGATTAAATTTATCTTCTGTCACTGGGGTATCACCGTTTTTTTTGTTTAGTTCTGTATAATATTTGTATAGTGCTTCTCGACTTCTTATTTCTCTTGGTGTAAGATCTTCATAGCCTTTTATTGATTTTTTTATTGCATTCAACTCGTTAGCTTTTACAAATGCTTGAGGTGGTTTTAATTTGCGCGTTTTTTTTGATGGAACGAGTTTGTCTAGTTCTTGGGGTATCTCCATACCCAATCCCTTCATTAATTCTTTAATTGCTTTGTTTTTTTGAGCCATTTGTTGTGTGGTAGATTTAAAACGAGATGGTTCTTTACTTTTCATGAATTCATTGTAATACTCAACCCACAAGTCAAAGTATTCGTTATTCATTTTTTCTACATCTAAAGCATACCTGTTAACATATCTTCTAAAACCATCATTAGCCATATACTCTTGGCGTTTTTTTATACGTTCTTCTTCCAACTGTTTCCTGACATTCTCAGCACTCTCACTCGCGGAAGCAGAAAATTTTGAAAAAAAATGCGAAGCACGCTGTTGTTGTGAAAATATATCCGGAGGATATTGTTGTGAAACTCTACGCGGGGGGTGTTGTTGCAATTCTGGATATCTTCTTAGTTCATCATCATTCGTAAGTAATGTATAAGCTAAATTAATCTTTCTAAATTTTTCAGTATGTTCTTCTTTTTGTTGTGGGGGAAGTAATTCTGTTTTATCTGGGTGGTATCTTAATACCAAACGTCTATACGCTTTTGTTACTTCTTCTCTTGTTGCAGTTGGTGGTAGTTCTAAAATTGCATATAATTCACCAATGTTAGAGAATGGGAGATTTTCTGGTCCTGGCTTTGGTGCTTGCATAATAAATATATTGTATTATATATTATATATTATATTTATAAAAAAAAATAATATAATACAATACAATATACACAGATTCATGCATATACATAAATAAAATTTTAATTACGCAGAAGAGAACAGCTTGTTCATGTTATCCGCTTCAAGTTTATTGGTAGAAGGTAAAAACAACTTTTTAATTAATTCGTCATCTCGAAATCGAATGGTATAATCTTGCTGAATGCTGTTTCTACCAACGCGCCCCATTGCCTGAATCGTCTTTTCCTGCGTCATGTCTAACAAATCGCGGCTAATGTATCCGTGACAAAACTGGTAATTTGTGCCGTAAATATAGTCAGAAGATGCGATAATTAAAAACAGCTTCTGGTCTTGTGCGAGCTCTTTTATAATTTCATTATATTTTGCATTTTTGTGGTCTGTGATTGCGCCAATCCCCATTAAAAGCAAAATTTTCCAATGAGGTTCAATTGGAAGCAACATGATTTTTTCCACATACGCATCTTCAATATCGCACGACCAAGGTTTATTATTTTTATTTGAATTTTCTGCTATTGTTGCAGCATCATTGCTGTTACCGCTGTTATCGCCATCGTTCCGCCATCTTTTTAAATGAGCGGGGCGATTCGGAACAAATAAATCATTGAGCGCCGCCCGTTTCACCTGTTCGTTCAGCGCTTGCAAACGATTATTCAATTCTCTTATTTCACCCGCATCCATTTTTTTATCGAAAAACTTGTTTGATTTCTTTTCTGTTTTTTTTAAACCGCCGCCACCGCCGCCACTGTCTCCACCGGCTCCTCCTGTTCCCGTTCCACTTTTTTTTTCCGCCTCGTTCAGTAAATCTTCAATGCGTTTTTCAACGCATTCAATTTGTTCGCATAATTTATTATTGTGATTAATTGAACCCATAATGTCATCAATAAGCTGCGCCGGTATTTGCGCAGTCTGAAGACAAAAACTCGCAATTTTTTCAACATCATTCGTCAAAAAAATGGTAGGTCCGTCAGTAAGCGTGTGCGCATCCGATGTGGTTACGTATCCCGTGGATTCGTATAATTTAACGGCACCTTCTCCCGAATTAAAATGCTCGTAAATTTGTTTCCAAACGGCAGGGTCTTGCTTAATATTTTTAAGAAGAATTAAATAATATATTTTAATGCTAATTAATGTAATATCATTGAAAGACGAAAAATATCTCTCAATGCTATATCGCGAATTCGAATAAAAATCATTTTTATTCACATATGAAATAAACTCGCTAATTTTATTAATTCCAAAATATCGCAATAATGTTTTATTTTTTTCGCAATGCGCAACGCTGCTCAATACAACAGCATAATCCGAAAAAAGTGTGTGCGGAAGTTGAACGCACCCACCCTTATTTACAATCGGAATTGACTTGCAACAATCGTGACTAACAATGTTGAAAATATCGCTGCTCGCAAATCGGGTTTTGAAATCTGCAATTGTCGTTTGCAGATCCCGTTCGTGCGGAAGCGTCGCAGATGACAGGATTACATTAGGGATAATATTTTGTTTCCAATTTTTATGAATAAGCTCGTGATACTCGTGCGTTTGATTATCCATTGTAATTGTCGGTTCATCCCAAAATAATATAATGTCCTCAGCCTTATTAAACGCCTTCATATAAAACATTGCGTGCAAATAGGACTGAATATCGCTAATGATTATTTCAACATTGTCTCCAACACTGTTGTCTACTTTTCGTATTCCGCCGCTCTTCCGATCCCTCGTCGCTTCTTTTACGGCAAAATAGTGAAGTCGTATATCGTCGACGCTTCTGCACCCAAACGCGAATGCAACGCGTTTTTGAATAGATATTGCTGATTTGGCTAGCGCGAGTCCAACATGGCGCGCTGCGCACACAAATATTATTTTGTGATTTTCAGATAGACCAATTGGCGTAAGCGTTTTTCCAGTTCCGGTTGGCGCAATGTATAAAATCAATTTTGGATTTGGCAATTTGCAAAATGTGAATATCTGTTTTTGATGTTCGTACAATCCAACGTCTTGATATCTTGTGCAGAGGTGGTTTTTTTCAATATAATATTCGGAATATTTTATAAAGTGAAATATATCTACATCGGGTTCATACAATTCAAGTAAATATTTTACAAATTCTATCACGTGAATATTTACGTGTTCAATGTGATTTTTTAAATTTACCATCAGCGCGTAATAATAGGACATCCAGCTACAGATAGCAACATCGTCGCCATCGTCATCGCTGCTATCGTCGCTGCTATTATCACCTCCATCGTCGCTGCTCTTATTCGCACATTTGGATTCATTCCATTTTGCTTTTTTATCCACTAAAAGTGTGCATATTTTTAAAACTGTAAATTCATACACGGTTTTTGAATTAATCCCGTCTTCATTATTTTTAATTCTAATTTCATCCACTTTTTTTATATCTTTTCCTTTATTCTTATTATTACCACCTTTTCCATTTTCATTATTTGCTGATGCCGCACACTTACACTTACACTTGAATGTGGGAGTTAATTTATGCTTCTGAACCAGTTTATTAACGATTTCTTCGAAATATTTATTATACAAGTACGCGTGCATTTCTGGAGACGATGATGTTTTTAAAATTCCAATCATAGAAACATGTTTATTATAATAAGATTGCACATTATGATAACCTTCTTTTATTAAATTTATAATTAACAACTCGTCCGGAATAACCGGAATTTCCATATTATTCCATTCTGATTTTGTTAATTTCCCTTGTGAAAATGTCTGATTTTTAGTCTGAGGAGGCTGCATGTGAAAATTATGCGATGGACGGATTGATTGCGATACTACTAATATAAATATATCAAAGTATATTTATATTAGTACGATATATAATATAAAACTGTGCGGCATATACCGCATGGAGACAAATACACACTTGGCGTTGGCGATAATTTAATTAATCATAATAAAATACAAAAATGATACCTCCGACAGGTTTCGATCCTGTGACTTCCGGCTCATAAGGCGATAACCATCTCTCATTCGGACTTGCTGCAAGTCTAGGTTACAAGTGACGGCGTTTTACGGCGCGCTTCCTCTGCGCTACGGAGGTTTAAGTTGCTCTGAGTGCCTTGATGCACTGGTGCGATGTGATGATAATACCGGCGATACGTTTCGATCGTATGACCTCAGGGTTATGAGCCCTGCGCGCTTCCTCTGCGCCACGCCGGTTGAAAG
>Ga0114966_10000584_pt1 | contig 34810 bp, 43 predicted proteins | sample M_130207_XF_Meta_FD_87029 | JGI IMG/M metagenome (GOLD analysis project Ga0114966, IMG submission 87029) | Freshwater microbial communities from Lake Montjoie, Canada to study carbon cycling - M_130207_XF_MetaG | ecosystem: Environmental > Aquatic > Freshwater > Lake | place: Lake Montjoie... | reverse complement strand
CATTTTCAGACCATGGCACATCTGCAGCACCACGGGTCATTTTTATTTTTTGAAAAAATTCTAGCGACTGAATTGGGTAGTGGTTTAAACGTATTTGTTCATTGTCAGTAACTGTATAAGTATCATCTACATTTTCTAAACGATGTATCCAAATAGGGTCTGTATTTGGAATAGAAACTGTTTTAAAAATATATTTAGTGTTCACATGGAATGTTTCATCTCGGTATAAAATTCCAGTTCTAATATCTTTTGGTTGTTCAATTAGTCCATCGCTTCCAAATAACAACCAGTTTGAAAGAACCATATTGTAATTTTCATGTGTTTTTAAAACTTTGCTTAATCGTTTTTGAGTACCAAAGAAAAATTCATCCAAGTCACACACTGCAAGCCATACTGTTTTTTCTTTGAGTCTAAACAAATTGAATACATCTTTGTAGTATTGTTGTTGTCTATGTTTTACGTCACCATAAACATATGTAACAAAACCCTTGTCAATATACTCTTGTAAAATCTCCATAGGATTATCTGTGCTACCGTTGTCAATTAAGTAAAAATGTTCAACACCTTGCCATATGTAATGGTCTAACCACACTTTCAAATTCATTGTTTCATTTTTGAAAATAGCTAAAACAGATAAGTAGTACATGTATCTATGTATAATAAACAGTTATTTTTTATATTCTTTTAACTAAATAGTATAAAAATATGTCACTTATATATAAAAAATGAAAAATATGAATACAATACAATTTTATTATAAAATAACTGAAGTACCAGCTTATAGTGAGATTATTTTAGATAATACAGAGTTAAAACAAAAAATTGTAAACAAGTTAGAAATAACTACTAAAAACAGTGAAAAATATAAAATAGTTCGTTATGATAAAAATTTTTTATGTGATGACTTGATACTTATTTATGGTGTTTTAAAATCAGTTGTTTTAACAAGTGACAATAAAGTAGTTGGTTTTTCTCCACCGAAGTCAATTTCGTTTGATTTTTTTTGTAAAATGTATCCAGAAAATAATGAATATTATATGAATGACATTGTTGCTGAAGAGTATGTAGAGGGTATTATGATAAATGTATTTTGGGATAAAAACATTGGGTTGTCTGGTTCTTGGGAAATTTCAACACGTAATAATGTTGGGTGTGATGGTATTGTAAGACAAAACAAGACAATACGAGATCTTTTTTTGGAAGCGTGTATAAAATTGAATATGGAACTAGATTTTTTGGAAAAGAGCTATTGTTATCATTTTGTTTTACAACATCCCAACTTTGGGTTAGTTACAAATAAAAGTCAAGAAATTTCATTATATTTAATAAAGGTATATGAAATAGTAAATACAGAAGATGGAACTGTAAATATATTTGTTGTTGACTTGGATGAAATATTCAAAAACAACGCAAATTTAACACATATAAAATATCCAGAAATATACTATCACTGGAACACATATGAAGAGTTGAAAGAAAAATACGCAAGTATAAATACCCCATATTCAAAGATGGGTTTTGTTGTTTACAACAAAAGGTCGTTAGTGAGAAGTAAAATGAAAAATCCGAACTATGAAAAAGTAAATAAATTACAGTCACACGATTTCAAAAATGAATATTTATATTTGCATTTAAAGAAGGAAGGAAAGGTAGGAGAATATTTAAAATATTACTCGGAACAAAAAGAAAAATTTTGGTTGTTTAAAAAATATTTGCATCTTTTTACAGAAAATTTATTTCGTCTCTACATTAGTTGTTTTATTAAAAAAAATAAGGAGCTTTCCAATATTCAGCATTTTTTACAAGGACATTTAAAACATTTACAAAATATATACACCACACAGTTGAAACCAAGTAAAAAATATATGAAATATTCAACAGTAATAGAATACGTGAATGCATTAAGTCCGTCGGTATTAATGTATTCATTGTATTTGATGAACAGTCTAGAGGATGAAATTAAAATTTCTTCATAATATTTTTGTATATTGTGATAGCATCATTAACACAAGATTTTAAATTTTGTTTTACAGTTGCTTTTTCAGTACTTTCTTTGAATGCAACACGAATAATACTATCAGTGTCATGTGGATGCATTTTTTTGAACCCGCAATAAGATAGTGTTTTTAAATTTTCAAAGAACTTTGCATACAACATAAATTCAATTACTTTTCCAATAGTATAGTCTTCATTTTCAAGGATGATATCAAAACAGTTCTTCATAGTGTTGTCTGATGGATTTATTTCAATATCATCTGTGTCAATAATAGTGTCTAGTTTTTCTAACTTTGAAACTAAAATAGTACAAGCTTTCTTAACCAAGCTACGGTTATCAAACACGCCAATGGTTTGTATTACAAAGTCAAAACTATCTTTTTTTACAATACGTTTTCCTTCTAATAATTTCCAATTTTCAGATTCAAAAGCGATTTCATCTTTACCCAGACCCTTGTCTTTCCATTGTTGTTTTTTCTTGTCTAGTTCAGATTCCATTTGATCATTATCAACTGTGTATTGGTAAGAACACGTAGAAATTACATTGAATGACCCATCAGTTTTGGCACTATCAATTGAAAACTCACAAGTCAAATGTATTTTTTCACCGAGTATTTCGTCGGATATTTTTGGTCTAAGTCTTACAAAGTCAATATAATATCCAGTGAGTTCATTCGGAGGAAATATGTTATGTACGTCTTTCTCAGATAAATATTGGTCAGTTGTTTTATTTTTAATTTTAAAATCTTCAGTTGTCACATACATAATAGTGTCACTTTTGTTTTCTACATTGACTTCCATAATATAATTTTCCAAAGGCATTTCTAGGTCATCGATATGTATAGGAATACACGACAGACGTTGTTTAATAATTTCGTTGTTGAAACGAGTGGTATTTACTAAAATATTTGATTTATTTTCTTCGTAAGGAGAAGTTCTGAAAACAACTGTTTTGATATCGGACAAAATGGTTCTACGAATAGCATTAGCTAAACTGACATTTACACCATTTAGTGTAAAAGTAAGAACACCGTTGTCTTCAACTAATTTTTCAATATGTGGATTCATTTTGCTTGTTATTATATTATGACAATATATTTAATACATTTATAAAAGAATTTAATCAATTTTTTTATAAATTTCAAATCATTATAAATATTTTGTGGAAAATGAGTTAAAATAATAATTTGAAAACCTTAATATAAACAAAATATGAGTTCTATACTTTATTATTCAAATTTTTGCGAACATTCTAAAAAACTATTACAGTCATTATCAAAAACACAAGTGAGTAAAGAGATCCACTTTATATGTATTGATAAGAGAGAAAGAGACCAAAGTGGAAAAATTTTTATAGTTCTTGAAAATGGTCAAAAAATAGTGATGCCAGAAAATGTAACCAAAGTTCCGGCGTTGTTGTTGTTGAGTCAAGGTTATCAAGTACTGTATGGTGATAATATTTATAACTATATGAAACCCAAGCAAGAAGTTGTTACAAGACAAGCCACGAATAATAATATGGAACCAATGGCGTTTTCTTTAGGAGGAGGTGGTTTTGGAATTGTCTCTGATAATTATAGTTTTTTGGATATGGATTCAGAAGAACTGAATACAAAAGGCAATGGTGGTATGAGACAAATGCATAACTATGTGCCGTTGAATCATTCAGATACAATTACAACACCCAAGGATGATTATGACTATAAACAAGATAAAATATCTGGCGACTTGACGATTGAAAAACTGCAACAACAGAGGGAACAAGAATTGACTAATTATGGAGGACAACGAAAATAATTCAATTATTACAAATAAAAATAATTTAAGTAATTTACTTAAATAGATAATATATTAGTTTATAATATGGCAACTCAAAGCGCAACAATATTAAATGGATTTAACGAGCATTTCATGCAGTTTGTAAGTGATATCATAAATGTATTTCCAGATAACACAGACCTAGTATCAGCTAAAAACTCATTTGTTTTAATACGAAAAGCGAATCCAAAGTTAATCATTAAAATATGGAAAAGTTACGTAGTTGATAAATATGGGTCAGAGATAGATTTGGGTAATATTAGTTTTTTTATAGATAAAGATTATGCGAATGACTTAACCAATGCGGAAAATTCGGATAAAATAATAGAAGCGATTAATCGTTTGAGAAATCCAGTGAAAATGATGTCAGAAGAAAGTCAGAAAAAGTGTATGAAGTATATTCAAAACTTACAAAAGTTGTCTATTGCGTATCATTCGTTATAAAAAACAATAAAAAATACTTAAAACTAAATAGTTTTATTATAATAGATATATTGCCATGAAATACATAATGACTGTTGTAAATAGATTCTTTGGTAAAGAGTTACCCAAACCTATGGGAAGATGGAATATAGAACAATGTAGTAAAAAAATCAATAATAAAATAGATTTATCAAATGAAGACCATTGTGGTCCATGTGGTCAGTATGCAATATCAAAAATAAAATCAAAAAATTTCTACGTATTGGAAAAGAATAAATGATCGTTTTTTAGGATTGTAATAAACAATTTATATTTAATTGTAATTTAAATATAAATACTTTTATTATAAAAAGATATAATATGTCTGAAAAAACATTGATTGCTGAAATACCAGAAGAGTTCAAAAAGGTGATTGGTGACTTTATAAGTGATATTTCAAATACTTTTCCAGAGTATTTACCAATTATCAACAGATGGTGGAAGACAAAAGAAGATATTTTGACTGAAGAAGAAATTATTGCTGATAGAACACAAAAGATAAATGCGATATTTACTCATTGTATTCACGTATTTCCCGAACGATTTTTTGATATACTGTACCAAAATGTAGAAATTTTTAAGGAAGACTCGGTTGTAAATACAGAATTTTTACCCGGTATTAGTTTTAAATATTTGTGGAACTGTGATATTAGTGATAAGACTAAAGAAACAATTTGGAAATATTTACAGTTGATTTTGTTATCCATCATAGGTTGCGTAAAAGACCAGTCTGCATTTGGAGATACGGCTAAATTATTTGAATCAATTAATGAAGACGAGTTTAAGGACAAGTTACAAGAAACTTTGGAAAAAATGCAAAACCTATTTGAAAAAGATGAAACTGCAGAAGGAGAAAAAACAGATACAACTAGTGAAAAAAGTACTGAAGGAATGAATATGCCATCTGCGGATGAAATTCATAGTCACATTAACGGTATGTTGGGTGGTAAGTTGGGTGACTTGGCTCGCGAAATTGCAGAGGAAACTGCTGGAAATTTGAATATTGATATGGATAATGTAACAGATGTAAAGGGTGTATTTCAAAATTTATTTAAAAATCCGGGAAAGTTAATGAGTTTGGTTAAAAATGTGGGTGATAAATTGGATACAAAAATTAAATCGGGAGAGATAAATCAAAGTGAGTTGATGGCAGAAGCGAGTGAAATAATGAATAAAATGAAAGATATGCCGGGAATGGGAGATATTCAGTCAATGTTGGGCAAGATGGGTATGGGAGGTATGGGAGGTATGGGTAAAAACGTAAGAGTTGATACAAATGCGATGAAAATGCAAATGGATAAATATAGTAAAATGGAACAAATGAAAGAAAGAATTAGAAGAAAAGCCGAAAAAAACCAACAACAAAAGGCGACAGTTCAACCAGAAACAGCACCTACAAAAAAATATACTGAACAAGAATTAAAGGATTTTTTGGATTCTGTTGAAAAAGGAGAAAAAACACCTAAAGACGCGAAACCAAATATAGGAAAAAAGAAGAAGGGTAAAAAATAAAGTAGTGTAAATTATATCACCATTATGATTTGGTGTTTTTTGTAAAAAATTTTATTTAAGAGCCCGCGATTAAAAAATCTAAATAATTTTTATAATAAATATAATTATAAAAATTAAGTAATCCTATATATATAATGACATCATATATTCCATTTTGGGCGAATGATCCAACCGTGTTGTTTAATAAAGATTATATTTTACAAATGTGGCCATTACAGACAATGAGCTTTGATGAGAAATTAAATGCAATCAGTAGATTAATTATAGTTCTCTCTATTTTAGGATTTATTGTAACAAAATCAATTAGATTTTTAGTTATAGGAATAATAACACTAGCAATTATTTACTTTGTTTATAAAATGCGAAAAGAAAAGATTGTGAAAGAGTTATTAAACAAGGATGACAAGGAAGGATTTAAAAACAATTACAAAAATAGTAATAACATTGATGAAAATAATTATTTACAACCAACACAAATTAAAATTAATAATCCGGAAACATTAGAGACATATTTAAAGTCGGACTTTGAACCAACAAATAGGCGGAACCCTCTTGCAAATGTACTATTAACTGAAATTACGGATAGTCCTAATAGAAAAGCTGCACCTCCAGCATTTAATCCAGAAGTATATGAAGATATTAATGGTGCAACTAAAAAAATGGTTCAGTCATTAAACCCAGAAATTGAAAACACAAATAAACAATTATTTGGAGATTTAGGCGAAAAATTTAACTTTGATCAATCAATGTGGTATTACTATTCAACACCTAATACAAAAATACCTAATGACCAAGGTGCATTTGCAGAGTTCTTATATGGTGATATGCCATCTTGTCGTGGTGGCGATGATATTGCTTGTGTTAAGGATAATTTTAGATACACATTATATTAAAACGGCAATTATTATTTTCTTTAGTAAAAAATAATGTATGATATATATAAATATGGCAAATGTTTCTAGTTATACTTTTGAAAATATGTCCAGAATTGGCAACGATAGCTGTTACTTAGATCAAGAGAGTATTCAAAATAATAGTGCTTGTAATTATTTATTGCAAAACTATTTTGCAAATGATTGTTCTATGAAAAGACCTATTGATTTAGCAACAACTCAACCTTGTGTTTTTTACAAGGGAGGTTATAATGTTGGAGCTGGAGGTTGTAACATTGATGATAATTCTAATTTAATGATTGGAACCATTCAAACTCATCCTAAATGCAGAATTGATTTATTTCAAAGACCTTTTGCAACTGTTCCATTTATGGGACGTGGTTCAGTTGATCCTATTTTAGAAGCGCAAATTCAACAAGGAGAAAGTATTACCAACAAACGCTCTGTAACAAATTTACCAGAAAAGAGTTATTTAAAATATAGTCAAACACCACTGTTGCCAGATGTGAAAGAGAAAATTGACAACCCAGCATATTGTGTTGAAAGTGTTGCATCTGAAGGTTGGATTCGTGGTGGTATTCCATCCCGTGAATTAACACGTGATCGTCAATACTACTCTTCGGATGGTTCAAGAAAAACTATGTAAATTAAAATGGTTTAAAATAAAATTGAAAAGTAATTCATTATTAGCTGTGCAGTTAATAATGAAATATATTGAAACTGTGAAAAATGCAAAAGTTGGAACTTTCAACTGTAGATGTTGGTAACGTCGTTAAGAAACTTATGAATAAGTTTGTAAATAATACGTTGGAAGTAGATGAGTTGTACTATAGCAAAAACTTTAAAAAGTATGCGGATGAATGTGTTTCACGTGAGTTCTATAGAAAAATGCGCTATTATTTTATGAATTCAAGAGTACATATTGATAAATTTTTAGGAAAACAATTGAAAATTATAAGGTGGTTGGAGATAAAACAATGCACCAAAAACAAATGCGGTCAATGGTTGGATATTTATAGTTGTTTAGATGACGGTTGCCCAAAGTGTGAAATGAAAAAGGAAGAAAAAAAAAGAAAGCATACGGTACGCAACTTGCTTAAACCGATTGTTTGTATTGAAATAAATACGTGTTCAATGTGTTTGGATGACATGAACCAAGGAGACCAAGTATCTAAATTAGAATGCGGTCATAGTTTTCATCCAGTGTGTATTGAAAATTGGATAATGGAATACAATAAGCAACACTGTCCGAACTGCAGAACTGAAGTTGTAAAAAACAAAGTAAAAAAATCTAATAATTTTACGTTGTTAGTATAATAATTTTATTTCAATGAAGACACGCAAATACTGTAAATAATACGTGACTGTAAGTAAAGAATCAAGTTCATTACTACTGGAACACATAGTAAGTAAATTTCGTTGAAAGTAAATTTCTTAAGATTGAATAGACCAATTACTGCAGATATGATTGATAAAACGAAGAAAATAAATACAAATACTAGAATTGCAAAATAATAAATGCACCATTCTTTGCCTAAAGGACTGAAAAAACGATCAGTTAAATCACTCATTATAAAATAGTAATAGAAAAAAATATATTTAAAATGATTTTTTTAATATGTACAAGGATACTTATGGTATATAACTCAAAACATATTTGTACTTATCAGTACTATGATTCAAAATTTGAAAATTTTATTCCAAATAATCAGATTGTTGCAGTGGAAGTTGAAAAATGCGAAGACTCTGCGGACTTAGTATATAAATCTGATATTTTGCAAGTATTCAACTTGAGTGAGTATGACGATGCAATAATAGAGCAAGAAATGATAACTCTTTTTGGAATATTAAAAACTAATGAACAAATGGTAGAGTGTATGAAAAAAATGGCGAATCGTTTTTTAACTGAAGAACTTGAATTTGGAATGATGTTATTATTTTCGTATGATACTTTTTATGTAACGCATTTATGTGTATGTGACGTGATAGAAAAAGGCAACATTGAGGAAGATAATATAAATTTACTAACCAAGTTAATAAATTAAACCTTTTGAAAAATAATATTATTATATAGTATAATAATAATGGCATCAACTAGAAATAAAAACACAATTGGAAATTACAACTTGCAACAAAGACAATATCGAGACATGGAAAGGTACGAATTGTATCCTAATTCGCAATATGGTGCAGCTTACGATACAAAGTTACCCGGTAATGGCATAAATCCTGGACAAGTTCCTTGGAACCAGTTATCAGAAAATGCTGTTCAAATAGAGTCTTTTTTATTTGGAATTAACTCAACCAATTTGGTAAACCCCCAACCTTGTTTGGTTCCAGAGTTAAAGTATTTAGAAACTGCAAATATTTTTGAAAAGAGTAAAGTAATTATTCCAGAACCTCTTGCAGTTGAAAAATTTCAACGTCCATTTCCAGCACCTTAGTTTCAATATTTATTCTAATATTAATTTTATATTAGAATAAATCAGTTAATTTTTACATTTTACAGTTTGACGTTTTAAAAACAATTTAGAAAGCTCATATCATTTTGAATGTCACTATCTACATTTTCTTCATAGTGAAATGCTGGTGCAGTAACAATATATTCATTTAAATAGTACAAATTCTCAATATTATTTGTGTAATATGCAGCGTAGTCAATTGCTTGACGTATTGCGTTATGTTTGAAATAGTTTAATACTTTTTTACAACCGCTTTTACTTATAACGTATCCCCAAGTACATTCACATTTTTCTCCAGTTTTTCTAATAATGTCTAGTTTATTTACGTGTTCATTTTGTTCTTTTATTGAAAATGCGCCTAAATATAAAAAGTCTGCTTGTTTTTCTTTGAATTTTCTTAATGCGACGTTTAATTTTTCTGAAAAATTATCTACAAGAATAACATCGTCTTCAATTACAATATAATAGTCCGAGGTTTCATCCTCAACAAGTTTTTTCCACAAGTTCATATGACTCAATGCACAACCAATAACAGCTCGTCTATAAAAAAAACAATTGCCTTCAAATAACTGCTTAATTTCATCAGTTGCTTCAAGTTCTTTTCCATCAACGGCTTTTACAAATTCATAATTTGCAATACCTTGTTGTTTAAAAGTTTCAGTCATTTTTTCCTTACGGTCTGGTCGTCTTTCTAAGTTGATAATTTTTATTTTATCATTTACTTCATTTGCAAATATCATATCTGTCCAAATACTTGCTCTATTTTTCCAAGAACAAGATTCAGCATATTTTCTTCCAGTAAATCTCAGTATATCTTTTTGTTCTTCGGTAATATTGAATAAAACCTCAAGTTCATCATTTTCTTTTATTGGTATGCCATAGTCTTGCATTGTATTTGTTAAACCAGCAACTGGATAATATACGCAAATCACATCTGTTCTTAACATTTCTAATGCAGTAATACAAGATGTTTCGGGCCAGTAACTAGGGTATAACCAATATTCACTTGTTGACATTAACTTGTATAAATCTGAACGACCAAGTTTTCCCAAGTGTTGAATACTTGGATATTTTTGGATAGTTTCAAGCATATTTACGTCAGTTTCATCTTTTGGAAATTTATTGTATGACGAAATTTTTAAAGTAGCATCTGGCCATTTTTCAATAATTTGTGGCCATAGTACAAGTAGTCTTCCAAGACCTCTTTCAGTACAAGAAGTATATACAAAACTTTTTGGTATTTTTTCATTCAATGGATGTGTAAACAACTCGTTTATTAACCCATTGTTTATTGTTACTATTTTGTCTTTAATCATTGGATATCTTTCGGCGAAATGTTGTTTGTGCCACTCAGTTAAACAAACTACGTTTGTAATTTTAAAGTTCCATTTATCTAATATTTGTTGTTCATTCAAGTTAGTTGAACCATATGCATGAAATACAGTATCGTGTGCCCACAAGTATAACTGGTATGTTGAGAAAAATGAAAACAATTCTAAAAATCCAATATATCTTGAAACTATTATGGTATGAATTGGAGTTGTCTTTAAAAATTGAGGCAAGTTAAAGTGATGAACATAGTGTATATTATCAACTACTTCTTCCTCGACGTCTCCCGTAACATATATTTCGTAGTTTTTTGGGAAGTTACTAGATAAGTATGCAACAGCTGTTTCTGAACCACCTAATGCATTTTTCAAACTGTGTGTTAAGTTCCATTTATCACCGGCCCAGCCAGTATAAAATAATACTTTATTGCTTTTTTTACATTCATCAATTGTAAAGTGTTGGTTTTTAATAGTATTTTTTGTTCTAACACCATACTTTTCATACTTTGACATTACTTCACATTCGTGTAAAGGATATTGAATTTCTTCTAAGAAGTCAATGTATTCTTGGAATGATTTAAAAAATTCATCTTTTTCTTCTTTTACTAATTTATCAATGAAAAATTGTAAATTATATAACAAACAACCTATATAAAAGTTAGCAATTCCTTTAGATTTTCTGTTAAATATAATTGAAAACATTTTAATACCAGTTTGAAAATTTTTGGTTTTTTCAGAAACAATAACCATGTAATAGGGTAAAAAAAAGTTTAACACATTGTTGTCTATAAATAACTTACTTCCTTGTGGTGTAACTAAATATCTGTTTTCTAAGTAGTCTTTTATTAACGTGTAGTAAGCGTAAGCAATTTCATTATTGCCTTCACAACAATAGTGTTGAATTAAATTGTATAAACCTTCTCCTCTTTCACTATCATAGTTGAATGACTTTACACAATAATAATATGCCATTTCTGGTTTATTCAACGCTTTATAACAATCGTGTAGTCTTAAACAACAAATATATTTTTCTTGACTCCAGTTATTATGTGTTAATGTTTTAAGATACCATATTACAGCATTTTCGTGGTCGCCGTGGTCTTTATAACTATTTGCACAATAAAATGCGTATCGATTAAAAATATCATCTTTCCTTTCAACTGCTTCATAGTAGGCTTTTTCTAGAATTTTTGCATCTTTTAAATATTTATCTGGATTATTTGTATTTCTATCACCTGATCTTCCAGAAACAGTATAGTAGTTTCCGTTGATAACAAAATTGGTTGGTACATGTTGATAAGGTACAATAACCTCGTGTAAAACTCCGACATACACCCATTTTTTTCTATTATTCACCAGTAATGAACGTACATAACAGTTATAATCTATACAGTTACCAAACTGAAACTGATAGTCATCATGAATTAATTTATCTGGTAGTTTGAAATCTCCGACAATTTCATCATCTGCATCAAAAATAAGAACATAATCACTTTTTTGATATGCGGCGGCTAAAGCAAGAGTTCTGTTGTGTCCAAAATCTCTCCATTCGTGGCAAAAAATTTCACCATCTATTTTTTCTTTTTTGAAAAAATTCTTTATAACTTCAATTGTATTATCAGTTGAACCAGTATCGCAAATAACCCAAAAATCAAATTTAATTTTATCACACAACTTTCTTAATGTATCCGCTATAATTCGGGACTCATTTTTAACAATCATATTCAAACATATGGTTTGTTTCTCTTCCTTTTCGGTTATTACCAGTTCCATTATATGTTTATTAAGAACATAAGTTTTTAATATTTTTAACTTAATATATTTATTTTAATTTAAAAATAGTTACAGTGATATTTTTTTAATACTCTGGAACGTGTTTCTTGAATAAACAGCCGTCGTGAGTTAAATTTTTTATTTCATTTGTAATTATACATGGATTTTGATTCACACAAGTTGACATCCATATTTTTATTATACAAAAATTTTTTTTTGGTGATATAGTGATTCCCGTTACGTTGGCAACAAACGATGATTGACTACTAATTGTTTCGCCAACTAACACGTATGTTAATTTACGCCATACATCAAATACATTTTTATTGGATATTTTATAAGAAAAACAACCCCCATTTCTATTTCTGGGGTCTTCCCATATTGGTTTGATTCCTTCTCTCATTATAAATAACATACAGTTTTTTACCAAAACTTCTGGTAAGGTTTCTATAATTGCAATTGTTCCTTCTACAGTGTTCATATTATAAATAACTTTATAACTATTTATACTCCAATCAGTGTCGTGTGGTAAATGGGCCCATAAAGTCCATTTATCACTTAGTTGATGATATTCCATTTCTTCTGTGTTTGTTGCCATCGTCGTTTGGGAAGTCACCATATAATAATATATTATTCAATTTTTTTATATTGTTTTTAATTAATTATTATCATTTTCAACTATTTCATATTCTTTGCTTCCTACACTACTTCCACTATTTTCACTTTCTTCACTTTCTTTATCACTAGTTTCTAAAGATTCACCTATTACTTGTATTATTTCATAGTTGTCTTCATGTAAATGTAAAACATCTTTTTCACTTAATTCTATCATATTAGCATTTTGGTCTATAATATTCAAATTGTACTTACAATTTTCTGGGCGAATGTTTACGTTTTTTTGTTGCTTTAATAAATAACAAACCACATATTTATCTATTTTATTATTTACCACAAAATAGTTGTCACCACTACAAAATAATTTCAAGTCATAATTAACGACTAGTGACTTTAGTTGTAAATATACGATAGTTGAAATAAACATATAGTTACACAGCTTGTATTCAAATACATTTTCTGGAGTGCTTTCTGAAAAGTTGTGAATAATCATTTTATTTGTTCTAGATGTCATTTGTTCTGATTCAGAGTATATGATAAATGTATTTTCAAATGGTAATTTTGAATATACTGACTCTTTATTTAAATGGCTGACTACTTGACTATTCAATACAACTTCAATATTATTAGATGACTTTAACTGTTCAACTAATGAATTGACAGATGAATTGTTTTTTATTTGTTTGTACATTTTTTTTGTCTTTAATTCAATAAAACTATATATAAATATACCATATTCTGTTAAAAATATTAAAATTGAGGTATATTCTTTGGGATAATATTGTTTCATTATCAAATGAAATAAAAATGCACACGAAAATAATTGCAGTAACATATTTATAAATGAATTTATAAATATATTTTTATATTGATTTGTTAAATTATTTTTACATTTATGTATAAATGTCAACAATTTTATTTAAATATATATTTATGAAACCTTTCAATATGATGACCTTCTAACGGATCACTACTGTATTGTAACATTTTTACAATGTTTTCATAAAATTTTTTTGGTCTTTTTAATATTTTATTTTTTGAAACTATAAATTGTGCTCCAGCACCAAATATACACTTATCATTTTTACAACTTTCACCAAAAACGTGTTTCCAGCTGTTATGAATATTTTTACACTGGAAGTATTTTTCGCACTCTATATCTAGAGTAGAATGATGAATGTCTTCACTTAAAAATTTAAAATCAATACTTAATTTTTTGTTATTTATATATTTTTTAATATTATGTATTATATTTGGTGAATGATCAAATGGGTTTCCTTGTAAAAAAATAATATAGTCTTCTAAGTTATCATAGTTATTACAAATATGTGTATAATATGTATGACCTTCTCTACCTACATTATTCAAAAAAATTTCATTATAACCACTATTCAACGGTAGTCCTTTGTTATATACAACTACGTTTGAAAATTGTTTAGTCCATTTTATATTTTCATTATACCTTGCTACAATAATTTTGTATGAAAAGTGCATATATAATATATGTGAACATTAATACTTTGAAAAACTCTGATACGCCGGAGACGTTGTGCCACTTGGCGGTGGTTTGGGAATACAGTAGTTTGGCTTTTGTTTTGGTGGAGGAGGGCATTCTTTGCAAACTGGACAATTTGAAGGAGGATGTGGGGGTGGATTTGGATTTGGTGGAGGAGGTGGTCTTACATTTTCATATACATCTATGGTAGAATAACGGCTCATTCCGTGCATAGGATATGGGTTGACTACAATAATTTCTTTTTCTTCAATATGGTCTGGTTTTGGCGGTGGTGGTGGATGAGGACCGTGTTTTTCAATTTTGCCAGTTGCGGCATTTAATCCAAACACGTATAACAATATACTAACCACGACTGTCATAAATATGAATGGAATAAATACAATCATCCAAGATATTATTCCTAAACCACCTTGGCACAAAGCATTTAATAAAATAGTAACCATAATCATTATAATAAATTTTAAAACTGCTGTATTGTATAGTCCTTTATACAAGTCAATTATAACTTGAGTTGCAGAAAAAAATAAATATATTAACGCTGGAGGACATAAATCAAACATTATTTACTTATATTATATTAATAAAAAAAAGGTTCTCCGTCTTTTAAATACCCAATTTTATTGCCGGGGTTTCCATCGGTGTCAACCGCATATATATTTCCATTTTCTTCATTTTCAGTATAGTATGTAACATCATCTATTTCAATCTCAAACACCTCTTCTTCTGCCTCATTTTCTTCATCTAAGCTTGCGACAGTTTCAACTTCTTCTTCTACACTTGCGGTTTCTTCAACTTCTGCTTCCTCTTCAAGTTCTTCTTCAACTTCTTCTTCCTCTTCAACCTCTTCTTCTTCAACTTCTTCTTCTTCTTCTTTCTCTTCAACCTCTTCTTCTTCAACTTCTTCTTCTTCTTTCTCTTCAACCTCTTCTTCTTCAACTTCTTCTTCCTCTTCAACCTCTTCTTCCTCTTCTTCTTCAATGCCTACAACTGTTTCTTCCTCTTCTTCATCGTCTGCGTCACTTTCTTTATTTTCATTACAACATATATTATGACTAGTTGTTTCATCATCAACGATTACTAAATTATGAACAGTTTTTGGGACTAGACTTATTTTTTTAACATCTGGATTTTCACAAGTTTCATTTTTTGTTTCGGTTTTAATGTCTTCTATTTTCAATACAATATTTTCTTGTTTTGAAGACGATGATTCTTGTTGTTTTTTTACTTTTTCCAATTCATTTTTGTAATATTCCATTTCGGTTCGGCATTTTTCTAATTCACTCGTTAAATAGTGAATCGTATGGTCGTACAGTAATTTACTAACTCCACTACGAATTATGTTATTTACATCAGTAAGGATTGTTTCAATTTGTTGTGTCGTTTGTTGTTGATTCATAATTATGGGTATAGTTTATAATATTAAATTTCGTTTAATATAGTTTAAAAAATATTTAATATCTATAAGTACTATATTATGGATAATATCACTTTTGTGAATAAAGACGAAATTGATGAAAAAATTAGCGTTATTATGAGACAAACCGATTATGACAACACAACTGCGAATGAAAAGCTAATTGAACACTGTTATGACCACATAAAAGTAATTAAAACTTATTTAGGAATAACTGAAAAAAAAGCACCGGCTGCACAAAAATCAATTAATCAAGAAATATATAAACAGTTGCGTCATAAATTGGATGATTCTATGAAGTCATACTTACAACAACAAGAACAAAAATTAAAAACCGAAATTGCTAATAACGCTAAGTAGTTACGTTAAAACACAAATACAAATATACTTTATAAATATATATAAATGTTGTCAGAGTTGATTGATAATTCGCGAACTGATAAAAATAGAGACCACTCTTATATAGAGTTATACCAGACACTATTAGTTGGTAAAAAAGAAACCGCTCGGAATGTTTTAGAAATCGGTATAGGAGATAACTATCCTCAGTATAATTTTTTTAATGGTGGAAGTATAAAATTATGGCATGACTTTTTCATAAATGCAACTGTACATGCATTAGACATTAAACCACCAGAAGAAGTGTGGGATAAAATTAAAAATAATGATAGAATTATTCTATATCTTAATACTGACTCTTATAATGAAAACTTTTTCAGAGAAAATTTTTTAGATAAAAAAATAAAGTTTGACTTTATGTTAGATGATGGACCACACACTTTAGAAAGTATGAAACAGTTTATTAAACTGTATTCACAAGCGATGACAGAAGATGGTATTTTAATAGTTGAAGATGTACAGTCGATAGGTTGGTTAGAACAACTTAAAGAAGCGACTCCAGAACATCTTAAAGAATATATTGAAACATATGATTTAAGACACATTAAAGGTAGATATGACGATATCGTATTTGTCATAAATAAAAATAAAAAATAAAAAAAATTATTATATTTATTTATAACTTAAAATATAATAATTTATTCATTCAAAAGTCCGAATTTTTCATTTAAAATCGCACTTTTTGGAACTGGTTTTTTAGTGGTTGAAGACGACTGCATATTTTTCTTCTTGATTTGAAAGTTATTAGAAGGAATAATTTTGTTATTAATAATGAACTCATCATTGTCTTCGTGGAATTCGGGTAAAATACGTGTAAGTGGTTTATCTACAATTAAAAAAAGACGCTCTGACTTTAATAGTGCACGATATTCTTGTATTGTTAAATTACCATAAAACTTGTCCAACATATAGTGTGGATCCGGAGCTGGTTTTATGTTTTTCGTGTAGTCGTATATTTTGGAATAAATGTGATTCATCAAATGGTATCGTTCAAATTTTGTTGAACTGTCAATATTTTCATTCATCAAATGTGCTGTTGCACACTCGGGAGTACAAAAACAACCATATACGTGATACGTGTCCTTGATATAATGTTTTGGAATATAAATGGACGGGTTGTCAAAATCGTGCGAACACCAAAAACAAGCAGACTTTTTATCTGAAATATTATTCACGTGTAAATTTTGTTCCAATAGTTTCAACTTTCTCCATATTTCTTTTGTTTCGCAATTTTCATCAATTTCATTCGCATACTTTTTATTCAACGCTGCAATGGATGTGGTATTATCCGAATTTTGAGGGGGCAACAAGTCACTTTCTATACTATACACTTGTTGAAAATTACAGTTTTTGTTAGTCATGGTAGTAATCGTTGGAGTTTCATAACAACTTTCAATCACTTCATATGCCAAGTCATTTTTACCAAACGTAAATGACTCTATTGTATTGTTTTTCATATGAAACTCACTATTTTCTGATAAATCTTTCATAGAACATTTTAAATGTAAAATAATATTAGGTTTTTCTTCTTTTTTGGGCGGAGCGTGTAAATTTTGTTGAATAATTTTACCGCCTTTTGGTTTTCTACCTCTTTTTTTGGGTGGAGGTTTTACTACTACGTTTTGACACTCAGAAGTTTCAAGGCTATCAATAACGGACTTAATTTTATTTTCGGAGTCATTTTCAGAAGAAGGGTTATTAACATCAGTTGTTGATAAACAAAGATTGTTACTGCTGCTATTTGCAGATTTTAGTGCCGCAGCAGCATTTGCTAGTTCAATATCTTTTTTTGAACGTCTTCCTCTTTTTGGTTTTATTGGAGTAGTAGGATTATTAGACAACTCGCCATTTGGTTCCATGTTTATAAATTAGTTAGTTTTGGATTTAAGTCATTTTAAAAAATGTTATAACGAACGACTTGTCTCCCAAGTTGGATAAAAAATATTTTACAATAATATAAAGATATTTTTTAGAATAATGATATGCATCCGATAAAAGAACTTAAGTATTTAGCTTGCTATATGGTTGGTATATGTATAGTATGTATTCCGTTTGTAATATATTCATTTTTTAAGATAGGACAGATTTTATACGTAAAGAATCAGTGAGCATTTTCTTCGTAACATACTCTGCATACTGGAATATAATTAGTTGAACCTATTAACATTTGTTCTTTTTCTTTTGTTAAACGCATAGAGAATAATCCGGGTGTTCCATTTTTACATAAACTACACAAAGATGTCATTTTGGTAACTTTGTCACATAATGGTATTAAATCTAATATTTGACCAAATTTTTTACGTTCAAAATCACCATCAAGACCAGAGACGTATATTTTTTTATTGAATTTTAACATATCCGACACAAAACCATATAAATCCTCAAAGAATTGTCCTTCATTTATAAGAATAACATCAGAGTCGTATATTTCATCATTGTCTGTCAGATTGTTTAGTTTGGTCGTTTGAATACAAGGAATCATTACTTTATCGTGACTAGATAATAGTGTATTATCATACCTAGTATCTTCACTGTGGTTAATTACAGCAACGTTTAAATTACAAAACTTGTACTGTTTATATAAATCAAGTAACTTGGATGTCTTACCAGAAAACATTGGACCAATAATAATTTCTAAGTATCCGGTTTCAAATTTTCTTTTCAAACTCATTATTTCGTTATAATTCATTATAGTTATACAACAAAATATAATTCAATTATTTTATAAATTCAAAAATGAATATAAAAACTATTATAATAAAAATATATTACTTATAAAAATGAATTTAAATAATGAATGTGTTCCTTGGATTGAAAAATTTCGTCCAAGTCAATTTGAAGATATTGTACTGGATCCCTTAAATAAACAAATACTTCAAAATATTATAGAAACTTCGTATTTTCCGAATCTTCTTTTTTATGGACCACCCGGAACCGGAAAAACAACAACAATTATTAATTTAATAAACGCATACCAAGAAAAGAATCACCAAAGAAATAAAGAATTAATGATTCATTTAAACGCATCTGATGAGAGAGGAATAGATATTATTAGAAATCAAATTAATCAGTTTGTAAATTCTAAAACGTTATTTATAAAAGGAATGAAGTTTGTTATTTTAGATGAGGTTGATTATATGACAAAAAATGCACAACAAGCATTGAAATATTTACTACAAGATTATTCAAATAGTGTGAGGTTTTGTTTGATTTGTAATTATATTAGTCGTATAGATGAAGGATTACAAAATGAATTTTTGCGTCTACGTTTCAATCAGTTACCAGAAGAAAATATAATCTGCTTATTAAAAAATATAGCTAAAGTTGAAAAATTGAATATAGACGAAAAGTCGTTGGGTCAAATACAAAAAATATATAAGTCTGACATACGTAGTATGATTAACTATATGCAGTCTAACCAACATATTATCAACTATGATTTTTATATAATAGATAATTGTGTTTGGGAGAGTTTGTATCTAAAGTGTATTGAATTAAAACGCGAAGACATTTGGAACCATATAAAAGAAATCAGTAAAAAGTACAATATTAATAAAAAAAATATAATAAAAGATTTCTTAAATTATATTATTCGTAATAAGGAAAAGTTAGTTAGTTGTAAGTTACTAAACTTTATTGAAAATATAATGCATTTCCCCGAATGCAAACAACAGTATTATATAAATTATGTGTTGTTAAAATTATCGTTGTTTTTTTCGGAAGAAGATTGTTGCATAAATAATGATAAACAATGAGCAGACAAAACCGGCGATGATGATAGTGTTGGATAAGTGTTGTATATATCCATTCTTTTGTTCAACTTTTCCATAAACTCGTTTGGTGGAGAACTTTTTGATGGGTCAAAAAAGTTCTTATTTAATTCAACGTCATATCTAAGAGTTTGTGGAGTATTTTCTAAATTTGTCAAATAATTTTTGTTATAAATATTTTTATTTTGTATAAAATTATTTGTTTTTGGGATTGGTATCATAACGCTGGCAGTAGTCATTATTTTTATATAGTATGTAATTATAAAAATAATTGAAATAAAAATAATTTAAAGAATTTAAAGGCAATAGTAGATAATAGAATAAGACAATATAAATATAATGGATTCAATTAACGATGAGTGGGAGAAGTTCATATCATCTTCGTATGATGACGAATACTCTGAAAACATTGAAGAGTTAAATACTATTTCAGATGAAAATACAAGTTTTACAATAAACGATAGAATGAATTCTAATAATGAAGAAATTCCTAAAGCAACTGAAATATATATTTCCACCAAGTCTAAAATCGCGTACTTAAATAGAGAAATTGATTTGAAAGAAATATTTTGGAATATTCCAATTGTTCCTTACGCGATGCCAAAAAATGGTGTGATTAAAAAACAAATAAAATTTAATTCTACAACTCAAGAAGAGGTGGATATTATCCAAGAAAATTTAAAAAAAGAGTTGTATTTTGAAGAGCAAGTGTTGACGAGTATAAATAATCCGAACGGTAGAATAAAGTTCAAAGACATCAGAAAAATAAGTGTGGGTATTTCTAAAAAAGATATTATGAGTTATCGTTCTAAGAAGAAGAGTGCATTTTACAATTGTTTTGTGATGATATTGCGTATAAAAATAAACGAAATATTTAAAGAATTTCATATTAAAGTGTTCAATACTGGTAAAATGGAAATACCCGGAATACAAAATGACACGATTTACGAAACAGTTTTATCAACAATATTAACAACGTTACAACCACATATAAAAGAACCGCTTGGTTATTTACAAAAAAGTGATACTGTGTTGATTAATTCCAATTTCAATTGTGGGTACTATATCAGTCGCGAAGTACTGTTTGATATTTTAAAACAAAAATACAACATACAATGTATATATGATCCATGTTCTTATCCGGGAATACAATGTAAATTCTATTATAACCCAAATGTTGAAGTTCAAACTGGAAAACAAATATCAGCAGAAGACAAAGAAAAGTACCCAAATATAGTAGAGGTTTCATTTATGATATTCAGAACCGGTAGTATTTTAATTGTGGGTATGTGTGATGATAATGTATTATACGTAATCTATGACTTTCTAAAAAAAATATTAGTGGATGAATATTATAAAATAAATCAACGAGTTGCCCAAAAAGATGTCGTAGATAAAACGAAAGATAAAAAAATAAGAAAGAAAAATATACTGATAGTTACAAATAATGCTGCACCTTCGGTAGTAGTATAATAAACTTACTTGTTGGTGTCATCTTCAACTAAATAAAAATCATTTACACTACTTACATATTTTTCTCGTCCATTTACTAAAAACACTACGTGAATATTATTGTTTATTTGATTTTTTCTTACATATTCACCCGTAAATATTTCTAGACAATCATTCATATAGTTATATGCATACCATTGATTTACGATACGGTATATTTTTCCAACTATTAAGTCGTCGTGATGTAATTTTTTACGCTGTGAAAAAGACATTTTTATATTATAGTGTATTTACCGTATAATATAATAATTTATTATTAACTTATTTTTATATGACTTTACTTATAAAAGTATCAACATCTTCTATTTTATTTTTTAATTGAAAATAGGTGTGGATTTTGTCTTTAATGTTTTCATTTAATGTTGTGGTTTCTGTTTTTTTGACTACTTTTACAATATATTTCTGAATAACTTCATAATAACTTTCTGTAATGTTATTATTCGTCAAATACTCAACTAAGTATTTAATATCTAAAAAAAGATGCAACGGTATATTATACTTATTTATAAATTCACAAATATGGTCAATTTTATCTACAATAGTTGTTTTGTAATTTACGTCACTTTGTTTTATATTTTTAAAGTCAACCGAGTGAATGGAGCGCACTACTAAGTTTTTAATAATTTGAACATATGCGTCTAAAAACTCCATTTTTTCATTTTCATTTGTCAAGTCATTCAAAAAAACATTTGTCTTTTTATAGTCATTATGTATTTCAAAAATTGTTTTTTTATAAACAAACATCATCGCATCTCTTGAGGTTAACTGTAAAAACACATTTTGGTCACCAGTAATTTGACCAATAAATTCGGTGTAGTAATAAAATGCTTTTTGACTATGATAATACGCCATATTCAAGTTTCTTGAACTGTGTAGTATAAATATGAATACATATGAAATCGTTGTCAAACCCCGAAGTATAATAAACTTACAGTTATCATTTGTTTTACAACTATTTATGGTTTCATTTATAAAAAGTAAATATTCAATTACTAGTAGTCGGTATTTATTCAAAATTTCACTAGTTGAGTGAGTTAGTGACTGAAAATAGTTTTCAGAGTTGTGCAAAGAATATAAAAGAGGTATTTTAGAAGAATTGGGTTGTTGATTTGACATTTCTATTTTATTTAGATATATTTAGATATTTAATTTCTATTTTTTTCGTTATTTTTTCATTATTTTTGATATAACCAACAAAAATCCCAAAAATATATTTTTATTCTAAAAAGTATTTAAAGATTAAAAAATTTTACTATTATAAATGTCTTCAGTTGAACAACAAAAAAATACGGCCGTTTCTGCTTCATCAGAAACAAACTATAGACTTCCAAGTGATACTACACTTAAACACGCTGCCAAGTTGAGTATTGTTGAAGATAAACCTATTATGTTAGACTACTGGTCAGTTTCCTTAGATAAAAAGGCACTCGTCGGTGTGAAAGAAACCGGCGAAAAGTTACTAGTAAAGTCCGAAGACGAATATACGTCTCCTATTGCTAAATTCTACAAGAGTGGAACTGAATACATTATTATTACTGAAAATTCTATTTATTTGGTTTCATCTGATATTCCTACGAAGAAGATTTCATAAATTATTTTTTATTTTTTGGACAGTCTGCAATCCAATGACCTTTTTTTCCACATTTTTGACACTGAATAATCCAATAACAGACCAGAGGGGTTTTATTTTCCTTTGTCATTTTAATATAATAATATTATTACTGGAATATTATTATAATAATTCAATTTTTTTATATAATACTTATTTTTTAATTTGAGTTATAATTACCATTGAACTGAAGCGGTTTTGAACCACTAGGATAACTTCCAATTCTATAGTTCGTATATCCTTGTCTTGGACTTGGCACAAAACTTGGACGAAGATTTCCATAACGTTGCCACTGAAGTGTTTTATAATACGCTTGACTATTTACAAAGTCCAACGGACCTTGGGATGATTGAGTTTGATAATTCCACCAAAAATTTCTAGTTACTCCAACTTGTGGTGCTGTTCCCGCTTTCAACATAGAAAGACCACTATGTGCGTCACTATGATTTATGTATGATTGAATACTTCTTACTTTTCTTGGACGACCAGCCATAATATACTATATCAATATTATTTTATTGAAATAGTAAAACTTTAATTTGCTACACTAGACAAAAATATACGTATTGGATTATATCCGTATAACGCTTCTAATCCTAAATGCGATATCCCGTGAAGTCCAATTACTAGAGAGAAAAACAACAACAATACAATTATTTTGAATGGTTCTAAATGAATCATTTTTGAAAAATTAAAAAGTACTAACAATATTGCTAGAACTAATAAAATAGTATGCAAAAAGTGAGCATATAAAGATGGATTTATCAACATATTTACAAGTTGTGTAATTGTCATTTGTATTATATAAATATAATAAAAATCCAATGACGTTAAACTATATTGTATAAGTGATTTAAAGTAATCCCAATTATTATTTTACTATGAAAATACCTACGATTCATTTAAATAAAACTTCTTTGTTTAGAGGATTCATCGGCTGCTTGGGAACATTGGGATTCTATCGTGGCGTAAAAAGTTACGACTATGAACATAATATACAGATGGAATCATACAAAAAAGACATGATTTATTATAACAAAGAAAAGGACAGATACAGTAAAAATAAATATTTAGACGTAACTTATGAGCCAAGACAACCAGTTAAACCTAGTTATTTTTATTTTTCTAGGATTGGATATGGGTTGTGTGGTATAATGATATATGTAAATCCAGTTACGCTTCCAATTGTTTTTGTAAAAGAAATGTATAGAGTAGAAATAAATTTACGTAACATAGATAACGAAAAAAAAACAAATTTTTATAATAAATTGTTAATTTAACATCAAGTGTAGTTGAACATTATTGTGCAAAAATTATAGAATTGTTTTTAGTAAGTCAATTTTTTCAATCGGTATTTTTTCTGGAAATTCTACGTGAAAAATAATAATTAAATTTCCAGTATGATTATCGCGACTTAATCCCATATTTGGTATTACTTTTTGATATTCGGCTGGAATCACATTTCCGGCTTGGTTATTGATGGTATAAACCTTTCCATTTATATATTTCAAGTCAAAACTGAATCCACAAAGAGAATCTTTGAGAGAAATTTTTTTATCCATATATAAATCCAGTCCCTTCCTTTGGAAAAGAGTGTCATTTTCTATTTTGATAAATATTTTAACATCTCCTTTACAACTTTCATTTATTACATTGCCTTGGTCTCTCAATATAATAATTTCATTGTTATCAACTCCTTTCATAACATCAACATAAACGGTTTGATTTTCAAACACTTTGTTTCCATTTTCAAGTATCCATCTTTCTATCTCAAGAGGAATTTTACCGCCGTTTAAAACGGTATCCATATTGATAACGATTGTTTTGATGATTGGGGGTGGTTTTTCTAAACCTCCGCCAAAATTAACTGGCACACCGTTTCGGAAAATCTTAATATTAGGACCGCCGGGGAACATACCCGGCATTCCGGGCATTCCCCCTGGCATTCCAAATGGCACTCCTCCCCCAAAAAAAATATTGGTAAATAAGTCATCCATATGTTCAAAAGGCATACCTCCTCCGGGCATTCCATTCATACTTGACATACGCGCAAATGGGTTTTTCTGCATCATATCATATTGACTTTTTTTCTCGGCATCACCCAAGGTTTCGTATGCTGTATTTATTTTTTGAAATTTACTTACACACTCTGGGTCTCCATTATTTTTATCAGGATGATATTTCAACGACAATTTTCTATACGCTTTTTTGATTTCTTCTGCATTTGCTGTTTCGGGAATTCCTAAAAGGTCATAAAAATTTTCTTTATCCGAAGAATTCATTTAATATTATAATTTAAGATAAACTTAAATACTTATTTACGTATAATATTATTTATAGAACGAAATATGGAAAATACTTTATTTATTAATAAATACCAACCTTTGTATTTCAACGATTTTGAAATTGAACCAGAAATTGTAGAAATTCTACAAACGCTCATCGCAATGAATAATTTGAATATTATGTTCGTTGGAAATATGGGTTCGGGAAAAACTTCTCTCTTGAATGCTCTTATTCGGGAATATTATAAAGGTATTGACAATTACAAAGATAATATTTTATACATCAATAGTCTCAAGGAACAAGGTATCAATTACTACAGAACGGATGTAAAAACGTTTTGTCAGACTTGCTCTTCTATAAAGAACAAAAAGAAAATCGTTGTCTTGGATGACTTGGATTTTATCAATGAACAAAGCCAACAAGTATTTCGTAACTGTATTGACAAATTCAGTCATAATGTTCATTTCATATCTTCTTGTTCTAATTTACAAAAAATAATTGAAAATTTACAGTCGCGGTTTACCATTGTTAAAATCAAACCTCTTGACCGAGTAAACTTGCTCAAAATTATCAACAAAATCAAACAAAACGAAAACATACGGATTGATACTCAAGCGGAAGATTTTTTACTGGATGTCTGTAATAATAGTGCAAAAGTGGTAATTAACTATATGGAAAAATTCAAGTTGTTAAATACAGACATTCATCTGGATTTAATAAAAAAAGTATGCACTAATATTAATTTTTGTGACTTTAATACCTTTACAAGTTGTATCAAAGAGAGAAACCTTAGAGAAGCACTCGGAATAATATATTTTATTTATGACCAAGGATATTCGGTAATGGATATCCTTGACAATTACTTTACATTTATCAAAATTACCAACTTGTTATCAGAAGATGATAAATATAAAATTGTTCCGTACATTTGTAAATACATTACTGTATTTCACAACGTCCATGAAGACGATATTGAACTCGCATTGTTCACTAATAATTTGGTTCAATTGTTTTAAGCGCGTCTTCTTTTCGTTTTTCTCTTGTTTTTCTTAGACTTCCTGGTTTTTCTTCGTTTGGTTATTCTGGTTCTTTTACCGCCGTTCATAGGTGCAATTAATGCCCTATACACATTTTCAAAATATTTTCTTTCATTATTTTGACGCCAAACTTCGTAGTCTCTAGTCATTTGGTTAGGAATAACATGGTCAAAAATAATTGTCGGTCTATTTTCCATCCCACCTCTATTCCATAGAACAGCAAAGACTCTTCCTAGCCAAGGTGCATCATTATTACCAGAGTCTGGGGTACGTATCTCTTGTGGAAATTCTTCATTCACTGATAAATAATGGTGTCTTCTGTAGTCTAATTCATCATAGTTCATAGTTAAATACAATTCATCAATTAATATTCTAAGTTGTTCAATAGTCATTTGAGGAATAATGTCTGGATTTCGTTCTCTTCTAAATGTAGCCAATTCCATATTAGGGACATCACTATAATAATTGTTTTGTGCCATATCTTTGCTTCTATCTGAAAGAATTAATTTTCCATTTTTTTTAACTTTAACTGCTTGACGACCATATCCCATGTCTGAAACTATATCAATTACATCTTCTACTCTCGGACTTTTTAATGGGCGTGCCATGTATATATATATATATATATAACACACAGAAAATTATATATATAATTATTGTCATCACTTTCTATTATTTTTACTATCAGTTACAAGTAGTTTATTATACGCGGTATTCCCTAAATATATTTTTACCATATTTTTCAAATCATCTGGTAGTTCCAGACGTTTTAAATGTTTTACATTTACCACGTACTCTTGGATTTGTTTCAATAATTTTTGTGGTAAATTTGGACGAACAATTAAAAGTTCATTTTGAATATTTTCTGACAACCAAAGACCACTATGAATTTGTATATGTGAATTTCCATTTGCATACGTTTGAAAAAAACTATATTCTGAATTTTGATAACCACCTCTTCCCAAATACTCCAACAAGTAACCCCTTCCTCCAAACAAGTATATAAATTTTGTTCTTAACGGATAATCAAATGACATATTTATTCTAATAACTGGTCTAGTTAATTATATTGCGCTTTATGTTTTTATATTTTTTATAAATATATTATAATAGTATTCATTTATAATAAATAAAATGTCCAAACAAATATTTAAAAAACTAGTTCCGATTGACTCGTTGTTTTCCTTACTTGATACAATTTGCACCAAGGAAGAAAATAAATATGTTTTCAATAACAATTCTTATAAAAAGGGACTCTTTGAAAATAGTATTCCGCCATTTATTGAATCATGTCGTCCCTATTACCATAATTCAAAACACAAATATCTTGATAAAAAACTGACTTACAATAGTTTTACCACAATATTAAGGCAAATATGTAAATGTAATAATGTCAAATATACATCACAAATCAAATACGAAAAATCAAATTATGATATTGTTTATTATGTGGAGTTTTTTGAGGTTCATTAAATTTATGCGTTTTAACTTTACGTTTAATATATTATGTTTTTATATGAAAGTTTTTGTTATTCACTATTCTAAGTTGGTTGATAGGAAAAAACATATTTTACAACAATTTGAAAAACATAATATAACAGATTATGAGTTTATTGAAATAGATAGAGACGAATTAGACAAACAAAATATAGATGTGTTTCAAGAAAATTATAGTAATAGCCAAATTGCAATTTCACTTAGTCATTTTTACGCTTACAAGGAAATTAGTGAAAAATACGAAAATGCTTTAATATTAGAAGATGATGTAGTATTAAGCGATCAGTTTACACATAAATTTAACCTATATATGAATAATTTACCAGAAGATTATGATATGTTATTTATTGGTGATGGTTGTAACTTACACATTGAAGCAAATAAGATAATTCCAAACAATTTTATTTATGAAAAATGTAACGAATCAAATTCAAACAACTGTTTGCACGGCGCTACAAGGTGTTGTGACAGTTATGTAGTTAGTAAAAAATGCTCAAAAAAAATATGTGATTATATAAAAAATTTATCGTATAAAATAAATATACCAGTTGACTGGTGGTTGAATGTTGCAATAAAAGGTAATAACTTTAAAATATACTGGGCAGAACCAACCATTGTAACACAAGGTACTCAAAATGGTTTATTTGTTAGTTCTCATTAGTAACTTAAATTGTAGTATTGTTTACTATTGTATAATTTATACATTTATTTAAATTTTTTATAAGAGTAACGTATTTTATATCGTCGTTTTGTGTTTTTATTCTTTTTCCTTTTTTGCGTTTTTCTTTTCAAACGTCGTGTAGTTTTATTCTTCCTTCCACCATAGGATGCCCGTTCCATTCTTTCTATGTCGTCAAAAAATAATTTAATCTTATTTGCACGTGCATCAGTTGAGTTATGCTCACTATCGTTCATTTTTGAAACTACATATGGATTATATCCTTCATTATTTATTCTTTTGCTAAGTTTCATATTAGAAATTTCATTTTTTATGTCTGGGTCATTTATAATCAAGTCAAGTATTTTATCAAATACACTTTTCAGATAGGCACCGCTAACTACACCACTTAGTTTTGAACTACTAATCATATTGAAGTCATTGTCACTTGGATAGTCTTTACTAAAATTTGCTAAACGATGTAAAAGTGTATCGTTGTTTTCATCTTTTTCATCTGTGTACAACAAATAGTGAATGTTGTCTAATAGTATTTTTTTGGACTCATTTCTATTTTTATCTATATTTTGAATAATACTAATTAGTCTTGAAATATTATTAGTAGACATAAGATCTTTTTTAACTCGATTCCCAAACACATCTTGTTTTTCCAATTTATCATCATATTTTGTTTTATATGGAGTATTTGTTAGATTTTGTGGAGGCATTATAATAATAGTTGATATAATAATTATTATAATGAACATTTTATATTTACACCAAGTCCAAACTATAATCTGGGTCTTTTATGATTACATTATTACCTAAATAGTTAGGTTTTTGACCCCATAATCCGAATCCCGAAGGAACTTGCCAGTAACCAATCCATTCTGGTGGTTCTCTAAATTCTTCAATTACACCATTGACTGGATTTGGAGCACTGGCCAACAATATATATTTACTCAATATCACATCGGATTCTAATACTTGTTTTGGTGATAAACGTGCATACCACTCGTATTTGCGACGTTTCAATATTTCACAATCGGGAATCCAAATGCCATACATTTTTCCATAAAAGTTAATGTAATCATTCGTCAGTAAATGATCAACTAATACTGGAGTATTGTCCATTGTTTTCACTCCAATCATTTTACCATCTACTACATTGATTTCTCTCGGTCTTGCATTACACCATCTATTAAACTCTCCTAAAAATTGACTTTCGGCAGTATAGTCTCTAGATATTGTTCTTTGCATAAAGTCAATTAATTTGTCTAATACTGGAATATCTTTTTCTGCACCCATGAAATGCATATTTGGATAAAACTCATAAGTAGTTGATGTAATATTACGATCATTATTTTCACAAACAAACATTTTACCACCACTTGTTCCATTTGTGTACATTTCCATCAAGTCCATCATACATAAAAACGAAGGTGGTACAACCATCCCACCGTATTTTTTCAGTAACTTCACCCAACCCATTTCTCTCATATACCTTTTAATAGGATCGGAAATAATTGTCATATTAATAGACCATTCTGGTAACAACTTGGCAAATGATTCATCATCAATAATACATATGTGAAATGAACCTCCACAACGGTTGATAATACTTTTCACTGTTAAATATATGTATGGTTGGTTTAGTTCAAAAGAACTTCTAGAACCAAAGGATAACCAGTTGCGAGCGTTGTATTCATAAGTAATTGGAATCCATAGAATAGGTTTTTTTACATCAGCTAAAGATGAATCAGTTAATAAGTAATTTTGAATGGAATTATAATTTTGCCCAACTCCCGCATCTCTCTCTTTCTTTTCCAAATATCTATTGTATAAAAACCCAACAAGAGAGACAAGAATAATAATTACAATAATATTTGTAAAATTTATAATTTTAATTTTGGGTGACATATAATATATATTATAAATATATTTTTTTTGAATGATTTGATTATTTGTTTTGCAAGAATTGCAAATTTCCCCAAAAACTCTGGCTTTTTTGTTTTGCAATTTCACTTTGTTTTGCTAATTCATATGCTCGTCTAACTGCTTTTTCAGATTCTCTGTCATTTTGTTGATTTAAATATTGTTGTGCTTGTTGTTCTGATAAAGGTGTGATATCTACTTTATTACGATGATTTAAATATTCATTCACATTCTTAAATTTTGGAACATTATTATAGTCTTCATCTGTTACTGGAATAACTGTTTCTGTATGTGCTTTTTGTAAGTCTTGAAAAGGTAATCTACTAAATAAATCAGAACTGAATTCTCCCGGACCTTCTCTCGTTAACTCACTCGCACTGATACTATTCCAACTATTTAGTTCACTAACATCTTTATGTACAGTTAGTGCTCGTATGCTTGATTTCTTTTTATCAAATTCGGTTTTCATTGTTGCGGCCGACACATTTGGATTTATTTCATCTAATCCTTCATTGGTTTTTAACCAGTCCCCATAACCAGATTCTTCATTTTCATTATAAATTTTATTTTTTTCAAACTGTTCATTAAACCAACTGTTAAAATCACTACTACTTTTAAATTTAGTTTTAGTATTATCTGACTTGAATAAGTTATCTAATATTTTCTTTTTATCCTCTTCACTAAATTTATCAACATCATCATAATTAGTAACAGAGTTAGTTTTATTGACGTCTCCTTTTTTTCTAAAATCCCATAATGAATACAACATTTTATATGCTTTTGAATAAAATAAAAAAAATTTTGAGTCAAGACCAGATTTATCTGGATGAGTTTTTAAAACAACTTGTTTGGCTCGTTTTAAATCTTGTTCATCAAAATTAACTGGCACTTTGAATAACTTTAGTATGTCTTCTAAATTGTAATTATTTATATCTAAATCAACACTCATAATAAATAATTACATAAAAAATTATGTAATAAGACGAAAATACTAAAAAACTATACTTCTTTTGGTTTATGCATAAATAACGTTGACTTAGGTATGTGTGGATGTTTGTATTTATAACATATTTGGTAAAGTTCGTGGTCGTTTATTTCTTTTGGTATTGATATACGGTTGCCTTTTACAAAAACTAGTTCATTTAATTCCCATACATGCCTATCAAGATATTCTTGGTACATTATGTCATTGTATAGAGTAACGTTGTACTTATAAACACTTCTTTGATTTTTTGCAAAGTCTACGTCTTTATAGTGTTTATGTAAACAACCAATATTCCAACCTCTAGCCAATACTAGTTGAGACATTTTGAGTTCTTTTTCTTCAATCAACACAGTAAAGTTAGTTTCATATTTATTTGTAAGTATATTACTTTTAATTAAAAAATCTAAACATTCTTTATCTACCGCAAAAATATACGACTGAATGTGTGGGACAAAGTCGGCAATATGAATACAGTTAATTGTGCTTCCAAACAATTTTACATTATTTTTTAGACCACTAATGTAAATATCTGTCCAGTTACCCGAATAGTAATGTGGGTAAAATGGACCAATTACAGACGAATTTACAAATATAAAATTATCGTAATTTTTGTATAAATCATCTTTGAATAGACCATCTGCCCAAGCACCAAAGTCAAATCCAACATTATCGCGTTTTATTAACTTTACATAGCTGGGTAACTCAGATTCCATATGAGAATCATTCAAGTCACAACAAATAACTAAAAAGTCTACGTCATCACGTTGGAATAAAGCATTTTGAATAAAATAAGTAACTCTATCATTATATTCGTGGAATGTGTACAAAACTAAGGTTTTCATATTTTGTTAATAATAAAATACGAAATAATCTCTTTAAGTTCAAATAAATTAAAATTGATTTTTATTTTACTTATTATACACAGTTAAATAAAAAATTATAATAATAATGGAAAACAAACATTTCATCAAAGGACAACGATACTTATTTCATGAAAAAGCACCTTACCATGACAAGTGTATTACATTTAGAGCAAATTTTATATCAGTAATAAATAAAACATTACTTGTAAATTCATGTGAAAATGAAAAATCTTCAAAAACAATAGTAAGCATACCTACTGACTGGATAAAAAAAACAGAACGTCTTGAAGATATTATAGGTGACACAGTACTACCATCTGATGTATTACTTTTGATTGATAATTTTAATTAATCAAAATACTCTCGCATAAGAATCATATTATTAAATTCGGTGCCGGTCAAATAAGTATCTTTCAATAACTGTTCAATTAAAATAGTAAGAGTTTCTCTATTTTCAGACAATATTTTTTTTGATTCTAAATAAGCGTTGTCAACCAAGGTTAGCACTTCGCTATCAAATGACTCTTTCGTAGCATCTGAATATTTATCACCCATCGCCATACTACGCCCTAAAAATGGATTTCTATCGTTATCCACATTATCATTGTAAAATGTTTCCAAATTTTTACCCATTCCGAAATTACCAACCATTCGTTGAGCGAGTGAATTCGCTTGTTTCAAATCTTGGTTTGCCCCCAACGAAACAAAATCTTCACCATAATATATATTTTCCGCAGCTTTCCCACCCATTGTAATTACTAATCTTTTAAATAACAAATCTTTGGTATATAATCCACCTTCTGTAATATTTTGATGTTCATTGAAAATTGTGTATCCACCCGCACCGCTATATGTACTTTCTATAGTGACTTTTTTCAAATCAAAATATTCATTATACTTACTTGCTAAAAAGGCGTGACCTATTTCGTGTATAGCAACCCGTCTTTTTACATTATAGTCTCTAGTGTCATTTTTCTTAACAATACCAACGATTAGTTTATCTATTGCATTAAATATATTTTTCTCAGAAATAATTGTATTTCCTTCTCTTGCTGCAAAAATTGCTGCTTCATTCAAAAGGTTTTTTAATTGCGCGCCAGAAAATCCGTTAGTTAATTCAGAAACTAAATTCATATTGATGTTTTCTGAAATTTGTTTGTTTTTTGAATAAACACTTAATATTTTTTTTCTAGACTCCCTATCTGGCAGTGGAACTGTTATCAAACGGTCAAATCTACCGGGTCTTAATAATGCGCTATCTAACACATCCTTTCTATTTGTTGCAGCAATAATTAAGATACCCTCATTATCCGCAAAACCATCCATTTCAGCCAACAACTGATTCAAAGTTTGTTCTCTTTCATCATTTGCCATATTGATACCAGCACCCCGCTGTCTTCCAACTGCATCAATTTCATCTATGAAAATAATACAAGGCTTGTTATTTCTTGCATTTTGAAATAAATTTCTGATTTTAAGAGCACCAACCCCAACAAAAACCTCCACAAATTCACTTGCGGCAATTGAAATAAAATTAGCTTCGGCTTCACTTGCGATTGCTTTTGCTAGTAGAGTTTTACCAGTTCCCGGTGGGCCGTCTAATAATATTCCTCTTGGTATTTCTGCACCAGCATTTTTGTATAGTGTTGAATTTTTCAAATAAGAAACGACTTCAACACACTCTTCAAAAATTTCTGGACTTCCGGCAAAACTATTGAGTGAAATGTTTAACTTTTTTAACACTTCTGTATCTTTGTTCATAGTATTTTTCTGTGAAAAGATACCATTAGGCCCACCCGGACCACCACCAAGTCCATTTCCTCCTCCTATATTATTCCCTTGAAAACTTCTAAAAATGTTGACTAGTAATGACAAAAATAAAAATGGGAATATAAAACTATTCACAAATCCAAATACTTGTGAAAAACCTTGTTCTACAATACTGGGTTGAGGTGATTGTAAAAATACGGTTTCTACCTTATTTTTGACAGATTCATCAACAATACTTTGAACAACAACTGGAGAAATTTGTGTAACTGAATAATCATCATATACGTCTCCATTTTGTTCAACCTTTTCAGATAAAGCCTCGTCTAGTTTAGGAGAAAAATAAACTGTTTTTATTTGATGGTTATCAATTTTTTCAATTAAAGCATTATAACTATTTTTTGAAAGGTAATAGTTATTTTTGAATATAGTATTTGCTCTGTCTGTTGACATTTTTAACCGATTTAGTTGTACCCCATTTAAAGAAACTGGAAGTAATAAACAACACAAATAAAAAATGTTCATACCTATAAATATAAAGATTGTTTTAAGTAGTTCTTTTAAATTTTTATTTTACAATAGCCCCGGCTCTTGCATATGCTTGTTCTAAAGCATATAAATGAAGACCACAACGTTTAAAAAATGCGTCCAGTTGTACGGGATCGGCACCAGTTACACTGTCATCTGGTGCAAAAGAAACATTGCCT
>Ga0114966_10000582_pt1 | contig 34825 bp, 24 predicted proteins | sample M_130207_XF_Meta_FD_87029 | JGI IMG/M metagenome (GOLD analysis project Ga0114966, IMG submission 87029) | Freshwater microbial communities from Lake Montjoie, Canada to study carbon cycling - M_130207_XF_MetaG | ecosystem: Environmental > Aquatic > Freshwater > Lake | place: Lake Montjoie... | reverse complement strand
TGGCTTTTAACACCACAGGGAATGCCAATACAGCAAATGGTATGGGAGCATTGACTTTTAACACCACAGGGAATGCCAATACAGCAAATGGATCCGATGCATTGCATTCAAACACCACAGGAAATTACAATACAGCAAATGGTAATGATGCATTGTACTCGAACACCACAGGAGATGCTAATACAGCAAATGGTGTATTTGCATTAAAATATAACACCACAGGAACTAACAATACAGCAAATGGGATGCAAGCATTGTTTTCCAACACCACAGGAGTTGGCAATACAGCAAATGGTTTTGATGCATTGTTAAATAACACCACAGGAAATTTAAATACAGCAAATGGTATCTATGCTTTAGGTGACAACACTACAGGATATAACAATACAGCCAATGGAGCCAATGCATTGTATTCCAACACCACAGGATCTGATAATACCGCCAATGGTATGCAGGCATTATATTCAAACACCACAGGAGGTTACAATACCGCCAATGGTAGGCATGCATTGTATTCAAACACCATAGGAGATGGGAATACAGCTAATGGTAATGATGCTTTGGAATTGAGCACCACAGGAAATTTTAATACAGCAAATGGTAATAGAGCTTTGAATAGAAATACAACTGGAGGTGGCAATACAGCAAATGGTCATAGTGCTTTGAATTCAAACACCACAGGGAATTACAATACAGCAAATGGTAGACACACACTGTATTCAAACACCACAGCAAGTTACAATACAGCAAATGGTCATAGTGCTTTATATTCAAACACAACAGGAGAATACAATACAGCAAATGGTAATGATGCATTGCTCTCGAATACAACAGGAGGTGGCAATACAGCAGATGGTTATAGCGCTTTGCTTTCAAATACAACAGGAGTTGGCAATACAGCAAATGGTCGTAGTGCTTTGAATTCAAACACCACAGGGAATGTTAATACAGCAAATGGCAACAACGCACTGTATTCAAACACCACAGGAGGCGGCAATACAGCAAACGGTTTTGCTGCATTACAATACAACACTACAGGAGATGAAAATACAGCAAATGGTGAAGAAGCATTAGCATATAACACAACCGGATATAGTAATACAGCAAGTGGCAGAGCAGCATTGAATAATAACTCCACAGGCTATTTCAATACAGCAGATGGTCATTATGCATTGTTTTTTAATACCACAGGAATATATAACACAGCAAATGGTTCTTTTTCAATAAAAAATAACACCACAGGAAATAAAAATACAGCAAGTGGTTATTTTGCATTGCAATTAAACACCACAGGAAATAATAATACAGCAATTGGCTATGACGCGCAGGTTCCTTCCGGCACTGCAAGTAACCAAGTTCAAATAGGTAATTTTGATGTTACTTTTGCCGGTATTCAAGTACCCTGGACCACTACCAGTGATAAACGTTGGAAATCGGACATACAAAACATTGCGCTTGGCTTAGATTTTATAAGCACACTGCGTCCTGTATCGTATTTCAGAAATAATGACGAAAGTAAAAAACTAGAATATGGTTTTATAGCGCAAGAGCTTGAACAAGCTTTAAATGATGCAGGAGCAAGCAATAATGGTATCATCTCAAAAGATGATGCAGGCATGTATGGTGTGCGTTATAACGATTTAATGGCTCCCATGGTAAAGGCAATACAAGAGCAACAATTAATGATAGAAAGTTTGAAGAAAGAGATAGCGGAACTGAAGAAGAAAAAATAGTTTATAGCAGCGCTTTACCCAAGCTCTCTGAGCAATAAGAGAAAGTATATTAGTTTTAGATAGCTAAGAAGCATGCAATAATTATAAGCACCATCGGAACTGATTGGTATTTATTTGAGAAAGCAAAATATATTTGCAAAAACAGAACATAAAACGGCTAATGGTGGTTTTATGTTCTGTTAAAAAAAAGCAATGCCAGGCTTTTATTTAATACTAGCTTAATAAGATATCACCTAAAAAAAACTGGCTTATGCTCTAAAAAAGTAAAATGATATCTCATTTTGTTTTATCCTCATATTCCGCAGAAAGAACATAATAGCCAAAAGTAATTAGGCCTCCTACAATGATAGGGCTAAGAATAAATAAATAAATAATACCAAAAACAAGGTCTTCTTGTTTTCCGGATTGTAATTTTGGAATACCAAATTCAAAAAAATTGAAATAAGCGACAACAATTGCTAATACCATCCAAAATAGGCCTAAATATCTTTTAAATTTTTTCATAGTTTTAAAAATTTAAAGTTCATCATCAATTTTATTATCGTTTTTATCCAAATACAAAACACCAATAAGGAAGCAAATAGCACCCACTATTATAGGGTACCATAGCCCTTGTAAATACCATTCGGGGTTATTCATTATTTTGGCATTGCTTACCAGGTAGGTTGCTACAATGGGTAATAAGCCACCAAATATGCCATTACCAATGTGATAGGGCAAGGACATGGAAGTATATCGTATTTTTGCAGGGAACATTTCCACTAAAAATGCAGCAATAGGGCCATAAACCATTGTAACAAATATTATTTGCACAAATACCAGCAAAATAATTATCCAAAAACTGGGGGAGTTTAAGAGAATAGATTTTTTTTCGTCGATAAATGGCTTCCTAGCTTTATCCTTAAAGACATTGGTTTTAGTGGTAATATCCATGCTGGTGCCATCGCTAAACACTTTATGTGTTTTTTTTGTTATTAATGAATCGGCAAAAGCATTAAGTACCACATTAGTTTTTATATCCACCAGATTATTATTCACTATTTCGGTTTTATAAGTACAATCAATTACTGCATACATTTTGCTATAAATTGGGCGATAAGAAATAATAGCAAGGAATAATCCTAACATCATTATTTTTTTTCTTCCAAATTTATCAGACAATTTACCAAAAAAAATAAAAAATGGCGTACCCAATAATAATGCAACAGCCATGAGCATATCTGTTTGCTGGCTGTTAACAGAACATACTTTACCAATAAAACTCATGGCATAAAACTGCCCCGTATACCATATCACACCTTGCCCCATTACAGCGCCGAAAAGGGCAAGTAAAACAAATTTAAAATTGTATTTATTTCCAAAACTTTCTTTCAATGGATTAATGGAAAGTTGTCCTTCGGCCTTTACTTTATCAAAAACAGGGGATTCCTGCATATTTTTTCGAATAAAATAGGAAACGATAAGCATTATAGAGGAAACTAAAAAGGGAATGCGCCAGCCCCATTCTTCAAATTTCTCAATCCCTATTACCGAACGGGTAATTAAAATCACCGTTAAAGAAAGAAATAGACCTAAAGTAGCCGTAGTTTGAATCCATGAGGTATAATATCCTCTTTGGTTTTTAGGAGCGTGCTCCGCCACATATGTAGCAGCGCCGCCGTATTCGCCACCAAGTGCGAGGCCTTGCAACAGTCGCAATAACAATACCAATAGCGGAGCCATAAAACCAATAGCATTATAATCGGGAATACAGCCTATTAAAAAAGTAGAACCACCCATTAACAATAAGGTTACCATAAATGTATATTTCCTCCCAATAGAATCGCCTAAGCGGCCAAAAAAGAGGGCGCCAAAAGGCCTAACAACAAACCCAGCGGCAAAGGTTGCTAGGGTAGAAATAAAAGCTGCTGTAGGGTTTTCCTGAGGGAAAAATTTGGTAGAAATTACAAGAGCAAGGCTACCGAAGATATAAAAATCATACCATTCAATCAATGTACCTACTGATGATGCTATTATTACGGACCTGATATTACTTTTATTAGTTATATTTTTTTCGTCCAACATAAATATATTGCTATTTCGAAAAGTTATTAGTCATTACAAAAGATATATTGATAAAACACCAAGGCAAAAATGTTATCCAAAAAGCGTTTCCAAAGCGGGCTGCAAGATTAAACTCTAAAATATTTTCAGCCTGAAATAAATTTTAAATTATTTCTCAAATAATTATATTAAAGCAGCAATAACAGTATTTATGGATGTTATAAAAATAAAAAAAGAATTAAAAATAAGGGGGATACCTTATTCTTAAGCTTTTCAATTGAAAGATGTTGAAATTAGATGCGTGAAACCAAAATTACATTCAAAACTAAACCCTAAATCCTAAAACTAAAATATCATCTGTTTGGTTTAAATTGCCTCTCCATTCGGTAATAAAAGTATCAAGGGTTTTCTTTTGCTCAGAAACGTCAAGTGGGCTAATAGATTTAAGGAGCTCCCTGAAAGGCTGTGCAAATATTTTTTTATGTTCCTTACCACCAATCTGATCGGCATAACCATCGGAAAAAATAAATAACATATCCCCTTTCATTAGCTGAAAACTATGGTTAGTAAAGCCTTCCGCTTCATTTTTCTGAAAACTTCCAATAGAGCGTTGGTCGCCTTTAATAGGAATACATATCCCATCTCTATAAATAAGGAGGGGGCTATGGGCGCCAGCAAACTGTAAAGTGCCTAGACCATCAGCAGCGCTGTGTGGCGCAGAACTATCGGGCACTTTGAATTGTTTATTTTCAATATTTGGTTTCACTTTATTAATTCCATTAGCATCGCTTACATTTTTATTAGGGGCATCGAAACATAAAAGGGCGATATCCATTCCGTATTTTACGGATGTGTTATTACTTTTTTGATTTAAGCTATTCAAAACCTGCACGTTTAATTCATCCAAAATTTCGGAAGGAATTGATTTACCTTGCACCTTCACAATGTCGTTAAGGAAATTATTGCCCAGCAATGACATAAAAGCACCAGGTACACCATGCCCAGTACAATCAGCAACGGCAATAAATACCTTGCCGTTTTCTTCATAAATCCAATAAAAATCACCACTTACAATATCTTTAGGTTTGTATAAAATAAATGCTTCGGGCAGGTGAATTTTTATTTCTTCAATAGGAAGAAGAATAGCTTCTTGAATACTTTTTGCATAGTTGATACTATCTGTAATTTTCTCGTTTTGAAGTCGAATACCATCTTCGGCAATCTTACGAGCCGTAACATCCGTATCAATTATCACCCAGTTTTTCAATCCGCCATTTTCATCAAAAATAGGGGTGAGGGAACTTTGCAGCCATATTTTTCTTTGGTCCTTAGTAATATTTAAAGATTGATAAATAGAACTTTTTTTGAACTTAATACAATCACTAATTAAGTTTTTTATTTCTGGATTATTGTTGTTTTTTTCTAAGGTATTTCCACGTTGTTTTAACTCCTCCAAACTAAAACCTTGAAGGCGGGTATAGGCAGTATTTACCCACTCAATATCGCCATTTGCAGCAAATATTAACACGCCATTATCAGTTTCGCTGGCTACAATAGAAAGCCTTGCTAATTCATTTTTCTGATTCTCAATTTCAATGGTACGTAACTTCACTTCATCTTCCATATTTTCATAAAGACGAGCATTTTCAATACCATTAACAATAAAGATAGCTAAATTTTTAAGTATGTTCAATTGGTAATCGGAATAAGCATTTTGCTTAAAACTCTGAACAGTAATAACGCCAATAAATTTATTAGGCGTTGAAATTGGCAAGTAAATAATGGACTCGGACTGCTCCCCTTCTCTAGGCACAGGGATATCCATCCCCGGGAAATAATTATTATATTCTTTTTTAAGATCATTAATAAATATTTGTTGCTGTTTTTTAAAACACCAAACAGCGGGCCTGAATTCATCCTTTAAATCAATAAAAAAGTAGGGTAACTTTTCTCCTTTTTCAATAAACCCAGGAAAATTAATACATTTTTCCTGATCATCATAAATACCAATACCGAATGCTGATGCATCCATTAATTTATTTACTTTTTCGTAAGCTTTTTTGATAATTTCTTCTACAGATAATACCGAAGATATTTCCATACCAATGTCGCTGAGTAGTTTTGTATTCTGGTAAGTTTTTTCAAGTTCTTCTTTTTGTTTAAACAACTCCTCTGTTCGTTTTACAACTTTCCCTTCTAAACTTTCATATAGCTGTGCATTTTCTATAGCGATAGCCGCATAAATGGCCATACTTTGCAAAATATTTAAGTGGTATGTGTTAAAAGCATTTTTATGACCACTTTGCACAGTAATAACGCCCATTGGTTTTCCTTTAGCTATAAGCGGTATGTAAATAATGGACTGAGATGCATGGCCTGCAATTGGTTGAAGATGTTCTTTATAATACATCTTATACTCCGTTTTATAATCATTTATAAAAATAACTTTTTGATCATTGAAACATATACTTGCCAGGCGATTGTTGCCGGTTGTATCTACTGATTGATTTGGTATTTTCTCGCCATATTCGATAGTTCCAATAAAATCTAAGCGTTTTAGCTCTTCATTATAAATGCCAATTGTAAAAACAGAGGCGTCCATTAATTTATTGACATTTTGGTATATTTTTTCAATGATATTCTCAATTGATAAGGAAGAGCTTATCTCCTGCCCTATTTGACTTAATACACTAATGTTTTTATGTGATTTTTCAAGTTCCTCTTTTTGTTTGACAAGCTCTTGCGTTCTGGTTTTAACCTCCTCCTCCATATTTTCATAGAGGTGTGCATTTTCGAGAGCATTTACTATATAAACAGCCAAATTCCGAAGTATATCCAATTGGTATTCGGAATATGCATTTTTATTAAAACTTTGAACCGTAATTACTCCAATAAAAATTTGTTTAGTAGCAAGCGGGAAATAAATTAAAGAATTAGGTTGCTCACCTTCTGCAGGTTCTGGGACATTAGAATTATGGAAATACAAACTATATTCTTTATAGAAATCACTTATAATAATTTCTTGTTGTTTTGTAAAACACAATATAGCCGGTCTGTTTTCATCAGAAAGTGGTACAGAATGATTCGGCAATTTTTCTCCTTTTTCAATTACCCCAATAAAATCAAGAGAGTTTTTAGATTTATTAAATACGCCTATACCAAAAACAGAGGCGTCCATGAGCTTATTTACGTTTTCATATACCTTATTACAAATTTCTTCTACAGATAAAACAGATGCAATTTCTCTACCAATATTGCTAAGTAATTTAGTATTCTCATAATGTTTCACAACCTCTTCTTTTTGCTTCAACACTTCCACTGTACGGTCAGCAATTTTTTTCTCTAAATCAACATAAAGCTGCGCATTTTCATAAGCTATAGCAGTATAGTTTGCGAGTGTCCTTAACATAGATAGGTGGTGCTTTGTATAACTATTTTTTTCATAACTCTGCACTGTGATAACACCGATTACTAAATCCTTCAATATCATAGGACAAAAGATAAGGGAATGCGTCATTTCACCAGTAATGACTACTATATTATTCACGTAATTTTGATATTCGGTCAAATTATCATTGATAAATATTTCTTTTTTATTGTTGATACACCAAACAGAATAATTGTCACTGTTAATAGTTGAAAATGAAAAGGGTGCAATTCTAATTCCTTTATCAAATTCATATTTGATTTCTACTGTATTGGTATCGGCATGAAAAATACGAACCCCAAATGTGCCAGCATCCATCAAACGGTTAATATTTTTGTGCAGTTTGCTAAAAATGCCCTCAAAATCTAATGAAGAAGTAAGTTCTTTCCCAATTTCACTCAATACACTTATATTATTACGAGAGCTTTCCAGTTCTTCTTTTTGTGAGATAACTTCTTTAGTTCTATTATCGACCAGCTCCTCCATGTTTTTATACAAGTGTGCATTTTCTAATGCGCTAACCAGGTAAACAGCCAAATTCCTAAGCATGTCCAAATGGTATTCGGAATAGGCGTTTTCCTTAAAACTTTGAACTGTAATGACTCCTATTTTTTTGTTTTTTGTGGAGAGTGGCAAATAAATAACTGACCCTACCTTTTCACCTTCTGTAGGTGGTGGATATATTTTATCAGGGAAGTAAATGTTAAAATCTTTTCTGTAATTATTTGAGAATAATTCTTTTTGCTGTTTAAAGCACCAAATTGTAGGGCGCCCTTCCTCGCTCAACTCTTCAAAATGATTTGGCAATTCCACCCCTTTTTCGATTACGCCCCTAAATTCAATATTATTTTCAATTTCATTAAATATCCCAACACCAAAAACAGAGGCATCCATCAATTTATTAACATTTTCATATACTTTTTTTGTTATCTGTTCAACAGATAATACAGAGGTAATTTCTCTGCCGATATTACTAAGGAGCTTTGTGTTTTCATAGGATTTCTCGACTTCCTCTTTTTGTGTACTTACATCTTTAGTGCGCTCCTTTACTTTCTCCTCCAAATTTTCGTATAACTGAGCATTTTCGAGAGCAATAGCAATATAAACAGCAAGATTTTTTAAAATATCAAGGTGACGTTTCGTATAAGAATGTTTAGTGAAACTTTCGACATTTATTACTCCAATTATTTTCCCTTTTATAATTAAGGGCAAATATATGAGCGATTGGGGTAAATCACCAACAAGAGGAGTTGGTATAAATGGAATATATTCCTGAAATTCCATTTTCAAATCATTAATAAAAATTTCATGACCATTTTTGAAACATATAACAGGTAATCGTGTATCATCATTTAAATCATATGAACTACTATATTTCTTTCCGTGCTCAATAAAACTAGGGAAGTCGATAGTGTTTTTTGTTTTGTTTGGAATGCCGATGCAAAACACATCTGCAATCATTAATTTATTTAAATTTTCATAAACTTTTTCAATTATTTTTTCAACAGAAAGAGAGGCGGCAACTTCTTGCTCAATTTCACTTAAAATAGCAATATTTTGATATGATTTTTCAATTTCAAGCTTCTGCAGTTTGAATCTGATTATTACTTTTTTGTTATTACGGTAAATAATAAAAATTAAAAATAAAATTACCGCTAAAGCTGCTGCGTATATAATGTAATTGATGGTATTTAATTTCCGCATGCGCAAATCCTCTTGTTCCTTTAACAATTCGGCATCCCTTTTATTGGCTTCATTTACTTTCTTTTCGGCATCATACTTCGCATTTATTTCCATTAAATGAACACCCATTTGTTCCTTTTTAAGAATGTCAGAAATTGCCGAATATAAGGTATGAAGCTTATAAGCTTTTTTATAATCTTCGCATTTTGAATAAACACTTGATATGTTCAAATAAAGATCTCTCAAATAAACTTTATTATTTAAAGCCAAAGCGCCTTCCAGACATTTATTAAGAAATTCTAAGGCTTTAGCATTATTACCTTGTGAGAAATAGACATCCCCTATTGTTCCATTAAGAAAAACAATCATCTCTCTATTATTTATTTCATCGGCTAATTTCAAACCTTCAAAAGCAACCTCAAGAGCTGAATCAAATTTTTCCTGGCCAGAATAAATATATGCTAAATGATTATTAGCTTTAATTATTCCATTTTTATTATTACTTTTCCTATAGATTTTTACACCATTTAATAAATACTCTGCCGCATCTTGGCTTCCATCTTTAAACAAAAATGTTTGGGTTTTAACCTTGTTGTTTCTGCTATACAAAACAATACCCATAGACACCGAAACATCAGCAATTTTATTTTCATCTTTCACAATTTCAAATAACTTAAGAGCCTTGGCAAAATGTTTTATAGAGATATCGTACTTGTTTTGAATCTGATATACTTGTCCTATTGAATAATGAAGTGTAGCATCTTGAAAGATTAATATATTTTTAGCAGCGCTGTTATTAGAAGTCTCCGATTTAATTAATAACTCTTTTGTTAAGTTTATTGCGCTTGAATAATATTCAATAGATTTTAAATAATTTTTTTGGCTATTATACAGGTCTGCAATTTCAGTTAATGTGGTAATTATTTCACTTTTATTATTTTTTTCATATTGAATTTTCAAGGCCTGCAAATAAAACTCAATAGATTTCTCAAAATTATTTTTAAATTTATAAGCAAGGCCTAAACTGATTAGTGATTTTAATATTCCATCATTAAATGATAGTTTCTGAGATAGTTGTAAGGCTTCTTCAGCGTATTGAATTGAACAAGAAGTTGGATCTTTGTACAACTCTAGACTTAAAGCATTTAAATTCAGAACTTTACCCTTATCCTCACCAGAGGTATTAAGAAGAAGCAAAAGGGAATCAACAGCATGATTTTTTTTGGAAATTTTATTATTTTCCTGCGCAAAAGAGCTACTGCTAAGAAACGACGAAACAACAACTATCGAAATAGAAAAAAATAAAAAATACAGAATATTTTTTTTTGCGGTCATGTATAAAAAAGTATATGCAAATATATTTAAAAAAATCTTAAATCATAATTTGAAATCGGCTTAACCTGAAGACAAAAAATATTTAAAAAGTAAAAATCATGAAAAACATTATAATTCTAAAGATACAAAGTATTTTCAATACTTTTCCAGAGAGCAGCAGCAGTTTTATCCCAACTAAAGTCCAACTTTCTTATTCTACCTTTAATAATTAAACGCTGACGTAACGCTTTATCCATATATACAGCTAACATACCATTGGCAATTGAATCTATAGAAAATGGATCTACTAAAACTGCTGCATCCTTTGCAACTTCGGGCATGGATGTTATATTGCTTGTAATTACTGGCGTATCACAATTCATGGCCTCCAGAATTGGAATACCAAAACCTTCAAAATATGGCACATATACCATCGCTATGGCGGCGCCAATAACATTTTTTAAATCGTCAGTAGATAATCTACCAGTAAAAACAACATCCTTCTTAAATTTTAAATTCAGATAGGTCTGTTTTATTTCATTCGTCCAATAATATTTCTCACCAACAATAATAATTTTAACATTGTTAGAATGAGCACACTTAAATTTATCAAAAGCTTTAAACAAACGAGAAATATTTTTCCGAGGATGCAATGATCCAACAAATAAAAAATAATCGCAATTATAAGAAAATTTAAGTTTTGTGTGTTGCTGCTCCAAACTATCAACAGGCATAAATAATTCATTACAACCATTATTGACAATGTCAATTTTTGAAGCCTCAATATTATAACGGCTCATAATATCATTTTTTGAAAAGTTAGAAACCGTGGCTATTCTGGTAGCCTTGTGAGCAAACTTTGGAAAAAAATACTTATAGTAATTGCGAACAAGTAAAGGCAAATCATTGGGGTAATGTTCAAAATTTAAGTCGTGAATAACAGCCAATTGTTTAACTTTAGCATTGAGCGACATATAACCATCGGGCGAAACAAAAATATCGGCCTTGTACCTATTAAGAAAATTTGCAACGGAATATTCAAACCACCAATAAAACAATAGTGGATGCCGAGCCTGGGGCGAAAGAATAACAGGCGTGATATTATCAGAAAAAATAAATTCTTCATCAAAATCACGATCGAATAAAAAAATAAAATGATCATCAGGACGACTGGTTGTAATACGTTTTAGCGTTTCGTAGGTAAACCAACCAATCCCTTCTAATTTATTTTTTAATAATAACCTGGTATTTACAACTATTTCCAATTTTTTTTTATAAACGAAATTACAAGAATTATTTAGAAATAACTTTATAAGTAAATAATAATAAAAAAATATTAAAACTATGTATTAGTGAACTTGTAAAATAATTAGTAGGTTTGACGAATGTTATCTTATAATACACTAAAGCAAAAGGTTTTAGCAATAAAAATACAAATAATATTATTATCCTATAATAAAACACTGCTGCATAAAAAATGAAAAGTACAATTAAATATACACTTCATAAATTATTTGGATTTAATACCTACCTTTTTATTTTTTCTTTATTTAAGATATACACTCTTAAACGCGATAAAAACGAGAAAGATTTTTTTCAATTTTTACGATTAATACCTGAAAACACTTCAGTTTTAGACATTGGAGCTAATATTGGTATCATGACAGTTCATTTGGCCCGTTCAATTAATAATGTGACAGTATATTGTTTTGAACCAATGCCAAATAATATTTTAACATTTAAACGAATAGTGAATTACTTTAAGCTAAAGAATGTTCATTTATTTGAAACGGCATTAGGAAATACAGAAGGCACTATTAAAATGGTGATGCCTATAATTAATTCAGTAAAAATGCAGGGCTTAAGCCATGTCATTCACAAGAGTATTGCTGAAAATAATGAAGGTGAAGTATTTTCTGCTTCCTTAAAAATGTTGGATAATATAGAACTATTAGTAAATAATTCAAAACGCATTAGTGCTATTAAAATCGACGTAGAAAATTTTGAATTTTTTGTTTTAGAAGGTGCTCAAAACCTAATTATTAAAAATCAGCCAATAATATATGCTGAACTTTGGGAAAATGAAAACCGAGATAATTGTTTCGATTTATTGCAAAGGCTAAACTATTCAACATTTGTGGTGGATAATGATAAATTGCTTGGATTTGATAAAACAATTCATAAAACTCAAAATTTTATATTTCTTCCTCCAGTAATTGTTTAAGATTAAATTATTCACCAGAGCGCGAAATTGCGTTGGCGTTTTCATTAAAATAGAAAATGCTTTTTAAAAAATATTTTATTAAATCAATCCAATATATTTTGCAGCATTAGCATAAAAAAAATCATTTAGATAAAAAAATCTCGCAGAAGAAAACTTCTTAAGACCTAATTTTAGAATTCAATGCGGCACATTACTTTTCACACTCCATGCTTCCGCTTTAGCTGAAAACAATCTTTTTGTACTACTCCATACTGTTTCAAAAAATTTAGAACGACGGTAGTTATTCAAATCGTTTACGCTTTGCCAATGACTATAAGTAAAAAATATATTTGGTGAATCAATATCATTCAATAAATCCAATTGGGTGCAGCCTTCCATATTCCTAATATGTTGTTTGGAGGCTTCGAAAATTTTTAAAAAATCATTCACCTTATCTGGGTCAAATGTCATTTTAACAATACGTATTATCATCTATAAATAAGAAAAAAATGTTTTTAATGATTATGAAATTTGATAGCCATAAAATAAGCAAGTATCCAATTTAAAAACTAACAAAAAATCAAAAACGGATAGTGATAGAATCGTTAAGCTTTAAATTAAGCATGGTATTTATTTTACCATTCCGCATTGCAATTTCTAGTTGTCCGGATGAATTAAACAAGGCCAAAATTTCACCTTCCGAAACATCATTATACTCAGGACTAATACGATCAATTTTATTATTTCGAGCTAGTTCAATAACAAAGGGTTTCCCTCTGCCTATCTGATCAAATAAATCAAAATAAATATTTGTAATAACATTACCATAAGAATCGACAAACAGAATAGAGCCTCTAATAATATTACCCATCGAAGTGGCGCGAAAAGGTAATCGTTGTAGTAAATTTTGTTTAGCTTTACCAATGGTGTCTATAATTGTTCCATTAGCAAGCAAACAAGCATATTTAACAAAAACATCACGAACAGGAAAACTTATATTTTGTTTAATATCTAAAGGAATTTCAATAATTTTGTTAGGCATTTCATCAAACAATAAAGAAAAAATACCGTTATCGGAACCAATAAAAAACTGGCCATAATTTTCTACTGCTACATAACCTCCAGTATTAACATATTCGGTAAGTAATCCTATAATATGAACTGTGTTTTTAGGAAAATTAGGGTAGGTCTCTTTTAAAATAAATGCCGCATCTTGAATATTAAATTTTTCTATCTGGTGCGAAATATCAACAATAGTAACATTAGGCAACTGTTTTAAAATTGCTCCTTTAACAGAACCTACATAATGATCTTTTAATCCAAAATCGGTAGTAAGAGTTATAATTGCCATTGAAAAAAAATTGAGTACTTAATTATTAATTGAGTAGACAAAAATATGTTATTTTCGTACTCAAAAAATAAAATTTTAAATTTCAAGTTCCAGTATTATCAAAATAATTCTGAATCTTCTAAATTAACAATTAAATAACAATGAGTGAAAAAAAATTAATCCTGGAGGATATAAAACCACTTGATTTATACGGTATAAATGATTCCAAACTTGAATTAATAAAAAAACGTTTTCCAAATGTTAAAATTGTTGCACGCGGCGATTTATTAAAACTTTCGGGAGATGAGGCTGAATTAAATCAAGTTGAAATGGTCATAAACATACTAACAGCCTATTTTAATAGATTTGGGAACCTAACTGAAAACGCGATAACACAAATATTAAGTGGATCGAGTAAGACAAATGATTCAAATGAAAAAACAAATGTAAATGATGTATTGGTATTTGGTAATAGTGGCTTAATAGTAAAGGCTAGAACGGAAAATCAGCGTAAAATTGTAGAGGCTATAGAAAAAAACGATATGGTATTTGCCATTGGGCCGGCGGGCACGGGAAAAACATATACAGCAGTAGCATTGGCTGTTCGCGCTCTAAAGAATAAAGAAATAAAAAAAATAATACTTACAAGGCCAGCAGTAGAAGCAGGTGAAAATCTGGGTTTTTTACCTGGTGATTTAAAGGAAAAGCTGGACCCATACATGCAGCCATTATACGACGCGCTAAACGATATGATTGCTCCAGAAAAACTCAGCTACTATATAGAAAACCGGGTCATACAAATTGCCCCACTTGCCTTTATGCGTGGGCGTACCTTGGACAACGCTTTTGTAATATTAGATGAGGCGCAAAATGCTACTGAAAACCAATTAAAAATGTTTTTGACTAGAATGGGGGCATCAGCCAAATTTTTAATCACCGGAGATATCACCCAAGTGGACCTACCAAAAAACCAACCATCGGGCTTAATACATGCCATAAAGCTTTTGCAAAATATTGAAGGAATTAAATTTATTCAATTAGACGGCAGCGATGTAATTAGGCATGCCCTGGTAAAAAAAATAATAGAAACTTACGACTCGAAATAATTTTTTTGAAATAAAAAAAACATAAAATTTAAGTAAAATAGAAAATTTAGATAAAAAACATTATTTTATAATAGGCAAATAAAATGGGTGATTTTCGTTGTATTTCCTAAGATAAATAAAAATCGCTTCTGATTTTTGCCGCTTTTTAAATTTCATAAAATTAAGATATAAATCAGCATCGTTTTTCAATAATATTTCCATATTTTTTACATTAAAATCGAATACGGTATTCGTTTGTGTATCGTAAACATAGTGCCTCAGCTCTTGCACCGAATTATTCAATGTAGCGTTATATGAAAAATTATCGCGATAATTAACCTGCATTTCAAAGGTAGCAGTAAAATGACATAATGTCCCAACAACATTTAGTCTATTAAACTCGTTGTTGAAATTAATGTAAATAGAACGGTTTTGACAATAACCCCAAACACTTAATTTATCAAACAATATTTCATTACCGATTGAATCCCTGTAATGGATAGTTCTGCTTTCCATTATCTGTTTAATAAAATCGAGCTGTTCTTTTGGAATATTTGAAATAATTTTAAATTTAGATATGGGTCTATTAAATTTAAAATCGACACCATTTAAAAAAACCCCTTCCACAAATTCATAATTACGAGAATACGCTACAGAATCATATTGTGAGATGAGCTGCAATGGAAAAAGAAAATGTATAATCAACGGCAATTTTCTCAATTTAAAAAACATATCAACAAAAGCATAATTTTTGTGAAGCATCAATAGTATCTATATATTTAAAAACAAGATTATTTTTAATTTGAAAAAGACATAATTTTACGAAAAAATACAATGAAAAGGATAATTTATGTCAATTTAATTTTTACAATTAATTAATTGAAAAGTTTTATAATACAAAAGTATAATACTAATAATTGATATTAAAGACATATAAGAACATTAAGCCACGATATAAAAAACGGAAAACTATTGAAATTTATTAAAAAAAATAAAATTAATAAACCCCGGCAATATTGCCAAATAAAAAAACTGTAATTTTGGAAATCCATTAAAACATGCAAAAAACAATTAAAATAATAGGAATTATATCCATCACTATTGGTGCTGCAACTGCATTACTTTGCATTTCACCTATTTCAGGTGCTCCAATAATTGCATTACCAATTGGTTTTATAGGGATGGTATTTTCATGTATTTATATTTTTATTGACACTCAAAAAGAATTGAGCACAAAAAAAATTACTCCAGGTATTATTGGTTTACTTTTAAGTTCAACACCTGTAATTTTGATTCTAATTTTCACTATTATAAATTATTTTAAAAGCTAAAAATGCTATTTATACCTAATAAAGCAATAGGCAATTATTTTTCCTTAATAAAATTCAGCCATACTATATTTGCATTACCTTTTGCAATTATTGGATATTTTTTGGCAATTGAATCATCCAATAAGTCCTTTGAGCCCAAATTATTTTTATTAATAATATTGTCTATGATTTTTGCCAGAAGCTCAGCCATGGCTTTCAATCGTTATATTGACAGAGAAATAGACAAAAAAAATTTACGCACTTCCTTACGTGAGATTCCAAGCGGTTTAATAAAATCGCAATCTGCATTATTTTTCGTTGTTATAAATTGTTTTTTATTTATTGTATGCACCTATTTTATTAATACAATATGTTTTTATTTATCCCCTATAGCCCTATCTGTGATATTAGGATATAGCCTTACAAAGCGCTTTACAGCGCTCTGTCATTTAATTTTAGGCGTCGGCTTATCACTGGCTCCTATTGGCGCTTATTTAGCTGTAACGGGGGAATTTAATTGGCTACCATTATTTTTTTCGTTTGCAGTATTATTTTGGGTAAGTGGTTTTGATATTATTTATGCTTTACAAGATGAAGAATTTGACAAATCAGAAAATTTAAAATCGATACCAGTATGGTTAGGGAAAAGAGCTGCTATAATGGTATCCATTATATTACATATTATAAGTGCATCATTTATTGTATTTGCTGGCTTTTACGGACATTTTAGCATGAGCTACTGGATAGGTACTTTAATTTTCACAGGGCTATTATTTTATCAACATACCCTAGTAAAGCATAATGATTTGAGCAAAATAAACATCGCTTTTTTTACAACCAATGGCATTGCAAGCATTGTATTTGGTTTATTTGTGCTGATAGCTTTATTATTTAAATAAAAAAAATAACAATAAAATTAAAACCTATTGAAGTTTTCGAAATAGCTGCCGCAAACTAAATGGTTGAAAACCTGTGTGTTTTTCTTTTGTCTTGATCCAAAAGAAACAAAAAATCAAGAACAATCGACTCCTCCCCACTTGCAACCCTGCATGGCGTTTTTTCATTTCTCACGCTCGTTTTCATAAGGATATTTTTTGCAAAAAAATGAAATCATCTGTTTTTAAAAATATATCTGTTTTGTCGAAATTATTTTGAAAACTTTACCTAGGATTAGATAATAATAATTTTTGTTTTGCAGCAAACAATTATATTATTCGTTTCAACAAGCGCAATCGATGAGAATATTCTTTTTTATCATAATTAAAAATCCCTTGGTGATCAAGACCATCAATACGTACTTTTCCCGAAGCGTGAATAATTTTATTATCATCCATAACTATTCCAACATGAACAATTTCACCTTCTTCATTATCAAAAAAGGCTAAATCACCAGTTTCTGCCTCTTCAACAAAACTTAATATTTCACCCTGTTCAGCTTGTTGATAGGCATCTCGGGGTAATTTAACACCATTTAACTTATAAACCATTTGCGTAAAACCAGAGCAATCAATGCCGAAGGGGCTTTTGCCACCCCATAAATAAGGAGCATTCAAATACATTAAAGCAGTTTCCAACACACCTGTTTGCCAATTTAAAGCAGAAAAATCAACACCTGCACTAGTGCCTTCATAAGTATAACTTTTATTTCCTATAACACATTCATTATTATAAAAATTTGGGAGTGCACTAGCAATTACAATGGGGAATAGCAACTTGGTTTTATCATCTTTAATAATTTGCACTAAATCGGTACAATAATAATTTTTTGTAATATTTAAAATATCGAAAGTATGTTGTTCAATAAATACACATTGTTTTTTGTCAATCCAACATTCGTAATTATCAAATGCTATTTTTATTCGAATCCATTTTTCTTGCAATTCTAAAATAGAAAAATGCTCACCAAATAAAAGCTGTGTTACCATTTCACTTTTATCTGTTGGCTCCTTCCTACATGAAACTATGCTCAAATCACAAATGCCGTACATGCTTTAAAATAATTGATTAATGAAAAAAATTGACCTAAAAAACTTATCTAAATTTAATAAAATAATTTCCTCTAAAGCCTCATTAAACCAATTCAATAACAATAGCACTGCCGCCACCGCCACCATTACAAATACCAGCAGCCCCATATTTTGCTTTATTTTGCTTCAAAACATTTATAAGCGTGACAATTATTCTTGCACCAGAACAACCTAATGGATGTCCTAAAGAAACAGCTCCTCCATTAACATTTACCTTGCTAGCATCCAAATTCAACAGCTGGATATTCACCAGCCCAACAACAGAAAACGCTTCATTTAATTCAAAATAATTAATATCCTCCAATTTTAATCCAGCTTTGGCCACAGCTTTTTTAACCGCTAAAGAGGTAGATGTAGTAAACCACTCCGGAGCTTGCTCTGTATCAGCATATCCTCTAATAATTGCTATGGGTTTAAGTCCTAATTTCTCTGCTTTTTCTTTGCTCATTAAAACTAGTGCAGCAGCACCATCATTCATTGTAGAAGAATTAGCCGCAGTGGCGGAGCCATCTTTGGTGAATGCTGGTTTTAGTTCAGGGATTTTATCAAACTTCACATTTTTATATTCTTCATCTTCCTTAAAAATAATGGGCTCTCCCTTACGTTGTGGGATTTCTACAGCAGCAATTTCCTCATTAAATCTGCCTTTTTCCCAAGCATCCTTGGAGCGTGAATACGATTGTATTGCAAATGCATCTTGCTGCTCGCGTGTTATCCCATATTTACTGGCACATAAATCAGCTGCATTTCCCATAGGATAATTGTGATAACAATCTATCAGACCATCTTTTGCTAATCCATCAATCAAAACAACATTACCATATTTATTCCCATAACGCATATTTTCAGAATAAAAAGGTACTTGGCTCATGTTTTCCATCCCTCCAGCTATTACCACATCAGCATCGCCGCACTTGATACTTTGTGCTGCTGACATAACTGCTTTCATTCCTGAAGAACATACTTTATTAATAGTGGTGCATTGCACATCATCTGGCAACCCAGCGTATTTGGCAGCTTGCCTTGCCGGCGCTTGTCCCAAATTAGCTTGCAATACACTTCCCATAATTACTTCTTGCACTTCGCTTCCATCAATCCCCGCTTTTGTTAGCGCAGCTTTAATTGCCACAGCACCTAATTTTGTAGCTGGCACACTCGATAATGAACCACCAAAACTCCCCATTGGAGTGCGGGTTGCAGATATAATATATACTTCTTTCATAACCTATTAAATTAATAAATTTTATAAATTTTATAAAAACAGAATTCAAATTTAACTTTATTCGTGGATTTTATTCGAATATTTATAAATATTTATGAATATTTATTTTGAAAGTTTTTAAAAAAAATATTATAAAAACTGTTCTAGTTATTTTAAAATTATTCTATTTATTAGAATTAAAAGCATTGTGTATTTTCTAAAACGTCCATAAACAATTAATAAAAACTTCAAAAATTGTTTTAATAAATATATTTCAGAAAAAAATGAAATGAAATAATCAAATTAAATAATATAATTAAAGATGCATAGAAAAATAAGGAAACTAGTCCAAAGAATTCAATAATTATACTACTCAATATTACGTTTTTTATAAATATATTGAATTTGGCCATCCCAAATTAAAAGACATTCTCTTAACAATAAGTTTACAATACTTAACACAATGTTCACCTACTGTTAAATTGCAGGTAACGTCATCCTCTGAGCATAAATGTAAATTTGTAATCATAAAATTAATAAAAATGAAAATATTCATTATTACATTATTTGCTATCATTACAGGGAGTTTTGCAATTGCAGGAGAACTCACAAGCAGGGATAAAAAAGATAATGTTAAAATTATTTCAGGCAAGGTAATAGATAAAAATACCGGAGAAGAAATTGTAGGAGCAGAAATAAAAATCGACAATAAAATTATTTATACTGATTTAAATGGGGATTTTATAGCGAGTATAAATCCAAAGGAAACGGAGGTTGCAATAACTTTTATTTCATATAATAATGCAAAAATTAACATTGAACCATTTTCATACAAAAAAATAGTTATTGAATTAGAAGCTAAATAAAGTGCTAAATATCTTACAAAAGCCTCTTCTAATAGTATTTAGAGAGGCTTTTTTATTTAACATTGGCCATCCCCACCTTGCAATTTGTTAACATAAAATTAACATTGCAACAGATTTTTAGGTTTTCATTATCTATTTTCTCTCATTTTACCCTACCTTGGTCATAGAAAGGTTAATCACTAAATGGATTATGGCTATGAAAAAAATCATTTTATTACTACTTGTAAGTTTCACAATTATCCTAGGGGTATCGGCTCAAAAAATTGTATTAAAAGATGGCTTATACTATTCAGCTGAGGGAAACTTATATACGGGTGATTATACTGCATATTTGGAGTCGGGCAATAAAAAATCAGTATTTAGTATTAGTGCAGGAAAAGCTAATGGCAATGTTACCTATTTTTATGAAAATGGAGGAGTAATGGAAACAGGTATTTTTGTCGACAACGAAAAAAATGGGCAGTGGTTGCGCTGGGACGAAAATGGTCATAAAATAGCGGAAGCTTTTTACGTTGCTGGCAAGAAAAACAATACTTGGTTAGTTTGGGATGCAAACGGTATAAAACGATACGAAATGGTATATTCATCCGGATTAAAAACAGGAACTTGGTTGATGTGGGATGAAAACGGTAAACTTACAAGTGAAAAAAATTACAATAATTTATAATAGCTACCTACTCTGAAGCATTTTTTTAAGAAATTACTCTAGCATTTCTATTAAAAAAAGCAATACCATTTTATGTTTATTAAATAACAATGCTGTGCTTTTAAAAGCATTTTAATTTATTTATTAGGCTTGTAAAGAATACCCAACCCCTTTTATTGTTTTAATATATTTTTCTCCTAATTTTTCACGTATTTTAAGAATATGTACATCAATGGTTCTGTTTTTTGAGGTAAATTCTTGGCCCCAAATTAATTGGGAAATCTCCTCGCGTGTGAATACTTTTTTAGGAGATGCGGAAAGCAAGGCCAGCAATTCAAACTCTTTGCGTGGTAATATTATTTCTTTACCATCTTTGTAAATCAAGTAGCGCTCCCGGTCAATAATTAATCCAATAGAATCATTTACAATTATTTTCTCTAAATTAGTGGGGTGCCTTTTTAATAATGCCTTTATTCTGCTCATCAGCACCCGCATTTTTACAGGCTTAACAATATAATCATCGGCACCTGCATTAAATGCTGCTATTTGAGAATAATCTTCATGTCGCTCGGTATGAAAAACAATGAGTGTATTTATTAATTCGGGCTTATTCCTTAATTCTATGCATATGTCAATTCCATCCAATTCCATCATCTGCATTTCAAGAATAACCAGATGCGGCCTTTTATCCAATGCTATTTCAATTGCCTTTAGAGATTCGGAAGCAGAAAATACAATAAACCCTTCTATATTTAAAGCTTCTTTAATAGTTGATATAATTTGAAAATCACTATCAATAATTAATATTTTAAACTTAGTGTTATTCATTTTTGAAAATTTATAGACTGCTAAATTAGGTTAGACAGCATACATTTACATTAAGTTAATATTATGTTTACTTTAGGAAATCTAAAGGTGCTGGCAATATTTAAACTTTTGCAAGAGCAAAATCAAGGATACTAACTATGCCTTCTTTCAAAAAAATTAGGAATTCTTGATTTTGCAAATTACCTTTAAACTAATTAAAAAGGCCAATACCTGTCTCCTTGATAATATTGTAAATAGAAAATTATTATATAAATTTTATATTGCTAAAACTGTGCGGAGTCAGCACGATAATCACCGACAGCAACACAATGAAAATTAAATCCGCAGCCATTATCATCGCTATATTAATTTACACAATAACACTTCAAGCACAAACCGTTACTACGTTTGCCGGAATTGCTGAACACGGACATTTGGATGGACCTGCATTAACAGCAAAATTTTCAGGAATTGAACAGATGGCATACGATAGAAAAGGTAATTTATTTATTTGTGATGCAGCAAATAATTGTATTAGAAAAATAGATGCGACAGGCAATGTATCTACCTTTGCAGGAACTGTTTCGCCAGGCTTTGTAAATGGAAATATAGCGGTAGCGAAATTTAATAATCCATTAGGTATTGCTATCGACAATTTTGATAATATATACGTATCGGACAATCTGAATTTTGTAATACGAAAAATTGATATGCTTGGAAACGTAACAACCTATGCAGGAAATGGTGAACGGGGATATTTAAATGGCAATAGTTCAAATGCAAAATTCGATTATATTAATTACTTGTGTTTAGATAATAATATGAATTTATATGCCGCTGATCCCAACAATAATGTAATAAGAAAAATAGACACCAAAGGTAACGTTAGTACATTTGTTGGCAATAGCAACATTGGTTTTACAGATGGTATTGGCAGCTTAGCTGAATTGTCTTTTCCAATTGCTATTACCTATGATAAATTTGACGATGTATTTTATATAAGCGATCAAGGAAATTCGGCAATTAGAAAAGTGCTCCAAGATGGCACATTAAGCACACTTGCCGGCAACGGAAAAATTGGCCATTTGGATGGACAAGGTACTAATTCTCAATTTTACTTCCCAAAGGGAATAACAACTGATGGTTGCGGGAATATTTATGTTGCCGGAAGATTTGACTATACCATTAGAAAGATAGATAAACAAGGAATTGTATCAACTATTGCAGGAATACCGCATACCAGCGGAAATAAAAATGGAGCAGATGATATCGCACAATTTGGGAAACCTATCAGTGTTATAATGAGTTTAGAAGGGAATTTATTGGTTTCGGATTGGATAAATAATTCAATACGAACAGTTAATTTAACGCTATCGACTTCAAACAACAACAAGCCTAGCATAGATTATGGAATTCAAATCTATCCTAACCCTTTCAATGAATCTACACAAATAAAAATCAATGAAATAAAGAGCGAAGAGCCGGTCATAATTTATTTATATGATTTAACTGGAAAAGAAACAAAAAAGATTTTACAAAACATCAGCCACTCGAAGCAAATAATCCTTGAAAGAGGAGATTTACAAAACGGTCTTTATCTCTATAGGATTTCAATGGGTGACATAACTATTGGTACCGGAAAGCTTATGGTTGAATAATACTTTTTTTTATATCACAAAACCTGTTTTTATTATATATTATTTTTTTGACAAGATTTGATATTAAAACACAACTTTATTTTGTCATAAATAATTAAAGAAATTAGTATTCAGGCATAAAAAAAAGCCAAATTAATTATTTCCCTTTGAAGCAAAATAAATACAAAACATTTAAAATCAGCAGCTAGCGTAGCAAAAAGCCATATTTAAAAGGTGTACTTTTTATACCTCCAAAGTAGTAAAGTCCCAAAAAAAATAGTTTATAATTAGTTATAAATAGCAATAAAACCGAGCTTTAGCAATCAAAAAATTGCTTAACTTTGTAACCAGAAAAATAAAATTTATTATAACACCCATAAGTATTAACTTTTTATCAAGAAGTATTAATATGATTGTTAAAAAAGTTAAAATTTTAATTCTCCTTTCCCTTCTACTTGGTGTTTTTTCTATTTCCTATGCACAATTAATAATAAATGAAATTTCACAAGGACCATCCGGCGCAAAAGAATATATAGAGCTATTGGTTGTTGGTCAGCCTACCTGTAGTTCAATCCCTTGCATCGATTTAAGAGGTTTTTACATTGATGATAATAATGGAAGCTTCGCATCAGGTGCAGGTACAGGAATAGCTCAGGGCTGCATTCGTTTTACCAACAATTCTTTTTGGTCATGTATTCCGGTGGGTACTATAATTGTTGTTTATAATGATGCTGACATAAATGCAAGTATTCCTGCGGATGATATTTCAATTACAGATGGAAATTGCAAATTAATAATACCAGTAAGTAATTGTAATTTGTTAGAAGAAAATAATTCCTTCCCAAACACTGCTGTAAATACATATCCAACAGCAGGATTTACTTCCTGCGGCAATTGGAGTAGTTTAGCCATGGCTAATTCCGACGATTCTTTTCAAACTTTAACTCCTAATGGAAATTCGATTTTTTCGGTTAGCTGGGGGAATAATACAACGAATTCTATTATTTATTTTAATGGGAGCACGGCTGCTAATGTAGCAATAATGGCAAATATTGTAGATAATAACCCAAACAATCAAGCCAACTGGATAAAAGTATCGACTGCTGGAAACCAAACACCAGGAGATGCAAATAATACAGCTAATGCAGATTGGATAAATACAATGAACAATGCATGTAGTGCAATTACACCACTTATACTTTCAACAAGTTCAACCGATGCAAGTTGCGCCTGTGATGGTGCAGCAACTGTTGTGGCATCAGGTGCAATTGCCCCCTATACTTATATTTGGTCAAACACTATAAATAATACAGCCACAGCAACAGGACTTTGTGGTGGCAGCTATTCTTTAACAGTAAGTAGTTCTAACGGTTGCACAGAAACAGCAACGGCAATTATTATGGCTAGCACGGTTCTAAATATTTCTGCAAACTCAGCAACTATATGTAATGGCCAACTAGCAACCCTAACAGCAACAGGAGGAGTAGACTATTTATGGTCGAATGGAAATACAGCAAGTTCAATTACTGTATCTCCAAGTACCACCACCACCTATACCCTTTCAGGCACAAATGGAAGTTGCTCAGGAACAGCTTCCGCCACCGTTTTTGTAGCTCCAACGCCAGTGATAAATGTAAATTCAGAAACCATTTGTGAAGGCGATACTGCAACTTTAACAGCAAGTGGTGCTACCAGCTATTTATGGTCAACGGGTAATACTACAAATTCGATAAGTGAAACTCCTTTAACAAATGCATCCTATACTGTTACAGGAAATAGTAGTGGCTGTTCAATTTCTACTACAGCTGTGATTAATGTAAATTTATTGCCAACTGTTAGCTTCACGGCAAACACTATCGCTGGTTGTGAAGCCTTTTGTACACAATTTACCGATTTATCCAATGTAAGCGGAGACAGCATCGTTAGCTGGAATTGGAATTTTGGTGATAATAAAAACTCCGACAATCAATTTCCAGAGCATTGTTTCACTAGTCAAGGTAAATATTCTATCAAATTAACAGTGGGCTCTCAAAATGGTTGTTATGCAAGCTTTACAGATTTAAACATGATTACATTAGAAGCCATGCCTGAAGCTATATTTGAGGTACCCTCTTCTATAAGTTCTTTTGACCCTAATGTTTCATTTACAAACAATTCAATAGGAGGAGATTATTGGAAATGGGACTTTAACGACCCCTACGACTCTATAAATAATACAAGCAATTTAGAGAACCCGAATCATAATTATTCCAATGCGGGTAAATATTGTGCAACGCTAGAAATTACAAATAATTTAGGATGTGTAGATACCAATCAACAATGTTTTGTAATTAATTCTGAAACGATTTTCTACGTTCCAAATACATTCTCTCCTAATGGTGATGGTATTAATGATGCGTTTTTTTGTAAAGGTGAAAATATAATTGAATTTGAAATGCATATTTATAATCGATGGGGAAAATTAATTTTCGAAACAAATAATATAAATGAACCTTGGAATGGCAAACATTTCAAATCAAATGACTTGAGCCCAGAAGATACTTATATCTATGTTATCTCCTTCGTCGACAAAGAAAATGAAAAGTATCAATACAAAGGGAAGGTTACAGTTATCAGGTAATTTCCTTCTTAGTAAAACTTTCAAAATAATTTCGACAAAACAGATGTATCAATAAAAACAGATGATTTCATTTTTTTGCACCATTACCTTGCAAAAGATATCCTTATGAAAATGCGCGTGAGGAATGAACAAACGCGATGCAGGGTTGCAGGTGGGGAGGAATCGTTTGTTCTTGATTTTTTGTTTCTTTTATATCAAGACAAAAGAAAAGTACACAGCTGTTCAACCATTTAATTTGCGGATTTATTTCGAAAACTTCACTTAGCTTTGATTTCATCCTTCACTTAAAAGATAATTACCAATTAAATATATCTTGCATTTTTAAAGGCCTTTCGGATCCTCTCCAATTAAAATCTTTTAATTTAAATTCTTTGGGATCAATTTGTTCTATAGGGTAAAGCGTTGCTTCCGGTTTTGTAATAAAAGTAATATGGTGCATTTTTTTTTCTTCCAAGTAAATATTTAAGTTACTACAATCGGCTCTATTTACAGCTTTCAGTTTATTCTTTTCAGTTGCATAATAAATTGTTTGGCCGTTTCCTTCCACTTTAATTAAATACAATTCATTTTTTTTAAAATACCCTTTCATGTATTTGCCTCGTATTTGATTGTAATGCAGGCTGTCCTCCATTGATACAATAAATCCGCTACTTTTCAATTCAATTGCTTGAATTGCTTTTTCACCTGTATGTATTTTAATGCTATCGGCTGTTAATTGATTTTCTTCTGACCAAAGAATGGGTCTGCCATACATTTTCATAGCAGAATCAATTGAATTATAACTAAGTGAATCACACTTCCCTTGCAAGTCATTCTTAAAAAATTTCACTTTTCGATATGCAAATAATTGATTATAATTTTTTGTTGCCTCCGGTGTATTTTGCGACTCTTTAATTACAGGCAGTTCAAGCTCTTTATTTTTTTTTTGTTTTTTATTTTTCAATCCTAATTCTTTTTTGGGAGGAGATTCTTTTTTTATTTGCTTTACAGCCTGCGATTGGGAAGGGTTAAAACTAACTACTTTTAATGTATCAGCATGTAAATAGAGGGTATCTGATTCATATCGCTGCATCATCAAGGCTTTACCTGTTATTATTGATACCCCATTCCATTCATTATGAATAGCATAATCACCATTTATGGTTAACTTTTGTACCGTATCAATAATTGAAATATTGTTAAATGCTTTACCAATACCTTGTTTTCTATCGTAATACAAACTATCGCCAATCATTTTAAGCTCCTTACTTATTATATATGAGTTTTTATAAAAACGGGATAAATCATTGTCTGTATCATACCATCCTTCTTCACAATAAATTAAATTCTCCTTACTTTTTATTTTAGTAGGCCCCATGAAATACGTAATTTTTGTTACTGTATTGTACTTCATTGTATCGCAATTAATAACAAACTGGGGATTAGTAAGTTCAACATTTTTTTTAAAATAAAACTCATTGGTTTTTGAATAAAAGGAACCACGGTCACTTGTAAGAATATTTTCCTTATTAACAATCCTACCAGATGTATTGTAATAACCTATGCCAGTTGAAATATCGTAATTCAACACATCGGTAGTAAGTTCCATGTCAACTTTTTTAAAAATTACATTTTTTTTAATAACAGCTAATTTATCAATACCACTGTATTTCAAAAAATCACCATATAATTTCACCCCGTCATTTTGCTCAATACGGATGTGTCCAAATGCATCTAATGAATTATCCGAATAAAAATATGCACTATCACAATACATAAAAGTATCCTCATGCTTAAACTGAACATCCCCAATCAAGCGCTTAGCACCATCGGCAATATTATCAGCAAATTTTAATGAGCCGGCCTTAATAATTTCAATTTTTTTTTGAGAATATACGTTCAGGGGTATACAAGCTAGAAAAACATAGTATGCATTCCTAATTACAAGAAATAGTAAGGAGGGTCTGTAAATTTGGGTTTGGGTTTGGGTTTGGGTTTGGGTTTCTGTTATCTTCATTTTTCCCTATTTTCCATTTTTTCAATAACACACTTATTCTCAAAAAGAAAGAAAACACTTACTTTAGCTATTGAAGCGCTGGGGCTGAAATTCTCATCAAAGTTTGGGTACGATCTGGGCCAACTGAAACAACTGAAATAACAACTCCGGTTTCGCGCTCAATAAATGAAATATATTCATTTAAAGCATCAGGCATTTGATCTGGGCTATTTAATCCAGTTAAATCCTGGTTCCAACCTTTTAATTCAAGGTAAACAGGTGATAGCAATTCAGGGGAATAATCATAAGGTAGATAATCAATTTTTATACCTTGATAAATATAATGTGTACATACTTTTATTGTTTCGAAGCCACTTAGTATATCCGCTTTCATCATCATTAACTCGGTAACACCGTTAATCATTATCGCATATTTTAAAGCGGGCATATCTAACCAGCCCGTTCTTCTGGGGCGGCCTGTTGTAGAGCCATACTCATTACCAATTTTACGAATTTTTTCACCCATCTCATCATTTAACTCTGTTGGGAAAGGTCCACTTCCCACGCGGGTACAATATGCTTTAAAAATACCAATTACATTGCCTATTTTATTTGGAGCAATTCCTAATCCGGTGCAAGCCCCTGCGCATATAGTATTGGAAGAAGTTACGAATGGATAGGATCCAAAATCAATATCTAATAATGAACCTTGCGCACCTTCAGCTAAAATAGATTTATTGTTTTTTAAGGCATCGTCGATGAAATGTTCGCTTTCTACCTGCTTTAAACTCTTTAAAACTTCAAGACCTTCAAACCAAGCTGATTCCAACTCCTCAAGATTGTATTGGTAGTTATAAAAATTCAATAATTGTTTATGCTTTTCTACTAAGGCATTGTATTTATTTTTAAAATTTGGGCTGTCAATGTCACCAACTCGCAAACCGTTGCGGCCAGTTTTATCCATATATGTTGGTCCAATACCTTTAAGTGTAGAACCAATCTTTTCCTTGCCTTTACTTGCTTCGGAGGCAGCATCTAACAATCGGTGTGTTGGTAAAATTAAATGTGCACGTTTTGAAATTACTAATTTTAATTTTACATCTACATTAAGTTTTATTAATGCGTCAATTTCTTTTTTAAAAATAACTGGATCAATAACAACACCATTGCCAACAATATTTATTTTATTATCATGGAAAATACCAGAAGGTATTGTATGCAGCACGTGCTTTATACCATTAAACTCCAGGGTATGGCCAGCATTGGGGCCACCCTGAAAACGACCTATAATATCGTATTTTGGAGTTAATACATCTACAATTTTGCCTTTCCCCTCATCGCCCCACTGAAGGCCTAATAATACATCTACTTTCATTTGAAACTTATTACATTTAAAAAATTACTAAAATATTTTGCTTGTTGTTAGTTTTAATTAATCTATAAAAAGTTTAGTGGAACCAATAAACTAATAAATAAATTTAATTTAATTTGTTATTTATTTAACATTTCAATTGCATTTTCTTCATCCTTACTAACATAAAAAATACTGTCGAGTTTTGTAATTATTAATAGTTCAGAAATTTTCTTATTTACACAACATATAGCCACCTCTCCTGCAGATTTACGAGCTTTGGTTAGTATATTAATTAGTACATTAAGGCCATCGCTATTAATATATTTTAACTCTTGAAGATTCAGCAATATTTTATTTTCTCCCTTTGCTATAGAAGCTTCAATTTCTGCAAGTAATTCTTTCGCCTGATTTTTATCAATAAGTTCGCCGTTAAGTTGGAACAAATTAATGTCATTTTGTTTACAAAATTTATATTTAAATACCATAAATTAACCTATTGAAAAAAAACTAATTATATAAATCTTACTGTTAAAGGTCGAATACTATTGGAAATCTATTTTTCTTTAACAGAAATAGGCAAGCTAAGCCCCCCCTTAATTTTAATTTCATTGTGCATACAAACTCCTTCTAATTCAAGCCTATCGCACTTTCCAAACAAATTAAGAGAATGGTGATTAATTTTAAATCCTAAAATATCGCCTGCCGTTTTTTGTATTTGATGCAATCGTGGGTCGCAAAACTCAAAAACTTTTTCACAGTCTTGACAAATTAAATGATCGTGCTGTTTGAATTCATATGCTTTTTCAAATTGAGCTAAATTTTTCCCAAATTGATGTTTGGTTACCAAATTACAATTTAATAATAATTCTATCGTATTATATAGGGTAGCGCGACTAACCCTATACTTTTTATTCTTCATGTGAATATAAAGTGATTCTATGTCGAAATGACTAACCTGTGAATATATTTCACTTAAAATAGCAAACCGTTCTGGCGTTTTACGACAATTATTTTCAACAAGGTATCTTTCAAAAACTTGTTTTACAGCTTCCTTGGTATCGACATTTGTCATTTTATTAAAATTATATAAAACATAAAAATACGCATTTTAATAAAGAGTCTAATTAGATTTTTTATTATTTATTATTATCCTATCTAATTTTCCAAAAAAAATAAATTTTCCAAATAATTAAATTTCAACATTTCTAATATACGGCCGTCGAAAACAAGCTTCTACCATTAACCATCTACCCTTGTTACAGAAAGAACACCATTTACCGTTCTTAATTTTTTCATTAATTCAGTAAGGTGATTTGTATCATGAACAAACACCATTACAGTACCCTCAAAAGTACCGTCATTCGTATCAAAGCTTATGGAACGCATATTTACATTATGCTCATTTGAAATTATCTTTGTAAGATTATTTACCAAACCTACCTCGTCTATCCCGGAAACTTTCATTCCTGCAAGGAATGAAATTAATTCGGGGCTTGTCCATTTTGCTTTAACAATACGGTATGCGTAGTTAGATAATAGCTGTATAGCATTGGGGCAGTTTACGCGATGAATTTTTATTCCTTCGCTAATAGTAACAAAACCAAATACATCATCACCAGGGATTGGGTTACAACATGGGGATAGTTTATAATCAATTTTCTGAAGATTTTCACCAATTACTAGCATATCCGCTTTTCCACGGGCAGTAACCACCATCTGCTCTAATGATTTTGGAGGGTCTTCTTTTTTTATGCTTCCCGATTTGTGCGTAATTTTACCATGCTCCTGCCTAAAATCTTTTAAATGTTTAAGCTCAATATTTCCAACAGCTACGCGATAATAAAGCTCTTGAATACTAGGTAATTTAAAATAGTTTGAAAGATCATTGATATTCGAGTTATTAAAATCAATCTTTAAATGATTAAACTTACGTTCGAGCATTTCACGTCCATCCTCAGCTACTTTTCTTCTTTCTTCTTTTAAGGCATTTTTAATTTTAGATTTAGCACGTGCTGTAACAACATAGCCTAACCAGTCTTCCTTAGGTGTTTGTTTGCTTGAAGTAAGCACTTCCACCTGGTCACCACTTTTTAATTTATAGCTAAGCGGCACCAATTTATGATTTACTTTAGCGCCAATACATTTTTCACCTATTTTGGTGTGTATATCAAAAGCAAAATCTAATGCAGTAGAATTAATAGGTAATGTTTTTATTTCCCCCTTTGGAGTAAATGCAAATATTTCTTCAGCAAATAAATTGAGTTTAAAATCATCCAAAAACTCCATTGCGTTTTCTTCAGGGCTTTCCAATATTTCTCTAATCTTCCTTATCCAGTCATCCAGTTGACTCTCATTACTACTATCCTTGTATTTCCAGTGGGCAGCATATCCTTTTTCTGCCAATTCATCCATACGGCCAGTCCTTATTTGCACTTCTACCCATTTCCCTTCCGGTCCCATTACGGTAGCATGTAAGCTTTCGTAACCATTTGCTTTGGGTGTAGAAATCCAATCTCGCAAGCGCTCAGGGCTAGGGTGGTAAAAATCGGTTACAATTGAGTAAATTCGCCAACAATCTGCTTTTTCATTTTCAGGGCTTGTATTGATGACAATTCTAATGGCAAATAAATCAAAAATATTTTCGAATGTAACGCCCTTCGTTTTTATCTTATTGTTAATAGAATAGATGGACTTGGGCCTTCCTATGATGCTGAATTTCATTCCTTGCTCATCCAAAATTTCTTTTATAGGAATAATAAATTTAGCAATAAATTTTTTACGTTCTGGCTCAGAATCCATTAAATGCTGCTGAATTTCATTATAGCTATCGGGCTCAGTATATTTTAAGCCCAAATCTTCTAATTCACTTTTTATGGCATTTAATCCCAAACGATGGGCTAAAGGAGCGTATAAGTATAATGTTTCCGAAGCAATTTTCAACTGTTTATCGCGCTTCATGCTGTCCAAGGTGCGCATGTTATGAAGGCGGTCGGCAAGTTTTATGAGGATTACCCTAACATCATCAGATAGGGTAAGTAGCATTTTTCTAAAATTTTCAGCTTGTAGTGAAGAACTTTGATCAAAAACACCTGATATTTTCGTTAGTCCGTCAATAATCCTAGCCTCTTTCTCACTAAATAATGCTTTAATATCATCAATAGTTAGATCAGTATCTTCCACTACATCATGCAGCAAGGCGCAAACTACAGAGGTAGTTCCTAAACCAATTTCTTCGGCACAAATATGAGCTACAGCTATTGGATGATAAATATAAGGTTCACCCGTTTTTCTACGCATATTTTTATGCGCTTCTAAAGAAATATCGAAAGCTTTTCTTATATATAGTTTATCTCCTTTCTCAAGCGTTCTTCTGCAAGCACGAAGTAAACCTCGGTAGCGTTTTAGTATTTCTTTTTTTTCAAGTTCTAAATCAATTACAAGCTTTTCTTCCATTTTTAAGTAAATAAATGATTTACAATACTACTAATGTTATGTTAAATTAAAAACAGAATTATCAATAAAAACAGAAGGTACAAAAATATTAATTCCATTAAACATTTTCTAACTGAAGTCTGCTCAACTTTTTATATAAGCCATTTTCTTTTAATGTTAATTCATCATGCGTACCCACTTCACTAACAAAACCTTTGTCAATCACAATTATTTTATCCGCCTTTCGAATGGTAGATAAACGATGAGCAATTACAAAAGATGTTCTACCAACCATCAATTTATCTAGTGCTTCTTGCACTATTCTTTCGGATTCGGAATCAAGTGAGCTGGTAGCTTCGTCTAATATTAAAATGCTGGGATCTTTTAATACCGCTCGGGCTATCGCAATACGTTGCCGCTGTCCGCCGGAAAGCTTTATACCACGCTCCCCTACTAGCGTATCAAATTTTTCAGGAAATTTTTCTATAAACTCTATTGCATTGGCTTTACGAGCTGCTTCCTCAATCTCATTAAAAGTAGCCTGGGGTTTACCGTATGCAATATTTTCTTTAATACTTCCTCCAAAGAGTATTACATCCTGAGGCACCATTGCCATATTATTTCTTAGTTCTGATAAGGAATAACTTTTTGCGTCTTTACCATCAATAAATAATGTACCTTTTTCGGGGTCATAAAAACGCAATAATAAACCAATTAATGTTGATTTCCCTGACCCACTTGGACCCACTATAGCAATAGTTTCACCTTTTTTTACTGTTATATTAATACCATTAAGAACTTGTATTTCTTTACGTGAAGGGTAAGTAAATTCAACGTTATTAAACGCTACATCCCCATTCAATCGGGTGAAAACAGGTTGGATAGCATTTATATTTATATCCTCATGCTGTTCGTCCAAAATTTCGAATACACGTTCAGTTGAACCAACAGCTTTTTGAATTTGTGAATATAGCTCTGCAATACCGCCAAAAGAAGCGCCAACATAAACTGAATAAAGTATAAACTTTATTAAATCACCTATATATAATTGCTTCATTGAAGCCAAATAAACACCATACCAAATAACCGTAACAATTGCACCGAACAAACAAAAAATAATAAAAGAAGCAAATGCACCACGATATTTCCCGCCCTTAATGGCTGTAAAAACGATAGACTCAGTACTTTTTTTGTATCTAATATTTTCGAAATATTCATTAGAAAAAGCTTTCACATTAATTATCCCTTGCAATGTCTCTTGAACAATGGTATTTGACAAAGCAATCTTATCCTGAACTTCTCTCGAAATTTTTCTAATAAACCTACCAAAAATAACGGCTGCAATTGCTACAACAGGAACAATAGCAAGCATTAAAAGTGTTAATTTAGGTGAAATAAATAACAGTAATATGATACCTCCAATTATTAAAATAAATTGCCTTAGGAATTCTGCTATTGTAGTAGTTAATGTATCGGATAACTGAGCAATATCTGAAGATATACGACTATTAAGATCCCCTACCCTTTGTTCCGAATAAAATGTCATGGGAAGTTGAATCATTTGAGCAAATAATGACTGCCGCAAGGCGGCCAATGTATTTTCCGTAAAATTGACAAAAAGATAAATTCTGAAATAAGAAAAAACAGATTGCATTATCAATACAATAATTAGATAAAGGCCAATGCTATTAATACTGGAAAAGTTATTTAACTCAACACTTTTAATTAAATCACCTAACAACCAAGGAAAAACCAGTGCCGTAAAACCTGTACACAATAAAAAAACTAATCCAAGATATAATTTCCAATGGTGATTTCCAACATAATGAAAAATACGCAATGCTTTTTTTATTGCTGATTTCGTTAATTTTGCTTTTGGTAATTTGTCTGTTTCTTTGACTTTACGAGCCATCTATCTAAGTTTAGGAGAACAAAGATATAAATAGTTATGTGTATTTTATTTATTTTTTTTGAATTTTAGAAACACTTTCCAAAATTGTATAAAATTCAAAGTTCTGCTAATATTATTTTCGTATTTTTGGAGCTAGTGTTTTATTTAGTTTTAGAATTTATACTTTTAAAAATAAATAAATTTGCACTGTTTACATAATTAAAAATTAAAACAAAATTTA
>Ga0114966_10000580_pt1 | contig 34918 bp, 36 predicted proteins | sample M_130207_XF_Meta_FD_87029 | JGI IMG/M metagenome (GOLD analysis project Ga0114966, IMG submission 87029) | Freshwater microbial communities from Lake Montjoie, Canada to study carbon cycling - M_130207_XF_MetaG | ecosystem: Environmental > Aquatic > Freshwater > Lake | place: Lake Montjoie... | reverse complement strand
GCCGGGAACGCAAGCAAATCGCGGACGACACCGTCAGCCGCTGCCAAAATCGCTCGGGTACCGAACCATTTTCATCCTTCGCTTGTGTCGCACCATAAGCCCAACATGGGGATTCACAAGGTGTTCAGATTTCTTTCAAACCCGCAACTCATTCATTCTAATAACAAACTCATTCTCCCCGCCTTAAACCAACAGCAAAAAGATTGACACCCCCGTGATAGATTTCTATCGCAAGCGCTAGTCTGCGTCGGTCCCAATTAGGGCCGCAGCAAACAACGCCTTTTCCATTTCCACAGGAGAAAATCACGATGAAGGAACTCACGGAAGAACAAAAGTTAGCCCGCGCCGAACGCGCCCGGCGCAACGGCCAAAAGGGTAGGGGCCCTGTCACGACCGACGGTAAGTATCGGAGCTCCATGAACGCGATTGCCACTGGCGAGCACGTCGAACTCCACAAGGAAGACTTACCCCCATTTTTCGCCTTGCTCACGACCGACGATCGGCAGGCCTATGTCCGCTCCCATCAAAGTCACATGCGAAAGTTTCGGCCAGACTCGGAACTCGAACTCGGCCTGCTCCGCCGCATGGTCTGCGCCCTGTTCCAATATGACCGCTTCACCAGCCTGTACTCGGAAGCGATGCAGCGAGACCTCGACCAGGTCCTGCGCGAGTATCCGTCGCTCAGCCTCGGCGAGCAGTTTCTCCAGGGCAACATTCGGATGGCCAAACAGAAGGATCTTCTCCGGTACATCGAACGCGGGCAGAAATTCCAGTTCGCCGCCTACAATGGCTTTATCAAAACCTTGCAACTGGTCCGTAAAGGTTTCCCGGTCGATCCGCCGGAACCGGTCGATATCACCGCCGACACCAACGAGATCGAAGACCCGGTTCCCGAGCCCGCCGTCGTCGCTCAAATCCTCGAAATGGCCGACCAGGCGAAAAAGGAACCCAGCTTCGTCCTTCCCCTCTATGTCGTGAACATGTTGAGTGATAAACAGCTTATGTCCAAAGTTGCCCCGGATTACGACCTTGGCGAATTGATCGGCCGCTACGGGTTCGGCGACCGTCCCAAAGCGGCGTAGCGGCTATACCCGGCAACCGTTTCATGGCGTACCATGGAAGGATCTACTACAGCTCTGCCCCTGCTCGCTGTGTTAGCTATGGAGAGTCTATTGTCCCGTCTTCTTGTCGTGGAAGATGATGCCTCGGTTCGATCCAACATCGTCACCTGTCTGGAGTTAGAAGGGTTCGCCGTCGACGCCGTCGGCTCCACCCGCGAAGCGCTCATTCGTCTCGCCCAAAATTATTACCCCATCGTGTTGTCCGATATCTATATCGACGAACGAACCGGTCTCGATGTCCTCCGCGCCGCTCGCGAAAACAACTCCCACTGCGCCGTCATTCTCATGTCCGGCCGCGGCTCCATGGAAACTGTCATGGCCGCCACCCGCGGCGGGGCATTCGACTATCTTGCTAAACCCTTCGACCTCGACGACATGATCGAAAAGATCCGTCGCGCCGAAGCCTCCCTCCTCGAAGCCGACGAAAAAGAAGCCCGCATCGACGACATCCCCGATACCGACATGATCGGCTCCTCCGCCGGGATGGTCGAAATCTATAAGACCCTCGCCCAGGTCGCCCCCACCGAAGCCACCGTCCTCATCGAAGGCGAAACCGGCACCGGCAAAGAGCTCATTGCCCGCATGATCCACCGCCACTCCCGGCGCTCGGACAAACCCTTCGTCCCCGTCGACTGCGGCTCCATCCCCCCGTCACTGCTCGAAAGCGAGCTCTTCGGTGCCCTCAAAGGAGCCTTCACCGGTGCCGACCGCGACCGCGTCGGCGTCTTCGAAGCCGCCCACACCGGCACCGTCTTCCTCGACGAAATCGGCGACATCGACCTCAACTTCCAAGCCAAACTCCTCCGCGTCCTCCAGGAAAAAGAGATCCGCCCCCTCGGTGCCGCCCGCGCCAAATCCATTGACGTCCGCGTCGTCGCCGCCACCAATAAGAACGTCCGCCAACTCGTCGAAGACGGCAAGTTCCGCGAAGACCTCTGGTTCCGCCTCGACGTCGTCAAGGTCGAACTCCCTCCCCTACGCGAGCGCGCCGGCGACCTCCCCCTCCTCGTCCAAAAATTCCAGGACCGCTACAACGAACGCTACTCCCGCCAGTCCGTCACCACCAAGTCCGGCCTCGCCGCCCTTGACTCTTACACCTGGCCCGGCAACGTCCGCCAACTCCAGCACATGATGGAGCGCCTCGTTATACTAGCCCCCCAGGGCCGCATTGACGAAGCCGCCGTCCGCGAAGCCATCGCCGACGCCGAAGGCCGCGACGCCCCCGTCGAAACCCTCGAAGACGCCAAAGCCGAGCAGATCAAGAAGGTACTCGCCGCCGCCAACGGCAACAAGTCCAAGGCCGCCAAAATCCTCGGCATCGAACGCAAAACTCTCTACCGTCTCATCGACCGCTTCCAACTGTAGCCAGCCAGTCAAACACCCGCTCCTGCGTCTCCCGCCGGAACCGGTTGAAGTCCCGCGGCACCTCCACCGTCAGCCCCGGCCGCCCCAGTCCTTTCACGGCCGCCGCCACGTCCGCCGCCCGCACATACCGGTCCAACTCCGGAGCAATCAACAACACCGGCCGCCTCCCGGTCAGCCGCACCGCCGCGTCAAAGTCGAACGGACTCTGCTCCGGCCTGTCCACGTAGAAACCCAACTTCGGCATCAGCCCATGCAGGTGCGAGTAGTGCCGAATCCCCTCCACGCCCCGGTCCGCCTTCGCCGCCCGCAACACGTCAAACCCGCTCACGACAGCCAACCCTTTCACCCGTTCATCCAAAGCGGCCGTCAACAACGCCACCTTCCCCCCCAACGAGTAACCCATCAAATACACCGCCCCCCCGTCCAGACTAACACCCACCCCGTCCACCTGTCCCAACGCCTCCACCGCCGCACGCGTGTCTGCCACCATCTTCCCCATCAGTGACCACTTCGGGTACCGCCCATAGAACTCCTTGGCCTCCAGCACCCGCGCCCCAAAGCCAATCTGGTCAAAGGCCAGCACCGCAAACCCACGCTTCACCAGACTCGGGATCGAAGGCCGCTGGTCTAGTCGAGAGTCGTTCCCGGTCGACGTCCACGGAGCCGCAATCGACCATCCCCCTTGGTAGCTGTACCCATGCAACCACACCACTACAGGCAGCTTCCCGGTGCCCTTGCCCTCCGGCAAAAACAGGTCTCCCTTCAGCCCGTCGCCGAACGGAATCTCCGTCCACCGCATCCCCTCCTTCTTGATCCGCTCCCGTACCTCCGCATCCGCCGAAGGTCGTCGCAGCACCTTCGCCACCCAACTTTCGACCCCACTTACTTCGAGCGGCAACCGCCGCAACTGCAAGTTCCTAACCCCCGCCGGCTCCTCGCCCAAGGCCCAGCGAAGCTGCTCCCGATCACCCAACTTCCCCACTGTCTCCGCCCTCGCCCCGGTCAACTTTTGCCACTCCCCAAACTCATACCCATGCACCCACGTCTCCACCTTCGGCCTCACCCGCCGGCCGAACACAGACTCAAAAAAGTCGACGAAGTTCTCCACGTCCTCTGCCGAAGTCTCATGTTCCCCCGCCCGCAGGTTCATCCAAACATTGGCCTCCTTCCCCAGCCATCGGTACACCCGCCGCCCGTCCCGATACGCCTGCTCAAACCCCACCGGGTTCCCCGCCCCCTCCGCATATCCCGTGTAGAACATCAGCCCTCGCGGTGCCACCAGCGCCACCAGCGTATTCTGGTCTACCGGCAGCTTGTCTTCCCTTCCAGCAAAGAACCGCAGCCGCGGCGAGAACCAATGCGATTGCCCTCCGGTCAACAGTTCAATGCTCTCATTCGCAAACGGGTCCGTCGTGTACCGCCAAGGGTCCCCCTCCCCGCTGTTCCCGCTCGACAGCACCACCGCCCCAATCCGCTCATCAAAGGCCGCCGCCACGAGTGCCTGCTTCCCGTTCCGCGAGTGGCCCGTGATCCCGATCTTCGCGGCGTCCACCTCCGGCCGAGTAACTAAGTAGTCCACCGCCCGCGAAGCCGCCCAGGCCCATCGCGCCAGCACCGCCCAGTCATACTTCGGGTACTGCTCCACCCAGGCGTCCGAGTCGTCCCCGTTCCCATACCTCGGATCCGTCGCATGATAGATACAAGCGATGTACCCCCGCCGAACCGCCGTATAGATCCAAGGCCGGTTCACGCCATGGTTCGTCAAAAACACCGGAAACGGCCCCTTCCCCTCCGGGATCACCAGCTCAATCCGCAGCGTCGAAAGGTGGTCTTTGCCGAACTCCAGCCGCACCTCGCGAACGGTCGCCCGCCCCTCCTTCCGCTCACTCGTCACCACCGCCCGCACGTTCCCCGGAGCCGGAGGCATCGCCCCATAGATCCATTTCTCCACGAGCCCCTTCAACTCCACCCGACGCTTGCCCCACTCCGCCCGCGTCTTCACTCCCTCCAAGGCATCCGGCAACCCCGGCACCGACCGCATCGAAGCGAAGTCCGGCCACGGCTCCCCCGTCCGCTTCAGCCACTCCTCCCACGTCCGGTCGAAGGCGTTCAACCGCCCGTCCGCCGGCACTTTACTCGGCCGCAGTAGCTCCTGCTGCCCCGCCATACTCATCGCCAATAGAAGCCCACACAACACCACTCTCATTGCCGCAGTACCCCCAATGCCTTCTCGCAAGCCGCGAAGAACTCCGTCCGCTGCTGGTCATTGGCAAACGGCAGCTTCGCCCCACGGTAGTAGTCGACCTCTGCCGCCCAACGGCTCGCATAGGCCTCCCGCGCCTCCTTTACCCGCACGGGCTGGCCGTTAACCAGCGCATAGACCGGGTTCGTATGAGCCTGGATCTCCGGCTCGCCCTCTTCCTTCTTCGCCACCCCATGCGCCGCAAACCAGGCGCTCTCCCCGCCCTCCACGGCCACCTCCACCTCTAACTTCGTCCGCTTCCCGTCGCCCTTCGCCGTCGCCACCACCTTCCCATTCCGGACGATCCGCAGCGTCTCCATGGGCCGGAAGAACGCCCCACTCGCCTTGGCCACCCCGCCCTCAATCTTCAGCTCCACAATCGGTCCGTTGCTCAGCACAACCTCGCCTTTCTTCACCCCCGCCGCCCAAGCTTCGTAAGCCGACGCGCCGGCCCGTCCCTTCACGAGCGTACGCTCCGGCCCCAGTAACGGCAACCACTTCGGGTACGGCAACGATCGCCCCAGCGGCACCGGGAAGTCGCTCCCCGCCACGCCCGTCACTCGAAACCCCGCGTTCAAAAGCTCATACCACTCCGCCGTCCATAGCTTGCCAAACTGGAACACCTCCAGGAAGTCCAGATTCCCCAACGCCAGGTCCATCGGCAGCGTCGAGTGGGTCATCGACCCGTGGAAATGCGCGAACCCCGTCAAAGCACCCGTCGCCTTCCCCAGTCCAAACAGGATCGAAGGGAACGGATACGCCGCCGGCTCGTTGGCATACATCGTCCCGACGCTCAGCGGCCGTACCAGCGACCTTCCGCCCAGCATGATGATATGGCCGTAGGGCTCCGCCCGCGACTCCTGTCCAGACCGGATTGAATAACCCGTCACCTTCGCCTCGCCCGCCGCCCCGAAAGCGTACTGCGGCGCGGCGTCCATCTGCCGCTGGAGCTGCAGGAAGTTCCCCACCGATAGGTCCTCGGCCGCCAGCCACTTCAGGTACACCGCGTTATTCTCCCTCGTTCGCGGCAGGTGGATATGATCGTCCCCGGAGACCCACTCCTGGCCCGGTTCCGTCCACCGCTTCATCGGCAGCACCACCTTCGTCGTCTCTCCCGACTTCAGCTCAAAGCTCGCGGAGGTCGGCTCGTAGAACAGGCCCCGCGTCGCCTCAACCCTATATCTCCCCGGCGGCAGCTCAAAGGTCGCCGCCCCATCCAGCAGCAGCACATGCGACTGGTCGTAGGCCATCACCTCCAGCGTCTTCGGGTTCGCCCCCGCCTGCCACAGCGTATCGCGGTAGAACAGGTCCACCTTGATCGGCAGAATCGCATCCACGGGCCCCAGCCGAAACGGCTTGTTGTCCTTGAACAGATACACCCGCGCCGGCAGGTTCGGAGCCGTGCCCAGCTCCAGACGAGACGACTGCGACAGCCGCATCTGGGCCACCGCCAACAGCACTACGCACACCAGCAGACCTGAGAGCCTCATCTATTCCTCTTCGCTTTGATGTCCGGCCTTTGATCCGGCACGAATCCATTCCGGTTCGGCATCTGCACCTGCGGCAGCGTCTTCTCGTTCAGCTCCTGGGTCTCGGTCACGATCCCATTCAGATGCAAGACGAACGCCGTCACCGCATAAGCCTCATCGACCGACAAACTCCGCGGATGGTCGAACGGCATCGACCGATTGATATAGTCCCATACCGTCGTCGCGTATGGCCAGTAGCTGCCCACCGACTTCTTCGGCTTATCGGTAGCCAGCGACCCGATCCCGCCCACCAGCGCCGGGTACTGCTTCTCCCGCCCCTCGCCCCGGTCGTTGTGGCACACCGCGCACTTTTCCTTGTAGATGCCCTGCCCCCGCGCCGCCGTGCCCTTACCCACGGGCAACCCGCGTCCGTCGGCAAACACGGTCAGGTCCCGGCGCTTGATCTCCTCCGCCGTCGCGGGTCGCCCCTGCGCCCACAGCGCCATCGCGCACACCCCAGCCGCCAGTAGCTTAAGCAACGGTCACCGTCCCATCCACCGCCACCCGCCACGGCCGCACCGCGTTGTAGTGGTAGCCGCTGAACCGGCCCCGCACCGCGACCAGCTCCTCATGAGTCGGCTGCAAGTAGCCCGTCTCGTCCGTGCAACGGGCTTGGATCACCGCCTCCTTCCCGTCCCATTGCCACGGAAAGCGGAAGCGGACCAGCGCCAGCGAAAGCACCGGGCTCTGCATCTCCGCATCGGCCCAAGTCGCTCCCCCGTCGGTCGATATTTCCACCCGGGCGATCTTGCCTTTGCCCGTCCACGCCAAGCCCGTGATCTCGTGCAGACCGCCGCCCGCTGGCAGTTTCATGCCGCCGGAAGGCCGGGTGATCACACTCCGCGCCTCCATCACGAACGTGAAGATCTGCGCCTTGCCATCCTTGCCCAGCTCGGTATAGTTAGCCGTCTCCTTGGCCGACATCGCCGGCTCCACCGCGAAGTGCAGCCGATGAAGCCACTTCACGCACGTATTGCCTTCCCACCCCGGCAACAGCAAGCGCAGCGGGTAGCCCTGCTCCGGTCGCAACGCCTCGCCGTTCTGACCATAGACGAGCAGGGCGTCATCCAGCACCTTCTCCATCGGAATGCTCCGCGCCATCCGCCCCGCGTCGGCACCCTCGGCGATCATCCACTTCGCCTCCGGCTTCACGCCCAAGCCCTTGAGCACCAGCGACAGCTTTACGCCCGTCCACTCCGTGCAGCTCAACAGCCCGTGGCTGCCCTGCACCGTCGGCATCGGCGTCCCCTGTTGATCGCCCACGCTGTTGCCGCCGCACTCTAAGAAGTAGGTCCGGGAGAAGGCCGGGAAGGCCTTAATGTCAGCCATCGTCAGCACGATCGGCTTCTCGACCAATCCATGAACCAGCAACTCATGCTTGGCCGGGTCGATCGCCGGAACCCCGGAGTGGTGCCGCTCATAGTGCAGCGACGAGGGGGTAATGGTGCCATAGATCTCATGCAGCGGGGTCCGACTCGATCCCGTCCCCGGGCTCGCCGTCAGCTCTCGGATCACCCGCGCCGAAGTCTCCTGCGGAGACCGTTCGCCATAGACCCGCATGTGCGCCCCGGACTCGCTCGTCTCCACCGGCTTCGTACACGAAGCTGCGGTCGCCGCGCCTAGGGCAAGGAAACTCCGGCGGTTCGAGCCCTTCTTCATACCCGGTACCGCTTCACGGCGTCCTCGTCCAACTCCACGCCCAGCCCCGGCTTCTTGGGCACTTCGATGTACCCATCCACCGGCTGGAACGGAGGGGTGATCAAGCTATGCTGCCGCAGATAGCTCAGCGTATCGGAGCCGATCGTACAGCTTCGCGTCGCCGCCGCCGCATGGATGAAAGACATGTCCCGAATGCCCAACTCGACGCCGGAGCCGTGCCAACACGGAATGCCGGCCATCTCCGCCATCGAGGCTTCCCGCACGAACTCCCGCATGTTGCCGCCCAAATTGAAGACGTCCACCGCGTCGGTCTTGATCGCCTCAAACAGCTGCTCCGCGTTGATCGGGGTCAAAGCGAAGGGAATCGTCGTCCGCTGCCGCAACTGGCGGAACCAGTCGAGACGCTTGGGCACCGGATCTTCAATCGTCAGGTTGTACCCCTGCAGGCGCTGAGCCACGGGCAGGAAGCTGGCAAGGTCTGGATAGGAGGAGTTGAAGTCCACGATGAAGCGCAGCGTCGGGGCCGCCTTGGCCACCGCTGCCATCTGCTTCTCAATCGGGTCCCCAAGACGCGCCTTGAACTTCAGCGTCCGATAGCCCTTCGCCACCGCCGTTTCACCCACCCTGACAAGGTCGTCAAACGTCCGCTGCGCGGTCCAGTAAGAGACCGCCACCTTGTCCTGCAATCGCCCGCCCAGAAGCGAGCAGACCGGCAGCCCCGAGCTCTTGCCCATCAGGTCGTACATCGCGATCTCGAAGCCATCGGCGGTCGTCGGCTCGGGAAGCTTACCGTCGATCTCCTCCATCCGTTTGCCCTTCAGGAAGTCGGCGTTCCGCTGGGCCGCCGCATCGGTCACTTCGCGAGCGGTCTCGCCCAACCCCACCATCCCGTTATCGGCGTAGAGCTTGATCAGGAACTTAGGGTACGTATCGAACAGCACCAAACGCTGATCCAACGTGGGGCCCAGGTTCTCGCTGTAGACAACGCCCGGCTTCATCCGGACCACTACCTTGATCAGTTCCACCCGTTCAATCTTCACCGACGCGGCGGGAAGCGCCGACGTGGCCAGAGCACTGAGAAAGAGACGCCGTTTCATCGGATCATTCTATCCCGTAGCGTAGTAGACTGGGGCACGGATGCTGACCGCGGAGAACTTAAAGAAAGCCTACGGATCTTTGCAGGCGGTCGACGGGGTTTCCTTTCGCGTCGGCCCCGGCGAAGTGTTCGGCCTACTAGGTCCCAACGGGGCCGGGAAGACAACCACCATCGGCATGCTTGCTGGCTTGGTGGCACCCGACTCGGGCGAGGTCCGCATCGCGGGCCATCATATCTCAGGAGACACCAGCCCGCAGAAGCGGCGGCTGGGCGTCGTACCGCAGGAACTGGCTCTGTTTGACGAACTCTCGGCCGCAGCGAACCTCACCTTGTTCGGCGCTCTCTACGGACTTAGTGGTGCTGCCGCGGCCAAGGAGCAGGACCGGGTGCTCACGCTGGTTGGCCTCGCCGATCGGGCCAAGGATAAGGTCAGCAACTTCTCGGGCGGCATGAAGCGTCGGCTTAATCTGGCTGCGGCCTTGATGCACGACCCCCAAGTCATCCTGCTTGATGAGCCGACGGTCGGGGTGGACCCGCAAAGCCGCAACGCCATCTTCGACAACCTCGAGACGTTGAAGGCCGCCGGCAAAACGCTGCTCTACACGACGCACTACATGGAAGAGGCCGAGCGGCTTTGCGACCACATCGCCATCATGGACCACGGCAAGGTGATCGCCACCGACACCGTTGCCGGACTGCTGCGGCAGGCACCAGTAAGCAGTTTCGTACTGATCGACCTGGTCGCGAATGACTTCGCGAATCTGGTCGAGGCGGCGGCGTTGCCGGGCGTCGTCAGTGCGACTCTCAGCGGCAGGCAACTGCGTCTTGGCGTGCAGAGTATGGGCGATCTCCCGGAGTTGCTCCGTTGGCTCCTGAGCCACGGCGGCGAATTTGAACATGTTCAGACCGAGCGGCCCACGCTCGAAACCGTCTTCCTCCATCTCACCGGCCGGAGTCTCCGCGACGCATGACCGCCTTCCTCGCCCTCGTCCGCAAGGACCTGCAAATCTTCTTCGGCGACACCCGCGCCGTCATCATGGCCTTCGCCGCGCCCATCCTGATCGGTAGCTTCTTTGGCTATGTCTTTGGAGGCAACCAGAACAAGAAGGAGTCTACTAGGCTGGAGGTGCTGTTCGTCGATCAGGAGCAGGGGCTGGTGGCCAAACAACTGCTGGCGTCGATGCAGCAGGACGCCAACCTGGAAGTGACCCCCTCGGCTCTGGAACCCGCACGAGAGGCCGTGCACAAGGGCAAAGCACCCGTCGCGATCATCATCCCGGTGGGCTTCGGCGACCAGGCCGCGCGAGCGCTGTTCGGCTCCGGCGCCAAGCCCGAAATCACCGTGCTGTTCGACCCGTCCCATCAGGTGGAAGCGAGTATGGTTCGCGGCATCCTGGCGGGCCAAATGATGGTGGCGATGTCCAGCAAACCCGGCGGGTTCAGCCTGCCGTTTATGACCAAGGACGAGGCGTTGACGGCGCGGGCGGGCGTCGCCTACAACTCCTATGCGCACTCCTTCGGGGGCATGGCGATTCAGTTCATGCTGTTTATGGGCATCGATGTCGGCATTGGTCTTTTGCTGCTCCGACAGCGTGGACTATGGCGGCGGTTCCGCGCCGCGCCGCTTTCGAAGATCGTCCTGCTCGGCAGCCGGGCGGCGAGCGCCATGCTCGTGGGGATGATGATTCTGGCGGTTGTCTTCACCTTCGCTCGGGTCGTGTTCGGGGTGAAGATCGAAGGCAGCTTGCCGGGCTTCATCGGGGTCTGCGGGGCGTTCTCGCTGATGACCGCGGCCTACGGGCTTTTGATCGCCGCCCTCGCCAAGACGCCCGAAGCGGCGCGAGGTCTGGCGATTCTGGCCACCCTGCTGATGGTGATGATGAGCGGGGCCTGGGTGCCCAGCTTCATGTTCCCTTCGTGGATGCAGAGCTTCACGAAGCTCGTACCCGCGCGCTGGGCGATGGACGGGCTGGACGCGATGACCTGGCGAGGCTTAGGAATCGAAGAGGCACTATTGCCCATCGCGGTGCTGCTCGGCAGCACGGTGGTCTTCGGGGCCATCGCCGTTTGGCGGTTCCGCTGGGAAGCGGATTGACGCGATGCGGTCGATCTTCCATGTCGACATGGACGCCTTCTTCGTATCGGTCGAGGAGCTCTACGACCCGTCGCTGAAAGGCAAGCCGGTCGTCGTCGGGGGGCAGGCCGATCAGCGCGGGGTCGTCTCGGCGGCGTCCTACGCGGCCCGGAAGTTCGGGGTCCATTCGGCGATGCCGCTGCGGACCGCTCATCAATTGTGCCCGCAGGCGATCTTCGTCGAAGGGCATCCGGACCGGTACCGGAAATACTCGAACCTCGTCAAAGGGGTGATGGACCAATTCACGCCGCTCGTCGAGATGGCCTCTATTGATGAAGCCTATCTCGACATGACCGGCACCGAGCGGCTGCACGGGCCGCCGATGCTGGCAGCGCACAAGTTGCACAACGCGATCAAAGCCGAGACGGGATTGAACAACTCGACCGGGGCAGGGACTTCGCGCCTAGTGGCCAAGATCTGCTCCGACCAAGCCAAACCACACGGCATCGTCTGGATCCCGCCCGGGGCGGAGGCGGCGTTTCTAGCGCCGCTCGACGTGCGTAAGGTCCCGGGAGTCGGCAAGGTCACCGAGCAGAAGCTGCACCGGTACGGGATTCGGCAGATTGGGGACTTAGCTTCGCTGGAGCCGAACTTCCTGGCCGAACACTTTGGGCAGTGGGGCCTGGCGCTGGCCGGTAAGAGCAAGGGGCTCGACGCGGGCGGCTGGTTTCGAGGCGAGATCGGCGAGGAGCAGGACCCGAAATCGATCAGCCACGAGCACACCTTTAACGTCGATACGGCCGACGTGGACTCGCTCGAAGCGACGCTCGCGCACATGAGCGAGAAGGTGGGACGACGGCTGCGAGAGCACGGCTTCTTCGCGCGGACCATTCAACTGAAGCTGCGCTACTCGGACTTTTCGACCTTCACTCGGGCGCTGACGCTGCACCACGCGACGCAGACCGATACCGAGATCTACCAGACCGCGCGGGACCTGCTGCGGAAGAACTGGCGGGTGGGCCAGCCGATCCGGTTGCTAGGGGTGCAGACGTCCGGTTTCTCAGAGCACGCGGGGCAGTTGGATCTTCTCGACGGGGCCAAGCACGACCGGATGAACAAGGCGCTGCATGCGGCCGACAAGCTGCGGGACAAGTACGGCGAAGGGTCGGTCTCGCTCGCCCTCGGCATGAAGGGCCGATTCAAGGAACGGACGCACGACGCCCTGCCTAACGACGCCATGCCGAAAAAGTGAGATCCTGGAGGGTCATGTCTGAGCCCCTTGGTTTGCTCCTGACCGAGCAGCGCAATCCCCGATCCGCGAACATCGACCAAGTCTCGACCTCCGAGATGCTGGCCATCATCAACGCAGAAGACCGCACCGTGGCCGAGGCCGTGGAACAGACGATTCCTGCCATGACCGCGGTGCTCGACGAGCTTGTAGCCCGGGTGCGGGGCGGCGGGCGGCTCTTCTATATCGGCGCGGGGACGAGCGGGAGGCTGGGGGTGCTGGACGCTTCCGAATGCCCGCCAACGTACAACGTCCCTTATGAGATGGTGCAGGGGATCATGGCTGGCGGGGTGACTGCACTATACAAAGCGACCGAGGCGAGCGAGGATTCGCCGGCCCTGGGAGCCGCCGATTTGGAGGCCATGGGCTTCACGGCGCAGGATACCCTTGTCGGCATCGCAGCCAGCGGACGGACGCCCTACGTGATTGGAGCGATCGAATACGCCCGGGCGTTGGGCGGGTTGACGGTGGCGCTCGTCTGCGTGCCGGAGAGCAAGATGGCCCTGGCCGCACAGCATACGATCGCCGTGCCAACGGGGCCAGAAGTCGTAACCGGTTCGACGCGGATGAAGGCCGGGACGGCGACCAAGCTGGTTCTGAATATGCTGTCGACCGGGTTGATGATCCGGTTGGGCTATACCCACGGGAACCTGATGGTGAACGTACAGCCAAAGAATGAAAAGTTAGTGGACCGGGCCATCCGCATCATCGCCGCGGCGATGGGTGTGGAGCGGGCCGAGGCCGAGCGGCTGTTTGAAGCAGCGGGCCGGAACGTCAAGCAAGCGATACACCTACACCATGGATAAGTTTTCAATTGAAGGCGGGACCGCGCTGCGCGGCTCCGTAGCCGCCAGCGGAGCGAAGAATTCCGCGCTACCGGTGCTGGCCGCGTGCCTGCTGACGAGTGAGCCGGTGACATTGTCACGGATCCCGCGGGTAAAGGACATTCGGACGATGCAGAACCTGCTGGCGCACATGGGTGCGACGGTGGAAGAGTATAGCCCGGACGTGACGCTGGTCCACGCCGCTTCCCTGCCCCGCCCGGAGGCGCCCTATGACGTCGTCAAGACGATGCGGGCGTCGAGCTTGGTGCTGGGGCCGCTCGTAGCACGGACGGGTCGGGCACGCGTCTCGATGCCCGGAGGCTGCGCGATCGGGGCGCGGCCGATCAACCTGCATATGACGGCGCTGGAGCAGTTGGGCGCTCGCATTGAACAGTCGCATGGTTACGTGGAAGCGACCGCGCCGGACGGACTGCGGGGCGGGCCCATTCACTTCGACCGGATCACGGTGACCGGCACGGAGGACATTCTGATGGCGGCCGTACTCGCGCGGGGCGAGACGGTCATCACAAACGCGGCGCGGGAGCCCGAGGTGGTCGACCTGTGCGATCTGCTCGCCAAGATGGGCGCGAAGATCAGCGGGGCGGGGACGTCGACGATTACGGTGCAGGGAGTGTCGGCGCTGCATGCGGCCGAGCATCGGATCATCGCGGACCGGATTGAGGCAGGGACGTTGCTGCTGGCCGGGGCGATCACAGCGGGCGACTTGACGGTGACCGATTGCGTGCCCGAGCACCTGACGGCGTTGAACGCGAAGCTACGGCAGGCGGGCTTTGAGGTGACCGAACCCACGCCGACGAGCCTGCGGATTCGGCCGCAGGGGAAGTTGCGCAGCGTCGATATGACGACCGAGGAGCACCCGGGGTTTGCGACCGACTTGCAGGCGCAGTACATGGCCCTGATGACGCAGGCGGACGGGATCGCGATGGTGACCGAGACGATCTTCGAGAACCGGTTCATGCACGTATCGGAGCTGAACCGGATGAACGCGAACATCCGGATTGACGGGCGAAGGGCGATCGTAGCGGGGCCGCGGCCGTTGACGGGCGCGCAGACGATCGCCAGCGATCTGCGCGCTAGCGCGTCGCTCGTGCTGGCGGCGCTGGTGGCCGAAGGGGAGACCGTGATCGACAGGGTCTACCACATGGACCGGGGCTACGAACGGATCGAAGAAAAGCTGCAGTCGGTGGGGGCCCGGATCCGCCGGATACAATAAGGCGATGGCCCATAACCCTGGTTTTTTAGCGATCGTGAACGACGCGAAGAGTCGCGTGGCGGAGATAGACGTGACGCAGTACGTGGCAATGCTGGCAGCGGGCGAAGCGCACATCCTGGTGGATACGCGGGAAGAGAGTGAGTGGGACGCTGGGCATGTGGCCGGGGCGGTGCACCTGTCGAAGGGTGTGATCGAGCGGGACGTGGAGACGAAGATCCCGGCCAAGGATACAAAGTTGGTGCTGTATTGCGGGGGCGGATTCCGGTCCGCGCTGGTGGCCGATAACCTGCAGAAGATGGGCTACACCAACGTGATCTCGCTCGACGGCGGCTGGAAGGCCCTGCTACAAGATAACGAAATAATCAAAGCAGGCCCAGACAAAGTAGCATAAGCACAGCGTTTCGACGAACCGGAAGAACTTGAAGAAGCCGGTGGACATGAACTCGAAGCGGATCATCATGGCGAAGAGGACCGCGGCGTAGACGGCGGCCGGATTGATGAAGGTGCCGACCGAGCGGACATAGCCGACCATGCCGACGTAGTAGAACAGGGGCACGTTGCTTTCCGCACGGAGTTTGCTTCGGCCGACAAGCAGCCACAGCGTCTGGATGAAAACGATGATGGCGAGGACCCCAAGATCAGTCGTTCGGATTCGCATAATTGGGATGCACTCCCCCAAGCTTTAGAACGACCAGCTCAGACTCGTGTAACCCGTATGAGCGCTGTAGTCCTGCAGCTTCAGGAATTTCTCTTTGTAATTGTAATACTGCCAGCCCAGATTCCAGCGTACCCTCTTATGTAAATGGATTGAAAAGCGCGCCAGCGGAGTCTCGTAAGTTAAGGGGAACGCCTGATCCATGAGCGCTACACCGAGGCGGGCGGCGTCTTGGATACGGTGATAGCCCAAGTAGATGTCGGCCCGCTTGGCGACATTGATTTGAGCGCCGAGGCGGGTCTGGCGGAGGCGGGAGCGGTAGAAGCTGCGGTCGTTTTCGACGAGGTCACCGAGGGAGAAGTAGGCGAGGCCGGTGACGGTTTCGATGTGCGTATGGCCGTAGCCGGCTTCGAGAGTGACAAAGCTACGGGGGCTCCATGTGCCATCGATGGAGGCGACGCGGGTGCGGGCGCTGTGGACGAAGAGCGAGGTGGAGTTGAGGTTGTAATTGGTCTGGAACTTACTCAGAAGGCTCCATCGCTTCGTCTTCCATTGGGCGCGGGCGGCGACGGTGTGATAGTCCTTTTCACTGGTGGTGTAAAAGGGCCGGTCAGCGCGGCCGAGTTCGCCGTCGACGCTGAAGCGGAGTTGCTTAACGGGTTGGAGGCGAACCCCGAGGAGGCCGGAGTGGAGGCGGTTGGTTTGTTCGGTCCGGTCGAGCTTAGCGGGTGCTTCGATATCTTCGAATTGGCTGGAGCCAATGCGGCGTTCCGAGAAGTGGTAGCCGGAGAAGAGGCCGAGCCAGCTCGTGAGCTTGAGGTTGGCGTCGGTGAGATTGGCGAAGGTTCGGATGCCGAGGTATTGGAAGCGCAGGAGATTGAGGCCGGGGACCGAGTTGTTGATTTCGCCGTAGGTGCCTTCTCCTTCCATGCGGGTGTTATAGACGGCGGTATGGTTCGTGATGGTGAGGCGTTCGAGGGGAAACCAACTGAGGGTGAGGTTGCCGGTGGTAACGGGGCGGCGGGCGTTGCCGCCGACGAAGACTTGGCGATTTTGGGCGGCGCTGAAACGGCCGGTACCGAGGGCGAGTTCATCGAAGACGAAGTTCTGTTGGCCGGTGGTGTTGGTGAACCGGGCGTCGATGGTGAAAGACTGGAAGGCTTCGTTGTGAAGACCGACGCGCCAGTAGGGGGCTTGGCCATGGGTGGGTTCGTCGCGGCGGAACTGGCGGAGCGTATTCGTGTCGTTGGGGTTGGCTCCGGCGCCGGGGGAGAAGAGGGGGGCGCGGGTATCGTCGCGGAAGTACTCCCAGCCGTGGAGGACATGGAACTTGGTTTTGAGGACCTCGAATTCCGTGCCGAGGCGGTACTCGTTGCGGGTGCGGCGGACGTTGAGGAGATAAGTGAACTCATCGCCGCGGCTGTCGGGGAACTGGAGGGTAGAGAAGGCGGGGCCGTCTTGCTGGTTGCGGGAGTAGCCGAGGAGGACGCGAAAGCGGGCTTGGGGATGGATGATCAGGTCGTGATCCTGGAGTTGGCGGGTGGTGTTGATGAGATGCTGGCCGCTCGCGATGGTGAGGGCGGGGTTGAAGTAGTCCATCAAGCGCCAGGTGCCGTCGTAGCGGTAGAGCTTGGTCTTTTGGACACGGAGGGAGGAGAACTGGTAGGGGTCGTTGCCAAGGCCTTGCGTCGAGAGGACGATCTCGTCGAAGTATTTGCCGGTGCCGGGCTTCTTTGAGTTGATGGTGAGGTAGCTGCCGAGGAGGCGGATGCCATTGCCGAAGTTGACGTCGCTGCGGAACTTGCCGAGGTTGCCTTCGACGGTTCGGAAGCGGTAGCCGGTCTCCATCGAGTTGACAATGTTGTAGCCGGCGAGGTCTTCGCCTTTGGCGTCTCCGGCGCGTTGCGGGGTCGGAGCGACGACGGGTTGAGCGGCGAGGGTGGAGACGAGGAGGACGAGAGCGAGGAGATGTCTCATCGGAGGAAGCTCGCGTTGGCATTGGAGCCGTGGATTTTGACGTGGCAGGTGGTGCAGTTTTGGTAGCGGGGGTCGGCCATATTATGAGAGGCCGATTGGGTGGGGATGCCCTCGCCGGTACGCCCGAAGCCAGCGGCCCCGTTGTGGCATTCCAGACAAAGGGTGAAGACGACGGGCCGATTCAGGAGCCGGGGGTTGGCCGAACCGTGGGGGGCGTGGCAGCTGTTACAGCCGTCGACGCGGAGGGCGGCGTGTTCAAACAGAAACGGGCCGCGTTTGTCGGCGTGGCACTGGACGCAGGACTGTTCGTTGGATTGGGCATGCTGCTGCATGCGGGGGCGTTGGCCCATCCGCCAGTTCGAGGCCGGGGCGCCATGCGGGTTGTGGCAGTCGGAACACTGGACGGTGCCTTCGTTGACGCGGTGCTTGAAGGGCATGGAGAACTGGGCTTTGACGTCGGTGTGGCAGGTGTAGCAGAGGTCCTTCTGCTGGTGAGCGAGGAGGTGCTTCGGGGTGGCCGATTTATGGATGGAGTGACAGGTGGAGCAGACCACTTCGGACTGGGTATGGCTGCTGCGGCGGATATTGGCGCGGGACATATCCTTCGAGTGGCACTGGAGGCAGGTATCGAGGGACTTTTGGGGAGAGAGGACGGAGAAGGCGATGATCAAGTCCTTCTTCCCACCGCCGTTGACGTGGGCGCGACCGGGGCCGTGGCAGCCTTCGCAACCGCGGTCCGCCTTGGTGTGGGCGTTGCGGAAGAACTCTTGAGTCTGGACGAGGTGACAGCCTCGGCAGGCTTGGGAGCCGATGTAAGGGTCTTTCGATACCTGAGCGGGAGCCTGGGTCCATAAGACGGCGAAGTAGAGTACGAATAGGACCAAAGAGCGTAGCACTTTCGATACTATATGCGATCTGGGGCGGCTACAGTTGTGAACAGTGTCCAAGGTTGACTCGGGAGATCTTTGAGAAAGGGTTTGGCCCAGCGGCTACTGGGGTGTTTTCGCGTGTGCTGGGCGGCGCGGAAGTGGAGTCCGCAAGAGTGGCCCATGGAGGCTTCGAAGCTGAGTTTTTTGGCCATTTTGGCGTCGGCGACCTTGGCTTGGACAGCGCCGGCGGGGCCGAAGGGGCCCACCCAGCCTTTCACGCCGCGGGGTGAGAGATCGATGTGGCCGCAGAGGGTTCGTTCGTTGGGATCGACCTTGCCGGTGAAGGAATCGAGGTGATCGGAGACAAAGGCTTTGGCGAGGCCGGTATCGATTTTGCCTTTGTGTTGGTCCATGAGCTGATCCCAGCGGATATGGCGGGCGTTGGCGGAGACGGATTTGTCGGCAGGGTCGAAGGTGGTTTCTTCGGCGATGAGTTGGGGGCTGATGGGGAAGTTGGAGCCGACGAAGTAGCCGTCGGTGGTGCGTTGGAGGGTGACGTTTTTGAGGCCGAGTTCGAGGCTGGCGATTTCACCGGTCTTGCGGTCGCCGATGAGCCAGGTGTTGGCATAGCCGCCGTTGTTGCCTTCGGTCATGATGCGGGTGAAGGCGTCGAGGGAGTCCGCGTATTGCATGGCTTTGCGGGCGCGGACGAACTCGGGGATGCCGGCGGGGTCGAAGCCGGAGAAGTTGCTGATGGTGGTTTCGGTGATCATCATACCGCCGGAGTTGACGCCAAAGTCGTCACCAGAATGGATGAGGCCGGGCATGCCGTCCATGACGAAGTGGAAGCCTTTGGCGGGTTGTACATCAAATACAACGTTCCATCGAGCGCCCTCGGCGTAGCCGGTCCAGGCGTTATGGGCGAAGACGATTTCGCCGCTTTTGGTGTAGCTGCCGGTGGCGATAAAGGCCGAGCAGCGTTCGGGCACGGGGACGGTGGATTTTTCGGAGAAGGGGACGTAGTAGGGTCCGAGTTCGAGCCAGGCATTGAGGGCGACGATGTCCCAGAGGTCGAGTTTCAGTCCGCGGGCGATGACGCCGTCGGTGATGCCGTGGAGTTCGTCGCGGTATTCGGCTTCGATTTTGGGCCAGAGGACGTCCTCCGCGGCTTTGCGGAAGAAGGCCCAATCTTTCTTCGTATCGTGTTCGAGGGAGGCGGCGACGACGCGGCGGGTATCGCCGATTTCGGGGGCGAGGAGGTAGCCGTGCTGGAAGCCGATCGAGTTGGGTTCGCCTTCGAGGTGAACGTGCACCCAACCATTTTCCGCAGGTTTCCTAAACGCGGAGCCAAGCCGTGCGTCTGTCCTCGTAGGGTCGGAAGCCTTTGCCGCGGGCGGGACTCCGGCCCAGCAATAGGAAAGTGCTACCGACGCTAGCCAAACCAGCCTAATTCGCATGAGTGTTGGTTTTCAGTATATTGGGAAATGACGATGCTACGACTATTCGCTACACAATTTTTAATGCTGTCCGGCCTGCTGTTCGCTCAACGGCTGCCGGGACCGGAGCCGACGATTGTGATTGATCCGGACAAGCCGAACGAGGTGATTGCGACGGTGGACGGGAAAGTCTTCACACAGATGGACCTGCAGTTACTTTTGGTGACGATGTCGAAGGCGCAGCAGGACGCGGTGAGGAGCAATCCGGTGGAAGCGCTGCGGATGTACGGTTGGCTGAAGAAGATGGCTGGGATGGCGGAGAAGGCTGGTCTGGACAAAGAGAGCCCTTATGCGCAACGGATCGAGATGAATCGGTTGACGATGCTGAGCGAAGCGATGATTTCGCGGCACGAGCAAGACGATGTTTTGCCGCCGGAGACTCTGAAGGGCTACTACGAGCGGATGAAGGACCAGTTTTCGATCGCGAACGTGAAGCTGATTTATTTGTCATTTTCGAACGAGACGGAAGAGTTGCAGGCGAAGAAAAAGGGCGAGGAGTTACACGCCAAGCTGAAAGCCGGGGCGGACTTCGTAGCGCTGGTGAAAGAGCACTCGAAGGACCAGACGTCGCGGGACAAGGACGGGGACTACCCGCCGGTGAAGCGCTCGGAGGATATTCCGGAGAACGTGAAGGCTGCCTTGTTTGGACTGAAGCCGGGCGAGTTTAGTGCTCCGTTGCGGTTGCCGAATGGGTACTACCTGTTCAAGTTGATTTCGTTTACGAACAAGAATTTTGACGAAGTGAAGGATACGCTGTACACGGACGTGAAGCAGCAGCGGAACCGGGAATGGCTGCAGCAGATGCGGACAGGCGTGGAAGTGAAGGTGGTCGCGCCCGCCAAGTGATACGATGAAAGCACTATCCGATGATCCAGACCATCCCCGATATTCTGGCCCGCATCGTCGACCAAAAGCGTCGTGAACTGCGGGAAAATGCCGTCGATCCACGGCTTGAAGAGATGGCTTTGGCTTCGGTTGCCGGGCGCCGGGATTTTCGCGCGGCGTTGACGGCGGGGTCGGCGGCGGTGATCGCCGAGATCAAGAAAGGCTCGCCGAGCAAGGGCGTTTTCACGGAAACATTCGACCCGGCAGGGATTGCCGCTCAGTATGAGTGCGGCGGGGCGGCGGCGCTTTCGGTGTTAACGGATCTCTCCTTCTTCTTCGGTTCGTTTTCGGATTTGCAGGCGGCGCGGGGGGCGGTGGGTTTGCCAGTGCTGCGGAAAGACTTCACGATTGTCGAGCAGCATGTGCTGGAAGCCGCGGCGTATGGGGCGGACGCGATTCTGCTGATTGCGGCGATTTTGAGCGGAGCGGAGATGCGGCGGCTGAGGGAGTTGGCGTCGAGCTTCGGGTTGGCTTCGCTCGTTGAGGTGCATAATGCCGAGGAGATGGATCGGGCGCTCGATTCGGGGGCGGAGATCCTGGGCGTGAACAATCGGGACCTGCATACGTTTCGGGTTACGCTTGAGACATCGCTGCGCCTTGCGGAGCGAATTCCTACAGGCGTAGTGAGGGTAAGTGAGAGTGGGATCCATGGGGCGACGGACGTGAAGGTGCTGCAAGGCGCGGGATACCAGGCGTTTTTGGTGGGCGAGCATTTGATGCTGGCGCCGGATCCGGCGGCGGCGCTGCGGGCGTTGCGATCATGATGGTGAAAGTTTGCGGGATTACGAACCAAGCCGATGCGGACGCGGCGGCCGGGGCAGGGGCGATTGGTTTTAACTTCTACGCGCCGAGTCCGCGGTACTTGTCTCCGGCTGAAGCAGGCCAGATTGAGACAGCGGCGGGGGTATTGCGGGTGGGGGTATTTGTGAACGAACCGCGGGCGGCGGAGATTGCGCGGGAGGCTCGGCTGGACGTGGTGCAGTTGCATGGAGACGAGCAGATGGGCCCGGGCGGGTTTCGAGTCTGGAAGGCGTATCGAGTGACGGACGAGTTTTCAATAGAGAAACTGGCGTTTCAAGCGGAAGCCTTTTTGCTGGATGCTCCGAGCGAGTTGTACGGCGGGAGTGGGCAACCGTTTGACTGGAAGCGGGCGCAGGGTGGGGAGCGGAAGATTCTACTAGCGGGGGGATTGGGGCCGGAGAATATTCAAGAGGCAATCCGGACGGCTCGGCCGTGGGGGGTTGACGCTTGTTCGCGGTTGGAATTACGGCCGGGAATTAAAGACCACGAACGGGTGGCGCGATTCATCGAATTGGCATTAACAGCATGATTACTTCATCAAATCCTTACAACGGCCCTGACAGCGGCGGACACTTCGGACCTTACGGCGGACGGTACGTGCCCGAAGTGTTGATGAATCCGCTGGACGAGCTCGAACAGGCGTATGCGGCGGCGCGGCAGGATCCGGCGTTTCATGCCGAGTTGGCGGGGCTACTGAAAGACTACGCGGGGCGGCCGACGCCGCTGTATTTTGCCAAACGGCTGAGCGAGAAGTTGGGCGGGGCGAAGATTTACATTAAGCGCGAAGACCTGCTCCACACGGGTGCGCACAAGATTAACAACGCGCTGGGGCAGATTTTGTTGGCGCGGCGGATGGGAAAGCAACGCATCATCGCCGAGACGGGGGCGGGTCAGCATGGCGTGGCGACGGCGACGGTGTGCGCGCTGTTCGGCATGAAGTGCGTGATCTACATGGGCGAGGAGGACATGCGTCGGCAGCGGCTGAACGTGTTCCGGATGCGTCTGCTGGGGGCGACGGTGACGGGGGTGACCTCGGGAAGCCGGACGCTGAAGGACGCGATCAGCGAGGCGATGCGGGACTGGGTGACCAACGTCGGGGATACGCACTACTTGCTGGGTTCGGCGCTGGGGTCGCATCCGTATCCGATGATGGTGCGGGACTTCCACAGCTGCATGGGGATTGAAGCGCGGGCGCAGATTTTAGAGAAGGAGGGCCGGTTGCCGGACCAAGTGATCGCCTGTGTGGGCGGCGGATCGAATGCGATTGGGATTTTCCATGCGTTTATTCCGGATGCCGGGGTGAGGCTGGTCGGGGTGGAGGCGGGGGGAAGGTCATTGGCACCGGGCGAGCACGCGGCGCGTTTTGCGGGGGGTAGCCCGGGAGTATTGCAGGGCTGCTACAGCTATGTGCTGCAGAACGGCGATGGGCAGATTTCGCTAACGCATTCGGTGAGCGCGGGGCTGGACTACGCGATGATTGGGCCGGAGCATGCGTTTTTGGCCGATCAGGGGCGGGCGGAGTATGTGCCGTGTTCAGACGCCGATGCCTTGGAAGCGGCGCAGGTTTTGGCGCGGACCGAAGGATTGATTCCGGCGCTGGAGAGTGCGCATGGGGTGCACGAGGCGTTGCGGCGGGCGCCGGATGCAAAGGGGCAGATTTTCATTGTGAATCTGTCGGGGCGTGGGGATAAAGACATCGATATCTATCGTGAAAATTTGAAAGAGCTGGATGAACCCGAGTCGAATTAGTCAACTATTTGCGCGTTGCCGCGCGGAAAACGAACCGGCGTTAATCGCCTACATCACGGCGGGGGACCCGTCGCTGGAGCGGACGGTTTCGCTCGTCGAGGCGATGGAACGAGGAGGAGCGGACTTGATCGAGCTGGGAGTTCCCTTCTCCGATCCGATTGCGGACGGGCCGGTGATTATGCGGGCGACCGAGCGGGCGCTGGCCAATGGCGCGAGCTTAGCCGGGGTATTGGAGGTGGCGCGGCAGGTGCGAAAGCGGAGCCAGATTCCGATGCTGTTGTTCTCCTATCTGAATCCGTTGCTGAAGTATGGGTTTGAAAAGCTGGCGGCGGACGCGGTGGCGGCGGGGATCGACGGCATTCTGATGACGGATGCGAGCGTGGAGGAGGCCGGGAAGTTTGTGCCGGTGGTGCGGGCGGCGGGGCTGGATACGGTGTTTTTGGCGGCGCCGACTTCGCCGATTGAACGGCTGAAGAGAGTGGCGGAGTTTTCGTCGGGGTTCATTTATCTCGTGTCGCGGACCGGGGTGACGGGGGTGCAGGATCAGGTTTCAGGGTCGGCGGCGGAACTGGTGGAGAAGATGAGGACGGTGACGGATTTGCCGTTGGCGGTAGGGTTTGGGATTGCGAAGGCTTCGGATGCGGGCGAGGTGGCGAAGATTGCGGACGGCGTGGTGGTGGGGAGCGCGTTGGTACGGATTATTGAGAGCTTCGCGGGGTTGCCGGAGCTGGAGAGCAGGTTGGAAGAGTTTACGCGTGAACTGAAAGAAGGCGCCAGGGCGGGGCGGGCGTGACCCCGGAAGAGGCGGCCCAGGCGGCGTTGGCGGAGTGTCGGGAGCAGATCGACGAAGTGGATCGGCGGCTGGTGGGGCTGCTGAACGAGCGGGTGTTGGTGGTGCAGCGGATTGGGGAGATCAAGCAGAATTCGGGGCTGAACGTGTACGAGCCGAACCGGGAGAAGAAGGTACTAGAAAACGTGTTGGGCTCCAACATTTTGGGTACCGAGAAGGGACCGTTGCCGGACGAGGCGGCGGTGCGGATTTTTGAACGGATCATGGATGAGATGCGGACGATACAGCGGGATCGGATGCGGGAGAAGGAAAGCTGATGCTAGTTGTGATGCAGGCGGGCGCGACGGAAACGCAAGTGGAGCGCGTGATCGATAAGTTGGTGATGATGGGGTTCACGGTGCACAGGTCGACCGGGGTGACGCACACGGTGCTGGGGGGCGTGGGGCCGCAGGAGCAGTTTGATCCTCGGGAGTTCGAGGCTTTGGACGGGGTGAAGGAGTGTCATCCGATTGTGTCGCCGTATAAGCTGGCGAACAAGAGTTTTCGACCGCAGGGGACCGAGATTACCGTTCGCGGGGTGAGGATTGGCGGGCCGGAGGTGGTGGTGATGGCGGGGCCGTGTTCGATTGAGAACCGGGACCAGATTGAGCTGTCGGCCGAGATTGTAGCCAAGGCGGGGGCGAAGGGGATTCGCGGGGGGGCGTTTAAGCCGCGGTCGAGCCCTTACAGCTTTCAGGGGTTGGGGGAAGAGGGGCTGAAAATGATTCGGGCGGCGGCGGACCGGCAGGGTTTGTTTGTCGTGAGCGAAGTGATGGAGAAGAGTCAAATTGGGGTGATGTGCGAGTATTCGGATGTTCTGCAGGTGGGGGCGCGGAACATGCAGAACTTCAATTTGCTGCGGGAGTTGGGGACAATTCGGAAGCCAATCTTGCTGAAGCGGGGGATTGCGGCGACGATTGAAGAGCTGCTGCTATCGGCGGAGTACATCATGTCGGGCGGGAATTACGACGTGATTTTGTGCGAGCGGGGGATTCGGACGTTTGAGACGGCGACGCGGAATACGTTTGATGTGTCGGCGATTCCGGTATTGCATGGGTTGACGCATTTGCCGGTGGCGGCGGATCCGTCGCATGGGGTGGGCAAGCGAAACTTGGTGGCTCCGATGGCGCGGGCGGCGGTGGCGGCGGGGACGGACATGTTGCTGATCGAAGTGCACCATGACCCGGACCATGCATTGAGCGACGGGGCGCAGAGCTTGTTTCCGGAGCAGTTTGTGGAGTTGATGGAGCAGTTGCGGGGGATCGCGAAGGCCGTTGGCCGGGGCCTGTAAAGCGATGGAGCGGGTAGCGATTTGCGGGGTGGGGCTGATGGGGGGGTCGTTCGCACTGGGGCTGCGGCGAGCGGGATTTAAGGGCTCGATTGTGGGGGTGAGTTCGGAGCGGACAATTGCGGAGGCGGTGGAGTTAGGGGTGGTGGAGCGGGGGGTGACGTTGGAGGAGGCAGCAGCGACAGCGGATTTGGTTTACCTGGCGCAACCGATTTTTAAGATTTTGGAGGCGATTCCGGCCTTGGGGAAGATGCTGGGGCCGCAGGCGACGGTGACCGACGCGGGGAGCACGAAGGGGCAGATTGTGGCGGCGATGCGGGCACATTTACCGGCGGGGCAGTTCGTAGGGGGGCACCCGATGGCGGGGACGGAGAGCCGGGGGGTGAGAGGGGCGGACGGGGGGTTGTTTCGGGGTAGGACGTACGTTTTGACGGCGGAGCATTGGCTGCGGGGCTGGGTGGAGAAGATGGGGGCGCGGGTGGTGATTCTGGGGGCGGAGGAGCACGACCGGGCGGTGGCGTACACGAGCCATTTGACGCAGTTGGTGGCGACGGCGCTGGCGGGGACGGTGACGCAGGCGTTGCGGGGGGAAGAGATTCAGGTGAGCGGGCCGGGGTTGATTGATACGACGCGGTTGGCGCAGAGTTCGTATGATGTGTGGCGGGACATTTTGGTGACGAATCGGGAGGAGGTGGACGGGGCGTTGGGGGCGATGATTGCGCGGTTGGAGGGGATGCGGGCGAGTTTGGGGGAGAATGAGCGGGAGTTTGCGGAGGGGGCGGAGTTGAGAAGACGGTTGGTGCGGAGCGTGACGCTGGGGTAGGATTTTCGGTTATACTTTTAGTATGAGGACTGTGATTTCGGTGTCGGATGAGTTGTTTGCGAAGGTTGAGGCCGAGGCTAGGCGGCAGGGGATCACTCGAAGTGCGTTGTTTCAGGCGGCTCTGCGGGAGTACTTGAAAGAGCTAGACGATGCGGAGATTACGGCGAGCTATGATCGAATTGCGGCGAAGTTTGATACTAGTCTGGATCCGGTGTTGGCTCAGATGCAGTTAGCATCTCTTGCTAAGGAGGATTGGGTATGAAGACTGCGATTTCGGTTCCGGATGAGTTGTTTGCACAAGCTGAGGCGGAGGCGGGGAAGCAGGGGGTGTCGCGGAGTGAGCTGTATCAAGTGGCTCTACGAGAGTATTTGAAGCGGCGGCGCGATGAGGATGTGACGGAAAGGATTAACAAATATTTTGAGGCGCACCCGGAGGGCGAGAAGTTGGAGCAATTTAGCCAGCTAGCCGACGACGAGTTTCTGCGGCGAATTGAATGGTGAAACGGGGGCAGGTCTGGTGGGGTGAACTGGGAATACCGACGGGATCTGAACCGGGCTTTCGAAGGCCGGTGTTGATCCTCCAGGCGGACCGCTACAACGGGACTGGGATCCGAACGATTGTGGTGGCAGCGATAACGAGTAATTTGGGCCTCGCGGATATGCCGGGGAACGTTTTGTTGCCGCGGGGGGAGACTGGTATGGCGAAGGACTCGGTAGCGAATGTATCGCAGCTAAAGGCGCTGGACAAGAGTCGGTTGACGGAGAAGTACTGCACGCTGCCCCCGGAACTGATGCGGGCGGTGGAGGAGGGTGTCCGGTTGCTGCTGGATCTTTAGCTTTGAGGGACGGCTTGGGTTGAGGGGGCGGATTGGGTGAGGCGGCCGTAGAGCCAGCGGAGGCCGTAGACGCTGCAGCCGAGGGCGACGCTGATGGCGGCGTTGACGACCAGCTAGGGGGAGCCTGAAGATAATCCGAATGGGCCCTATTAGAGGGACTTCAAACCGTTGGCCTGGATGAAGGCGAAATCGTGGTTGGGGAAATCTAACTTGTCGGCGATGAGTTGGCGGGCGGAAAGCGATTCGCGGGCAACTCCAGCTTTGGCCTGGCCTTTTGACTGGCCGAGCATGTGGTAGAGTTCGTGGGCGAGGACCCGGCCCATCGCCCGGCCAAGTAGTTGATTCCCTTGCTTATAGTCGGCCCCGGACATCGCTGTTTTGATGGAATCGCGGAGGCGGTCGCACTTCACTTCACCCAAAGGCAGGATGCGTCCGTCGTTGGTAAAGGTGAAGGCGAGGGGTCCACGTTCGTCGAGAAGCGGAGGGAAACTATCCATTTCGCAGCAGCCAGACATTTTGAAAAAACAATGTCGTTGTAGGTTTGCTGGGAAGCTTCGGCCCGGTGTTTGAAGGCGATATTGACGCCCGCTTTGCGGACGAGCCTTTCTGCTTCGAGCTGCATCTCTTGCAGAGCTTGCGGCGAAAAGCCATCGGCGAACTGCATGACGATGGTAGCGTCCTTGTTTTCAGCAAATAAGAATAACGGGCAGAAAAAGAGCAACAGAGCTTTCTGCAACATGGCGCGACCTCAGGGCAATGGAATAGACGCAGGAAGTATCGGCAAGTAACCGAACTTTCTTGAGCCTATATTAACTTTCTTTTACAAATGATGAGAGCGAGGAGGAGGAGGCCTAGAGCGGTGGCGAGCAGGCCGGCGGTGAGGCTGCGGGGCCAGAAGGACATGCGTATTTCGTGGCGGCCGGGGCTGGGGACGAACACGCCGCGGACGCAGCCGTTGGCGATGTGGATGGTGGCGGGTTGGCCGTCGACGGTGGCGGTCCAGCCGGGGAACCAGGTATCGGAGACGATTAAGAAAGCGCGGCCGGAGGTTTCGACGGTCCAGGAGAGGACGTTGTTGGCGGTCTTTTGGGAGAGGATGGCGCCGGGGGCTAGGGTTTCGGGGGCGGATAGGCCTTCGACGACGGTGTGGCGGTCGGGGTCGAAGCGGGTGGGGTTAAGGAGGAGGGCCCTGGAGGCGGGGAAGTCGGCGGCGGGGAGGAGTTGTTTGGCGAAGCGAAAGCGGGGGAGGACGGTGGGGTTTTCAAAGACGGTGATGCCGTCGGGGGAGAGGGCGATTTCCTTGTAAAGACGGGTTCGGCGGACGGCGTAGGCGCTGGCCGGGGTGCGGGCGAGCACGTAGCGGATGCTGAAGGCGGAGAGGAGTTGGCGTTGGGGCGCGAGGGCTTCGCCGCCGCTGCCGCTGAGGTCAAAGCCGGTTAGGGCTTGATAGCGAGACATCCACATGGGGGTGTAGTCGTTAGCGACGCTGAGTCCGTACATCATACTGAGGAGCGGGTAGGTTTGGAAGAGTGGAAAATCGAGGGGGAGGATGCGGTGGGTTTGGGGGTCAAGGCCCTCCTCGAAGAGAAACGAGACTTCGGCGCGGCGATCGGCTCCATAAAGGTTAGAGGTGTCGGGATTGTCGTAGATGGAACGGCTGACGGAGCCGACGTCGAGGAGAAATACAGCGGCGAGGAGCCAGCGGGGGGCGCGGAGATAGAAGCAGGCGGCGGTGGCGGCGAAGGCGAGAACGGGATAGAGAAGGGTGGGATGGGGCCAAGTGGTGCTGATGGCGCGCCAGACTTCGATTTGACCGCTGGTGAGGGTGGGGGAGACCCAGACGGGGAGGCGGAAGGCGGCATAGAGGGCGGCGGCGAGGCTGATGGCGAGGAGGCCGGTGGCCCAAGGGAGGCGGCGGCGATGGTGGAGGCCGTAGGCGGCGAGGACGCTGAGGGCGAGTCCAGCTTCGTGGAGATGGCGGGCGGGGGCGCGGAAGAGGTTGTAGACGGGGACCTTAAACAGAGCGGCCTGGACGGCGGTGATGCCAAGGGTGAGAAAGAGGCTGACGGCGAGGGCGGCGACCCAGAACCAGACGTCGCGGGTGCGAGGGGCGAGGAGGGCCAGGAGGAGGGGGGCTAAGCCGCAATAGGTAAAGACTTCGACGAGTTCGCCGTTGAGGGCGTAGCTGGGGACTCCATAGAGGCCTCCGAGGACGTTGGGGACGAGGAAGCCGAGCAGGTTGGCGGAGGGGAGGAAGTTTTGGCTAAAGCTAGTGAAGGAGAGGCTTTGGCGGGTGATGAGGGGGAGGGTGTCGGCGACGGCGAACAGTTGCAGGGAACTTAGCAGAAAGGCAAAGAGTCCACAGATGGCGAGGCCGACGACGGCGCGACGGCCGCCGCGAAAGAACCAGAAAGCGGCGACGAGGAGAAGGCCGTAGAGGGTGACTTGGGGGAAGCCAGCCAGGAGCGAGAGCGCGACGGCGAGACCGGCGAGGGCCGCATCGCGGAGACGGCCGGAGGCGGCGTGGCGGGCGGCGAAGAGGAGAATGAGCGGGAGCCAGACGGAGGCGGTAACCATCGCCTGGTGGCCTTTATGGCCGGTGAGGAAACCGGTGGCGAGGAAGCAGAGGCCACCGAAGAAGGAGGAGGTCTGATCGAGGTGAAAATGGCGGCAGAGGAGATAGCAGAACAGGCCGGCGAGGGCGTAGTGGAGGAGGAGGAAGGTGTTGTAGCCGAAGGTGCTCGGGAAGAGGCTGAGGACGAGGAGGCCGGGGGGATAGAAGGGCTGGAACTGGGTATTGGCGAAGGTGTATTGGCCGAGTTGGACATAAGGATTCCACGGCGAAAGAGTGGTGGCGAAGAGCTTGGCGGGGAAACCGGCTTGGTAGGCGTCGCCACCGCCGAGGAGCCGGATGGCGAGATTGAGGCCGGCGGCATGGAGGAGCCAGGCGGAGAGAAGATACAGGAGAAAGGCAACGAGGGCGGGGCGTTTCATGAGTTGAACGTTGCAACGGTACGAACGATGTAGTTCGGGCGTTGGCGGGAATTACGGAGCGCCAGCCAGAGATACTGGCCGATGATACCGAGGCCGAGGGTCATGAGACCGCCGAAGAAGGTGATGGTCAGGATGATTGGGGTGTAACCGGGCACTTCAATGAGACCAAGTAAGCGTGAGATGAGTACGACCGCAGCGACGAGCAAGGAGGCTGAGGTTCCAAGGACGCCCGCGCCGAGTAGGAAGCGAATCGGCAAGTCAGTAAAGTTAAAGATACTGTCGACGGAGTAGCGGAGTTTCCTGGCGAAGGTCCAGCTGCTGGTACCTTCGAGGCGCTCGAGGCGCTGATAAGGGACGAAGACCTGACGGTAGCCGAGCCAAAGGAGAAGGGCGATTAAGTTCGTGTGGGATTCGTGGAGGGAAAGGAGGCGGTCGCGGACCTGGCGGGTACAGCCGAAGACGTCGACACCGCCGGCGGGCATTTCGGGGATAACGAAGCGGCGGTAGAGGGACCAGAAGAGGGTGGAGGTGATTTCTGTGAGCCAGGGGTCGGTGCGGCTGGAACGGACGCCGAAGGTGATATCGGCCCGACCGGAGCGGAGGATTTCGTCGAACTCGGCGATGAGAGCGGGGGGTTCCTGCAGATCGGCGGCGATGACGGCGAAGCGTTCGCCGAGGCCATGTTCGAGACCGGCGCAGATGGCGGAGAAGGAGCCGAAGTTACGACTCAGGATGAGTAATTGAGAGCGGAGCCCGGTGGCGGGCAGGCGGGCGGCGAGGAGTTCGGCGCAGCGGTCTGGACTGCCATCGATGGCGAAGACGACCTCTAAGTCAGGGAGGCTCGATTGGAGCCTAACTAACTCGGCGATAAGACGGTCAAGATTGGCTTCGTTCTTGTAAACCGGGATGACGAGAGAGAGCACAGCTTAGCGGGCCTCGGCGGTCAGTTTGAGGAACTCGTCGTAATCGCGGATGTAATCGGCCGGATTGTAAACGTCAGAGGCAAGGACGAGTAAGACAGCGTTGGGAGAGTACTGATATTGGACGCCCCAGACCATGGGGGGGAGGTGGAGTCCGACGGTGGGGTCGTTAAGGAGGAACTCCTCGCGGGTTCGGCCGTCGTCGGCGACGGCGTGGACGGAGCCATGGACGCAGATGAGGAATTGTTGGAGGGTACGGTGAGCATGTTCTCCGCGGATATTTTCGCCGGGAACATCATAGACGAGGAAGTAGCGTTGGATGGGGAACGGGATTTGGCGGGAGACCTCGCCGAAGGAGATTTGGCCGCGGAGGTCTTCGGCGCGGGGGAGGCGATGGAGAGTGACGCCATGGACGTTGGTGGGAGTGGTGCCTACAGCGGCCGGGGCTGGTCGGGAGGGGGCGGCAATGCTATTTTTTGTCCCGACGTAGCCAACGATGCGGGCGGGGTTGCCGAGGACGATCGTGTCTGGGGGGACGTCGCGGGTAACGAGAGTGGCGGCACCGACCATTGCACGTTCTCCGATGGTAACGCCGGGTAGAATGGTGGCGTTAGCGCCGATGGAGGCTCCGGCTTTAACGGTGGTACGAGAGACGATCGGTTGGTAGTGCTTGCTGCGGGGGAAGTGGTCGTTTGTGAAGGTGACGTTGGGGCCGACGAATACATCATCGCCGAGGGTAATGCCATCCCAAAGTTGGACTCCAGACTTGATCGTGACTCGGTCGCCAACGACGACGTCGTTTTCGATGAAGATGTGATCGCAAAGGTTGCAGTCGCGGCCGATGCGAGCGCCGGGGAGGATGTGGACGAAGGCCCAGATGCGGGTTCCGGACCCGATGTGAGGAGATTCGACGATGGCGGCGGGGTGTTGGGACATGGATTTATTGAACGAGGAAATCGCCGGCGAGTTGAATGCCGGTGCTTTTGCCAGAGAGGTTTTCGGCGATGACGTAGAGTTTTTTGGGGCCGACGAAGGAGGATTTGAATTCGAGGTCGAAGTGGGCTTTGATGGTCGAGTCGTAGCGCTCGATGACCGACCCAGCGGCTTTGAGTTGGCACTGGTGATTGGCGACTTGACCGGGTCCGTTAATTTCCTGGGCTCCGCTACCATTATCATTCACGAGACGGGGATGACCAGTTTCTACGTTGGCAAACAGATAACAGGCGTCGGCACCCGTGTCTCGGGCGTTAATGAGCAGCCCAACGTAGGTGGGTTCAGGTTTGCCGGGGGCTTTGTCAAGCCGGACGGAGAACCGTTGGGTGTGGCCGGCGGCCTGATCGGGAGTGACGGTGAGGGTGCCAAAGAGAGGGAGACGCTGCATGGGGGGGGGCGGAGGAAAGCTGCTTTCGGGTCGGCAACCGATGGCGAAGGCAAGGATGGGAACGAACCAGAGGCGCATGGGGGATCTCCATCAGGGTAACTCATTCGGGGCGGCGAGAGACTAGCCAGGGGGGGATGCAGGCAAGGATGATCCAACCGATAGATTGATTGGTCATCCATAGGGATAGTGGAGCGGTAGGACCATCGGCAAAGCAGACGGCGAGGGCGGCGTTGATAAGGGCGGAGAAGAGGGCCGCAAGGAGGAGCGAGAGGCCGAAGGCGCGGTTGGTGCGATGCCAGTTGGCGGGGGACGGGGTAGGGAATCCGAACCAGCGGTTGGGGGGAACGAGTTGGAGGGCGAGGGGGAGGGCCAAGGCGAAGAAAAGGAGAGGGATGCCGGCGCCGATGGTCCAAAGGGGCATATGTTTAGGGTATTCTAATTTTTGCGCACACTTTTCTGCATTGTTCCTTTTTGCGTGTTTGCCCAGAGTCCGGCGGTGCCGGATGTGACTCGAACCAGTGTTACGGTTTCAGAGAAGATATCGGCGGAGGCTCCGGCGGCGATCACGGTGGTTGATAAGTTGCAGTTGGCGGCAAACCCGGGAGTGAACCTGGACGATCGTTTGCGATCGGTGCCGGGGTTTTCGTTGTTTCGGCGGTCTTCGTCAGTGGTCGCGAACCCGACGACGCAGGGGATTTCGTTGCGGGGGCTGGGTTCATCGGGGGCATCGCGGACCTTGGTGTTGTGGGACGGGATTCCGCTGAACGATCCGTTTGGGGGATGGGTGTATTGGACCCGGGTGGATTCCGAGGAATTGGAGCGGGTGGAGGTGGCGCGGGGGGCTTCGACGAGTTTGTTCGGCGATCGGGCGATGGGGGGTTCGCTAGCGTTGTTTTCGAAGGTGGCGACGCCTTGGCGGCTGCACGGGGCGTACGAGGGGGGGAACCGGAATACGCATCAGGTGACGGGAGGGTTTGCGCATTTGTGGTCGAAGATGGCGCTTTCGACAAATTTGCGGGCGTTTCAAACGGACGGTTTTTACATCGTGCCGACTAATCGGCGGGGGACGGTGGATACTCGGGCGGGGGTGGATTTTGTGGCGGGGGATATCCGGTTGGACTATTTTGGGGGGCCGAAGCGGTTGTCGGTTAAGTTGGATGTATTGGCGGAGAAGCGGGAGAACGGGACGGTGTTGCAGACGAATTCAACATCACTGGGGAACTTGAGCGCGAACTATTCAGAGGATAACTTCTCGGTGCTGGGGTGGCATACGCGGGAGCAGTTTCACGCGAACTTTTCGACGATTGCGGCGAATCGGTTGACGGAGCGGCTGAGTTCGGTGCAGTCGGTGCCGAGCGAGGCGACCGGGGTGGCGGGATTTTATCGGCTGGCGCGAGGGGAGAGCCATTTGTTGACGGGAGGTGATGCGACTCGGGTGGAGGGGTACTCGCTCGAGGCGGTGATTCCGACGGGGAATCGGAACGGAGGGGGGGTGCAATGGCAGCGGGGTGGATTTGTGCAGGTGGATACGAGTTGGAAGGGGTGGAAGTTGTTCAGCGGGCTGCGACTGCACAATACGGCGGTGAATGGAGCGGCGAGTAATACGTTTTGGAACCCGAGTGCGGGGTTGACCTACGGAAAGCGGAATTGGCGGGGGCGGGCGACGGTGTATCGGAGCTTTCGGGCGGCGACGTTGAACGAGTTGTATCGCGAGTTTCGGGCAGGGAATGCGGTCACGCAGGCGAATCCGGGCTTGAAGCCGGAGTTTAGCCGGGGCGCGGAAGTTGGGTTTGACTGGTACGGGGAGCGGTGGACGGCGCAGGTGGGTGGTTACTACACAGGGTTAACGGATCTGATTACGAATGTGACGCTGTCGGTGTCACCGTCGTTAGTGGTGCGACAGCGGCGGAATGCGGCGGAGGCGCGGACGCGGGGTGTGGAGGCGAGTATGAACTATCGGTGGAAAGGGTGGCGGGCGGAGACGGCTTACTTGTTTGCGGATAGCCGGTTTCAGGTGCCGATTCTGACAAGGATCCCTCAGGTGCCTCGGCACCAAGGGAATGCAATTTTGACGTGGATGAGTCGGAGCGGGAAGACGCTTTTGAGCGGCGGGGTGCGGAGTTTTGGGATGCAGTTTGAGGACGACGTGAATTTGTTTCGGTTGCCGGGGTTTGCGACCGTGCAGATATCGGCTCGGCAGACTTTGCGTGGGGGGCTGAGTGCGTTTGTGACGGTGGAGAATTTGTTGGACCGGGAGTTTTTGGTGGCGTTTAATCCGTTGCCGAACGTGGGGGCACCGCGGATGTGGCGGGGCGGTTTGCGGTGGGATGGGCGGATTCGGAAGTGAAGCCGACGTTCCACTACACGATGGGGCTGGGCGGGGAGACGTGGCGGGAGCAGATAGCGCTGGCTCGGGCGGCGGGATTTTCGGCGATTGATGTGGATTTGCGGGTGGCTGGGTCGATTGAGGCGGAGGAGATTTTGGAAGCGTTGGGGGAGATGGTGGCTTCGAGTGGGCGGCTGCCGGTGTATGCGGGGCAGAGGCTGGAGCCGCGGGTGGTTGACCTCTGTCGTCGGATCGGGCTGCAGACGTTGACTTGTTCGGTGCCGCCGTCACTGGATGAGGCTCGGGATTTAGTTCCGGAGTATCGGGAGTGGGCGGAGAGATTGGGGGGCGCAGGGATGCGGTTGGCGATTGAGTCGTTGACGCCGTTACATGTTCGGCGGGCGAAGGCAGTCCCCTACGTGCAGTCGTTTGGGGAGTATTGTGATTTTGTGGAGGGGGTGGGTCGGCACGGTGGATTTTTGTTTGACAGCTGGCATTGGCACTATGGCGGTTATCCCAGTCCGCGGGGGTTGCCGGTATGGCACGTTCACTTGTCGGATGCGGGATTAATGGGGGCGGAGGAGGTGAGAGACGGTGAGAGGTTGTTTCCTGGAGAGGGGGTGGTGGATTTGGGTTGGTATTTGGGGGAGTTAGGCG
>Ga0114966_10000579_pt1 | contig 34925 bp, 28 predicted proteins | sample M_130207_XF_Meta_FD_87029 | JGI IMG/M metagenome (GOLD analysis project Ga0114966, IMG submission 87029) | Freshwater microbial communities from Lake Montjoie, Canada to study carbon cycling - M_130207_XF_MetaG | ecosystem: Environmental > Aquatic > Freshwater > Lake | place: Lake Montjoie... | reverse complement strand
GAGTGTGCTGTTCGTCTCGCACGACCTCGACGAGGTGCGCCAGATCACCGACCGCATCACGGTGCTGCGCGACGGTCGCTCGATGGGCACTATCAACACCGAGGGCGCTACCAAGCGCGACCTGGTCAAGCTCATCGTCGGCCACGACCTTGAGCGCATCGAGGTAACGCCCCCGCAGGAGCTCGCTGGCCGGCCTGTAGTGGTCTCGGTCGACCGCTTGAGCAGCAGCCTCGCGCGCGAGATCTCGTTCAACCTCCATGAGGGCGAGATTCTCGGACTGGCGGGCTTGGTCGGCTCGGGCTACGAAGACGCCGTCTACTCCCTCTTCGGCAGTGACCGCAGCGCTCAGGGAACGTTCGAACTGGGTGGCCAGCAGGTCGACTTCGCCAAGCACAATGCCTACGCTGCCAAGGAGATGGGTCTGGCGCTGGTGCCGGCCGATCGCAAGCGTGACGGCAGTGTCGCTGACCTATCAGTGGCCGAGAACATCAACGTCACCGTGCTCGACCGCTTCTTCAGCGGCGGGCGACTGCGTCATGGCAAATTGCGCGACAACGCGCGCCAACTGCTCAAGGATTTCGACGTGCGCCCGCCCATCCCCACGATGGATTACGGCTCGTTCTCAGGCGGAAATCAGCAGAAGGCCATGATGGCCAAGTGGCAGCAGATCACGCCCAAGGTGCTTTTGCTCCATGAGCCGACCCAGGGGGTCGATGTCGGAGCGCGCGAGCAGATTTACCAGATTATTCGCAGCAATCTGGCAACCACCGCTGTCATTTGCGCGAGTTCTGACTACGAGGAACTTGCCACGCTGTGCCACCGGGTGGCCATCGTTGTTCGCGGGCGGCTTGTCGGCTTCCTGTCTGGTGACGACGTGACGCACTCGAAGATCGCTGATATGTGCATGAGTTATGAGGAAGAGGGAAGTGCCTCGGCAGCCGCCGCGGCCCTCCTGGGCGACGCAGTCGGAAATGGAGACTAGACCATGTCAACAGAGGCCCCCATGGCAAGCACTGCCGGGCCCGCTGAGCCGGCTGCGCTCGACGTCGCGGCTCCCCGCAAGAGATCGCGGGCGTGGCTCGAGGCTCTGGCGCTTCCCTTTGCGTGGCTGGTCATCATCGTGGTGTTTAGCGGGTTGGCCCCGCAGACATTCCCCACGTGGACGAACGTCTCGTCACTCCTCGCGTCGCAGGCGGTGCTGGTCGTCATCACGCTGGCGTTGATCATTCCGCTCACCACAGGCGACTTCGACCTGTCGGTGGCCGCGGTTGCGGGTCTGAGTGCGGTGGTAGCCGCCCAACTTAATGCCGTGATGCACTATCCGCTCTGGATCTCGCTCATCGCCGCGATTGTGGTGGGTCTCATCGTCGGGTTGGTGAATGCCCTGTTCATCGTGGTGTTCGGAGTCGAGAGCCTCATCATCACTCTGGGCATGGGCACGTTCATCACCGGAATCACCCTGTGGATCACCGACTCACGAGTCATCACCGGTGTGGAAAAGGTCGTCACAGACTGGGTGATCACCAAGCGGATGCTCGGAATTCCACTGTCGTTCTGGTACGCGCTGATCCTCACGGCGATTGTCTGGTACGTGTTTACGTACACACCCATGGGGCAGCGCATGCTGGTGGTGGGCCGCAATCGCGATGTGGCCCGGCTGGCCGGAATCCGTGTGAGCCTAGTGCGCGCCGGCGCCCTGATCGCCGCGTCGCTCATGGCGGCGGTGGCGGGTGTCCTGCTTCTCGGCACCACGGGCTCGGCGAGCCCGTCGACCGCTCTCGACTACCTGCTGCCGGCCTTCGCGGCCGCCTTCCTCGGATCGACCACCATCAAGCCCGGTCGGTTCAACGCGTGGGGCACCTTGATCGCCGTGTACTTCCTGGTGACCGGCATTACCGGCCTGCAGTTGCTGGGGGCTAAGTCGTTTGTGCAGTACCTCTTCTACGGGGGTGCTCTGATCCTCGCGGTCACGTTCTCCCAGTTCGTGAAGCGGAGTCGAGCCAAGAGCGGAATCTAGCCTGATGGCGTCGTCGGTCGAAGGCTTGGTCGAAGAGATCGCAGAGGCGCGCCGACTTAACGCCCCGCTGTCGGCTGGCGCACCCCAGTGGAGTTCGCTTGACCGAGACACGGCAGAGAAGGTCGCGAGTGCGCTCTATGAGCGCTGGGGCGCTGTGGGGTCGCCCTTCTGGAAGCTCGGTGCTGTCGATGCTCCGACACAGGAGAGGTTCGGGCTCAACGGGCCGGTCTGTGGGCCGCTCGTCCCCTCCAACGTCCGCGTTGAGGCGACTCAGGTCACGATCGCTCGCTCCGACTTCATCCACGCCAAGTTCGAGGCGGAGGTGGGGGTTGGCGTCGGCGCCGACGGCGAACTCCGAGCCATGCCGTGCGTCGAGGTCGCCGACAGCAGGTTCGAGGGTTGGAAACTTCCCCCCTTCGGAGTTCTTGCTGACGGCGCGCTCCAGGGGATGATGCTGTTCGGGCCCGGTGTGACTCCGCCCTCCACCCCCATCCATGTTGACGTCGTCCGCGACGGGGTACTTCTCGCCAGTGGCGACCAGGGGTGGCCAGAGTCTGCGGTGCGGCTCGATGTTCTTCCCCACGACGCCAACGCCACCCACGTGGCCACCGGCGCACTGACCGCCCTCTTCGATGTGATCGAGGGTGAGTGGACATTCGACTTTGGAACACTCGGGCGGCTCGTGGTCACGGTGCAATGACCGCGGAGCCTGCCGAGCCCGCCGAGCCTCAGTCGGAACCCGAGCGACCCACTCGCTCTGTTCGCGAGGGTGTGGCGATGTCGGTGCTCGTGCTGGCCGTCGGAAGCTTCTCGGTAATCGGTGCCTCGGCGAATGCGCCACTGCTCAGTGCTGCCCTGGGGCTGAGCGAGGTGGGCATTGGGGCGATCGCCTCGGTGGCCTATGTCGGAGCTATGTCCAGTGCGAGGGTCTCGGGTCGAATCACCGATCGTCGCGGTCCGGCTGTGGTGATTATCGCGGGGCTCGTGCTGATGGCACTCGGTGACGGCATAGCGCTCAGCGCCTTTCACGCCTCGGTGCTCTACCTCGGCATCGTGGTCTTGGGGCTCGGGTACGGAGCGATCAACCCCTCGACCACCGTGGTGTCGAATCCACGAAGTGCCAAGCGTCGCGGACTGGTAATGAGCGTCAAGCAGTCAGGTGTTCCGCTGGGGGGCGTCGCGGCAGGTGCGGTCATTCCGTCAGTCGGCCTCGCATTCGGGTGGAGGGCGGCATTTGGGCTTGCGCTCGTTCTGTGTCTTGCGCTGGCCCTCTTCGTCTGGCTGAGGGGTGGATATCGTGCTCGACCGCCGGCGACGAGGGTCGCTCCTAGGGCTCGTGGCGGCCGTAGGCTGGCCCTTCCGTGGGGCTACACGTTCGGGCTGCTGATCGCTGGAGTGCAGGTGAGCATGTTCGCCTTCACTGCTGTGTACCTTGTCGATGCTCGCGGCCTATCGATCGCACGTGCCGGGCTCGGCGTGTCCATCCTGCTCATCGGGGGAGTGGTGGGTCGGCTGTTCTGGGGTTGGCTGTCCGATGTGTTTTTCCATCAAAGGCTTCTGGTGCTGCAGGGAGCTGCGCTTCTTGGCGCGGTGTCGATCGCCTTGCTCGTGGTGGCCCCCGACACCGTTCTTCCCCTGGTCTTGGTCGCAATTGGCGTCTCGTCAGTGGGGTGGAACGGCGTCTACATCGCCGCCGTGGCTGAGGCGGTGGAACCCCATCGGATGGGAGCTGCCACGGGAACCTCGCTGGCTCTGATCAACTTCGGGGCCATCGTGACTCCCCTCTTGATCGGTGTGCTGGTGAGCCTGACGGGCAGTTGGTCGGTGGGGCTCCTCACACTCGCCGCACTGAGCGTTGCCGCGAGTATCGTGGCGCTTGTCTTCAGCGAGCCAGGCCCAACCCCAGCTGTCGTCTAGGAAGTGTGGAGGAATGTGATGCCCGCCATTGCACACGCGTCGGTCGGTCGGTCGGGACTCAAGGTCTCGCGCCTGTGCTTGGGAACGGCAACGTTGGGCGGGCAGTGCGATGAAGATCTCTCCTTCCGCATCCTTGACCACGCGCGCGAGCTCGGAATCAGCTTCATCGACACCGCCGACAAGTATCCGCTGGGCAGTGGATATGAGGAGGCGGGCGTCACCGAGGAAATCGTCGGTCGCTGGATCGCCAGTCGACGACCCGATGTGGTGGTGGCCACCAAGGTGCACGGCCCCACGGGGACGATGCCCTGGAACGGGGGCCTGGGGCGCCGTCACCTGCGCGAGGCGGTCGAGGCGTCTCTCCAGCGCCTTCAGATCGAGGCCATCGACCTGTATCAGCTCCACCGGCCCGACCCAAGCACTCCCATCGAGGAAACGCTGGAGACTCTCACCGACCTTGTCCGTGAGGGCAAGATCCTCTACGCCGGATGTTCGAACTTTCTTGCTTACCAGCTAGCACTAGCGCTCGGTTCCAGTGACCTGAACGGCTTCGTGAGGTTCACCTCGGTGCAGCCGCGCTACAACATGCTCTTCCGGCAGGTCGAACGGGAGCTTCTTCCGCTGTGTGAGGAGAAGGGCATCGGAGTCGTCACCTACAACCTGCTCGCAGGCGGCATGCTCACGGGGAAGCACGACCCTACGCGGCCGCCCGACCCGAGTTCGCGCTTCGCAACCACCGGCGCCGTCGACATCTACCGCGAGCGCTATTGGCATGACGAGGCTTTCGCGGCGGTGAGTCGCCTCACTCAGGTGGCCGAGCGGCTCTCACTCACTCTTCCCACCCTCGCCTGTGCCTGGGTGCTGCACCAACCCACCGTGTCGTCGGTCCTGCTGGGGGCGACGCGTCCCGAGCAACTCGACCTGCCGTTTGCCGCGCTTGAGGTGAGTCTCGACGATGCCACGCTGCAGGAGATCGATGGGATCACCCGGGTCTTCCGGCAGGGCGACGCCGTGCAGTGACGCACCAGCCGATGTCGTGTCAGCCTGCGGGCTAGTCGGGAAGCCGGCTGTGAACGATCGCGCCGCCCTGCACCACGTGCTTGCGCTGCGCTGCCTGCTGTAGCACTGCCGGATCGACGAGCGGGTCGGACGCGAGGACAAGTAGGTCGGCCCGCTTGCCCACGTCGATGGTTCCGGCGTCGTCGAGCACGCCAAGTAGCGTCGCCACGTTAACCGTCAGTGTGCGCAACGCCTCGCGGGTGCTCATTCCGATGAGTTCCACGTACGAGACCGCTTCTTCAGCACAGCTGCCCTGGGGGAAGTGAGTGAGCCCGGCGTCTCCACCCGCCACGATCGGAACCCCCGCCTCAAACGCTGATCGCACGCTGGCGGCATGCCGTTCGTGCGTGCGCTTGTGCTGGTCGACGATCACGGCCGGAATCCCCATGCTTGCGCCCCGCGTCGCGAATGCGTGGTACATCGACAGGGTGGGCGACAGGGTGATTCCGTTGGCCACCATGAGTTCGAGGGACTCATCATCGATGTAAATCCCGTGCTCGATGGTCTGAGCACCCAGCCGTGCTGCGGCTCGAACCGACTCGGCCGACTCGGCGTGAGCCGCCACCGGAACCCCCTGAAAGCGGGCCTCGTTCATCACTGCCTCGAACTCAATTTCCGACAGCCCGTTGCGTTCAGCGGGGCACAGTGGATTGAAGCCGGTTCCACTCACTCCGACCTTGATCCAGGCAACGCCGTCTTTGAGTTGCCGGCGGATCTCGGCGCGAGCCTCGTGGGGGCCGATGACCTGAACACCGAGTCCATACGGGTACGCCCGACCCTCGAAGACGTGAGAGGGCTGGAAGTCGGCAAGCCCGCCGGGGGCCGAAAGAATGCGCCCGGCAGGAAAGACCCGTGGCCCGCGGATGTCACCTCGGTTGATGGCATTGCGGGTCTCGACACCGATGTTGCCGCGGCTCCCGACGTCTCGAATCGTGGTGAATCCGCAGTCGAGCAGAGTTGACGCGTTGAACACGGCATCGATCGCCGCTTCGGCGATCGACTTCCGCAACTCGATGTCGTACGGATCGGCGACATCTCGGTAGATGAGGTGACAGTGAGCGTCCATGAGGCCCGGGATGACGTACCCGCCATCGAGGTCGATCACGGTGTCGCCGGGAAGCCGAGCGTGCTCACCCCCCACCGCGGTGATGCGCTCACCCTCGATGACCATGTCTCCGGTCACGCCGGTGAAGTCGCTGCCGACGTAAAAGGTCGCATTGCTCAGTACCAAGCGAGTCATCATCACTCCTAGGGTCGCCACTCTGCCCGCAAACTCGTCCGTGGAGTCAGCGGTACTGCTGTGCCATTCCGTGGAACTCCTCGTAGGTGCCGAACTGAGTCACCCGCGAGCGCGAGGGAATTCCAATCAACTGGGCCGCGTGCACGCCCACGGCACGGAGCGCATCGAGGTCGACGCCCGTCTCGACGCCAATCTCGCGGAAGAGGTGCACGACGTCCTCGGTCGAGACGTTGCCCATGCCAAGAACCGACACCGGCATCGCGATGCCGCCCCCGTAGCCACCAATGCACGCCTCAAAAACAGTGGCGCCATTCTGGTAGGCGGCCAGGGTGTTGGCGATCGCCATTCCCGTGCATTCGTGCAGGTGAACGCCGAGGGTGATCTCGGGGAACCGGGTGGTGATGGCATTGACGAGCGAGCCAACATCGCGGGGGTTCGACATGCCGATGCTGTCGGCGATGCTGACCTCGTGGATTCCGAAACCGGCGAAGGTCTCGATAAGATCGAGTACTCGCGACTGTTCGATCGCGCCCTCGAAGGGGCAGAGGAAGCAGATGCCCATGCTGACGTCGATGTCGATGCCGGCGCTGTGTGCCAGTTCGGCGATCTGACGGATCTGCTCGACGTTGTCGGCGATATTCATCCGAGAGTTCTTCATGCTGTACGCCTCGGAGGCCACGATGAGGGCGGAAACCTTGGTGCAACCGGCGTCGATTGCCCGCTGTGCGCCACGCAGGTTCGGCACGAGGGCGCGGTACACGACCCCCTCGCGCTGGGGCAGCCGGCGAACGACCTCGTCTGCATCGGCGAGCATCGGGATCACCTTGGGATGCACGAAGCCCGTGACCTCAATCTCCGGAACTCCGGCGTCGGCGATCATCTCGATCATCGCCAACTTCTCGTCGGTCGTCGGGACGTGCCACCCCTCCTCGTGCACCATCGTCTGGAGTCCGTCGCGCATGAGCACCTCGACGATCCGTGCCTTGGGTTGAGTCATGTCATGTCCTCTCGAGTCGTGCGTTGAATTGGTCACGGTCTGGTCTGGTCTGGTCTGGTCTGTGAGCTGCTGATGAGTACCTCGGCCTCGACGATCATGGTGGCAATGCCGGTGGGGAACCACGTGAGGTGGGGCAGTTCGTGCGGCAAAGGCACCCCTAGCTGCCCAGCGTCGCTCGCGAGGTGCCCCTCGTACAGCACCTGTTCGGCCAGAGAGCGCACCTCGGCGCGGAGGCCAGGCAGCTGGCCGCTGGCGGCGAAGGCGCGAACCTCAGACCAGGGGTCCTCGGCGCTGGAGAGCGCGAGGAGCCCACGCCAGAGTCCGGGCAGCAGTACGCCGCCATGGGCACGGGTGATCTGGTCGTCGAGGGTCAGGTGGTCATCGGTCGGTCCTGGGGTCGGCGCACTGACCTCGGTCATCACGTCCGGCCAGTCAGGGATGCCAGTTCCGAGCAGGGCGAGAACAAGTAGCAGGTTGAGGGGGTTCGCGGCGCGATAGCCCAGAATGACGTCGCGAGAGGCGTCGCTCAGTGCCAGTCTCGGCCGCGTCGACCCGGCGGCAGCAGTCTCGAGTGCGCTGGCAGCGAGGGCGCAGACACGGGCAGGGAAGTCGGCGTCTCGAGCCAGGGCCACCACCCGGGGCAGCACCTCAACCGCTGCATCGAGTACGGGCGGGCAGGTGGCAAGTGACTGGTAGATGCTCGGAACGAAAGCACTGTCGAGCGTTGACCGGATGAGGTCGTACGCGCGGGCTGTCGACGAGCCAGCCTCGGCTTCGGTAATCAGCCCCATGGTTGCCGGAGTCATCGCGCGCCCCGACCCTGTGCCTGCTCGATCTGCTCGGGGGTGAGTCCGAGCCTGTCGGAGAGCACCTCGTCATTGTGGGCTCCCAGCGCAGGGCCCACCCAGCGGATTGTTCCGGGGGTGCGGGAGGCCTTGGGAGCGACATTCTGCATGACCAGTGAGCCCAGAGTGGGGTGGTCGACTGAGACGAGTGAGTCGCGGGCCGCGAAGTGTGGGTCGGCCAGCATGTCGGGCGCCCGGTAGATGGGGCCCGCCGGAACGCCCGCCAGGGCGAGTAGTTCGACGAGTTCGTCGGCGAGCTGTGTGTGGGTCCAGGCGCGAATGATCTCGTCAATCTCGGCCATGTGCTCCCCACGCGCGACATGGGAGGTGAACCGGGGGTCGTCGGCCAGTTCAGGCTGGCCCATCAGTTCCGCGAGTCGCCGAAAGACGCTGTCGTGATTGCCAGCAATCACTATGTCGCGCCCGTCGGCCGTGGGGTAGACGTTGGAAGGCGCCACGCCAGCAAGAGTGGGGCCGGTGCGCTCGCGAATCTCGCCGGTGGCGGCGTACTCCGGGATGATCGACTCCATCAGCGTCAGCATCGACTCGTACAGCGCGACGTCAATGACCTGCCCCAGCCCAGACGAGCGTCGCTCCAGCAGCGAGATGACCGCTCCGAGCGCGCCCATCAGCCCTGACACGGCATCGGCAAGGGCCAGCCCGGTGCGCACGGTGGGCCTACCCGGCTCGCCCACGAGGTAGCGCAGCCCTCCCATCGCCTCACCGATGACCCCGAAACCTGCGCGATGTGAGTACGGCCCCGTCTGACCAAAGCCGCTGACGCGCACCATGATCAGACCGGGATTGTGCGCGGTGAGGTCGTCGTAGGCGAGGCCCCACGACTCGAGGGTTCCGGGCCTGAAGTTTTCAACCACGACATCAGCCTGACTGATGAGGCGCAGTAGTGCCGACCTCCCCGCTGAAGAGCGAACGTCGAGGGTGACCGACTTCTTGTTGCGGGCGATCACCGACCACCAGAGTGACTCACCCGCCGGGGTCAGGCGCCCCCACTGCCGCATCGGATCGCCGCCCTCGGGCAGTTCAACCTTGATGATCTCGGCACCGAAGTCTCCAAGGATCTGACAGGCGAAGGGACCCGCGATCAGCTGACCGAGTTCGATCACCCTGATTCCGTCGAGGGGGCCCTTCGGGGTCTCGCCCAGCGCCTCGGGGGCGTCGTCGGCGGTAGCCATGGTGGGTCCCGCAGCGCTTGAGGGCATGACGTCCTTCTGGAGAGACCGCGAACCGGCATGGCTGGAGGTGTCGTTGTGCTCTGAGACTAGAGATCAGACTCGAGTGAGTCAATGACCGTTGTATACCTTACCGAGGTCACACCTGCTGCAATCACAAGGCGCTAAACTCCGGACATGCCTGAGAGGGGGTCACCTCGCATACAATCTGGAGCTCGTACGCCCAGCGCCCAACGCGTGGTCATCGCCACGACAAGCGCTTCCACCGCAGGCACGATCCCGGTGTTTCTACTCGGGGCAACAGCGCCGTTTGTGCGCGCGGAGCTGAACCTGAGTCAGGCGCAACTCGGCATCACGGTGTCGTGCTTCTGGCTCACCATGGCGCTGGGGGGTATTGCTGGCGGACGCATGAGTCAGCGCCTCGGTGCCACGCGCGCCACCCGCATCGGAGTGGGAGCCTCGATGTTCGCGATGGCCGGAGCGGCCCTGGCGCCCCACTGGCTGGTGCTCGCGGCCTTCATGGCACTCGCTGGTGTGGCAAACTCGCTCACTCAGCCGGCCGTTGACCTCGCTCTGTTCGCAGGCGTGTCTCGCAAGCGCCTGTCGATGGCTTTCGGCATCAAGCAGACCGCGCTTCCTGGAGCCGCCCTCGTTTCTGGCCTGGTGGTTCCGCTTCTCGCTAGCTCGGTGGGGTGGCGACCAGCGTTCCTCGTAGGCATCGTGGTGGGAATCCCGGCGATGGTCCTGATACCGCACCTCGTGTACCGCCATGTCGACTCAGCGGGGAGGGCCAGCGACGCCAACAAGCGGCTGGCAGGAATCGCGGGATTCGCATTCGCCTTCGCAATCGCGATGATGGCTGTGTCGGCAACGGGCGCCTTCTACGTGGAATCGGCGGTTTCTCACGGCATCACTCCTGAGGCCGCTGGGCTCTTTCTTGCCGCTGGCAGTGCCTGCGGCATCGTCGGCAGGTTCGTCTTCGCGTGGAAGCTGGGAGTGATTCAGCGCCCACTCGTGGCGGCGAGCACCATCATGATGATCGGCGGCTGCGGCGTGCTGTGCTTCGCCTTCCTCACGTCGGGGTGGCCGCTGGTGCTGGTGACGATGGTCGCCCTGGGAGCCGGGTGGGGCTGGAATGGCCTGCTGACCTTCGCCGTCGTGACCATCTTCCCCGAGGCGCCGGCCCGTGCTTCGGGATACATCGTGCTCGGCGCTGCGGCCGGGGGCGTCGTGGGGCCGACTGCCTTTGGGTTGATCGCGCAGAACCTGGGCTTCAGCGTCGGGTGGGCAGCTGCCTCCTGCTGCTTCCTGGTTTCCGCGACGATTTTGCTGCTTGCCCCTCGGTGGCGAAAGGGTGCCGAAGCCCACATTCACTCAGGCTGATGCAGCAGCCGCTTCGGCTACGGCTTCCTTGGCACGCACCTGATCCATCAGGCGCGTCTTCGACGAGAGCACATGCGTGGTCATGATCGACTCGGCCCACGCGGGGTCCTTGGCGCGGAAGGCGTCGAGGAGTTCGCGATGGTGGCGGTGACTTCGATTGACGTCGACCGGCGCGTAGTTGTGTAGCGCCTGGAGGATCACCGGAAGTACGACGAGCACATTGCGCGCGGGGATGACGTAGTCGGCACCCGAGGCCTCTGCCACCCCACCGTGGAACTGGTCGTTGAGAAAGGCGAACCCACTCATGGTCTCGACGTCGGCAAAGTCGGCCTGAGCGGTGAGCTCTTCCATCTGGACACACAGGCTCTCGAGGTGATCGACCTGGCCAGGGCTGAGCCGAGTGGCCGCACGCCGTGCCACAAATCCCTCGACCAGGGCGCGCAGGTCGTAGATACCTTCAACATCGAAACTGTTCCAGTCGACTACTCGTGCCCCTCGGTGGGGGATCACCTCAACGAGGCCCTCGGATTGCAGTCGCCGCAGGCTCTCGCGGATTGGTGTGCGACTGAGCTCGTACTGAGTGGCAAGTTCTGCTTCGGCAAGATGAGAGCCAGCGGGGATTGTTCCGGCGACTATTTCGCGGCGAAGTAGGTGATACGCGCGGTCTGCTGCTCTCTCGCCACTTTGCGCCACGGGCCACATGGTAGCGGTCGAGCGAGAGGCGAGCAGCAGAAATCAGCCTCTGATGCGGGCCTTGTCACGAGGATGTGGTCGGGATTTCCTTTCCCGGCTGGGCCAGAATTTCCGACCACACGATGTCTTCCATTTCCCGGCGCGATCCTCCGCGAGTGAAGTGCCCAAATGTCGGAATTCCGGTCAGTGACTCCGCCAGATGCACGGTCTGCGCGTAACGCTCGAGGTCAACGCCGGTGCTGACGCCCATGTACTGGAGCATGGCCACGAGGTCCTCGGTCGGAAGGTTTCCCAGCACGTCGTTGTCGCCCGGCAGCCACAGGTCGCCGCCGAGGCCACAGAAGGCGCCCTCGATCCAGTCGACACCGGCGATGAGGGCGGCCAGTGTGTTGGCCAGCGCGAAACCGCCGCGCGTGTGCAAATGGATTCCGATGGCGAGGTCGGGGTGTCTGACTCTGAGCCGACGAAGGGCATCGTGCACCTGACGCGGATCGGCGAGTCCAGCGGAGTCGGCAACATAGATGCTGCTCACCCCCGCCGCGACGATGCGGTCGACGAAGGCGTCGAGCTTCTCGGGCGAGACAACCCCCGTTCCGTAGGCGAAGAACGACATGACGATCGCGACCGTGAGCGGCGTTGATCCGCAGATCTGCACCATCTCGTCGAGCTCATCCCACATCTGGTCGTGGGTGCGCCGTTGGTTGATCATCGTGACGTCGGGATCGGTGCAGGTGAGGGCGGTGATCACATCCACTCCGCTATCGAGCGCGCGCTGCGCTCCGCGAGCGTTGGGCACCAGGCCTCGGTAGCTGACCCCGGGCAGGCGGGGGACCGAGGCCAGCAACTTCTCGGCGTCGGCCATCTGCGGAAGCACCTTGGGATGTGCGAAGGAGACCACCTCGATCTCGGTCACTCCGGCGTCGATCATGCTCTCGACCAGGCGCACCTTGTCGGAGGTGGCGATCGTTGAGCGCACCGACTGCAGTCCATCGCGCATCCCCACTTCCACCACGCGCATCGCGGTGGGTAGCAGCAGCGGGCTCGTTTCGCTCATGGGGTTCCTGTCGGGGTCACGGTGGGTGTGTGGTGAGGGGATGGTAGAGAGAGGCGCATGCTCAGGCTGTGCCTCACCGGGTCTCGTCCGAAGGTACCATCGCGATTGTGTACATAGTGCCGTCACGTACGACTGATTTCCTCCGATCTCCTCGTCGTGTGGCGGGGGCACCGCCAGTGTCGCCATTGACCATTCAGATGCTGTTGCATACAATCCAAAGACTCCGGACGTCGCATGGAGTTAATCCCTGAGGGGGTGTGGTGAGCCAATCCGGTGAGTCCCGTGAGTCCTGCGTCGAGCGCTGGGACCGCGCGCGCGCGCGATTCGCGGCCCTCGACGGTGGGCTTCGGGCCGTCATCACGTGGATTGAATCCTCGCGGACCGTTGCCGAAGAGTGCGATCGCCGTGCCGCGGCAGGCGAGCCCCTCGGGCCGCTGCACGGATTGCTCGTCGGAATCAAGGACAATATCGACGTGGCAGGTGTGGTGACCACCGCGGGTGCGGCCTTTCTCTCTGAGAATGTCGCCACGGCCGATGCGGGCTGCATCGAACTGCTCAGGGCTCAGGGTGCGGTCGTGATCGCCAAGCTCAACATGGCTGAGCTGGCGTGGGGTGCGACAACCCAGAACGCCACCTACGGTGCCTGCCGAAACCCGTGGGATACCGATCGGATCCCCGGAGGCTCGAGCGGGGGATCCGGAGCGGCCCTCGCTGCGCGCATGTGCGAGGCGGCCCTCGGAACCGACACCGGAGCGTCAGTGCGCGTTCCGGCGGCGCTGAACGGCGTGGTCGGCTTGAGACCGACCTTCGGAGCCATCTCGAACCGCGGTGTCTACCCCGTGGCCTACACCCAGGACGCCGTCGGACCCATGGCTGTGCTCGCTAGCGATGCGGCCCGGTTGACCGAGGCGCTCATTCAGCACGATCCTGCCGATCCGTACTCGCTGGCCGGGGCTGTCATGCCGGCTACCAGCCTGATCGGGGTTCCGCTCGATGGCGTTGTCTTCGGTGTGCCCGAGTCGTTCTTCTTCGACGACCTTGAGCAGGGTGTGGCCGATCGAATCGACGATTTCATGAGTTGGCTGAAGGCGCAGGGAGGCCAGGTCGTGCCGGTGGCCGACTTCGGTCAGGCGCAAGCGTTTGAGCACTGGACCCGAATTGTGCAGAGCGAAGGGGCCTCGCTGCACGAGCCCCGTCTGGGTGACAGTCCCCACCATTTCTCACCCGACGTCCACGGTCGCGTTTCTGCGGGACTCGATGTGCGAGCGGTTGACCTCGTTCGCTCGCTCGACTGGCGTCAGCGGTATCGCCACGGCCTCGGACAGGTGTTCGCAGAAGTTGACGTCATCGTGACCCCGGTCGTGCCCATCGACGTTCCGTTCGCCGAGGGTTACGACTCGAGGGCACAGACTCAGGCGCTCGGTCGCATCACGTATCCCTGGGCCCTTCACGCCGGCCCCACGCTCACTCTCCCCATCGGCTTCAATACCGACTCTGATCTTCCGGTCGGAGTCGCGCTCAGCGCTGCTCCGTGGTGTGAGGCGCGACTATTCCAGGTCGCAGCCGCCTACCAGGGCGACACCACGTGGCACCAACGGCTTCCAGGTTTGGTCAGTGCACTTGAGGAGGCACCCAGTGAGTGAAATTCCGCCGCTCGACGTCAGCACACTCGAGCGCGCTTCGGCGGGCAAAGGACCGCTCGAGGGCCTGCGAGTGCTCGATGTCGCCACCATGATGGCGGGTCCGTGGGCGGCCACCTATCTCGCCGACTACGGAGCCGACGTCGTCAAGGTTGAGCTTCCGGTGAAGGGCGACCCCATGCGTCACTGGGGTTCGCAGATCGAGGGAACCTCGCTGGCGTGGAAGGGGCTCTCACGCAATAAGCGGCTGGTCACCCTGGCGCTCAATGTTCCCGAGGGCCAGGCCCTGCTGCTGCGCCTGGTGAAGGACTTCGATGTGCTCGTCGAGAACTACCGGCCGGGAGTGATGGAGCGGTGGGGGCTGGGGCCCGAAGAACTTCACGCCTCGAACCCGCGCCTGATTATTTTGCGCACCTCGGGCTACGGCCAGACCGGCCCCTACGCGACCAAGCCAGGATTTGGCACGCTGGCCGAGGCCTTCTCAGGCCTGTCGTACATCACCGGCGCTGAGGATCGCCCGCCGGTGCTTTCGGGGTACCCCCTCGCCGACGGAGTCGCAGCACTCGCCGGTGCGATGTCGATTCTTGCGGCCGTGTACTGGCGCGATGTGGCCGGTGGCACCGGACAGGTCATCGACAACGCGATCACCGAGGCCAACTACCGGCTCATCGACTACACCATGCTCGACTACGAAAAACTCGGAATCGTGCGTCAGCGCACCGGCAACCGGTTGGGCGATCTGGCTCCCCGCAACACGTACGAGACGTCCGACGGTGAGTGGGTCGCCATCTCGGGTGGTACCCAGGGAATCGTCGAGCGACTCTTTCGGGCGATGGGGCGTGACGACCTCATCACCGACCCCCGATTCCTCAACAACGCCACGCGGCGGGCCAATGTGGTCGATCTCGACGCAGCCATCGGTGAGTGGATGATTCAGCATCCCCTCGCCCACGTGCTCGAGGTCTTCGAGCAGCACCAGGTCGCTGGTGCGCCGGTGAACAACATTGCTCAAATTGCCTCCCAAGAGCACTTCAGGGAACGTAATCTGCTTCAAGTAATCGACGACCCTGACCTTGGTCCGACATCAACGGTGCATGTGCACCCACGCATGTCGGTCACACCCGGAGGCGTCACGAGCCTCGGCGGTGCGATCGGCCGCGACAACGACGACTTCTACCTCCGCGAAGTCGGCTTGTCGGCCGACGAGTTTGCACAACTGCGCGAAGCGGGGGCTGTCTAGGCCGTTCGACCTCCTCACGGGGGGCACTCACTCACGAACTGCAGGCGCTACACACTGATCGGTCCATCGCCCGACCTACCAACGCTTCGAAGGAGACCACCATGTACGACTTGCTCATCAAGAACGGCCTTGTTGCGGACGAGCACGGGGTGTACCCCCTCGACGTCGCGGTCAAGGACGAGAAGATCGTGTCCCTCAGCGTTTACGGGCAACTCGACGACAGCAGCGCCTCCCGCGTGATCGACGCTCAGGGCATGTACGTCCTTCCGGGCGGAATTGACACCCATGTGCACTACGACCTCTCGATCTCCGAGGCGATGAGCGCCCAGTCGGCCGAGGCTGGCTCGCGAGCCGGGGTCTTCGGTGGCACCACGACCTACATCGACTTCTCGATGTCAGGTCCCAACGACTCGCTGCTCAACTCGGTGCAGGACAAGCTCGCGCACACGGCGGCGCAGAACCCTCACTCCGACTACGCGATGCACGCCATCGTCTCGGGAGATTGGCCCCTCACGACGGCCGATGAGATTGCCGACACCATCAGCGGCGGCGTGGTGTCGTTCAAGTTCTTCACGGCGTTCAAGGGCAGCCCCACCATCGGCGGCCTCATGTCTGACGATGGTCGAATCTATTCGGCCATGCTCGCCACCGAGAAGCACGGCGGCATCACGATGGTGCACTGTGAAGATGAGTGCATCATTGACTACAACGTGCGCAAGTTGTACTCCCAGGGCCGCGAGCAGTTCTGGAACATCGGTGAGGCGCGACCCCCGCTGGCCGAGGAGGCCGCGGTGCGCCGCATGCTGCTGCTGTCGAAGCGCACGGGCTCTCCCCTCTACATCGTTCACGTCAGTGCCAAGGACTCCGTTGACGCGATCACCGAGGCTCGCCTTCAGGGAGTTAACGTCTTTGCTGAGACGCTGCACCCCAACCTCGTGTTCGACCCCGAGTTGTACCAGCAGCCCGAGGGACAGCGGTACATGAACTACCCGCCCAACAAGACGATTGAGCACCGCGAGGCCCTGTGGGCGGCATGTGCCGACGGCCGTCTGCAGACGCTGGCCAGCGACGACTTCACCATCCCGCTCGACCGTAAACTTGCTGGCGACACCGTCGATAACGTCACTGGTGGTACGAACAGCGTCGAGACCCGCATGCCGATCTTCTGGTCTGAAGGCGTGGTCAAGCGCAATCTCTCGGTCGAGCGCTTTGTTGAACTCACGGCTGCAAACCCGGCCAAGCTCTTCGGAATTTACGGCACCAAGGGTGTTATCAGGCCGGGCGCTGACGCCGACATCATCATCATGGACCCCAACGCCGACCACACCTACAGTCAGAGCGAGAACCTCCACTCCGACTGCGACTACAGCAACTGGGATGGCTGGCAGGTCAAGGGCTTCCCGGTGACCACCATCCTGCGCGGCAACGTGCTTGTCGACCGGGGCGAGTGGGTTGGCCCCCTGGGAATCGGCAAGTTCATTCCCGGCCGGAGTCCTGAGAGCGTCTAGGTGTCGTCGACAGCGGAGGAAACTCTCGCCGACTACGAGGCTAGGGGGATGCGGGCGCGCACCGGGTTCGGTGCGCACCCGTGCATTCTGGTGATCGATCTCCAATACGGCATGACCGATCCTGAGTGCCCTCTCGGAACCGACCTTCTCGACGAGCCGATCCTGGTGGTGCAGGAGGTGCTTGCCGCCGCTCGCGCGGCGCAGGTGCCGATCATCTACGCGCGAGTGGCCTTCCGGCCCGACCTGGTCGACGGCGGACTCTTCGTCGAGAAGGTGCCATCGCTCGGCTGGCTGAAGATGGGCTCGAGGTGGGTTGAAATCGATGAGCGCGTGAAGCCCGAGGCCGACGACTACATCCTTACCAAGCGTCACAGCAGCGCCTTCATCGGCACTGAGTTTCAACAGGTACTGCAAACGATGGGGATCGACACCATCATTTCTGTGGGGTGCTCGACCTCGGGGTGCGTCCGACAGACGGCGGTTGATGCCAACGCCTACGGCTTCCGGTCTGTGGTTGTCTCAGATGCAGTAGGAGACCGAAGTCGCGTGCAGCACGAGGCGAATCTCGTCGACATGGACGGCAAGTACGCGGATGTGATGACCAGCGGCGAGGTGATCGAGTACCTCGTCTCCCGGAGTGACCAACGTGAAGGGCAGGCAGTAGGCGCATGAAGGCAATTCTTTTCGATGAGTTCGGTGGTCCGGAGGTCTTGCGATTCGGCGAGGTGCCCGACCCTGTGCCGGGACCGGGCGAGATTCTGGTGAAGCTCAAGTCGTCGGCTCTCAACCATGTCGACATCGACATCCGCGATGGAGTCTCGCGCTTCAACTTCGTGATGCCTCACATCCTCGGCATCGAGGGAGCCGGGGTCGTGGCCGGTCTCGGAGCGGGCGTGGTGAGCCATTCCATTGGTGACCGTGTCGCGGTGTCGTACATCCGCACCTGCGACAACTGCGAGTGGTGTAACCGTGGCCAAGACAACCTGTGCGAGAACCGCCGACTTTTCGGCGAGCACATCCCTGGCACCTACGCGCAGATGATGCTGGCGCCGGCCAGCCACTGCCTGCCCATTCCCGAGAACCTGAGCTTCGCCGATGCCGCGGCCTCACTGGTGGCCTTCGGCACCGCCTGGCACGGCCTCGTGGCGCGGGCTGACCTTACGATCGGCGACGTTGTTCTGATCCACTCCATTGGCAGTGGTGTGGCCTCGGCCGCGCTGCAGATCGCCAAGTCGGCCGGTGCCACAGTCATTGGCACCGCGAGCACCGATGACAAACTCGAGCGCGCGAAGGCCGATGGCGCGGACTTCGTCATTAACTACCGCGACACCAACGTCAATGAGGCCGTCACCGAGTTCACTCGCGGTAAGGGGGTCGACATTGTGTTCGACGTGGTGGGCGGCGAGGCGTTCCAGAACTCGATGTTTGTGATGAGGCCGTACGGTCGGCTCATCAGCATCGGGGCCCATGCCGGCGAGGTGGTTCCGTTCGACATCATCGAGTTCTTCAGGCGGCATATCTCCTATGTGTCGTCTCACACACAGACGCGTGATGAACTCAGTCATGTTCTCGATCTGATCTCGCGTGGCACCCTCACCCCGCGCATCAACTCCACGTACCCGTTGAGCGAGGCAGCCGACGCCCAGCGTGAGATGTCGAGTCGTACCGCCTACGGAAAGATCATGCTGGACATCCCCGACTGATCGTCGTCGTGCCAGGGGGCCCGCGGTGGCGACGACCTAGATCGACTCGGGGTTGTCGCCATCGAGGGTGAGTGAGTCAGGTCCGCGGCGCATGAGCACCAATCTGGTGAGTTCGACGCGTGAGCTCACCTCGAGCTTCCTATAGATGCTCTTCAGGTGTTGCTTCACCGTGTGCACGCTCAACACGAGGTTGTCGGCGATTTGCTGGTCGTGGAGTCCGAGCGACACCGCTGCAGCGATTTGCCGCTCGCGGGGCGACAGCAGAGCCTGGGTGAACGGGGCCACGTCGGTCTCGGTGTCGGTTGCCTCGGCGCTGCGCAGGGTGAGGCGGGTGACAAGCACCTTGCGGTCTGACCCTGCGGGCAGCGGGCGCACCGACACCAGATGCCGCCCTCCTCGTACCTCGGCGGCGACGCCGTGGGGTGGCCGGTGGGTGGGCTGGAGAGCCAGCAGGTCCTCGAGTAGGAGACTGGCCTCCTCGTCGTCAAGCAACTGCAGAATCTGTCGGGCGGCCGCGTTCGGCTGTCGTGCCCCTGTTCGCAGGTCGGTGATGATGAGGGCGTCGTCGCTGGCCTCAAACGCCTGACCAAGCTGGAACCGTTCTCGCTCAGCGTTCTCCAGCTTGGTCGCCAGGGTGACTGCCAGGCCCACGATGTGTCCGAGGGCGGTGGCAAGATCGAGATCTCCCGGTTGGTCGTAGGCGTCAGGCGCCCGATCTCCGAAGTTGAGGGTTCCGATCACTCGCCCCTCAGCTACCACGGGTGCCTTGAGGGTGGCCTGAAAGCCGTGAACCGACAGCACCCGCTGGTAGAACTCCGAAGCATGCCACTGCTCGGCGGACATCAGCTGCGAGGACGAGTGCGCCTGCCCCGACTCGATCACGGCCTTGAGAACCGGATCGAGCTGCCTGCCTAGCTCCTCGTAGAGCTCGAGGTAGTACTCGCTCACGCCGTCGGCAAGAGCGCGAGGGGGCTTACCAGCTCCGCGTGAAAGATAGATTCCGACCGCACGGGAGGGAATCACCGTACGCGCGTGCTTGAGATAGAGGCTGAGAACTTCATCAACCGTTGCTGCCTCGGCCAGGCTGCTCGCCAACTGCGACAGTGGTCCAGAAACCCGGCTGAGCGCTGACTCCAAGGCCTGCTCCCTTCCCGGCTCTGCGACACCCTCGCCCTTGCGAGACTACCTGTGGGCCCCTACCTCGTTCGCCATGATTGCGGGACGGCCCTGAAGCCCGTCAGGCTATCGGCAGTGGCGGCGAGGTGAGCCCCGCCAGCGATGCTCGCACCTGATCCGATCGCGTTCGAAGAATCGACACGAACGATCCAGCATCGTCAACGACGAGGTCGAACTCATCGGGCACCACGATCGATGTGGTTCCGAGCTCGACGACAGCTGGTCCGCTGAGGGTGGCGCCGGGTCCCATCATGCGTCCGTCGAAGACGCCCACCTCGACCATGGCTCGCTGTGTGCCGGACCACATGGGGCGGCTTCCGAGTCGCGGGTTTCCCTGCGTGGAGACCCCTTCCGACAGGCTCATTGTGGGCTTGGGCGTGCGGCCCACCACGGTGAGTCGCACATTCAGTACATCGATGGGCATTCCATCGGTGCGATAGCCGAAGAGCTGCTCGTGCATGACACCAAACCCCTCGGCCAGCGTGGCCTCATCGGGCGTGCGCATCGTGTCGTCGCTGAAGGGCACGGTGAGCTCGTACCACTGGCCCTTGTAGCGCATGTCGAGAGACGGCCAGAACGTGGCGGCGTCGTCGTTGAGGCCCTCACCCGTGAGGATCGCGAGCCCGGCGGTGGCCATCTCTGACCAGAGCGAGGCGACCTCGTTGAGGTCCATGGTCGAGAGCCGAGCCTTGTAGCTCCGCACGAAGTCGTGCTTGAAGTCGCAGACCAGCATGCCGGCCGCGCAGAAGATCGAGGACTCGCGCGGTGTGATGAGCGCTGGCACGCCGAGTTCGGCCGCGATCGCTGCCGCGTGCACTGGTCCGGCACCACCGGCCACCACGAGGGGGAAGTCGCGGGGGTCGAGCCCGCGACGAACAGTGACTTCCCTGACACCTGCCGCCATGTTCACGTTAACGACGTCGTAGATGCCGGCCGCTGCCTGAAGGACGGAGATACCCAGGGGCTTGGCGATGTGCTCCTCGATTGCTCGGTAGGCCGCGTCGCGGTCGAGTGGCATCCCCCCGTGGAGGAAGGTGGTCGGATCAACAAAGCCGAGCACCACGTCGGCATCAGTAGTGGTGGGAAGCTTTCCGCCCCGCCCGTAGCAGACCGGCCCCGGGCTGGCGCCGGCACTGGCAGGCCCGACGCGCAGCAGGCCACCCTCATCAACATGCGCGATCGAGCCGCCGCCCGCGCCGATGGTGTGAATGTCGACCATGGGCAGGGCGATCGCCCACCGGTCAATGATGCCATCGGTCATCACCAGGGGAGCGCCGTCCTTAACCACTGCTGCGTCAAAGCTGGTTCCGCCCATGTCGACGGTGACGCAGCGGTCGAGTTGGTGGGGAGCCACGACCAGGAGGCCGGCCGTGGGGCCCGACGCCGGGCCTGAGAGCAGTGAGAGCGCGGCGCGTCGAGCGAGTTCGTCAGGGGTTGCGACGCCTCCGTTCGACTGCATGAGTAGCAGCACGCCAGCGAAGCGTGACTCCTCGAGTAGGCGCGTGAGCGTGGCGAGGTAGTCGCTGATGATGGGACCGGCGTACGCGTTGAGCACCGTCGTGGAGGTGCGTGGGTAGTACCGCACCTGTGACAGCAGATCGAATGAGGTCGTGAGGTAGACGCCGGGGAGTTCGGCGGCAACGGCCTCCGCCGCGGCCTGCTCGTGGGCCGGGTTGGCAAAGGAGTGCATGAAGCAGAGCGCGACCGCCTCGACATCGTGCTCGCGCAACAGGGCTGCAGCCGCACGCACGTCGTCGAGCGAGAGGGGCTCGACCTCTCGCCCTGACCAATCCATGCGACCTCGGATGGGTCGGGTCATCTGCCGGCTCACGAGAGGGGTGGGCATGGCGAGCCGGTTGTCGTAGGGCTCCTCGCGCCGGCCATCGCGCAGGGTAAGGGTGTCGCGGAATCCCTCGGTAACGAGCAGTCCCACCTTGGCTCCGCGCCGGGTCAGGAGGGCGTTGGTAGTAACGGTGGTGCCGTGCACGATGGTCGACACCTGGGCGAGGAAGTCCTCGAGCGGGATACCCCGAATTGCGGCAATCTCGACCAGGCCGTTCACCACAGCCTCGGCCGGGTTGGAGGGGACAGAGCTGGTCTTGTGCACCTGTCGTGCGCCGGTGTCCTCGACCACGAGGAAGTCAGTGAAGGTTCCTCCGACGTCGATACCGATTCTGATGCTCACAGCACTCCCTCTGTTCCAAGAAATTCGAGCGTGTCGGGCGTTGAGATCTGCGCTCTACGTGCCCGCTCGGAAGTGGTTGCCTCGAGATCGAGCATCGTGGTGCGCTCGTCGACGACGACTCCGTAGTCGGCCAGCGCGTGACGGGTCGAGAGCAGGCCGGCACGACATTCATCGACAACCCGCTGCGGCTCGCGGAGCAGCGGATTGCCGTAGCCGCCCCCGCCCCCGCACTCGGAGACGATGCGCGTGCCCTCGGGCAGCCATTCGACGATCTCCTTCGACCCCCAGTCCTGACGGCGCCCGTCGGGGAACTCGATGCGCAGTGTATTCAGCCCGGCATCCTTGCCCCCGAAAAGCCCCGGTGCCGGTGACGCTCCCTCGTGCTCGAGGTCGTCGCCGAGAGTGACTCCCATCTCGTTGCGCCCGAGGATGTGCCAGGCCGATCGGGTACCGAGCCCACCGCGCCACTCGCCGGCCCCTGCGGAGTCGGGCAGCAGTTCGCAGTACTCCATGAAGTGCGGTGTGGTGAGTTCGAACATCTCGGGGTCGGGCGATCGCATCTGGCCAGCGGTGCCGGTGAAGCCGAAGGCATCCCAGCCGTCGTGGCCGAGCATGGCCCCCGGACCGTTGCGCTGAAACACGGTGAACATCACGAAGGGTTCATCTGAGCGTGGGTCGATGCCGTTCAAGGCGGTACACAGGAACTGATTCCAACCCGCGGTGACGCGGTCGGGCAGGGCGTCCTTCATAGCGAGCATGATCGACTCGAGTACCTCGTCGCACATCTGGTTTCCGAAGATCGTTGCGGCCGGGAAGTTGGGCGACAGCAGCGAACCGGGTCGGAACACCGTGTGCACGGGCGCGAAGAGACCCTGATTGGTCGGAATCTTCAGGCCGCCGGCCGCAAGCAGCATGAGGAAGGCGATCCGAATTGCGCCCATGGCCGAGGCTTCGGGCATGTTGGTGATGCCGGGCGCCTGATCGTCGGTGTCGCTGAAGTCGAAGGTGATCTCATCACCGTGCACTCGCACCTCGACTGCGATCCGGTAGTGCTTGGTGGTGTCGATCCCGTCGGAGACCATCCAGCTCTCGCCCCGGTAGGCGCCGTCGGGCCAGCGCGACAGCTCGGCGCGCACCTGACGCTCGGAGCTGTCGAGGATGTAGTCCATGTGTGCGCTGAAAACTTCGCGTCCGTAGCGGTCGAGCACCTCGAGCAGTCCGCGCCTACCCACCTGACAGACACCGATCATCGACTTGACGTCTTCCATCACGAAGTCGATGCGGATATTGGCTCCGATCATGCCCCAGACGTCTTTGCGGAACACGCCCTTGTCGTACAGCTTCACGGGCGGAATGCGCAGGGCTTCCTGCCACACTTCACGCGCGTTGGGGTTGTATCCGCCGGCTGTCATACCGCCGATGTCGGCGAGGTGGCCCTTGCTGGCGGTCCATCCGATGAGAACCCCCTCGTGGAAGATGGGGATGTAAATGCCCGTGTCGGCGTTCTGGTTGCCGCGGGTGAATACGTCATTGTGAATGATGACGTCGCCCTCGTGAATGTCGTCGCCGAAGAACTCGATGATGTATTCGAGCGGGGGTTGGGCTCCGAAGGCGATGATCGCAGCGAACTCGGCCTGCGCCAGGGTGCGGCCCTGGGCGTCGAAGACGACGGTCACCAGGTCGCCGATCTCGTTAAAGATCGGTGACCTCGACGATCGCATCAGCATCGTGGCCATCTCCTTGGCGATGGCCTCGACCCGGCGCTGGAGCACAGACGCGAGAACGGGGTCGATCGTCACTGCCTCAGAGCTCATGAGCTTCCTCCTGCGACCTGGTAGAGCTGGGTGGGATGGGTGGACAGCACGCGGCAGCCGTTGTGTTCGACCACGAAGGTGTCGGCCATGTAGCCCATCACGTCATGGTGGGGGTCCCACAGCATGGGATGGAGTGTGATCACCGATCCTGGTGCGCACAGCACCGGCTTCTCGTCGGCCGACTGGCTCAGGTCGTTGTCGACCACCTCGGCACCGATCATCGGTGCCTCGAGCACGTCGAGACCAATGCTGTGGCCCGACCAATAGCCGCTCGTCACGCCGAACCTCTGGGCCGACTCAAGCACCCGTTCCTGCACGAGAACCGGGTCGTCGATGCCCTCGCCGAGGGCCGCTGACGATACGGCGATTCCGTCGGTCACTGCTGCTGCCATGTGCGCGAGTTCGTCACTGGGTCGCTGGAAGGTCACCATGCGGGAGAACTCGGTCCAGTACCCTCGCGGGCCGGTGACCTCGAAGGAGAACACAAACAGGTCAGAACTGCGCAGCACCCGATCACGCGGTACTCCCCAGGTGACTCCTGCGCGTCCGGTGGCCGCGGCTACGTCGGCATACATGGTGAGGAAGAGCGTGTCCTCGCCGCCGAGCAGAGTCGCGGTGCGGTACATCTCCGCCGCGATCTCGCGCTCGGTTCGTCCGGGTGCAGCCACCTCCAACAGCCGATCGAAGCAGCGATCGAGGATGTAGGCCGACTCCTCCACCCCGACGAGTTCCTCGGCACTCTTGACCACGCGCACCTGCTCAAACAGGTGGGTGGCGTCGGAGAAGGCGATCCGCGGCAGCGACTCGGTGAGCACCGAGTAGTCCTCAACCCGCATGATCTGGTTCTGCCCCACGATTCCGACCGAGCGCACCCACGATTGAGTGCGCAGGATGTCGACAAGCCCGCTGACGAGCTTCTTCGGGAACCGGATGTCGGTCACCCAGTCGGAGGCATGGCGCTGGGTGCTGAGATTGCCGGGCAGCACCAAAATGGCGTCGCCGCCGCGCGGCTTTACCACGGTTCCGTTGCGGTGCTCAAGGTTGAAGTCGGCGACGTAGCGCAACGTTCCCTTGTGCCCCCGGTAGTCGTTGCCAACGAAGATGAGCAGATCGTGGCCCGCGTTGGACATGGCCTGATCGAGCAGGCTCCACCTGCGGTCGCGCTCACGAAGCGATGCGCCGCCCATCAGAAGAGCTCGAAGTACTCGTAGTGCTCCCAGTCGGTGACGTTCTCGATGTACTGGGAGGGATTGTCGTGCGCTCGAACGTGGTCGTGGAATCGCTGAAGCTCACACCGCTTGATGGCCACCATGTAGTCGACGAAGGAGTCACCCCACGCGTTGCGGAAGAAGTCGGACCTCTCAAGAGCGTCCACGGCCTCATCGAGGTTGGGGGGCAGAAGCGGCCGAGTCTCCTCGATGTAGGGCTCGTCGCTGAGGGGCCCGGGGTCAGATCCGCGCCTGATTCCGTCGAGTCCCATCACGATCTGGGCGGCCATGTAGAGGTAGGGGTTTGCCGCCGGCTCGCCGATCCGGTTCTCGACGTGGCTGGAGGGGTCGGAGGGTCCGGCCGACAGCACGCGCATCATGGCGCCACGGTTGTCGACACCCCATGTTGCGCGGTCGGGAGCCAGCGAGAACGGGCGCCTGCGTCGATATCCGTTGACCGTGGGGGTGGTGAAGACCGACGCGGCAGCTGAGTGCTCGAGGGTTCCGGCGACCCACTGGCGGCCCACGTCAGACAGCACCTCGCCATCGTGCTGAGGCACAAAGGCGTTCTTACCCGACGACAGGTCGGTGAGCGAGGTGTGGAGGTGCCAACCGCTGGCGTAGAAGCCAGGGAGGTTGGGCTTGCACATGAATGAGGCGAGATAGCCCATCCGGCGGCACACCTGCTTGGTGGCCTGCCGGTAGAGGGCGGTCATGTCGGCCGCACGGACACCCGTCATGACGTCGAAGGTGGTCTCCACCTGGCTGGGAGCCCACTCGTCGTCGATCGATCGCACAGGCAGGTCGAGGGCCATGAGGTGTCGACGCAGCGGCACCAGCACCTCTTCGATTTCGTCGAGGTGGTTCTCGAGTAGGTAGCTGTAGCCGCGGGCGACGGGACGAACGATGGGGGGCGGGGCTGGCTGACCGGGCCCGCCGTGGCCCGCGGTGTCGAGTGTGTCGTCAACAATCTTGGTGAGGTACCACTCCATCTCGAGCCCGGCGACGAAGCCGTAGCCCGCCTCCTCGAGGTCGGCCACCGCCTTGCGCATGATGGTGCGGGGGGCGAAGGGGAAGGGCGATCCGTCGCGCATGTACAGGTCGGCGATCATCCAGCCGGTCTTCTCGGCCCACGGCAGCACGGTGAAGGTGGTGGGGTCGGGGATCATGAACACGTTGGGGCTGCCGGTGAGCTCAGGCATTCCGAAGCCGCCGCCAGCGATGAACGGGTTGAAGACGATGGCGTTGGCCGTGTCGAAGAAGAACGGTGCCATCGTGATTTCCATGCCGTTGACGAGTGCCGCCTCGCACGAGGCTCGCGTGAGGAACTTGCCACGCATGAGGCCGTGCTGATCGGGCCACGCGAGCCGGATCACTTCGAGGTCGAGATCGGCCATCCGACGACGCACAACCTCTGCGGCCGCCGCTTGGTCGGGGGTCCAAAGCGAGTGACGGGAGATGAAGCCCTGTGCCTGTGCCATGGTGGTGCCTCTCGTGAGGGGAAGGGTCAGAAGACGATGGTGAGGTTGTCGTGTCCGTGATCTGAATCGGTGAGAAAGATGACCTTGGTGCGAATGAGGGTGCTATCGACAGTGGGGTTCGGAGCGAGGGTGAGCACGTGGCCGTACCAGCCCGAGAGAATGCGTTGGCGGCCGGCGCGAAATTCGTGCAGCAGAAAGTTCGAGCGCACATACACGGTGGTGTCGTCGGGCCCGATCCAGGCTTCGACATTGGAGATCAGGCGGCGTGTGCGCGAGGGGGGCAGTTGTGCCGACACCAGCCCCGTGCGCAGCCAGTAGACGCGGTCAATGAGGCGCCGGTGGTCGTCGAAGGCGAGCGAGACCTCGTTCATGGGGTCCCCGCCGGTGGGGTTCGACGGAATCCAGTACAGGCTGTCGGCCGTCATCAGCGAGAGCCACGACTCGAGGTCTCCATCGTCGAGCAGCCGAGCCTCGCGATAGAGCACCGACTCGGCGAAGGCTCGCAGCGCGGTGTCGGGCTCGGGCGTGCGGCCACGAAGCGAGGCAACATCGCGCGCGAGGCGCTCATACGAGTCGAGGTCCCAGTGGGCCGACGTCGGAGTGGGGCGGGAGGTCATGGCGCACACTCCAGTTGGCGCAGCCACTCGGCAATGTAGGACCTCATCGGGAGTTCGTCGGTGACCGGTGCCGTCTGCACGCCATCGGCGTCGAGGGTCTGGCGCCCGGGGATTCCGAACCCGCGGTTGAACAGCACCCATTCAACCTCGGGAATCGCGAGGCCACGCTGCGCCTCCTCGAAGTTCGCCTGGTCGTCGGGCTCGCCGAAGCTGGGAAAGTCTTCCTGATGGCGCATCCGAAGTGCGTTGACCTCGGGCGGCACGCCGGTGAGCGTGGTTGACCACCACGTGAGTTGGGTCTTGTCGACGGCGAGCGGCTCAATGACCTGAACCTGGTTCCCGATGATCAGCAGGTTGGGGAAGATGTTGAGGTTCATCTGGCTGCCCACGGTGAGGTCGAGAAGAACGTCGGCGTCGTCGTACTTCTCGCGAATGACCGCTTCAAGTCGCTCGCGACCTGGGCCCACCCGCTGCTGGGCCCAGAATGAGCCTCGCTCAGGCGACGTGGTGCCGGGGGCGCAATAGGCAGGGCGCTGGTCGAGCAGGGTGTGCCCGTTGCCGAGATCTTGAACGGTCATCGGACCCTCATCGGGGCTGGTGCCGAAATACACCATGTCCTTCGACTCACCCTCGCGCCCCGCCATCTTCAGCAGGGAGCGGTGTGAGAAGGCCGGGTGGTACCCGTCGGCGGAGTTGTCGTAGGCCAACTTCCAATTGCCCTGGTACACCATGCGGTTGGCGCCGCTCTGCAGCACGACATCAGATCCGGGGTGCCGGTCAACCCACTGGCTCATGAACGTAGCCGCCGGCCCTAGATGGTCGAGAAGTGACGGCGCATCGTGGTTGAGTGTTGCGAACAGGAAACCGCGGTGTGACTCGACGCGAGCCTGGGTGAGCCCCCAGTCGGACTTCTTAAAACTCGGCGCATAGCCGTCGGGCCACGGAACACCGGTGAGTTCGCCATCGTTGCGAAAGGTCCAGCCGTGGTAGGGACATTGGAAGCTCTTGGCATTGCCCGAGGCGGAGCGACACACCGTGGCCGCCCGGTGCGAGCACCGGTTCATCATCACGTGAATCTCAGATCGCTTGTCGCGCGACACGATCACGGGTCGGTGACCCATGCGAGTCGTGACAAAGTCGTGGGGATTCGGCAGTTGCGACTCGTGACAGAGGTAGATCCACGTGTGCCCGAATAGGCAGTCCATCTCGAGTTCGAAGATGCTCGGATCGGTGTAGAGCAGTCGGTGCACGCGATCCTCGCGGACGAGCGAGCGCAGTCTGTCGGCACTCACGCGGTGAGGGAGTACACCTTCGCCCGTCAACGTCATCGTGGCCAACTCCTCTCTGAGATCGCGAACACCGGGATGGCTTCACCCGTATCGGCACTCTAAGAGGGTCGTACTGCCCCGACACAGCCCTCAGACGGGGCAACTCCGTCGCCGCGCGGCGCCAGACTTCCCGGCTCGTTCGAGTGTGTGTGCAGGGTGGGGGCAGGGTGGGCGCAGTGGGTGACTCGCTGAGGGCATCCCTCGTTCGAGGGATGCTTGTCTCCCATCACCGCGCCCGATCATGGCGAACGGCGGGTGCCTGTACGTGATTGTGCGAGTATCAGAGCCCGCCTGAGGGATCGCAATCGTCAGTGGAGGTAGTCGCGTGGGAGCAGCACCGGATCTGGTTATCACCGGGGGAACCGTCGTCACCGACTCGTGGTCGGGGCTCGCGAGCGTGGTGGTGGTGGGGGAGAAGGTCGAATCCCTCCTCGACCCGTCGGTCGATGTCGAGTCGCTAGGTGCGGCCCGAGTCGTCGACGCGAGTGGCCAGTACGTGCTGCCGGGAGGCGTCGACCCGCACTGCCATCTTGCGATTCCCCTCGGTGCCTTTCTCACGCTCGACACCTTCGAGAGCGCCTCCCTGGCGGCCTTGGCCGGCGGCACCACCACAGTGGTTGACTTCGCGATTCCTGTGGTCGGACAAGACCCGGTCGCGGCGCTCGACGAAAAGCTGGCGATGGCCGTCGAGTCGCGCTGCGACTACGCCTTTCACGGGGTGCTCAACACTCACCCCGCGAACGTCGACGACGTGGTGTCGGCCTTCGTTGAGCGTGGCGTGCGCACGATCAAACTCTTCACCACCTATCGCGGTGAGCTGATGGTCAGCATCGAGACCATCGAGTCGGTCATGAGGGCGCTCAGCACTGTCTCGGGGCTCACCTACATTCACGCCGAGGAAAACAATGCGATCGAGGCCGCCCAGGCGGCGGCTGCCGAGGAGGGGCGCATTGACGCCCGTGGGATGGCGGCGAGTCGGCCCGCAGAGGCCGAGGAGCAGGCGGTGGTGGAAGTCCTCGCTGCTGCACGGCGAGCGGGTGCTCCGGTGTACTTCGTGCACCAGTCAATTCCCAGTGCCGTCGACCTCGTTGCTGAGGCGCGGAGTGAAGGTATGCACGCGTACTCGGAGTCGTGCCCGCACTACCTTGCCCTCGATGACTCCTGCTACGACGGCGCCAATCCTGAGCGCTTCGTGTGCTGTCCGCCCATCCGTGATGCGAGCACTGTGTCAGTGCTTGGTCAGCGGCTGGCCGACGGAATGGTTCACACCGTGGGCAGCGACCACTGCTGCTATAGCTCCGGCCAGAAGGAGCAGGCCTCGCACGATGTGCGGATCATGCCCAACGGGCTGCCCGGAGTGGAGACACGCATGTCGGTTACCTGGAACCAGTTCGTGAAGCCGGGTCTCATGACGCCCGAGGACTTTGTTCGGGTGATGAGCTCGAACCCTGCTCGCCTCAACGGCCTCTACCCTCGCAAGGGCACGATTGAGCCGGGTGCTGATGCCGACCTCGTCATCTTCGATCCGAATGAAACGCGCACGGTGACTATCGACGACCTCCACATGCACACCGACTACACGCCCTACGAGGGGCGGTCGGTCACCGGCTGGCCGACCACCGTGGTGATGCGTGGGCAGGTGGTGGTGCACGGGGGCGTTGTGACTGACCCGGGACCGATTGGTCGGCTGCAGCGTTCTGAGGCCATCACCTTCTGGTGAGGTAGCCGCTCCCTCAGCGACGATTAGTCGAGAGAAATCACATTGATCAGGGGCTGCCCCGTGGCCCAGTTCTCAAGCTGCCGCTCGACTAGCCGGCGGCCGCGGGGCACGAAGGCCGTGGAGTCGCCTCCGACGTGAGGGGTAATCAGCACTCCGGGGCTGCGCCACAGGGGGTGGTCGGCGGGGAGCGGCTCAGGGTCGGTGACATCGAGTGCGGCGACGATGCGGCCCGACGACGTTTCGGCGAGCAGGGCCGCGGTGTCAACCACGCCTCCGCGGGCGACGTTCACCAGCAGGGCGCCGTCGGGCATTGTGGCCAGAAAGGCTGCGTCAACCAGTGAGGCCGTTGTGGCATCGAGCGGCACGGCAAGAACCACGATGTCGGCCCACGCAAGGTGCACGTCGAGTTCGCTGATAGCGGCCACGCCGTCGCGCCCACTGCGGCCCATCATCACAATCGAAGTCTCGAAGGCTTCGAGGCGCTGACGAATTGCCTGGCCAACTCCGCCTGCTCCGATGATGAGGATGCGCCGGTCGGCGAGAGAGGCGAGGGTGCGGTGGTCCCAGGTGCCTGCTGCCATGTCGCGAGCGGAGCGATCGATTCCGCGCAGGCTCGCAAGCATGAGCCCCACCGCGAGCTCGGCTGTGCTGGCGTCGTGCACTCCAGCCGCGTTGCAGAGGGTGACCCCGGGCGGCAGGTGCGGCAGTGCGCCCTCGTAGCCCGCGGTCAGCAGTTGGCACACCGCGAGATTGGGCATGCGCGACATGAGCATCAGGTTCTCAACGGGTCCGAGGTACGTGGGCACAAAGAACTGGGCCGACTCGAGGAGTTCGTCGGAGATCAGCTCGTCATAGATAGCGACGTTGGCCTGAGTAGACACGGGCGCGATGCGCTGCGGAATGAGTGCGATGGGGTTCATGGGGTGGTCGACTTCTCGCGCGGCTCGGAGTAGGTGACCACGTAAAACTTGCGCACCGTCTCGGTGATATCCCACTCGCCCACCCATCCCTCGGGAAGGGCGAGGGCGACACCAGGCTCAACAGGGTGTTCGGTGCCATCGGCGTCGCGCAGGACTCCGCGCCCGGCGAGGATCGTGACGGCCTCGCGGTAGCCATCGCGCCGTGACGGAAAGCAGCCGGGGGTGCACTCCCAGACCCCGGCCTCGAGGTGGGCGTCCTCGAACAGCACCACTCCTGACTCGACCGGAGCGCCGCGAGTGGCCCCCACTCGAGGGCCGATGGGGTCGAGGGCGATGGTGGCAACGTCTCGGAGGTGCAGGGCGGGGATCATGCGTGGGAGCCTACCCCGCCCAGTCGATCACCTCAGCGGGTTCGGCTTGAGCCCTGACCAGAGCTGGGGCCTCGACCTGCTGCTTGAGCACCCTTGCCCTGGTAGCCGCCTCCCTTGTAGCCACCGCTGCGCGGGGGGCGTCCGGTGCGGCGCGCTGAACCCGGCTCTGCCGGCTCGATCACAGGAATGCCGCTCGGGGTGCGCGCCCCGGTGACGGTGAAGAGCTCCGTTGCCCCGGGTCGCACCTTGGTGCGCTCAGGCGTGACACCTGCGCGGGTAGTCATCAGGTCGACATCGCGCTGCTGGTGGGGCAGCACCAGGGTGACGACCGTGCCACTCTCGCCCGCGCGCGCGGTGCGACCCGCGCGGTGCAGGTAGTCCTTGTGCTCGCCGGGCGGATCGACGTGCACCACGAGGCTGACGTCGTCGACATGGATTCCGCGGGCCGCAACATCGGTGGCCACCAGCACCGGAACGCGTCCGGCGCGGAAGGCGTCGAGCGCCTTCGTGCGCGCGGCCTGAGTCTTGCCGCCGTGCAGTGATCCGGCCGCAACTCCCTGGCGCGCCAGCGTGCTGGCAAGCCGGTCGGCGCCGTGCTTGGTACGCACGAACAAAATGGTGCGTCCCTCGCGGGCGGCAATCTGCGCGGTGACAGCCGCCTTGTCCTCGGGGTGCACCAGCAGCAGGTGGTGGTCCATGGTGCTGACCGAGGCGGTGGCCTCCTCGGTGGAGTGGTTAACCGGGTCGGTGAGGAAGCGCTTCACCAGCTTGTCGATGCCGTTGTCGAGCGTGGCCGAGAACAGCAGACGCTGTCCGTCGGGGCGCACCTGCTCGAGCAGTTCGGTGACCACGGGCAGGAAGCCGAGGTCGGCCATGTGGTCAGCCTCGTCGAGCACGGAGATTTCGACGTCAGACAGGTTGCAGTTGCCCTGCTGGATGAGGTCAACGAGACGGCCGGGCGTGGCAACCAGAATCTCGACGCCGCGACGCAGGGCCTCGATCTGGCGCGAGTAGGGCATGCCACCCGCAACGAGTCGCACGTCGAGTCCGACGGCCTGAGCCAGCGGGGCCAACGTGTCGACGACCTGCATCGCGAGCTCGCGGGTTGGCACGAGCACGAGGCCCAGCGGGTGGTTGCGGCGCGCTGTTTTGTCGGTGAGGCGGGCGATCATGGGCAGGCCGAAGGCCAGTGTCTTGCCTGAGCCGGTCTGGGCGCGCCCGAGCACATCTCGACCTGCGAGGGCATCGGGCATCGTGGCCGTCTGAATCGGAAAGGGCTCGGTGATGCCCTGGCGTGACAGTGACTTCACGAGAGCGGCCGGAACACCGAGTGTGGCGAAACCTGAGGTGGGCGTGGGCACGTCAGAAGGACGCGTTGAAACAGATGACATGGAAAACTAAGCCTCTCCAGCAGACGGAAATGGCACGTCAGCTTGGGAGAGAACCGCGGCGAGGGCCGGGAGAACAATCACGAGGGACGAGCCCCAACGCAACGGAGTCGCGTCGTGGTGTGGTGCTTTCTTCACAGTACGGGAGCCGGTGGAATAACCGAAATCGTGTTGCGGTGCAGCGCCACCGTTGTCGCGAAGGCACGTCAGAGGATGCTGGTGCCTTCGAGTGCGGGGGTCACGTGCACGTCGAGGCTGATGTGCTGCCCGTGTGCCTTGCCCGAGTACATCGCGCGGTCGGCACGGGCGATCACGTCACTGAGCGACTCGTCAGGCTGCCACTCGGCCAAGCCGAAGGTCATCGACACCGTGAGCGAATCACCCTCGACCACCACGGGGTCCCGGGTGATCTGGCGGCGCACCCGGCCCATCACGGCCGCGGCCTCGTGCAGGGGCAGGGGCAGGGCCACGAGGAATTCGTCTCCGCCCCATCGGCCCACGACATCGTGTACGGACAGTGCATGAGTGAGTCGGTGAGCGGTGGTGACGAGGTAGTGATCGCCGCCTGCATGGCCGTGCCCGTCGTTCACCGAGCGGAAGTTGTCGCAGTCGGCCAGTGCAAGAGTTAACGGCACATCGCGGTCGTGCCGTTCGAGTGCTAGCGCGAGGCCACGCCGGTTGAGGATGTTGGTGAGCGTGTCGGTCGTTGCCTCATGCATGGCGTGGGTCAGGTTGCGTTGGGCTCGCTCGGCCCCGAGCACCGAGGCCTCGCGTCGCGTGCAGTGCCGGGCCGCGAACACCGCACCCACAGCACAGGCCGCAATGATGATCAGGCGTACTGACTGCGCTTGAACGTTGCCGTCGGAGGCGAGGGTTCCGAAGCCAAGGGCGGCCAACCAGGCCACGAGGCCAACGGCGGCCGTTTGGAGCGGCGTCGCGAACACTGCGGCCAGCATCGGGACCACCGCCAGTACGCCTACGTAGGCAGTTTTGGGTCCCTCAAGAGCGTCTGCGCCCAGAATGAGGGCCACGAAGAGGATCGGCAGGGCGACCGGGAGCAGCCAGGTCACCAGCCCCGGCCTGCCAGCTAGAGCGGTGGCCAGAGGTGTGGTGAGGTCATCGGCCACGCGGCTGTAGGCGTCAGGCGTCTCGGCGTCGTTCAGTGGGTGCGCCCGCTCTGCTTCGCAGCCGTTCATAGCGTGACCTCCGAAAGTGGAGTGCCCCTCGGGAACCCCTACCGGCCTTTATCGGCAGAACGAGCGCGCAACATGAGTGGGACTCGCCCCGCTATCGTGAGGATGTGACCAGACTCTCGGTACTCGACCTCTCCATGATCTCCGAGGGCTCCACTCCCGGAGCCGCGCTGCGCAACAGCCGCGACCTCGCCCAGCACGCCGAGCGGCTCGGCTACGTGCGCTTCTGGCTGGCAGAACACCACAACATGCGAGGCATTGCGAGTGCCGCGACCTCGGTGGCCATCGGATACGTCGCCGAGGGCACGAGCACGATCCGGGTGGGGTCGGGCGGCATCATGCTGCCGAATCACGCACCGCTGGTGATCGCCGAGCAGTTCGGAACCCTGGCCAGCCTCTACCCGGGTCGCATCGACCTCGGCGTGGGACGCGCGCCCGGAACCGACCAGCTCACCTCGCGGGCGCTGAGGCGAACTCGCGCTGGCGACGTCGACGAGTTTCCTCAGGACGTGCTCGAACTCATGGCCTACCTCGGCGACCCCGAACCCGGTCAGCAGGTTCACGCGGTTCCGGGCGAGGGCACTCGAGTTCCGGTCTTTATCCTCGGATCATCAACGTACGGTGCCCAGCTGGCGGCTCACTTCGGCCTTCCCTACGCCTTCGCCTCGCACTTCGCCCCCGCCGACCTCGACGTCGCGCTGCGCCTCTACCGCGACAGGTTTCAACCCTCGTCGGTGCTCGAGCGGCCGTATGTGCTGGTGGGCCTCAGTGTCACGGCCGCGCCGAGTGACGAGGAGGCGCACCACCTGTTTACCTCGTCGCAGCAGTCGTTCGTGAACCTGCGCATCGGTCGGCCGGGGCCGCTGCCCCCGCCTGTCGACGACGTCAGGGCGATGTACCCCTCCGAGGTGCAGCCACTTCTCGATGAGGTGCTGGCGCGCTCGGTGGTGGGGTCGCCCCAGACGGTTGCGGCGGGCCTTGCAGCCTTCGCCGCCCGCACCGGTGCTGACGAGATCATCGTGGCCGGCCAGTTCTTCG